>Ga0187893_10000810_pt1 | contig 79369 bp, 71 predicted proteins | sample MA1701074metaG_FD_139574 | JGI IMG/M metagenome (GOLD analysis project Ga0187893, IMG submission 139574) | White microbial mat communities from a basaltic lava cave in the Kipuka Kanohina Cave System on the Island of Hawaii, USA - MA170107-4 metaG ...
TATGCCTAAAAAGTTCTCATATGCATCTTTACAAAATTGACTTTGATAAATGACACCATCGCTCCAATCTATAGATGATTTGAGTCCTTTATTCATCTTTTTATACGATTGTTCTATATTTAGTATAAGACCATCTAATCTCATTATTTTCTTTTTAGCTCTACATTTTTCTAAATTACGACCCAAATGCAAAAATATATCAGATTTGCCATTAACAATTTTTACTCCCTTTTGTTCAAATGCAAAAGATAATCTAGAAAGAAATTTGTGTTTACCAGAATCGTTTCTGTCTAAATCCTCACCAAAATTAACTCGCATGTTCTCGCCAATTCTTTAATATATATTCAAATTCTCTATAAAAAACATATTTATAATCAGTACTATTAATCTTATTGATAATATTCGCTAAACGTTTAGACGAATTAAACAACCCCCACTTTGAATGATAATCATCTATTATACTCTGTCTATTAAAATCTTTCTCCATCATATGAGTAAATGCTTTTTTAAACTCTTCTTTATAATAATCTCTCTTATTATCTAGTTCCGTTATATCAAATGGAGAATCATAAAAACTCCCATTTACTTCGCTTACATATTTCCAGCCTCCATAGATATTTTGATTAACCAAAACAGGAATTCCCCTTAGCAAAGATTCTGCTATAATTCTTGGACTAGCATCTCTATTATTTGGAAACAAAACAAATTTACCTAATTGATCCGCTTTACAAAGTTCTGGCCCATGCAAAGCGCCTCTATGTATTGTTATAGTTGATCCTTCTACAGATCTTCCTACCCTCTTTCTTGTTTTCTTTAATGACCATCTTGTACTTCCTGGAGCTGCACCAGAATAATCCATATCTCTGCCTTTGCCTTTATTCCCTAAGTCAAAATAATCAATAACCAAGCCTTTTAAATTCATTTCTTTGGCTACTTCCATAATCAAAGGCAATGTATGAAATCCCTTTGTTTTAATACCTTGGGCAGAATCTAACGTAAAATAAACAAAATCATATTCTCTTTTTATATTTTGCGGTTCAGTATCAACCCAAAGACGATCACAAAAATCAGATTCTGATAATAAAAATAACTCTTTGTTCTTTGGGAACCTGCTAATATCCCTGAAAGGATGACAAATAGCTTTTATTTTTTCCCCATAACTAGTAGCCCCATCATAAAATCCATAATTACAGACTATACAGACCGAATCATCACTGAGAATCCTTTGTTCTTTTAATGTCATACGCTTGCGCATAACATGATTCTTAATAGGGACGATATCCCCGTCTTGTGTGACAGCTATTAACTTTTTATGATCTGCGGATTTAATAAACATTGCTACCTTTATTTATATTTTGAAAATGCTTTTTTAACACAAACATTTTTAGGTTTTCTCCATTCCCTTTTATAAGCATCCCAATTATCTCTGTCATTATTCTTAATGTAAGAAATACAGTCCGTTAATTTTTCCACATACGATTTACGAGAATCTGGACAATGTTTTTCTGCTTGCTGTATAGTTTTAAAGCAATATTCTAAAGCTGTTTTAGTAATTCCTGCTTTAATAAAATACTGTGCAGCCCAATAAAAAGGAGTGAACATTTGTTTATAACTGTTACATTTTTTAGCATATTCATAAGATTTAAGATAACTTTCTTCCATATCAAGTCTTTTCTTTAAATCTCCTGTTAACAACCATTCATCTCCAAAACGGTGAGCAGCCATCTCTGATAATATAGTTAGCCCATAATAGTTCTCATTCTTCTCAAATTCTGTCCAAAGCAATGTTAAAAACGTTCTTGGTATGTCCCAATTTACACCTTCTTTTTTCATACGATCAAAATCTTCGTCTGAGCGCAATGTACCTTGTTTTTCGAACTGTCCATATATATAGCGAATACAAGCCGCAAATCCAACATGCCCACCTGGAGCTTCTTTAGGAAAAACCTTTGCAAGTTCTTCGGCTACTTGCTTCATCTCTGTTTGATTCATATCTGAGAAAGCAAAAAAGATATCTTTTCCGGGTCTTCCTAAATAGTTTCCTCCATTTAATGCACCTTCTATTTCTCCAGGCTGCTCTGGAACCTTTGACAACACACCTAGTTTAATTAGCTTTATTAAATTATCATGAGTTATCATTAACACCACCTACATTTTCCCTTTGTATATCAGTAGGATCTATTTCTGTCCAATATATTTCATAACAAACAGTTCCATCTTCCATAACAACAAATTGATGCATTTCGCCTGGTTTAACAATTGTACTTTCAAATTGTTTCAATACAGTCTCATCAACTAAACCATAAGATTTCCATATTTTTATCTTTAATATACCTTTTTCTACAAAAAACATATTAAACTTACATGCATGTTTATGTTTAGAGCAGTACCCATTAAGTTTACCTTCAATACGATGTATCTCTACGTTATTTTTCTCAAATAACGCAGAAGTTTTACCCCATACTTTGCCCTGTATATCCATATTATAATCCTATATAACCTTTTAACGAATCAGAATTACCTTTTACTAATATACATGCATGTAATTTGTCTCTTTCAAAAACCAAAAGTTCTGCATCTGGATTATTTATCCTAAACTCATCAATCGCTTGTTTTATCCCTGGCCATTTTGCATCTGCATAATCATGAATAACAATAACTCCACCATGAGCCATATACTGCCAAAAATTATCTAACGATATCTTAGCGGGCATATAGATATCAGTGTCAATATGCATCAAAGCTATTTTTAAAGATTCTTTATCAAAAGATGGAACTGTATTTAATATATCCCCTTGTACCATTACACACTGTGAAATGACGCCATTTTTCGTTAGGTTTTCAATACATTCATCTTTGGTTGATGGTCGGTTAGTACGTTTCTCAACTCTTTTTCTATTACCTTTAGTAGGTGCATCTTCTTTTGTCCATCCTGGAAAACCACTCCATGTATCAAACAAAATACCATTCTTACCTGTTGTTTTAGCCATTATAACAGAGGATGTACCTTGTTTTACGCCGCATTCTATAAAACATCCATCTATTGATGTGTCTTTAATAAATTTAGACACTTGCTCAATATAAAATCTATGCCATTGCTTAGGAGTCATTTGTTTTCCTTACTGCAGAAGGATTATCTGCCCAATCCCAATTTTTACGTATTGCTTTATTTTGTTCCCAACCAGCTTTTAATAGCTTGGAATCTATTTTGAATTTTTCCATTGTATGAATCATCGCATTAACGTCTTTTGGGAAACACGTTCCGCCATAACCTAACGATCCATCATGTCCTGGAACTTGATAATGAGATTTTGCAATTCGTCCATCAGATAATAAGCCTTCCAGAATATTATTCCAGTCTAATCCCATACGATCAGCCAACATATACATTTCGTTAAAGAATATAACTTTGGTTGCAAAGAAACAATTAGCAGCATATTTTACCATTTCTGATTCATCTGAATTCATTATATAAATTGGAGTCCCAGGAAATCTTTCTTTATATAAAACTGCAACCTGTTCCGCCCATTCTGTATCGCCCCCGATTATATTTCTAGCTGGCGTAATAAAATCTAAATTAGCAGAGCGAGCAGTTAAAAACTCAGGACTATGAACGATAGAAAGATTCCAATATTTCTCACACAGCAAATGCGTAGTACCTATCGGTACTGTAGATTTAATAATAAATATAGGATTTCTGTGATATATAGAATTATCTTTCTTTAATGCTATATAACCCGCTGCATCTGCAAAAAAACTATCTATAATAGAAAGATCACAATCTCCACCTTCGGCAGAAGACATAGGAGTAGGCAAACACACAAATACGAAATCGGATTCTAATACTTCTTCTAGTGTATTCATACATCTTTTTGGGTCTTTATCATATGTACGAATTTCAGCAAATAGATTGAATCCACGTACTACGGCTCCTCCAACAAAGCCAATTCCAACAACTCCAACCTTGGGTAATTTTTTATCCATATTCAACCTGTTAATAATACTATGTCTGACAAATCTTTTTTCCGTCTACTGATTTTTAATAAAAGATCTTTTTGAAGTTTGTCATTTACCTTCAATTTTTCTTTTGACCGATGCATTTGATTGGGATGCATTCTGTATACGGCTACATATTCATCGACCCAACCAACTTTAAATTTGTGGTTTAATACCCTGGCCCACATTTCTCTATCACTTTTCGATCTCATTGATTCGTCATACAAACCTATTATTCGATGAATCTCTTTCTTGAGCATAACACTCTGGGCATGAATAAAACGATAACAAGACGCATCTTTTTTAGATTTAATCCATTGCTTCCACAACTTGGATTCGCTTGTTTTTTTATCCCTGAGATCCAGAACTGGACCATGAACCAAATCATAGCCTTGTTTAAGTTTTTCAAAACGTTTTGTAAGACTATTGCTGGTAAGCATATCATCAGCATCTAGCATAACCAATACATCAGATTTGGCATTTTTAATACCATAATTCTTAGCTGCTGAATATCCTAAATTATTGTCAAGCCTTATATATTTTATTCTATTATCTTTCTCTAATATTGGAGAAAGAACAGATAATGGATTGTCCCTAGAAGCATCGTCGATAATAATCATTTCGGCATTAGTATAGTCCTGTTTTATAAATGAATTAACAGTGTCTTTTATATAATGTGCATAATTATATAATGTAACAATTACCGAGATATCGGGATGTTGTTCGCTCATATTACGTTTTTTAATACTTTATAATACTGTTGAGCTACATTATTGATATCCAAGTCCGGTCTGTTAGCTCTTTCTTTAATCTGCATTAATTTATATATGCCTTCGGCAACAACTTTCGGGTTTAAATTATCAACAATAGATGGTTGAGTCTTTATATAATTATCTGAATCTACATTTAATATATAGCCATTGCCTTGAACCAATTCTGGTGTCCCACCTAAATTAGTACATAAAACATTTAGACCACAAGCTAAACCTTCTACAACTGCATTAGGGCAAGAGTCAATGAAGCAAAGATGAAGCTGATAATCACAAGCCTTCATCACTGATATTACTTCTTCTGCAGGAATTTCCCCAAGGCAATGTATATTGTCTTTTCTTCTTAAATGTTTAGATATATGTTTAGTGTTGCCTATAATATAAAGATCCCTCTTTGTATCGGCTGCTAAAAAACCTTTAATCATGGAATGAGGTCTTTTATTATCTCTCCAAGCAGCAGAAGCCACAAAAGAACCCGGCTTAATATCAGAACGTGGCGGTATCTTATTTATATAGTCAAGGTCTATACCATTATGAATAACAGTTGATGCTGGATCTAAACCTAATATTTTCTTGCACATATTCTTTGAATATTCAGATTGGTATATAACATGTTTTGCGCCTAATACAGCATCACGCATAGGTAGGTTTCTTAAATGTTGATCTCGACGATAATAACAACCATCTAAACGTAAGACTCGTGGTCTGCGATGCTTTGACATGAATCTAATTAGCGCTAATTCAACATTAAAAGGTTGGTTTGCATCCGAAACAACGTTTACACCTTCTATTTTTTGCAATGCCTCAGTAATACGAGTACGAAATACAGTTGGACCTCCACTAAATTTTCCGGTTTGGATATATATATTAAGCATTGCCTACCATTATAGGATACGGTTTTAAATTATATTGTTTGCGCCTCGCACTGGCTTCAGCCATAACTTTCCGCCAGGTGATTTTAGTTTTCTCTGTTTTACTGATACATCGAAAAGAGCCTTGTCTATACAAATAACAGACTCTATCTATAAACATTCCGGGCGAACGTTCTTCTAAGCGATAACCCATATATTTATCGACTGCACACTTTAATCCCGCACCAAATATCTTACCTAATTTTGGAACACGTCTAGAAAATGTTCTCCAATGAGAATAACCATGAATACCCTTTAATCCTATATCTAATAAACTTTGATTTTGCGGTGGTGCTTTACAAAAGCCATTTTTCATTTGAGTTAAACGTTTGTTGCATAAGGCGAATTGTGTATATATCCAACCAATGTTTGTATTATTTTGGTATTGATTTACAATGAATTCAACAGCATCCGGTACTAAAGCGTCATCCCCATCCACTATACCCAAATACATTCCTGTTGATTGTTCGAACGCTGTTTTATAAGCTGAACCACAATGTTGTCTTTTATCGTTATTGATATACTTAAAAGCAATACCAGAACTATTAATCCTATCAGATATATTCTGTATTTTTAATGAAGTATCGTCGTTAGACGCATCATTAACAAAAATGACTTCAATTGGTCTATATATTTGATCGACGATGCTTTTACACCAATCATTAAGGTATCGTTCATTATTATAAGCTGATGTTAAAATTGTAAATAAAGGCTTCATGTAGATAACTCTATCTTTTTAGCAGAATCATTAAATTTCATTATAGGATAAGGCTGTATATTATATTTCTGTCTTCTTTTTATAGATTCAGATAAAACATTTTCCCAATCTTTACGTAAAAACTCTGTTGATGTTATGCTACTCAATAAACCAGAACGATAATAATAACATATTTTGTCAACAAACATGCCTTTTCCTAATTCTTCCAATCGATACCCCATATACTTATCCACCCCTGAATGTAAGCCTCTTTTAAAAATAGCGTTACGATCTATCCTGTGACTAAATGTTCTCCAATGTGAAAAAGCATGAATACGTTTTTTACCTAATTCTAATAAGCTCTCTTCGCTTGAATATGAACTTAATCCATTTCGTAAAGGCTTCATATATTTATCACAACAAGCATATTGAGTATAGATCCAATCAATATTAGGATGTTGCTTATAAACGTCAACTATCCATTCTATAGCCCCTACCACTAGCATATCATCTGCATCAACGATACCATAATATGCAGAATTGGGAGCTTGCTGACACGCTAAGGCATATGCAGTACCACAAAATTCTCGTTTAGGATTATTATATAGATGAAAACCGATTCCTTTTTGCTTAAACTTTTCTGCAATTATAGGAATTCTTCTGGGAGTTTTATCTTTCGAACCATCATTAACAAAAACAATATCCAATGGGCGATAATTTTGTGCCAACAAACTTTCAGACCATGCTTCTAGATAGGGGGATACGTTATACCCTGCAGTTAAAATGGTAAATTTCTCATTTGGTACATCATTTCTCAAATTTTGATTTGACTCTTTACCTCTCGAAATAGGTTCAACATCTATAGAGGTGTCATGTACTTTTTTTCTTTTTCTCTTATTAAGCTTATCTAAACGTTTACGGATCGATCCAGTTACCTGTGCTTTTTCATAGTCTGTCACAGTTTTAAGAGGCTTTCTATCAATGACGGCTTCTATAACATCTCTATATTTTTGAACGGAAATTTTGGCTTCTAAATTTTCAAGAAAATGTTTCTTTGTACTAACTTTTAAATTCTGAAGCATTTCTGGATTTAATGTTAGTTCAGTTAGTATATTTAAAGCATCATCTTTGTTATTAAAAACAAAACCGTTAACTCCGTCTTCTATAACTTCTTTGTTACCATAATGATTTGAACAAATGACAGGGATACCACAGGCTAATGCCTCTAATACAGCAATACTTAATCCTTCATGCCTGTTTATCTCATAAAGAAATATGTCCCATCGTTTGATTATCTGAATCTTTTTTTCAAACTCAGGAATTGAACCTAAAAATTTAACTTCATTTTGTGTTTCCCCCATTGCTTCCACTAAACTTTTTGCTTTTTTAAGATGTTCTCCCGGTCCTACATATTCATGCACCATCTTTTTAGGTAAATGAACATTAGCACACCATTTGACCCAATTATCTGAGTATTTTATATTATTTAAAGCATTTACACGTCCGGTCAAAAGTACATCATTACTATATCCCCTATCTCCGGCAGAAATAGCATCAAATTTTTCTATATTTACCCCGTTATGTATTACAGACATAGGGGTTTTAACCCCCATACGTTGCAAATTTTTAACCATGTTTTTGCATACTGCTACAACATGATCTACATAACGAATTCTATTATATACCTGTGTTTCCGTATGCGTATGATTAATACAAATAATAGGACATCTACCATAAATTCTTCTCAACTGATCCATTTTTGACAGCATCAGTTTATGAAAAATAATTATAGGTTTTCCAGGATGATCATTTATCATCATCTGGAGTAACTTTGGATTTGATGGGTGAAATGTTACATTATAGGAACCAATAAAACTCTGTGAAACTCGTTTAGCATTTAATAAAATTACATCTTGTTTCCATTCAGGACAATATTTAGATATTGCTTCATGGAGTTCAAAAAGCATTGATTGCCCGCCACCAATTCCAAGGCTATCAATGACATGATAAATATGTAATCCCACATTTCCCTTTCCAACAATTAAATTACGTTATCGCTTGCAGTTCCTGTTTTATATTTTCTGGAATTACAACTTCTTCAATATCTTTAGGAGTTCTCCCTACTGCCTTTTCCCAAGTATCTCTAACTGGGCAAATTCCTTGAAGATGGTCGTTTTCATGTTGAAAAACAACAGAACGTGTTTTTTCTAACCATTCTGACTGATCTTGAAAATCTAAAGTTTTCCATCTAACTTTTACCTGAGCATGACGTGAAACAATTGTTTCATAACCTGGAAAAGATAGACATCCTTCTCTAGATTGAACGGAGATCAAACTTTGATCTTCTATCAAAGGATTCACCATTACATTAAATTCATTTGAATTTAAACTTTCTCTAAATACAATTATTTGTTTATCTACTCCAACTTGTGGTGCAGCTAAACCCAAACCGTCTTTTGTAGCCTTTAATATTCTAATCATTAAATCTACAGTTTGGGATGCAGTTTCAAATTCATTTATTTCAACTGGGGTACAAATAACTTTTAAAATAGGATCATCCCATTTTCGTATTTGCTTGCGAAGTTGGCTATCTCTTAATAGCTTACGGTTTCTTGCAGTTCTAATACTTTTGGCACTTTCTCTAGCCCTTGCCTTACCTGTAAGTTTTGACATAATTTCTCCGATGTATTATCTGATACCCAACTAACCTTGGGTAATTGTTTTTCTTGTTTTGCTCTATTAAGAGCTTTTTGCATTGCTACTGTACTAAAGAACAAATGTATGTCTTTATTTTTATAGCTTATTCTAACATGATTTATTCTTCTAGCATAAGAAGGTAAATCATATTGAGATATTTTTTCTTTTACATCATTTTCGTCCACTTCTATACAATCATCAAACCAGAATTCTCTCACCCAAGTCATCTTAGGCATTTCTGTTTTAGTATAGCTTTTTGCAGCTTTTATTGCGCGTTCAATCTGACCATCCGTAAATAGAAAACTACGATCAGAGTTATCTGCGAATTGTATCCTAATATGATTATATTGACTTGCTATTAACCTAGTTGATTGCTTAGATTCAATTCGTTTTAATTCTTTTTTTGGTCTAACTTTAACTACTCTACCACTAACGCTGATTGCCATTGTTATATCCTCTTCTTTAATAGAGCGCATAAGTACATTACAATATCACAAACTGCCCCTTTGCCTCCTTCAAAGGTACTAACATAAACACATACACGCTTTAAATCTTCCAATGCATCACTTGGGCAAGCAGAAAATGCTGCCTTTTTTGCGATCTCTATATCATTTCCTCCATCACCAATTACGGCAATGTTATCCCAAGTAAGCGATCTATTCATTAAGAACATCGACTCAAACCAACGATCTTTATTTTCCACCCCCTTATAAAGGGTTAATCGTTTTTTACAATAAGAAGGCAAATGTCTCATCTTGGCATCAATAACACCATCTGTGGATCCAGTAAGAATCCATATATCTAAATCTTGCTTCTGTGCCATTTCCAATGCCCAGAAATCTTTTGTATTAAAAGATTTAGTTAATATACCATTATCACTTACATGATAATAACCATTAGTCAACGTTCCATCTAAATCTACAACAATAACCTTTATTTCTTCATTAAACATATATTTATATACTAGTTAATATACAACCACTTTTCAATCCGATACACTTTATAGAGAAAACATTCGTAGGTACATTAAATGACAAAAAATAATACACAATTTCCGAATGCAATGTTAATAGCTGAAATAGGATGTGTACATGCCGGTGATATGACAAGAGCGAAAATGCTTATTACTTTGGCTAAAGAAAATGGTGCTGATATAGCTAAATTCCAAAAAAGGAATCCAGAAGAATCAACACCTAAAGCATTATGGAACCAGCCACATCCAAATAAGATGTTTTCTTACGGAGATACTTATTTAGAACACCGTAAAAATTTAGAATTAACAATAGAACAACATAAAGAATTAAAAGACTATTGCGAGTCAACAGGTATAATATACTCTACATCAGTATGGGATATAACCTCAGCTAAAGAAATTATAGAATTAAATCCATTATTCATAAAAATTCCCAGCGCACAGAATTATAACACGGAATTATTAAAATATATCTATGATAATTACACCGGATTTGTTCATATATCTTTAGGAATGACTTTAGAGAATGAACGTAAAAGGATCTTTACATTCATAACAGAAAATGACAATAGATATAATAGAACTGTTATTTATCATTGTACATCAGCATACCCTTGCCCATTTGAAAACTTGTACCTTCGGGAAATTCCTGAGTTATGCAAAAAATTTCCTATTGTTGGCTTCTCTAATCACGGATATGGAATAGCTGCAGACATAGCATCATATGCTTTGGGCGCAACCTTTATAGAAAGACATTTTGTAGATGATAGGACTTTTCGTCATACCGATGCAGCAGCATCTTTAGAACCACAAGGATTACAGAAATTAAGTAGAGACTTAAAAGCAATACAAAAAGCTATGATGAATAAACCCGAAGTTATGGATAAATTAGAACAAGAACAAAGAAATAAATTAAGAGCCTAATTCACTTATTTGCAAGTAAAAAACTTTTACCCTCCGAAAACGTAAATCGCTGCCCTTTTTTAACAATTCCTAAAAATCCATCATCTTGCGCATTGGGTTGACAAGAACTTTGTGTATGATAGAGCCACATCTTAGATTTAAGGGAATTAGGTAGTTGTTTTAGTTGATTATAATGAGGGTGAACATCAGAACAATTAACTGTTTCACAATCATGAAAAATAACATCAAATGTTTCTAACATTTCGATATATGCATCATAATCCCAAATCGGGTCATCAGGGTTTTTATAAGGTTTTGTTATTGGTATTTTTGTAAAAGTTACATCTGTACTAATAAAAACCTTTGTATTATTATCTTTAAAAAGAAGACCATTAGAAAATAAGTGACCATGTTCATTGTTGACGATATGAATTACAGGGATACACTCAAATGATAGACCCCCGAATTGAAATTTATTAGTAACAACGGAATAGTCAAAATAATCTGTAAATTTCGCTTTACGATTAGTAAGACAATGTAAAGAAATTAGATGTTTTTCCCATAAATCTTCTACTATATTTGGATTAAGAAATAACTTATGGCGAATAGGATTTGCTCTAAAGAAATCGGAAAAAGCTATTAACTCCAGCCCGCCGCAATGATCCCCGTGCAAATGACTAACATAAATTCCTTCAAATGAATCTATATTTAAACCAGCATCCCGTAACGAAAACTTAATATCAAAACCGCAATCTATTAAAAGTTTTTTCCCACCAACAGTCAATAACATATTGGAACAATAATTTTCAGGACCAGAAAACATGGTTCCACTTCCAAGAAATTGTAAGATAGTTGGTTCCATATATTACACCACTTTGCCATCCGAATTTGACACTACGCATTCTAAAACAGAGAAATCTAATTCAGTATCTATCTGATAGCTCTGTACCGGCTCATTTTCATAAAGAAAAGGATTAGTACCTATCCTACACATTCTAGACAATAAGGTATCAGTTGTCATAATATAAACATTACCATCATCAAACCAAAACAACTGCTCAGGAGTTAATTCCTGTCTCATTGGTCTATTAAGAACATCATACATTGGGTCTGGATTACCATTTGTCACCTTCCAAAAGAAAGGGGTAGAGGCTTTAACAGTTAATAAACTATCACAATTATGGTCATAAATGGTTTCAATACATTTATCTACCAGTCTATTTCTACGCAAAGGAGAAGTAGGCTGCAAATTTACAATATAATCCGGTGATTCTCCAAATTTATCTTCATATATTTGCAAAGAATGGATTAAAGCCTCTTCATTTTTACTTAAATCTGTACACAACTCTGGAGGACGATCAACCACATGTAAATCCCCTTCAGGTTCAGATGTGTTTTCTTTCCATTGTTGTGTTATAGTTTTAACAAAAGGACAATTTGTACTGACAAATACGGTATCTATATATTCGCTTTCCAAGGCAGCTAAAACAGACCACATAAATAAAGGTAAATTACAAAAAGGCTTATAATTTTTCCCTACTAAACCCTTAGAGCCTGCTCTAGCTGTAACTACGGCAAGAATTTTTTTATCTTTAATCATTATCTGGCATCTTAAATATAGCAATTTGACTTGCTTTATTTATCTTCTTATACGAAATAGTATCAAACACTAATTCACAGTCCAAAAAATGCTTCTGTAAATCTAGCAAAGATAAATATTGTTTATGCAATCTATTTTTTAGGCAATGTCGTCTATCTGCAGGAACTGTTATAGCAATAAAGCCACTTGGTTTACAAATACGTTTTAATTCGTTTGCTGCTATTATAGAATTTTCGGGTGTCAGATGTTCCAATGTTTCGGAAGAAACAACTGAAATAGCTGTTTTATCAGGAAATGGAATATCAAGAATTGATCCTTGTGTCGCTTGCATTCCATGAGTCCTAGCTAAGCGCACTTTTCTTTTGTCTATATCTACACCAAATACTTGATATCCGGCTTTTATCAGATTTTTGGTTCTATCTCCATTGCCACAAGCACAATCTACAATTATTCCATTTTTATCGGCAATATTTATATTAAAGAACTCAGCAATAATCTCATATCTGTTGCTTTCTACAATGTTACTTTTTCCGGTCTCCATATTGTTCCAAAACTCCCCTAAAAGTCATTTGGGGGAAAATGTTTAACAGTCCACCAGACGCAGATATAATATTAATACCCTGTTTTTTAGATTGTTTGTATAACGCTTCCCAATATTTAAGAAAATCTTTAGAATGCGAATCTAATGGCTTCCCGTCTTTTACTCCAGCATTTGGAAAAGAAAATACTTTTTCTCCATTTAGCCTAAAACATTCTTCCTCCCCCTTAAATTGCCAATAATATCTCTTCATCCCTTCATAACAACAGTCGCATCCCAGAAGAACAATCGGATCACAACCCATGATATGTAAAAAATGTACTGCAGAACCAACAGCTGTACGAGCTCCAATAATTGGACTCTCATCAGAAGTCATTACCAACCCATCTTCGTAATATCTATTATTAGAAGGTTGATACCATGTTTTATGAGTAAACCAACAAATCCTGTCAGGATTTAAGTGATTAGCCTCTGTTTTTAATTTGCCATGATAAAGGAGAGAAGTACAATCTAAGGTAGGCAATATTTCCTGATAATAATTCCAATGTTTAACTCCGATATCATCAGCAAGAAAATAATCAGCTTTCCTCATCTTTGATAGCGCGGAATTAACAGCTATAGAAACAAATGGATAAATATCTGACGGATCCAAATATCTTAAAGACGGACCAGATCCTATAGCAAATCCTAGTTTCCCTTTGTGCTTACCTATTAATTCTTTAACCGTTACCATTATCTAATAACTTGTATAAAATCCACTAGATTATGAGTAACAATATCCGTTCCCTTTTCTCTAGCCTCTTTTAATTTATCAGTAAAATCTTTAATATCTTCATCAGTTGCTGGATAGTTATTATCTCCAATTCTCCATACAGTTAGTACATTCTTATTTGACGAAGGAATGCTTAGTCGTGTTTCCCTATGCTTGATTACTTTCTTTTTTACTTTTGCTCTCATCGTTATCTCCTAAAGCATTGACAATGCTTTTATAAAAGTTATTTTATTGAAATCATTCACTGTACTATCTATATTACAATTGTAAATACGAGCATTAACATGCTCCGCAAATTTCTTAAGTGCCGGATAAGTCAGATTGTTATAGACAAATGCTTTTGTTTGTTCTTCAAAAGACGCTATTTTACCATCTATTCTTTTAGGTTGTTTTTTTCTATCCCAAAACTGCCAAAAATGAGTTTTATTACCTATCTTATATTGATCTACTCCTAATAAATAAATTGTCTTACATCCCATTTGCAAGCATAAATCAATAGCACTAGGAACACTGGAACAATAAGCCAATCCCTCATCTTCGGGATTAATGATGTCTTCACTCGTTGGTCGTATCCAAAATTGGTAAAAATCAGGTATTTCTTCAAAATATCGTTTCCAACTGTCTCTTACAATTTTATTAGCTTTACAACTTTTTACATAAGACCAGTAACTCCATATTCTTACTAATGCATCATTTGATATCCAAAATCGTTTTGTCGCTTCTCCTTGTTGCCAAGGCATAGCTATGATGCTAGAATTAACGGAAACAACAACATGATTATGGATTTTTGAAAAATCTGGATGTTCTATACATTGTAAAAAACTTGGACCAGCGCCACACACAAAAGCCGTTTCTCCTACATAAGCGTTCTTAAATTCTGTATATGGCTTTAATGACATACTTATACTTTCATAGCCTCATGCTTTTTTACCAATCCTGCTTCAAAAAGAAATGGGCTTGGTTTAACATCCTTATTATATTGAACTCCCTTTGCGCCGAACACCTTGCGTTTACGACAATAAGTCATTATCAATAAGGTTTTAGCCCTGGTCATTCCTACATAGCACAATCTACGTTCTTCTTCTTTACCTTCAAACGGATCATCTTGAATTGCTAATGTATGAGGCAATATACCGTCTTCTACCCCTGGCATAAATACAATGGGAAATTCTAGCCCTTTCGCTGCATGCATCGTCATTAACGAGATTGAACCCTCTGTAGATTTTTCATCTGACGAAGACAAAAGACTTATCATCTGTAAATAACTTTCAATATTATCATTTGGATGCTTAGAAACATATTGCCCCATAGCATTTAAAAGAGCTTGTACGTTTTGTTTTCTATCCTCACAATCTTCTGGATATTCACTATCTAGAATGTCATCGTATTTAAATCTATCAAGCATCTTTTCTAAGCAATCTCTAACATTTAAATTACTTAAATCGACATCTAAAACATCAACTATCTTCTGCAATGATTCCTGCATTTTAGATAGTTTTAAATTGTTTTTAATTTTCTTTGCTGCATCTAAAAGAGAAATATTTTCATCCATTGACATTGTTTCAATTTTACCAATTGTAGTATCTCCAACTCCCTCAAAAAGTGATGCGACTCTATGAAATGCAATGCCATCTTTGGGATTTACTGAAAATCTCAGCATTGATAAACAATCTTTTATCTCTTTCCTATTATAAAAGCTAAAACCACCAATAACTTTGTATGATAGTCCATAATTAGCAAAAGTTCTTTCGATAGTTTCAGACATGGAATTCATACGGTATAATATCGCAATATCTTTGGGATCCCAATCCCCCTCTTCTATAAGTCTCTTACATTGTCTTGCAATATATTCAGCTTCTTCAAATTGATTATAAACAGCTAAACAACGTACCTGCTCACCACTCTCATTTTCTGTTTCAAATTTGGTTGCCAAATGGCTACTATTGTGCTTTATGAGTCTGTCAGCAACCTCGATAATTTCAGGTGTAGAACGATAATTTAGAGATAAATCATATCGTTCACAATTTGGATGTTTAGACAAGAAATCTAAGATATTTTGATATCTCGATCCTCTAAAACGATAAATGCTTTGAGAGATATCACCCGTTAACATCACATTATTCCATTTTGCAGAAAATAAATCTATTAAACGGAATTGTGCAACGTTCGTATCTTGGGCTTCGTCAACCAATACATATCTCATAGCATCCTGTAAACGCCCTAAAATATCTTTGTTTTCTTCTAAAAGTCTGATTGTTTCTGATAATAAGCCGCTAAAATCTATTAAATTGGATTTACGAAGTCTTCCTATGTATTCTTTTACAATTAAAGCCCATTCAGAATTATCGCCAGCTTTTTCTTCTAATTCACTATCTGTCCAAATATTCTCTCGATAATCATTGGCTAACTTTGCTATAAGTCCTATATCTCCTTTTTCAACTTCAATCTCCATTTGTCTAGCAATTTGTTTTATAAGATCCTTTTGATCGTCTGCATCTAAGATGGTAAATTTTGTTGAATAGCCTAAGAGGTGCCCAAATTTCCTTAATAGTCCAGAACAAAGACGATGAAATGTTCCAACAAAACAAGCAGGCTTATGAACCCCCAATCGTGTACAGACACGTTCTTTCATTTCGTCAGCGCTTTTATTAGTAAAAGTAACGCAAACGATATTGCTTTGCTTGACTTTTTTATTTTCTATAAGTCTAGCTACTCTTTCTGTTAAAAGACGAGTTTTCCCGCTTCCTGGTACAGCGATAACTAGTGCTGGCCCATCAAAATGATTTGCCGCTTTCTCTTGTTGTTCATTTAATTCCATAAATTTCCTTATTACATCAAATAAAGCACTAATCAAACACTTTTCATAAGACCTACCATAATCTTGCGAAGTTTATCAGATGAGATAACACCAACATACTGAAACACTGTTCTATTAAAACTATGGATATACAGATGTGGAACTTCATCTATGTTTTTTTTATCGCAATATACCTGATTTTCATCTGCATTAGCATCTATATACTCAAATGGAATCTTAGACTGTTGAAAATCCTCTTTCATTTTTTTACAGTTATCGCAATCATCTACTCCAAACAACTGTATCTTCAATTTTTGATACATTTCATCGTCTTGCATTTTATTTATAACCTCATGATATGGATAAGCATCTAGATCATCATGACTACGCAACATATCATCCCATATAGAACTATCTAATGGATTTTTAGTTGCTTTAGAAATCCAATTATTTATATTCTCTTCATTAAATGTATTACGAATTTCCATCCTAAATGGATGTTCTCTTTCTTTTATCTTAGTAGAAAATAAATTTATAATTTCAACGTTAGTATGTTTTGTGCTAATACCAAACTGCGATAAAAGGTCTGAGTCCAGATAAGCTAGTCTAACTTTTTGATTATATGTTGGTGAAAAAGGTTCTACATCGATAACATGCCATATAACTAAATGACGATTTTCATCATATTCAAAATCTAACAATCTAAGAAGTTTAGTTTCTCCATTTTCAAAAGATTCGTTTTCCTGCATTGGCGGGGCAGGAAATTGTGGAGGGGGCTGTTGTTCTTCTTTAGAATATTTAACAGTACTTATTTTAGATACTAGTATCTTTTTTTTCCTGCAGTTGCGACGTTGTTTTCTGGTCATTATCTATACCTTTTAGTGCAGCAACAGAGACGCCTTCCTGAGAAAGTCTACTTTTAAAACCTTCCATAATACCGCGAATAGCGGTTTCTTTTTCTTCCATATTACCATGCACTCTCAAAATCTGCAATTGTTTCATAACAAAATCAGGCAGTATATGAATCAACAGATGATCGTGGTAGGTCATATAAGAACCGCTGGAATTTTCAGCATGAATGTCCCGCTTTTTTATACCTATAGATTCTTCTGCCTCTGTCATTTTTTTCCACCAATTATTTGTCATGCTTGTTGTAACTGGCTTGCCATCTACAGTGGAAACTAAACTACACTGGTCTTTAATAAAATGACCATTAGGATCCTGGTACAAAACTCTAAGCTGTTCTATACGAGGTTTGATTTCTTCTTCAGGAACTATGCCGTATATCCTACAATTATATGGTCTTACGGTATGACAACCGCATAGCTTTGTGTTTTGATCCCAAAAAATACAACCTTTAATAACAGACTGCGACAAATAATTCCTTATTGCTCTTTCGATCAAATCATGAATACTTTGCCATTCCCATTTCTTTAATATATATTCCCAAGTATTCAAAAATTCAACAAATAATACATGAGGATTTTGTAACCTGCAGCACCAACCTCCACAGCCTCCCTGCTCTGTCCGTTTATTAATATGTTCCATACAACCTTGAGTATCTGGAAGTTCTCTATAAACAGCATTAATTGCAGCAAATCCTCTTGATATTTGTTTTTCACGCTTTGTCTGTTTTTTTTTCTTTTCCATATGTTACTTTGTAAAGTCGAATTTCTTTAGAGTTAAATCAGCAGCAGCATCTTCAACTGTTGGATTAACATCTTCTTTTTCAAAAGAAATCGTTACCGATTCTTTACCTTTTTCTCTGCATACACAATCCGGCAATTTATTAACCGACTCCCAAACATCCAAAAGTTTATTTAATTCAGATTTTTGAACGTTCTCTGTAACTTTCACTATGTTATTATATTCAGATTCATTTTTAAGAACTGTAATTAAAGCTGCCTCATCTTTAATAGTCCATATTCCCTTGGTTTCTCTCTTAGTAGCTTTGCCTAAACCAGGAAAATTGACATTCTTTTTCTTATTGTCGTTTAATGTAGCAATTACAACTGATTCTAGAAATTTAATGCGTGATTCGAGATTTTCAATTGCGTCATCTATTACTTGATTTCTTTTCTTTTTAATTTCTTTATAATCAGATACTTTGTTTTTTGCTTCCTTGATCATGGACATAGCAGCTTCTACATTATGTAGATCACCTAACGAAACCACTTGTCCAGATTGTAACAAATCAATTGTTTCTTTTAAACCAATTACAGGTATATCATTATCCGACATTAATACATCTCCTTATTTTGAAGCAGTTATTTCTTTGAGAATGCCGTATTTTTTTACATCCCCAAAATACACTTCGGTAAAAGATTTTCGTTCAACTAAATCAATTCCATTCTTTTTTGCTTCTTCGGAAGCGATTATAATGGCTTTGTCCGCATTATTTACAGCAGCTGCTCCTACACATCTCAAGCGGGCTACTTTATGTTTACTAAAAGCCTGCGTGATTGCATAAGCTAATTTTTTAACATATTCTCTATCGTTTTCTTTACCTCTAGAACCTAATACTTTAAGCAAAGCTAAATCTTGTTCTTTTGAAACTTCTGTTTGTCCATCTTTTTGCAAATCCATATTTTCTCCTTAAAACATATGTATCGAAATCGACAAAAATTATGATCTATAATAAACTCTTATAAAACATCCGTCGTTTTTCATCCAGTTTATCATCTTCCCAAATTTTCGATTTATGACACATAGAAGAAAATTCACAATCTTGACACTCTCTTACAGATTGGTCTTCGGGTTTAGGTGGAGGTAATTTTTTGCTTTCACTTAATACTATCATGCGTTTTGCTTGCTCTCTTACTATACCAAATAGATCATTATTACGTTCAACTTTATATGCCATTGCTGTTGAATCATTCTTATTTTCATAAATCAGAATGCCATACTCGCAATCTAAAAGATGAGCATATATTGTAACTTGAACAATATATTCTTTATGAGCTCCTACTTTTAAAAGTTGTTGTTTCCATGACCAATCATTAATTGTTTTCATATCAACAACAATTGGTTTTTTAGGAAATACCAACTCATTAAAAGTTTTGCGCACGCCTTTGTATTTGCCAGGGTCAAAATTACTAAAATCCAAAATAATATCTGCATTACCTTTAAGTTTTAATTCATCACTAACAACTGGTACTTCGCAATAAGTAAATTTATTGTGACCACAATTACATTTTTCCGGTCTAAAACATCCTAATTTTTCTTTAACTCCAAATACTCGTGTTTGACCTTCGTTTATATGCTTCCAATGCTCTTCTTTTAAATTATCTCTTCTGTCTTTCCCTTCATTATCAAATGTAAAACACAAGGGATTAAGACATTTCCAACGCCCTCTTAGAATTCCCATTTCTGCAAAATACCAATTCTGCCATCTAGAGTGCATATTATGACCCTTATCAAACAACCTCGCTTTTTGCCCTCCTATTTGTTCCGCTGGCGGTGATTCAATATAACCCAATTGGACAAAATGTTTATATTGTTGTTTTCTTAAACATTTACCCCATTCAGAAGGATGATAGTAGAAATATTCTCTATCATGCTTTTCCTGTTGCTTTTTCCAACGAAGATGTGTATCTATCAATCCTAATAAGGAGCTTACTTCAGGTGGTACATAATTTTGTGACATCTATTCTCCATATATTCATCAAACATATCCAAATTGTTCATACTGAGATTTAGCACTTTTCATCAAAGTAACTAATCCATTTATCTTATTCTCTTTCAAAAAATCATCTGGATCATATCTATTTGGCAAAGCAGTTGGAATAATTGAAATAACCCTATTACCAAGTTCTACAGCATTTACATAATCATGTATCTCTTTTGCGTGTTTAAAAGATGATTTTCCGCCATTATCGCCATCAAACATAAGATATATTTCATCACAATATCTCATTAATAATGATAAATGTATTAACCCGAAAGCCCCTCCACATAAACCAACGGCGAACTTGACGCCACAAGAATGTAAATAATGGACATCAAATTCGCCTTCCACTACAATGACTTTATTATATTTTAATATATACTGTTTGGCTAAATGAAGCCCATATAAATGAAACGACTTTTCAAAATCTTCATGCCAAAAACTCTTAGCTTTTTCCTTATATATATGTCTAGTGGATACTGCTATAAGATCCCCATAAACATCATAAATAGGGGTTATTATTCTTCCTTTTAGTTGGTGATTAACATGTAATGGAATAAAACCTATATTAAATGTCTTTATGACTTCTTCTGAAATACCTCTCGTTTCTAAGAGATATTTTTTTGCATCTATTCCTTCATCTACCCAGATACATTCATTAGCTCTTTGTACTAGCTTTTGACGTTCGTTTTCTTGTAACTGGTTTCTCCAAATCATCTTCAGCTGCACTTTCAATTACTTCGTTAGATTCAGATGAATCTATATTATCTTCATCATTTGCCCACATGTCTTCTTCTGCGGCATCTTCAGCTTCTACTTTTTTATCAGTGTCAGAATTTTTAACATATTCAACTTTAACTTTGTCTTCTGACTTCCCTCCAGTTTTCTTTCTTTCTTCTATTGTTTGAGCAATTTCCGGAGCCAATAAAACATTCTGTGATGAAGATTGAGAAGCAAGCTCATTTAATAAAACATCAAATAAACCACGAAATCTCACCGCATCCATAAAATCCTTTTGATTTTCAACTTCAATATTCTGTTCTTTCCATTTTAGAGTTTTTCTACCCTTAATAACTTGAAGTTGTTTTGCTGCGGCAAAAATTAAATCATCAATATCTTTGAAATACTTCTTATAATAAACCATAATTGGTATATCTTTACGGTGAGGCGCTGCAAAACGATTCTTGACAATCTTTGCATTTGCCGTACAACCGATTACCATTTCTGTTCCGTCTGGACGAGTAACCTTTTTATCCCCTTTACTTTTACTAATGCGAATAACTATAGATGCATTGTGCTTTAAGGCTCTACCACCAGGCGACGTTTCAGGATTACCAAACAGTACCCCGATTTTTTCACGCATTTGATTGATAAAGACTAGCAAAACACCATATTTAGCAGCATAATTAACAAGCTTCTTTAGATTTTCACTCATTAAACGGGCAATAATACCTACTGTATGAGCTCCTGCTTCTGCTTCCATACGTGCTTTAGGAATTAAATTAGCTACGGAATCCAGTACAATAACTCCGATTTTTCTATCTCTGTCTGCATCCGCATTTAATTTACAAATCTTTAGCATATTATCAATAACATCTTCAGCAGTATATACAGTATCAGGATTATCTTCATTAATTAGATCGCTAAAGATTAACTCATCCGTATTTACTCCATTTACATCTGCTAAACTATCAGAGAATGAATGTTCAGTATCTATCCACACACAATCGTATCCCATCTTTTGAGCAAAACCACAAATACGATACGCCTGGCTCGATTTACCAGAACCTTCTTCCCCTAGAAGAACCACTAACTTGCCAAGGGGTAGTCCTAGTTTTTTACTAGGATCGTACCCCTCGACAGATGTAAGATCAAGACCATCTGGTGACTCACCATATGACAATACAAAATCCAAATTAAATTGTCCAGTTGGAATATATCCTGGAATTCTGGAACGCGCGCCTCGTCTAAAAAATCCTGCTAGATTTTCTTTTGCTAAGTCATCAACTATTTTCATCTTTGCCATATACTGGTCCCTTTCTTATATCTTTGTTAGTAGTTCAACTATTAAAACTTGAAGTCGCCATCATCACCACTACCCATATCGGTATCATCTGATCCTTCTCCTATATCATTAGAAGAATTTACAGAAGCGGTTTGTTTAGGAGCAGACGCGGTTTTTCCTGGTGCAGCGTTATTATTGGTTCCTTTATTATCCCAATCTCCAAAAAGACGCTTTTCGATTTCTTCTGGAGTATTTGCTGCAAAAATTTCTTCAAGATTGTAATCCTTCTTATTTTCATCCCAGAATTTTCTTTCTTCTGTTGTGAAAGGAACTGGATCTCCAAACTCTATCTCGTAAGTAGTATCGCGATCCTTCTTACCGTTTGGACAAATTACAGAAAGCTTAATTTCTACACCTGCAGCACTACCAGGTTCAACCTTTGCCAAACGCTTGAAATGCTTGAAAGGTTCCATTGCAGAAGCTGGTAAATCAACGATTTTTAGCTTATTAGCGTCATTACGATCAAAAGCTAGAAATGCACGACGTTCTTGTGCTTTCTTTAGCTCTGTTGGATGTTTAGCCCGTACAGAGCAATTCTCAGGATCAGCCACTCTTGCTCGACGAAGCTGACCTTTGTTGATATAAGTGTATTGGAAAAACCCTACAGGTTTTAAAATAGGACGCAAAAGATATGTCTGATTTGCTTCCGCTTTTAAGAACTTTCCGCTGTTCTTTCCCCCAGTACGCTGACCTCCAGAATTCTTTGTAGGTTCAGCAACATCATCCCAATTCAAATACTTAGCCATTGTATGGCCTCCTTCTAAAAATGAGCGTTTAATAAGATTTGCAGGTCGTCTATGAACTTAATTAGCTGTGATCTTTTACAATTGATCTAATTCGCTAATATTGTCAGACAGATCATCCAACTCTGGACTTTCTTTTGACCCGGACTTATTTACGCCAGAAAACTTTTGTATTCCCTGATTAACTTTAGGAATATTTATATTACCTTTAACAACACTTCTATCTTGTGGTGTTGCACTTATCAATCTTGTTTCTTTTTGGCTCGTTATGACAGTAGCATGTCTACTTATTGTTTGCCAAGCAGAGGTGAGATTTTGCAGCACATTAGAAATTTGTTCATGAATGTACTTTAATTGTTTGTAATACCATTCCATGTCTCTCATGTGCTGAAAAATAACACCTTCCTGCTTGACAACTGGCTTTTCATATTGAACCATTGCTAAATTACCTCTCATCATTTCAATATATCTATCCCATAGATGATATTGATGATTAACATCAAATGACATTTCTATCACTCGATTTTGCCATTGCTGGACAGTATTCATTTTCTCAGTTAACTCAGACAAATCCATAGAATCTGTCTGCAAATTAACACAAGCACCTCTTAATTCATCTTTAATTTTGTTGAATTTGATTTGACCACCAGGAAGGATCTCTTCAAGAGCAGAAGCCTTTTGTTTGTAAAAAGGCTCATATTTAGGAGCAGGCGCAGTTAGCAGCCACTGAACTTCATTATTTACAATTTTCACGCCGTCTACTACCTTAAATGTCCCAGAAATTTTTGTCTCAGTTTTAAGTGATTCCTCTGATACTGCATTACTTGGCATATCAAAAGGTGTTGCACTAACTTTTGGAGACTCTTCTGCGACTTCGATCTTTTCTGGTGCTGAATCATCTTCATCAATTTCATCGAGTCCCGAACTCTCATTCGCACTCTCAATTGTTGATTCTTCGGCACTATCTTTTATTATATTACTATCATCGGATATATTATCCTTCTCAGTTGAATCATTTTTTCCAAAAATATCATCAACATCAAAATCATCATTAGAATCTTCGGTATCGTTTGACACTTCTATATCTGTAGAAGATTCTACAACTTTTACTGGTTCTTCTTTTACTTTCTCTACTTTTGGTTCTTCTTTTTCAGTTGTATTAGTAGGTTCAACTGACTTGTCTTTTAGGTCAGGTGACTTATCTTTTAGATCAACTGCTTTTTTATGTTTATCAGAAATAGATGGAATTTCATTTACATCTATACTATCACCGATAGTATCTATAAGACTATCAAGCTGGGGATCTTTGTTACTATTTGATGATTCAAAATCTTCATTCTTATCATCATCTTTACCACCCAACTCGAACATATCCATTATTTCATCTATAGTAGCTTTTTTAGCCATTGTTATTAACCTTGATCTAGGGAATCAAAAAAATCATCTACATCTTGTGGATTTGCAGGTTTTTTCTTCTTATCTTCTACTTTGATTTCTTCATCTAGCTTAGGTAATGCCGCCGTTTTAACTACTCCGTCAGGTGTAGTATGAACTACATTAATAGGCTTTTCTTGAAGTTTTAATTCCTTACAAATACGCTCAAAAGAGCGTTGAAAATCATAAATAACAAGTTGTAAATGATCATCTAATTTTTTCTGACGTTTTTCAATTGTATCCCATTCGATAACATCTTCGTATTCTACCGAAACCTGAAGTGATTCAAAGCTTTGGGGTTGAATTGTTCGTCCAATTCTTTTTCTAACTTTTGTTTCCATATTTATATCCTTATGACATAAAACCATTCACTAAGAAATAGAGGCATCACTTCTTTTTAGCAAATATATTGTGAGATTTAACGCCTCTGTCTTTTGCGGCTTTTAATCCTTTTCTAAATTTAGCAAATTTATCCAAGATGGCATCTTTTTGTTTCATACCATCATTACCTTTAAAATATCCGCCTTCTATTAAGGCCAATATAACTTCGCTAGTTATTAAAGAGCTATCCGTTTTCTTTGCTAATTCTTCTAAATCTACATAAGGCTGATTCTCAACTAAATGCATTGCAGGAGCTAAACCTAATCCCTTACAACAAATACTTGGTCGAATTTCTGTATTTGATATTCCACGATTAGTATCTTTCTTTCTAGCGATCTTATATTCTACACCACAATCATTAAGTGTTCTCGGTAAAATTTTGATACCTAAAGTTCGGGTACAATCTTTTTCCATCATAGCTACATGCTTCCAATCATTTGCTGATTTCTTAACAGCGCGACGTGCAAAAGTATTCATAAAAGCGCATGCAAATTCGTCTGGATAATTAGCTTTAAGATAAGCTGTTTGGTATGATAAATAAGCATAACAACAACTATTTTTAGATATCACAAATTTGTCATCTACTTGCGGAGAGTATACAGCATAGTTATGATGATCTCCTTTCATTGTCATATTGTAGGTTTTTTGCTTACCTAGACTTTTTATTGATGTAATTTTGCACTTTTGCATATTTTCTTTCTAAATACAAATCTTCTTTATACTTATAAATCCATCTCAAAAAACTTATAGTTTCTTTATTACCACCAGCAATTCTTAACGTCCATGTTTTTCTTCCTTTTGAAGGTTTCTGTACTGAGCATGAAAAAGGGAGTATTTTTGATATCTCTATTACAAACTTTTTTGATGCACTAACAAACTGGCACCAAATGTTGCCAGTTTTAGCCGTACCAACTGTACCATCTCCATCAATAACCCCACGTAAAAAAGAACATAAAAAACATTTACGAATTTTTGGCATTTCCAGAAGCTGATGAATTAAATGCTCCCCAATGTAAAATTAAAAGAATTTTGTGTATCCATCGCACTGTGCAAGAACCAATATCTTTTTCATATTGTTTGGTTAAATCTTTAAGTATAGAACTACAACCTTTCATATAAATACTTTTAAGAACTGCTCTAGCTAAAAATTTAGGACAATATATGCGCTCATCTACACTAAGTGGTTTTGATGCATTTATCTGATCAAATAATTTGGACTGAGTAATCATGTCCATATGTGGCCAATATAATGTATCTACTCTAGCATTCATAAATTTAGATACTAAAGCAAGAACACGAGGATCGATATGATTTTTTATTTCAGAAAATGTCAAAAATACATTTTCTCCGTCTAAATTAACCTGTATAGAAAACTTATCATTATAGAATTCTTCTATAGTTGATTCTCTTTGTTTTCCATCTAATATCCAATATGAAACACCATCTTTCTTAGCAACTAGGTGGATAGTTCCTATATATACCGTTTAATATAGAGCTAATTAAATTACGTTTCATCTCAACATTCCATCGCAAATCTCGCTGATAAGGTGCTCTCTTGTCATAAGTAGCACATTCCTGAATTATATTTTTAACCATGTTTTGTGCAACAGAAGGAGCTTTTACATTAAATTCTCCTGATAAAATCGGGACAATACTTTGAATGATTTCCATTTTAATTCCTAAAAATAATTTCTAAATTATTATCTAAAATATCTTGTAACTTATGTTCTTTTCCGTCTGCACAATAAAATTTATGTTCCATTGTACATTTTAGAACCATTCCATTATCTAATTGAACTTCAAATACTTCTTTTTCCCCGGTTTCAAAGATATCAAGAAGTGTGTCTTCTACAATTTCTCCGTTTAAATAACTGTCAAGAACTATTTTTTCTTGTTTAGTATTTACATTAATATCAGACATAACCTGTTTTTTATATAGCTCTTCAATTGTATAAAATTGCCCAGTTGTCTTATTCTTTAACCTCATGTCTCCAGCAAGACAATGTGCGGCATTGAATCCATAATTAGCAAATGGAGTTATAAATTTATCCCAATATTGTTCAGCTATATTTTGAGGTACGTTATTCTTAACACAACCACTTATAAATTGATTTCGGAATTTATCTAATAAATATTGTTTCTTTTTACCTACCGCTTTAATCATAACATAACCATCAGTGATGGTAAAACCAGCCAATGCATTACAAATCTGCATAACCTGTTCTTGATAAACTAAAACCCCATAAGTTTTTTCCAAATATGTCTTAACATATGGTTTAATCGATTTGTGAAAATAATCAACTTTTCTGTCGCCACGCTTTCTTGCAACATACTCAGGGATAGAGTCAAGAGGGCCAGGTCTATACAAAGCAATTGCAGCCATCACATCATCAAATCTATCTACCCCGATATTCCTCATTGTATCCTGCATACCCCAAGATTCGCATTGAAATACTCCGTTCAAGTCTCCACGACGATACAATTCTAATGTTGCTTCATCATTTAAAGGGATATTTTCTATGTCTATATTCTCCCCAGTTAATGCACAACAATCTCGAATAACAGTTAATGCAGCAATTGCAAGAATATCAAATTTAATTAATCCAAGTGCTTCGAGATCTTCATAAACAAACTGAGTAGCTAATCCCTTTTTATTTTGGCGCAGCGGAGCAATAGAATTTAATGGGATATTAGAGATAACAATACCAGCTGCATGCTGGCTAAAAGCGCCTACCAACCCTTCAATCTCTGAAGCATGTTGATATACTTCAGGATATCTATCCATATATCTTTTAAAGTCTGGTAAATGCTGATAAGCAGCTTTAATGGATTTTATTGTTATGTCTTTTCCATTCTCATCTTTTACTCTGATGACACCAGTAGGAAGCACTGGCAAAGAAGCAGATATCTCTTTTGAAAGTTCAAAGTTTTGAGTTACAAATTCTTTATCCCCTTTATGAAAAGCATAAGCAGCATCTGTTGCTCTTATACTATCCTTAACGGATTTTTTCATCTTTTGGGCAATGTATGTTCCGATATTGCCCACGTTTTCTCTACCATACTTACCAATTACATATTCATATACTTCGCCCCTGCGCTCATCGTCAAAATCTGTATCTATATCAGGAAAACCATCACGAGCAAAAACACGCCTAGTTACTAGAAAATCACCATCCGGTTTTTTTGTTGTCATGCCTAATGAATATGCAGTCCAACTATTAATTGCATTTTCATTTCCAGCCTCCGACTCTTCTTTCGAGAGACGATACAACATTTCTAAATTGCTCTTACCATCCAGAGCATCGGTAACATCTAAGATATCTAACTCTTGTTCTATTATCTTAAGAGTCTCGCTGTCCACATTTTTTAATGCATTTTCAATTTCAGTTCTTATTTGAGGTTTATCAGACATAATTATTCATCTTCTTCGTTATTTTGTTCTAGACCAAGCATTAATTTTTGACTTTCAATAGTTCCCTTTTTCGTTAATGCAAATTTACATTCATCTCTTACTATTAAACCTTTATCTTCCAATATAAAAAGGTGTACCAGAAGACTCATTTCTTCTGCTAATTCACAAATCGCATCTTCATCTTTAGAATGATATTTTAAAGGAAAAGTTATTTCTAAAGTATTTAAAAATACACATATAGACATTAAACATGCAATGCTATAACAGTATTCATCTTCATTTAAAATATCATTGGATTTGCCTGTAGCATCAAAAGCTTTTGTAGACACATCAAAAAGATATCTCAAAGTTTCAATATTTTCTTCAAGAAAAGTATTGTAATCAAAAAACTCAGAATCTCCTGGGTGTTGTGTAAACATACTGTATTTTAAGCTCCATATATTTAGTACCTATCTGTACCGCCAAAATCGTCTTCGACTTCGCGTTCTTCTTCTAGATCCTCTTCCTCTGTATTGTCGATAAGTGGAACAATTTTCTTTTCTGGAAATCCAAAATCTTTCTTCAAAATAACTCTTCTGGAATCAAAACCTAAAAATCGTTCCCATAATAAACCATATTCTAATGGATCTGGACCGTAGCTTATACCTAGACATCTCAATAAAACACTAGCATATCCACTTCCTCTTCCACATCCTGTAACAATTCCTTTACTCCGAGCATGATTTACATAATCCCAAACAATTAAAAAATAAGTAGCAAAATCATAATTATTGTTTTCCTTAGCTATTTTTACGTCTTGCAATTCTTTCTTTAAAGCTTCCAAATGCTTTTTACTCTTATCCCAACCCAATCGTTTCATACCCTCTTTAGCTAGATGAACTAAAAAAACAAAGGGATCTGTAAATCCTTCGGGTAGTTCAAATTTAGGCAATCTCATTCCACCAAATAAATGATTAACAATATCGTTGGTGTCAATACGCTCCGCTAAATCTAGCGTATTAAATAATACCTGTGGTACATGCCCAAATATCCTGGACATTTCTTCAGCACTCTTAAAATAAAATTCATCATATGGGAACTTCATATGATTCGGATTTGTTAAACAGTTTGAAGTATTAATGCACATTAAAACTTCATGACTTTTAGCCTGTGATTTATAAAGATAATGGCAATCATTTGTAGCTAATGGTAGGATATTGAATTCTTTAGCTAATTTTAATTGATCTACTATAATGTTCCGTTCAGCAGATATCCCATGATACATTAAATCTACGTAGACATTTCCATCAAGTAAATCATATAATATGCCTAAAAATTTCTTAGCTTTATCATACCTATCATGCAATAAATTTGCATTTATCACTGAACTTAAACATGCAGTGCCGCACATTAAACCTTCTGAGTGCTTTTCCAACAAATCCAAATCAATACGAGGATCTTTATAATAGTATCCGTCAACCCACGATGCCTGCGTTAAAGCGCAGAGATTTTGATAACCTTTCCAATTCATGGCATAAAGGTTTAAATGTCTGTTACCTTTTCTACCATCAGGTTGAAATCCACCCCTTTGAGCAGCTTCGTCTTTTTTTTGCCATTCCTGTTTGCGGCAAAAATAAAATTCGCAACCTAGAATCCCTTTTATAGGATCATAAGGTATCGGATCTCCGTTTTTATTCTTTACAGCCGCACATTCTGCCAAAAATTTAATGAATCCACCTATATTGCCATGATCGGTTATAGCAACAGCTTTATGCCCATTCTTTCGCGCTAACTGCACGAAATTAGACATCTTTGCTAAGCCGTCCAAAGAGCTATATTCGGTATGATTATGCCAATGAACAAAATCTTGATTTGAAACTCTTATTCTTTTAGCCATTGACTTTTCGCTTTGAATTTTTAACTATATTACAAATCTTATCTACAGGTACAAACACATAATACAAATAAGTATCTTTTTCTCTATTGTAATAGACATAGCACTGTTTATTAGCAGCCGCCTTGTCAGGATAAAGAGAAAACTTCTTATCTGCTAACATCTTATCTACTATATTTTTTAGTGCCTTTTGCAACTCAGATGTTTTGAATTGAAAAACCGTTCCTCCATCATAAAATTTATTATAAACAGCAATACAGTCTGTAACCGTATTAAATAAATTAGGCAGGTTTGATGAACCTTCTGTATGAATAGGAATAGCTATTGTCTCATTTGAAATATTGACATCTTCATAAGCAGTAATAGTATATTCAGTTTTACCCTTTTTAACTCTTAAAGATAATTTTTCTTTCTCAGAAACAACCTCATACCCCAGATTTAGCATCACTTGTTCTACTCTTTTTGAATCTTCAGATATTCTAGATTCGTTTAAGAGATTTTTTGTATCTACTGCGTCAGCAGTTAACATATCATCTAATTCCATATTTAGATCTCCATTACTTCGGTTAAAATTTGATTGGACTAAACTATGGGACTAAGATATAAGTTTAAAAGGAGGCACAATCAACAATGCTTTGTGGGGTCATAGCGTTCTCGATGACCATCTCTAAATTTTACATATTTCGGCTTGAGTTTTTTCACGTAATCACTGTCTTTTTCAAACACTTCTGCATTTTTATCCACAATGCCTAATTTATAATTCGATGGATATTTAACACGATTACACTTAACGCCATCTGGAGCTATAAATGGCTCGTCCATCTTTGAAAATGGACGAATTGTTTCAAACTCTTCCCCCGTTTTAGGATGCTTATATATGTATATTGGAATATTAACCTACCATTTATTTTGAAAAACCATCGCAAGTAATGACAATATGTGCATCCCTGCCCTTCATTAAACATCTCCATTTTTTCTTAACGCCAATTACACTTACATCTTTTTCAACAATCAGATGACTACAATCAGTTGTAGTACATTGATTACACAAAGGTGAGATGGGTCCGTGAATACCGGAAATAACTCTAGTAACCGGGATATTTTGATTTTTATACTTCATCCGTGCCTTGGTCTAACTTTGGCGTTTCCAGAAGGACCACCTCGCATCATTCTTGATGACTCTTCATCTGCAGCCCTTATTACTGGACGATTATAAGCTTCTTCAGGAATAACTTCTGATTTTTTGCGAGTGCTTTTTACAACTTTTTCCGGCGGCAATATTGAATCTATTTGAGATAGATTTTGCAATGGACGAATATCAGCAACTTCCATCGGTTCTAATATACCTTCTTCAGTAACTTTTCTATGTATTTTTGGAAGTGGTAAGCTACCTGGTGCGGGTTCGTCTGACGTAATAACTGCTGTAGAGCCAGATTCACTCTTTAATATATTGTTTGGAGTTCTATGCGATGAATAAGTGTTTTGCTGCATTGCAGGAGGATGCATTTGTGGCTTATTAAATTTCTGACCATTTGCAAATCCTGCTACCTCAATAAAAAACGAAGCTGGTAGTTCAACCCAATCATCTCCGTTCTGAGAAAATTTAATTGAATGTTTGCCATTAACAATACTATATTGAACAGTTAACGTTAAAGATGGATCCTCATCACATTGCCATTGAAAATCGTATGTTACATTTGTATTATTTGAAGCAATTGCCATATCGTCAGAATTCCTATTTGTAGATGTACGTCTACCTATTCTGGTTCGTATTTTTTCCTTAATATTCTTTAATGAGTTTCTATTATTTATAACCAATGGTAATTCAAAATATTTACTTATTTTATTCCCACATTTTCTACAAACTACATCATAAAACGTAGGTTTTAAATGTTTATAAACATGCCCACATTTTTCACATTCTAGCATTAATCCGACTCATCATCTGTTTGTTCTTCTAATTCTTCCCATGCGTCAGGCTTTAATGTATCTCGTTTCCCGTAAATTTTTTCTAAATATCTAGAGTCAATAATATTTGTATTATATAAATATTTCCAAAATTCTATATCTTGTTCAATTAGAAATTGAGTTGGTTCTGGAACTAACCAACCTTTTTGTTGTGACCATTCCGACAATGCCGGGATGTAAGGAGCATAATATCCATCAGAATCAGAAGATTCATATGCCGATACTATAACTTCTCTTTTGTTATTAAAATTCAGAGATAGAATCGCCATACCAATTTCACTAACAATTGTTAAGTTAGTTACTATAGTCCATTCCTCGGGATACGGATATTCAAAAGATACAATTTTATTTATTCTTTTAAACGAACCGTCAGTTTTTCGCATTATTTCATCAGAAAACGCAAAATCAAACGTAATTTCGTTATAATCACCCTGCATTAAATATATCTACTTTCTCTTTTTCTGATTGTTTTTTACTTTTTTGATTACTTTTTATTCGTTCTGATCGTGTCTGATAAGATTGAAAAATATCTACTACAAATTTCTTTATTCGACTTGCTGAATAATCCACATATTCTTCGCAATTATCTATTCCTATAAAACGTCGCTTATGTGCTGCTGCCATACAAGCAGTAGTTCCAGTTCCACTAAAAGGATCTAAAACCAAATCATCTCTATACGTATATATCTTTATAACTCGTTTAGCTAATTCCTCTGGAAAAGGCGCAGGATGCCCAGCTCGCTTTTTTGTTTCAGGAACAATTGACCACATACTCATCGTCCATTGCTGAAATTCTTCATCTGTCATATCTGATTCTTCAGCATTACCCGATAATGACCAATCTCCTTTAGACCAAACTAAAAGGTACTCATGATTTCTACGAATAATTGGACAACTACAGCTCATATAAGAACCCCAAGCAGTTGCCCGTCCTACTACCTGATGCTTATACCAACAAATATCACATCTAAAATTCATATCTGGTATTTTTTTCATTTGATTAACCAGATCCGCATAAATAGGTCTAAAATATTCGTTTACTTTATCTTCATCATGGTTAGCTATCGAATCGATATTTATAACCAATCTCCCGCCTGGTCGAAGAACACGAGCGCATTCTGTCCAAACTTTAAATAACCAATCTAAATATTCTTGCCAAATGTCATTATCGCTACTATTCCCATAGTTTAATTTTACATTATATGGAGGGCTAGTAAATATAAGAGAAACTGATTCATCTGGTATTAATCGTAAACCTTCTAGAACGTCTCCAAGCAAAAATTTATTGATAATTAAATCAAGCGAAATAGCTTTCCCTTTTATATCATTTAACTTTATTATTCTGCTCATTATCTATGATCTTTCTTATTTTTTTTGCTATTACATAGGCATGACAATCCTGTGGCGCACAAGAGCAAATTAGGACTAACTCGCCTTGCTGTTTATATAAAGAAACTAGCTCCAGGATTTTTATTATAGCTTCAGATTCTTCTGCCAAATTGTCTAAATAATCTTCAAAGTTGTCTATTGCTTCTCTTCTTGTACTAGTCCTATATTCTATTGGTGTTTCTGGACGGTGGGACCAAGGATTACCTAATACAGATGGTCGTCCTACATAAATCCCTTTACCATTATAATTGTGTCTATTTACAACACGAATCATCGATAATTCCTAATCACCGTTTCATTAACTTTAGAACGCCCTTCTTCACCATTCAATGCTTTTACAAAACGATGAGCTTTCAGCGTTAAAATATCCCATTTACCAAATATTTCATAAACCTTTGGTGCATCACTGTTTGTCATCATAAAATATGATTTCTTTTTGTTTATAATATCCAATACATCAGCTAAATCTGATGTATCCTTTTCATTCCAATTTTCTTCGGTATAAGATGTAAAACTTGAAGTGGCAGATATAGGCTCATATGGAGGATCTATAAAAATAAAATCCCCCGAAGACATATACTTGTTAATCCAATCCCTAAAATCAATATTGGTAAACTCTACATATTTTTTAAATAAAGATGAACAAATCTGTATATTTTTGTTATATAAACTTATCGTTTTCTTTTGATTGAAAGGTACATTAAATTCCCCTTTTTGATTCACTCTCCATAAACCATTGAAACTTGTTTTATTTATATATATGTATCTTGCAGCCTGTTCTAATAAGTTACTATCAGTTAGTAAATTAGTAACCTGTTTTCTATTCTCTATATAGAATTTTTCTGGATTAACAGCATGTTCTTTTTCATTGTTATCCAAACATACCTTTAGTTCGTTGAGAGAATTTGCGACCTGTATGTGGCAGTTAATTAATCTACCATTTATATCATTAAGAATTGCTTTAGGATATTTCTTATAAAGAAATATATCTCTTGTCCTTGAATTTCCATAATATGACAAAAATAAAGAAGCAGAACCACAAAACAATTCTACATATCGATCAAATTGCTTTGGGAATAAATTTATAAGTTGTATGGCAAGTTGTGATTTCCCGCCAACATATTTTATATAAGATCTAATCATAGAGCCTATGCAGCAAATATATTATGACGTTTCTTTTGACGTGTTCTAAATACATCTATATATTCACTATGTATTTCATATCCAATAAATTTTCTGCCACAAGATTCCGCAGCCAATCCCGTTGTACCACTACCAAAAAATGGATCAAGTACAACATCTCCGTAAAATGAAAACATGCGAATTAACCTATAAGGCAATTCAAACGGGAATGGGGCATCATGTCCAACACGTTTTGCTGATTCTGGTTTAATTTCCCAAATATCTAATGTCCACTCGGACCATTCTCTTTTAGTCAGTTTACTTTTTTCTCTTATCTCTGGACTTATTTCCCTTTTATAACCTTCTCTCCATTTTCTCATCAAAATAACAGGCTCAGTTAAACTACTAATAAGTAGAAGACCTGGATTCGGATAACTGCCAAATAACCTTTGTGTAGCTGTTCCTTGACCTTTATACCATACTATTCCTCTTTCGTATTTAAAATCGCACTCTTTAAATATCTGAATACTATCTGAGGCAAGAGGCTCAGAATATCTTTCTGCTTTTTCATGAGGAAAAGGCAAACTATCTTGCACATTCCAACAAAGCCATCCGCCAGGTTTCAATACTCTATAACAAGCAGTGCTTACATTGCGTATAAATGCCAAATAACTACTATAAGTTTCCCATTGGGCATATTTTTTAAGATTAAAGTACGGTGGAGAAGATATTATTATATCTACTGATTCATCCTCTATCTCTTCCATCTGCTCGCAAGATTTATTATATACATGATTTAAAAGCATATTATTCTACGTGGATATCTTGCCATTTTTCGGTTCTGCTAGGTATACCCTCATTGACTAACTTTGGATATAATACTTGTAACTGTGAAATATCCATTGCGTTAATTAACTTATCAACTTCCTTAAAAACACGTTCTAAAAACTCTATTTCTAACGGATCATTATTAGTAATTTTTCGATGGGTTCTAAATGAAATAGACAACCCGAGCGAAATATCTTCTAAATTTCTATGAAGAATATCATTTACTTCTGCTGCTTTATCTGCTAAATAGTTATAAAGTTCATTCTCTGGAATAGAAATTCCATCCGACATTCTTTTCAGGCATTCCGCTAAAGATATATGATCTAGCTCACATATTAAATTAATTAAATCTCCATGTTTCTTACATCCGAAACAATAATATTGTTGAAATTCACTATCATTAGATACAAAAAATGAAGGATCTTTTTCTGGACCATGAAGAGGACACAAGTATTTATATCGTGTTCCAGATTCTTTAGCTGGATCTATTCCGCGTTCTCTTAAAAAATCTACTATAGTCTTAGATTCTAATATTTTTTGAACAACTAATGGTTTGCTCATAATTTAATCTTTGAACCCACACGATCTGATACTTCATTAAATTTATCGCGTACAGCTTTTTCTAAATCAATATCTAATCTTTCTGCCAAAAAAGCAGCATAAATAACAGCATCAGCTATTTCTTTTCCTATATCCTTATTTGAGATAATATCTCCACGATTTTTCTTTTTAATAAGATTACAAGCTTCTCCCACTTCTCCTGATAAAGCACATGCCCAATCTGACAAGCTCCATTCATCAACAGGGAAATAATGTTTCTCGCACCTTTTAACACAGGTTTTTGAAGTTTTCTAAATGTCAAAGACATAGTTGTATTTATAATGAACCAATAAAATCATCTATATTATTCTCGCTAGACGAATCACTTTCTTCAAATAAAATATCTGGGGAACTATCAATTTCATCTATAGATTTACTTTCTGAAGTGAAATCTAGATCTGCTTCTTCTGCCGTTGCTTTTCTAAGGACTTCCTCTTTATCCGCACCATCATAATAATCCGTTGCACTTCTAATAAGACTAATTTCAGGTTTTAGTTCCAACATTGCTCTCATAGCACCATTAGCAAACGTTTTTTGTCCGTAACGAGATTTAACATTTGATAGAATCAGCCGTTCATTTGGTTGTTGAGGATCTGGAAGTTGGAAATAGATATTGTCCGCATACATCGAATAATCATGAGCGCCACGGATATCTTCTGAAAAGAAAGATATCTTGTCTGAGCCTGATTTACGCACACGCTTTAAACCATCTCTACCAATCTGGGCACCTGAAACTATAGCGAATCCTTCGTCATGCATTACCTTTGGTCTACCCATATATCTTAATTCTGAAAGCATTTCTCCGATTTCCTGATCCTGCCTTTCCATCTTGCCTTCAGACTGAAGATTAGCGATATAGTCAATAACGACAACCCTTGGCTTAAATATTTCTATATGTTTTTCTATCATCCTGCGAATCAAAGAAACTTTTGCACGTTCATCATAAGAATCTAAAACGAACATTTTTGACGCATTTTCTGGCCAATCCTTATTAATAAAATTCTTTAATTTCTCAAACTGATCCGCTGACATCGTTTTTGGACTGTTAAGAAAGTTAAAAGGTATTTGAGTCTGGCGACTTATTATTTTTTTAATGACCAAATTACGAGGCATTTCCAACGGGACAAACAATACATTTCTTTGTGCTTTAAATTGAACATTTAACCCCACATTCATCATCATTGTAGATTTATAACCACCGACATCACCGCAAAATAGAGTCATTGTACCAGGCGCTAAACCAACAACAGATGTTTGATCTAACTCAGGAATGCCATATGAAATAAACTCAGGGTTTTCTACGCTACCATCTCTTATACCAGTTATTTCATGTAATACGTCGGGCGCAAGTAACGATATATCTTCATAAACTACTTTTGTTTTCTTCTGTTTTGCAGTTAAAGATAAATCCTGCATAGACGAAGCTAAATTCTGTACAGCATATCTAACACTTCGTTCTGATTTATTTTTTGCAAAATCTTTAACAAAAGTTGAAACAGACTTTAAAAGATGAGATTCCAACATTTTTTCAATGTACATTGGAAAATCATTGCGACTTGGTTTTAAATAATGAATACTAGTAAACGCTGCTTCATAGGCTATAAGCTCTTGTTTTTTAGATGTCAATTTTGAAACAAAATTTAGAAAAGAAGATCGTGTTAATTGAACGTCTTTTTCGTGAGCATCCAATATCGCATATAATACTTTTTGGTTAGTAACATCAAAATGTCTAACTTCTAAAGGACTGTCTAAAAATATACCTACTAAATCCTTATTCCGTAGCATCAATGCTAGAATAGATTGCTCATCTTTTTGGACATCCTGAGTAGACATATGTTATTCTTTTTCAGTCAAATTAATCTGACAAGTTCGTTTATTATTTATTATACGTGTCCATGAAGAACCAAAAATAGATTCTAATTCATTTAATGCATTATTAATATCAAACTTAAATACTAAAACAGTGGGCAATTTCTCTCTAAGTCTACTTAAAAAGAATGAATCCCATATGGGTTGCAAAAATGCTTTTTGCTGAACCGAACCAGTCAAAACACTTGGAAGGATATCGTCTATTACCAGCCAATTACAAGTTTCATAATGAGAATTCTCTGGATCATGCGTTAATTTCTGTACAAGACTATTAAATTCTATCCATTCATAGCCCATATAACGGAATTCAGCATCTAATCTCATTTTAATCGCTTCTTTCGTTATAATAGACGCTACAAATGTTCTTCCAGTTGGAACTTCTACAACTCTGTTAGTTGTTAACGAAGGATTTGCTTTGACCTTACGTTTTGAGTCACCATGTATAATTACATTATCGCCATTTTTAATTCGTTCAGACATTCTTGATGCTTTATCAAGATCAGAATCTGACATTAGTGCTAGTCTTTCAATCAAATTTTGACCAGACCAACAATATTCTAATACTTTTTTCTTAGCTTCCATTGCAACTTTAGCATTTAACGAATCTTTATCATTTAATTTACCATGAAAATCGCGAATGCTAAAACGACGATAACCTTCAGGAATTGTTTTATTCAAAAAGGCTCTATATTCGGCAGCGATAGCACATGAACAGGGCTTCTTCTGACATGAATTAGAATCTAATAAATTACAATAAGTCTTCGCAAATATCTTGAGAAGCCTTCTTTTCTCGTTTGATATATCTGTCATAATTAGGATGCTTTAGGAAGCCATTTTACCAGTGATAAGTCACCAATACCAGTTTTGATATTAACAGATTCATTTGAATCGATTTTCTTTAACAATAAATCGCCTTTAAGAAATAAAAGATTTGCAGGATATGGGTTATATTTTTCCGTTGACAATATTACTTCTTTTAACCTATTTTTAGATTTTAGTCTCAAACAAATCAAATAGATCATGCGGATAGCTGATTTAAGAGTATATTTCTTTTCAGCAATAAGCCATAATATAGACAATATAATCCCGTATTCACAAACAAAATTATCGCCATCTAAAAGATACAAATTACGCATCTTTTCATAACCTAATGAACGTACAGTAAAATTCTGATTTTCTAAAGTTTCTACTGTTAAATTTGAAAGGTCATCCTTATATTTATACTGTGAAATAAAACCATCCAGCACTTGATCTGTTCGCATATGCCTAATATAAAACATAGGGTTATTTTGCATAAAACGATCTGCTTGATGATCGAAAAAATAAACAATAAAATCTTTCATTACTTTATTGTCACAAAAACCCATGCGTTCTAATATAGAATCTTTAACCTGCAAAACCTCTTTGCACTGTCCGGCAAAATTCAGATTCCAATTTTTTCCATATCTTCTGCAATATAAGTGTTTTGTAAAAGCTACAAAGTCTCTAGCCACCCATTGTTCAATATCCGGTGGCAAAAATCTATTTCTTTTTTGGGTAGTTTTGGTTTCTTCTGAAGCACTATTTGATTTCGATGTATTAATGAGAGGAATGCCATTTTCTGCATCTTTAGTACATTTTAGTACATCTGTTATTATGCTCTCAGCTTGATTAAGTGAACAGTACATTTTCGACTCCTCTCATACCGGCGCTATGATTGAATTTACTTCTTCTACCTTCACATTGAAGGCTTTCCTTGTCGGTATTAGAGAATTTAATGTAGTGATATTTTAAAACAATCACAAATATAAAATCTATCGTTAGATACATCAATTTGTGCTTATAATCAAATATTCTAAATTTTCATCGTTCCCATCACAATAATTATATTTGTATGCAAATTGTTCAACATATACATTTTTTCTGTATTCAGAAATGATTGTTTTTATCTCATCCACTGTTGCAAAACTACTTGTACTATAACTAAAAACCGCATTTGGTATTTTGTCTAAGCTATGTAATAATTCTTTGAGGCTTGAAGAATAATTCTTATGCTGAGTAAAATGAGATGCAGCTTCCGGCTTACCTGCATCTTTTCCTAAAATAAAGTCTTCATAGAATTTATACATTGTAAAATAATCACTTTGATCTCCACCATACGGAGGGTCTATATAACATAAATCTATTTCTTCATCTAAATTCTGTAATAAATTAATAGCATCATTATTAAATGTCTTACCTTTATTGTTATTAATAAAAGGTTTGAGCCAATCGATACGTTCAAAAGTCATAGAATTACCACGGTTTTTCTGGTGCTGTAATCTATGATCTAAATTTGCAAGAACCTGTCCATTATTTAATCGCCCACCTATAAAACAACTATTTGTAACATGGCGCAATACAGATAAATAGGCAATTACTGATTTATCATTTAATTCATTGCCAAATAAAGTAGATATATTTTCTCTTATGGAATCCAAACATCGACATTCTTCTTCTGTGAAGCGATTTGAATATTTTTTCAATATATAACTATCAGAAATATTTGATATCTTGAGTATCTTTTTCTTTTCCGAATCTGTAAGTGTTATATTCTCATTTTCAACTAGAAACCTCAAATTACAATGAGAATATTTCATTAAATCATTGGCAAACACTTTTTTACCTAAATACCTTGCAGTTGTTGCAACACATCCTGTTCCAGAAAATAAATCCAATATACTTTTGTATTTAATATTATGTTTTTCTAATGTAGAGAATATCTGAAAAAGAAACTTTCTCTTGTTTCCAGTGTAAGGATTTTTCATCATCCTCAACCTATTGGAACAATAACTTACCTTATCTACCAATCTATTTTCGCTTTTTAACGTTTCAAAATTAATTGAACCACGAGTTACAAATTTAGTCATAGGATTTTTCCTCTATTTGAAATTCGGGTTCCGTTCTATATATCTTTATTCTTTTCTCGGAATGTTCTTCCATATATCTACAATGATCTATAAAGTCTATAGCAATAACGTTTTCTTTCAAGTTGTTTTCAACATTAGGCCAGGGACGTAATATTCGTCCTATTCGTTGCAAAGCACGAGTTGGACTTTTCCCACTGCCAGCCTGAATTATCATATCTAATGGCTTTACGTCTACACCTTCATCAAATAATGAAGTTGCAATTGTTGGAGGAGCTTTTCTAGCCCTCATTAAATCTAAATGCGCTTTTCTCTTCTTGCTTGACATTTTGCCTGTTAAGAAAACACTTCCAGGTATCATTTCTTTTAATAAATTACCATGATCTATATGTCTAACAAGAATCATTGGCAATCTTCCCTGTTCATAATATTTAGTTGCCAATAATGCTATTATTTTATTACGCTTAATATTCTCTTTGATAGCAAATTTATATATCTTGTCATACGAAGAATATGGACAATTTCTCATATTTTCGATATGAAGCATATAAATGTTAGGACGTATAAGATATTTATTTTGAATAAGATAAGAAGCAGTTATCTTAGAAATAACTCTTCCAAAACAAGCATCAATAAGGATGTCATCTCCCATGTCCCTATAAGGTGTCGCAGACAATCCAAAACGATAATAAGCTTCAGAAGACGCATCCGAAATAACTTGACATGTATGAGCAGCCCAGTGTTGAACTTCATCACACACCATCATTTTAGCATTTGTGATCAAATGCTTAATTTCATCTTTCATATCTGCTATATCTGTTTCATCCTCATCGTCTTCATCATCGAATTTAGCATATTTCGCATCTAAAGATCTAATGGCTGTTTGCACCGTCATAACGGTAATGTCACGAATGTCTTTTCTTCCACCGCCTACCACACCGATTTCTACAGGATGTCCATCTCTCCTTATAAATCGTTTTAGTTCATCTTCTGCTTGATGCAAAAGATCTTTTGATGTTACATAAAACACACATGGTCCAACACCAGCCCCCGCAATAATACTGCATGACATCGGCGTTTTACCACCGCCAGTGGCACACTGTATAATTCCTCGTACAACATCTAGTGATTTATTCTTTGTTTCGATTTGGTATGTTCGAGGTTCGTATTCTTCCGACATTGAATAATTGTATTGTCGTTGAGGTTTAACTTTACGACCTTCAATTATTTGATATGGTATCTTATGCTTATCAAAGAATTTACGGGCTTGACTTAATAGCCCTGTAGAAAAATGAGTATATGGTTTTTTAACTAAACAATGACAAGTTGCTTTATTATAACAAACATTAGATTTATATCCATCCCATTGTTTAGCTCTTTCAACCGCTTTATCAATGTATTCTTTGGACATTCTCCTTTGAATACATTGTTGTCTTACCTTTTCAGCATATTGACGGATCATATGCTTATAAGCATCAGGACGCCATCCTAATGCACGTTTAAAAAGTTTATATATGTCTGAATCTAGACAACCTGAAATTAGATATGTGGTGTTATTAGTAACTCGTAATGTTACTTTATTTACAACATTGTCGGAGGGACTTCTTCTATTACTTTCTTCTTTTTGCGATTCCATTGCTTTATTAAATCTTGTTCGCTATCACCTTCATTTGGAAACATTTGATATAATGGTCCCAATGGCTCTGCGTAGAAACCAGGACGTGTATTATCATCTCTAGGCTTCATACTCGCTTTTTTATAAGCCTCAGTCTTTATTACTATCATTTATGCGTCCACCATCATTTATTTGGCGAATCTGATCTACTACCTGCATATTTATGTCTTTTTCATTCAATTTGCTAAGCATATGTGACAATTTGTCTCGCATACCCTGTAGCTTAGATATCGCACGTACTACATCTGGTTTCCGCAATACATTTATTGTTCCCTCTACTCTTACCAAGAGATTTTTAATATCTTCAGCAAATAAATTATCATTCATATAGTTTCTCTGAAAAACATCCTTTTCAGTATAACTATAATCGAATCACTACCAAATACGTTGTGAAGATAATAAAGATTGAATTGTTTGAGATGTATCTGTTGGATCCGAGACTTGAATTTGTTTTAATCTCAATAAATCATTGAAAGATACACCATCCCCTTGATTTTTACGTGATTTAATTAACTTTACTTGGTCCCAAAAATCTTCTGCATGATCCTTTAGCATTTCATGTGTAGTCCAATCTGGACCCCTCACAGGTGCTAACATTTTTTCAATTAATCCCATCCACCACCACTGCATTGGAACAGTCATTGGCCAATTGCTCTGTGCTGCTACTATTTTCCCTGCCCCTTTTTCAGCATGTGGAAACAATCTTGCATCTAAGGCACAAATAGCAAATAAGATTTCTACAAATTCTTCAACTCTTTCATTATTCTTATACGCAAGTTTCGCTGTGCCTAAAACCTTTTCATATAAGTTTCCACTAAAAATATCAGTAAAAACTTCTGTTGGAGATAATCCATGAAACTTAATGGCTTCACATAGTATAAAAGCATCTTTAGTAACTTCATTTTGCACCCCTTCATTTACATAGATTACCTTCTTGTATTCTTCATCTTCAAATAGATTTGCGACTAATCCATCAAATAACTTAGCAGCATCTGTAGTTGGATTGTTCCCACAAATTAGTTTTATGTTTTTAATAGGTTTCGAATACAACGGTAAAATAACATTTTTTAATAATGTCCAAACAAAAGTCCGTTGATACAACCTTTGACAAAAAGATTCATTATCAGCTATTTCATCAGACGCTTGAGGGTTATACAAAAATACTTTTCGTATGATGGAAGCCGCAAAAATTAAAAAATCGTCGCGCTTAGATTGTTCAGAAAAGATTGACTCCCCCAATATCTGTTTATCATTTAGAAAATAACTCTGTACTATTTGATAAGTGGTATGGGCTATATTAACTGTTTTTCCAATAGATAGATTATTATTAGATAATTTCCCAGCAGGCTCATCAAAAACAATAGCCACATCTGCAAAAGGTTTTCCTTGTGCTTTGCACATTTCGCGACAGATAGCGGCAGCAATTTTAAAATCACTAACAAGAATCATTTTGTTCGCTTTCTCCGTCGTCTATATGAAAATTTTTACCAATATTATTATCGGGTGGCTTTGTATAATCTTCTGCTGGTATTCCAATTTTATTCAGCCAGTCTACCCAGTTGTTTGATTCATCAAGCATATTAATAGCTTGTTTTTTTTCATCTAAGGAAATTTTACTTTTACTTTTACTCACTTTGCTTTTCTTGTCTGTATTAACGGTATCTTCTTCTTTTTGCTCTTCAGCATCATCAATTATCGCAATAGCAAATTCTGATAAACTTAAATCAAATATTTCCCAAGAAATACTCTTTTTACATCCGTTACACTTATAATTACAAAATAACATTTCGCGAGTATTTTTAGTTGATTCTGATATCTTAATACCTAATGCATAAACTCCTTCAATATCAAAATCTATTCGACAATTTGGACAACTAAAATTTTCTTTACGAAAATGCTTTACAAGCCATGAAGGTATAACCATGTTCCTGCACCACTTTTTAGGGACATATGTACCTTAATTTATTTCTTTGTATTAAAATTCTTTCCTTTAATCAATAGCACGATCATCATCTAGATCAATATTGTATTTCCAGGTTTTACCTCTACTGTCATTAATACCAAAAATTGTTTGTTCAGGCTTGCTATTACTATGCACTGTCTTAATCGAATAGACATCTCCACCAATAACAGAGCCGTTCATAATTACACAACCATGATTAGTCGTAAGCTCTGCCGATGTATGATAATGTCCTGCAATCGTATAATCAGGTATTTCCTTAATAATACCTGTCATTTTTAACTCAAAATCCTGCAATCTTTTAATAGGAAATGTTCCAGCCTTAATATCATCGCCATGAACCATTAAGAATTTCCATCCTCTAATTTCTTGTAGAATCCACCATGTTTTAGGAACAACAAATTTAATTCGTGGGTTATTACGAAATTCAGATTGCAAAAATCGATAACATAAATAATCATAATTAGAATAATCTTTTTCTACGCCTTTTTGACCACAACGACCATGATTTCCCCTAACGCCATAAAACGTAATCGCAGGAAAAATACTTAACCAATAAGCCAACATATTTTTTAATCTATCAAATCCTTCCACAATTTGATCAACAATTGGCATACTTATATAATTTTGTGACCATTCGCCAGAACTATTATCTCCTGCTACAACATCACCTAAACAAGCGACATGTAAATGTGGAAGATTATAAAGTTGAGAGTGCAATTCTGTTATATCTCTAACCGCATACTGAAGATTATTAAGCCTTCTGTGCAAAAGTTCTCTATTAAAAGATGAAATACCCCCGGTTTCTTCTAATGAATGTTCTGCGCCAATATGAATATCACTCAATATAAGCATTACATCTTCTTCTTTATATTGTTTTTTATTATTAAGCCTATTTGGATTCCAAACAGGCGGCGCAATTTCTGGAAGTGCTTTTATTGAAGACTCAATACGATCTGCCAAAACGTCAACACCTAGTTTATGACGTTCATATCGGAGGTCGGCTGCTCTTAATATTCTTTGTCTAAGTTCTTCTTTTTTCTGTATATAGCTTGCGCCGTTAATGGCTTCTGCATCTGTTAAATCAATAATTGATTCCCAATCAGTTGTATTGTACTGCATTGCCAAAGAATCAGGAGATCTATGCATTTCAATAGCAATAATATTATAAGGTAAACCAGCCTTACGCATTTCCCATAACAACCTTAATTCGGCAGCTTCCCAAAGTTCATTAGTTCTAGAATAAGCAGGACTATTTAGAATAGGCTGCGAAATTGTATTAATTGATTTACCTTCGCGTTTAGCACGTCGCAAAATCTTCATTCGCGTCCGGCATGCGTCATTTGTTCGTCTTAAATGAGATGCGATTTCCTGATATGTTGAACCCTTTGCTCTCGATGCTTTAAGAAATTTATCTTCTGTTTCGTTCCAATTCATTATTACCTGCCTTATTTGCTAATTTATAGTATATCTTTATAAATCTATGCCAAACTATCATATGTTGCTTTACCATATCTTCTCTGTGTTTTCCAGTCATTCCATTAGGATTTACACGATAGTTAATCAACGGCATTTGCAGATTCAGAAATTTTTTACCTGCAATAACTGCCCGGCACCAAAGATCAAAATCAGGCACCGTATATATATCCTTTTCCAAAGTATATTGACCAACCTCTAAAAAGTCCTTCCTCCTAAACATTGTTGTTGGATCTATTATAGGATTCATGCATTTGCGTACTAACATATTCACAATATCTTCATGTTTTTCTGGTGGATAATGCATTTTTCCTGCTGTTTTACCCTCGCTATCGATTTTAACAGCATGTCCTCCCACACAAAAGTAATCTATATTATTTCTAAGATAATAAGCTTGCATACCTATTCTATCAGGCAAACTAATATCATCCCCATCATGAATGGCAATAAAATCCCCCTTAGCCATTTTTATAGCTTCGTTTCTACGTGTAGGAATCTTTTTATTGTCTTTATTCGGAATATATCTAATTCTACGATCAGAATAAGATTTTACGATATTTTCACAATCGTCTGTAGAACCATCATTTATAATAATAAATTCAAACTCTCGAAACGATTGATTTAAGATAGATTCGATTGACTCTCTTAAGAAGCTACTGCAATTATATATAGTTGTTATTATGCTTACAGTGCCATTGGACGATATCATGTTGTAAAAACCTCATTATATTGCGAAGCTATTTTTTTCCAATCATATTGCTCTTCTACCTGTTTTCTACCATCCTTACCTAAAGATTGTCTTAAAGAATCATCTTGTAATAAATCAATAATATGTTGACTAAATGTTTGGTAAGATTCTTCAGAATATCTTAAATATCCATGAGCATCTGCAGGACCAGGGACAGCAAGCTGGCCTCCAAGCAAATCTCTCATATTACCGACAGGCAAAGAAACCCAAGGTACTGAACAAGCCTGAGATTCTAGTGCTACCAAAGGAGCAACTTCTTTTTGAGAAGGAAAAGCAAATACAGATGCATTTTTAAATGCAGCAACTACCTCTTCCCGTGGTCTATCAACTAAAAAATAACTATCATAATTTTCTCTACTTATCGCCTGCATAACCTTTTCAGAAAGATATTTTGCAAAAGGGAAATTAACCGAAGAAGAAAGAAAAACAACATACCAATCTTTTGTTTTCTTATAAACACGTTTTAATACTTCTGTCAGCATATCTTGCCCTTTACCAGGGAAGAAATTAGAAACACAAAGAATCATCTTTTTGTTACTTTTAAGAAACGGAAAAATTGTGTTATTATTATCAAACTCTTCTAATAAGACACCGTTTGGTATTACATTTACTGGTATTCCAGCTTGTTCACAAACGATATAGTCTCTATAAGACCTTGAGTGAGTAATAATATTCAACTTACCCTGTAAGTTTTTTGTACGCATTGCCAAGATATCGCGATTAGAATTCCAAGTTTGATTCATTCCAACCGTAGCAATTGATTTCTTACCTGTTATAACATCTAATTCTTTTAATAACTGAGTCCAATATAAAAAACAATCGCTATAAATCAAAGTATGATCAGGTTTTAAATCCTGTAATTGAGTAATGAACTGTTGCCCATTTCTAGAGCAGGGTATATATTCTACTTTATTATTAATAATAGGATTGGTAATAGAACGGCTAATAACTTTTACGTCATGCAAATATGGTTCTGAAGCCATAGACTCTGCTATTAACTTTATAATAGCCTCACTACCACCAATATGCGGGTAGCTATGATTGCAACAAATCACCAATTTCATTCTGAAAATTCCTAATAAACTAGCTTAGAGTGATCTTACGATTCTCACATATCAAATTCTGGCAAATGATATTGAACTAGCCTTAAAGATTGTCTCCCCCTCCATTTATCTCTAAATAACTTAGAACTTTTTGTAAAACGTTGCATTCTGTCTGGCGCTGAACCCAAAGTCTGATGAGGAACATGAGTTATTTTAGCTGTGCAATTCCATCCTATTTTTAATCCCTTTTCAAAACATCTCATGCAATAATCTGGGTCTTCAAAATAAGACGGGTTAAAAATAGGATCAAATTGACCGACCTGCTCTACGGTAGTCCGCTTCATCAACATTCCCCCACAACCTACATATGAGAACCATTCAGTACGTTTCGTACATCTTTTGACTGGCATAAAAGATGTAGTCATTTGCCACGCTTCGACTCCAATAATATCATAGCCTCTATCCAATACCGCTATATGCTGTTCTAACCATCCTTCACTCACATACTGATCGTTATCCAAAAACATGATCTTATCACACTCATTTATGCTAAAATCAATATTAATTTTCTTTAAAAAAACATCAAATCCAATATTACGACCACCAATAACACCTTTATTTTCTTCACAATAAATAACGTCAAACTGATATTTGCTATCCAAAGCCTCTTTCTTATCTCCTATGAATGATCTTGTGTCATCTGATGATCCATTTTCTATCCATAACAATGACACCAAATCTGGAGAAGTGAAATTTTCGAAATGAGATAAGAACTTCTCGGAAACAGATTTACCATTATGTGATAATACAACCAATAGAGTTTTGTTCATACTAGATTATTATCTTATCAATCTTTCTATCACTATGATACTAAAACTACATTTGATTCTACAGCAGTTCCTGAATCTAAACCATCAAAAGGTGTAACCACCGCTTTCCATCTATCCCCTAACAATGTCGCTGTAGAAGGAATGATCGATTCATTTTCAAATTCTGCCACTTCAATGAATTGGTTATTTGTAGTACGATTGGCTTTGTACCATTTTACAGTACTTAAATTAGACTGAGAACCGTCATTACTTAGTACAATATCCTGGTCTGAAAAAGTAAATGATAGTACAAGATTCTGAGCTGGCTTCGGGCGAGAAGGTGCAATTGTTACATTTGAAGCAACTGGAAGAGAATTCTGGACTATAATTGTGCTACTTTGAGACTGCGTTCCAGAAGATTCGTTTGTTTCTGGTTCAACAGTTACAAATATCTCATTATTAATTAATAAAGCGATATTGCCGTTACCATCCGTTTCACCAGATACGATTCTATCTATATTGTCGTTAATTCCAAATATCCCATTTTTAAATTGGGTTCCATTGACAAACCATGTAATTCTTGATCGATTAGTAGATGAATCAGATAACAAAGAAAATTTAGCTATAGCAGTTATATCTGACGTTATTTTATCAACTAAACTACCATTGGATAATAGACCCTTAATTGTTAAAGTGTCTACAACAGGCGATGCTTCACTTATTGTTAGTATAGGGGATTTAATCACTGAACTTGATAAAACTCCGTCACTGACTTTAACCGTATAATATACAGTATCTCCAGCTTTTAATATAGATTGCCCTTTTCTACGAGCTTCCGTTATGATTTCTGTAGTTGTTAAACCTGTTGTGTCAAATGCTATTGCTTTCTTAAATATGATATCATTTTTATTTGTTACATCATTCCACGAAAGCAAATTATCTAAATAATGCAATCTTACACCGCTAACATACCATCTAATTTCTCTTAAAGAAATATCTTCTGGATCTAAATTAGCGTCTTTATATTCAAACTCAGCGGTAATTTTAGTATAAGGATCTGCACTATCCGGTAAAATAGAAATATCTCTTACTTCTGGCGATAACTTCTCTACAGGCGGTAATAAATTAATATTTTCATTATACATGTATCCAACGCCATAAATTTCCATTGGTTCAGAACTGGATACGTTATTCATTTTGAGTCCAACTCTAAATCGATTACCGTTTCTAACATGAATAAAGAAATCTTCATCTTTCTTCTGGTTAAAAACTATAATACCATCTCGTGGGTAAAGTTTATAATTTTCTGGATTAACTTCTTTATATTCGGAGTCTAATATTTCTATAGTAGATTCTGGGTTCCAACGTCCAAATTTTGCCTTATAAGAAAACTTATCTATTTTAGTAAGAGGCTCAAACAAATCTTCTTCATCAGAAAAACGAATTGGGACAAAAATCTTGCCATTTTGCGCCTTTGCCGGTTGAGCGTTTTTCTGATAATCTAACCAATTATGAGATTTAGATTTAGCAATACCAACTTCAATATCACCCGTAGAAACATTTTTTGCATCTACCGCAACGACGATCTGTTGCACGGAAGCATTAGTTTCAAGTACATTTGAAAATAGATAAGATGTTTTAACATTATCAAAGTATAGCTCTAAACCTGTAACAGAAGGTGAAGCAGGCAAGGCATTTAATTCATATTCTGGCGAATTAGATGCTGCAAAGCCGGTGATAAGAACTGTAGTCAATTTAACATAACGAGCGTTTAAATTACTAAACTGAATATCTTCATTAGCTTTGTAGAATTCTCCTAAATCAATATAAGAATAACCATCAGAACTTATTTCTATTTTCCATCTCCCATTAGTATTATCAAATAGCTGGAATAAAGTAGAAATTTGATTAATCTTAACATTGTTTTCTAAATCTACTGTAATGACGGCTTCGCCGTAACCCAGAGATCCAGATGCCCCTCCGGCAAAAATATTCACAATTTCATTTTCAAAATCAGATGATAGTATACTAAAACTTTGTCCACCAACAGTTTCTGTAATACTATTAAGAATATTTGTATCTGTTATATTGGCTTTCGCAGATAAAGTAATAGGATAAACTACTGAGAAATTACCAATTATAACAGGAACATTTTTAAATCCGTCAATTGCATTAATCGCCTCCGTAGTTTCATCTAAACTACGAACAGACATATTGGATTCATTATCTGTGAAAACATAAATTATCTTTTTAGTACCATCTAACAAATTGTCAGATAGAAAACTAGAAGAAGCATATAACGCATCAAATAAAGCTGAGCCACCAAAAGCTACTTCATTCTCTAAATTACGTAATGCTCGAATAGTTTCTTCAGAATCATGATTACTATCTCCAAGAATAGTTGTGATAGATGGAATCCAATCGATATCTATAAAATAAGGTATTATTGGATTATCCATTTGACCGTAGGATGACGGTATTAGACTAAATAAACTTGTAGTATTTGAACCAGAAAAACTATTCGCTGAATCAGATATTACCCCTAGATCTCCAATTTCTATACCGGAAGAATATCCTTCCCAACTTAAACTTGATGAGAGACTTGAACCATTTTGACATTCAGCCTCATCCTGTTCTCCATCAGTTCCTTCTGAATCATTGTTTCCTTCCCTATCTTGAACTTCTTCCGGTAAACTGCCATCTATAGTTTGTCCAAAATAAAAATCATCAATGATGGTTATTTGAACCATAATTTGATAAGGGTTTCTAATTTCTCCACTATTAATAATGATATGGGTAGTTTCGTCAGATGCCCCTTGCAAATTATCAGTATCTACCTCTACATTCGCACGATCAGCTATCGTTTTTAAGCCTTCAAGTACATCATCCGAACGGGGTAATAGCGTAATTGTTGCTCTACCGTTCTGTGCAAAAACTTCTCTATTAGTAAACAGAACTGGATATACAGCTAATATATTATCTACCGTCGAAGATGCAGATTGTTGAGTGGCTGTTGTTTGTTGATCTGCAACAGTCGTTTCGGTATTATTGCTTTGTTCTTCCTCAAATTTAATGAATCCACTTACCAACATTTTAATCGAACCTGGTGGGGGATCCCCATTAACATCTGCTAGATCAACTGATATTACAGAAGTTTGTTTTCCATCTAAACGAACGGTTGAAGGAGCGAATGACGTTCTTATTTGCACAAAACCTGGTGGTCTGCCACTTCCAAAACCACCAGCAATAAATATAAAATCATTTCCATTATAAGGAGATGATATTAGGGTAGATACCGATATACCAGTCATAGTAAGCGGTTCTGGGATATTCTCTAAGGATACTAATGAAAACGGGATGGTGGAATCATCTAAACTTTCAAATACATTTAAAGTCTGAGATTTACTATCCGAACCGCCTAAAATATAATGTGTATCAGAAATAGTAACACACGCAGCCTTGTATCTTGGACGTGGTAACAATCCAAATTCATAATCATTTTGTTGGATATCACCATTTAATGGGTTATAAGTAAATGAATCCGTTAAATAACTAATCTCATTGGTTTTGTTATTTTTAATGTTTGCTCCACCAACCACAACAATACGCGAACCATCCACAAAACCTACAGGAGCAATTCTCTTATATATTTCAAGATCAAAATCTTCTAAAGCATTAGAAGATACCCAAATTCCGTTTGTTATAGAATAATATAATATTCTATCATTAAAACGTTTAGCATTGCCTTTATTATCAACTTCTGTCACTCCTGACATTATATAGATACGTTCATCGCCACTTATATTTATATAGTGAGCGGTTCCAAAACATACGCCATAAGTTTTGTTACTCACAATTGGCATATCCGCTAATTGTGACCACTGGTCCGTAGAAGCATTATATCTTTCAAAGGCTCGACTAACCGATAAAATCTTTCCATTTGTATCAGCAGTAATGCCACCTATAACATAAATGAAATTTCCAACGGCAACAGATTGAGACGCAAAACGTGCAGTAGGCATCGTTGCCATATCTGACCATTCATCTGTTGCCAATGAATAACGTTCATTAATTGTGCTAATTGTCTTTTTATCGATTCCACCTATAGCATATAAGTGTGAGTTATATGATTGTAAAGATAATCCACCACGAGGATGTGACATTGAAGACAAAGTATCAACCCAAACATCATTTGTTACATCATATGCATATAATTTACCATTAAATATAGAAGTTATTTCTTCATCTCTCTCATTTTCTAATGGATTATATGTTATGGTCAGACATGCTTTTTGTTCTCTTTCAACTTCTCCACTTTTATCATATGTTGTAGTAAAAAATATAGTTTCTTCTATACCATCTTCTGACGAAACAGGTAATATCTTTACGGATGCATAACTTTTTGCATTTATTGAATAAAAATCTTCTCTAATTTCTGTACGGGTTAGTATAAGATTTTTTTCTAGTGTTATTTTAGGTAATCCCCCATCCAAAGCGGATTGTATTTCAACTTTAATCGGAGTTGAATCAGGAACTGGACGACCTGCAAAAGAAACCTCAACTAATATCTCATTTTCAGAAATTCCATCTACAACAAATGTATCACTAGGTATACCATTAACGAGATTATCAACAATTCTAATTTGCAATGGTTCTTTTGGAACCATAATCGTTGGTGGAACTCCATCATCCATTTCTCCACCACCTTTTAATCCCATCGGAACCTGCTCAACTAAAATCGTGGTAGAACCATTAACAACAAATTCTTTACACTGGTCTGGCAAAGCTGGATCATCGCTCTCAATATTTAAACAAGCGCATGGATTAATTGGTTTATCAGCAACAATCTCAGAATCAGATCCGCATGGTTCAGAAGGCGGTGGGAAAAAGGCATTAATTCTAAAGTAAACAAAAGTTTCTTCATCATCAGCTAATTCTACAAAAGCATTTCCGTTTGCTCTTTGAGCATTCTCACCAACTATTAATGTTTGGGCTCCCGTATAAGGATCCACTGCCTCAACTACTTCACCCCATATAATTTCAAATTGTTCCTCTGTAGATATGTATACAATTTGCCCAGGATTAAGATCGATAAGTTCTGCCCCGTCTGCTGCAGCACAATCGGAAAAACAGTCTCCATAATTACTATATTGGGAAGGTTGTGTAGACCTTTTGCTTATCACAAGTCTTAAATAATCTTCTCCGTCTGCCCATAATATATTTTTAAATGCAGGAAATTCCATTAAGAAACGTGCGCCAAACTTTTTCTGCTGACCTAATGGAAATAATTCCAATGGGAATTCATCATTGGCAGACAAACCGTCATAAACAATATCTGCTATGATTTTATATTTTTCCCCAATTACTTTAATTCCCTCATCCGTTTCAACAAAATGTAATTGTACATTTGTAGCTGGACCAAAAAATACATTTCTTGCTACTCCTTGACGGACAAAAGACCTAACACCTCCAACTGATCCTACTACATCTCTAGAATAAAACGGTCTTTGCCGACCAAATTCTAAAAGCTGCAATTGCCATCCGACCACAGATAGATCAGGAACAGTGGTTCTTTTGTTTTTATCTTCGGGAAAATCAGGATCTAATAAATAGACAGTTGCTGATTGTTCAGCAACATCAATACCATCAGAAATCGGAGCTCTAGCTGTAAGCTCTAAATTCAGGATATTTTGCATCAACATATAAAATTGTTTTGTTGATGAATAGCCTAAATAATTCGCGTTGACAAATAAAATCGCACCCTGCGGGATACGTGGAACTGTCAATGGAACGTCTACATAAGATATTTCAGTAGTTTGTCCAGTTGGTTCACCCGATTCGTTAGTTTCTTCTATAACTGAGCGTTGTACTGCTAAAGTCGTTGCTGGAGGAAGAACCGTTTTACTTGGACGGATTTTCTTAGGTTCAAAGTCACCACAAACATCTTTTGTAGAATCCCATACTGCTACTTTTATCCTATTATCAGCAGTTATAGGTTCCCCACGATAACTTAATAATACTCTTACAACAAAAGGATTACTAGAACGGACATATGCCCCATCAAATTCTTTTTCTTCAAATCCGAAATCAGTGTCCGCTAACGCTGAACCAAAATCCATCCCATCCAATTCTACAGGGCATTTTTGCTTAACAATTCTATTATCTCTGTTTGAAAGTTCCATCTGCCAAGGGTTTGTTAATTTGACTGTAATTGGCGTTGAATAAAATTCAAATACTTTTTTTCCTGGTTTGTCAGCATCATCTACATAAGAATATAACTGTATTTCGAAACTTGCAGAATCCAATAATGAAATTACGTTGGCACTTGGAGACATTGCCAATGTACCTTTTATAATTCCATTAGCACCACGAGTAACAGTAAATTTATAAAAATCTTCATCCTTAAGAGATGGGGATCTTGGTTTCTTACTTGTAGAAAATACATCATCTATAACTTCTTCTTTTGACAAAACCGGCTTAACAACCATTGTAATATTTGTGTCATCGGAAACAGGCGATCCAAATTCATCCGTGATAGATCCATAAAGTATAACTTTTTGATCCAAATATCCTGTCAAGTTAGATTTAAATTCAACTGGAGAATCAAAAATAATACTCAGAGATTCGTTATTAACTATTTCGTAGTGTAAATTTTCAATTTCTAATAAAGGAAATCCTGTCTCATCTAAATCACTTAGTGGTATAGATGAAATATTTATTGGCAGAGAATATCTACCATACCTATCTCTATTAACTATAGTATAAAAAGCTCCATTTGCATTATCAATGTTTCGGTGAACAAATTCTTCATCAAGAACAGTTCCTTTAAATACCAACTTTCCATCCACAGCATCTTCAGAAACCACTGGATATTTAACATTGGAATAATAGACTTCTACAAAATATATTCTTTCGTCCAAAACGAAATTATCCCAAGAAAGATATACTTTTCTATTTCCAGGTTGAGCCACTACGTTCGTAGGAGCAAAAATCGGAGTATCTAAAGGAGGTAAAGAATCTATACCTTTATATTCAGGAATGGTTATTTTTAATATTGGAGAATCATTCTGATAAGAATAATTACCCAATGAATTTCTTGTCATTATCCTGTAATAATAAGTATTACCAATAGCAAAATCTATTACATCAGTAAAGACATATCTTCCAGCGATTGCAGTTACTCTATCTATAAGTAAACCATCACCTTCCCAACTTGGCTCTTGAAGGTTGTTTCTTATAAAATGAATATCTCTATAATTAAAATCAGATGGGACTTCGTAATTAAAAACAACTATTCTATCTCCATTATCTGTTCCCGCTTCTGAAGCTTGAATATTATTATTTGGATTCGTCTCTAAATCATCCATATTAGAAGCTTGTTCAATATAAATAACATCCCTAGCAATATTATGAATGCTGACTTCTGTAATTTTTCCAAAGAACTTAGATGCCACACTAATTCCAGATGCATCATTACCCACTATCAATGGATAATCAGATGTATCAGGAGTAGAGCTTGTAACCCCACTCCCTACCAATGTACCATTGACATAAATCTTAACGTTTGTGCCAGAAACCGTTACACCAACATGATTCCATTGATTAGAAGTTAAAACATTAGAAACAGAGACTACGGTAGAATCGCATTCAAATGCTAATCCATTAATTGTAGTTGTGTAAAAGATATAATTTGCCCCACCCGCATTACCCCGGCTTAATATAACTCTGTCAGAATCAAAATTATAAGGAAAAACCCAACTAAATAAAGATATCTCATTGCCATCAAAACGAGTATTATAAGAATTCTCAACTGTCTGAAAATAGCTATTTATACCATTAAATCTTATGCCAGATAAACCGACTGGTATTTCATCTTGATTCAACCAAACAGGCTCGGTTTCATTACTAATTAAATTATTTTTATTATTGCTAAAATCATAAACAATATTTCCACTAGATTCATCGAAATGCCATAATCCGGTTATATATTCATCTCTTCTTATACCACTACCCAATAATACTTTGGCGGAGACTCCAGCTATCCCACGAGGTATTTCTCTTTCCCTTGGAACTGCCTTGATTTGCTTACCCTTACTAAAGTGAAAATTTTTATCAAATGTATAAACTGTATAAAAATATTCCGTTCCTTCTTGTAATTCGTCATCTACAGATTTTATAAAATAACCTTCTTGAACTATCTCTCCATCTAATGGACTGGTTGGATAAGAACCTTCTTTACGAACTACTCTTATCCCTGCGAAATTGAATTCTTCATCTTCAAAAAATGTTGCAGATATACTTTGCATATCATCGCCACTGATTTGGTTGTTTTCAAGAACTCCAAACAATGTTATATCAATTGGAAGTCCACCAAATTTTACAACGTTGAAATTTAAATCGCCTGGATAGGTAGAAGCTGTGCGCTGCACCAAACGTCTGCTAATACTATGTCTTAAACCTTTCTGATCGTTCCACGTCATACTGCCACTTTGATCAACCAACAATGTTACTATTCGGTCAGATAAATCTAACTCTATTTTTTCTGTACCATCTCCATTAGATGTTATTTTTGTATTGTTCAGAGTGGTTTGCAAATCCGAAAAGGAAGTTACTATTCTAGAACCTGGTTCGGCTTGTTCTGGCTTTAAAACTGGCGAGTCAATAGAATCATGTTCGCTCCAAACACGAAAGGCATGGCGTTTGTTTTCATTTATATACCAACGGTTCATACTGAGGGAAGCATGACCCTCAGATGCATGATAATATGTTAAATATCCAGCATTATTTATATTAGACATCTCTTACTTTCAATGCCGAAGGTAACAATAAATATTCATCATTATCTACAAGTTCCCATATTACGTAATTTTCTGCTGTAGATCCAGTAGATGAAACAACCAACGCAAATCTTCCTTCAAATCCAAATGAAGTAGAGCCATCTAAAAATGATACATCAAAATTATACCAATCGTCATTAGCTATCTCATCGAGAGTAGTCTTTGTATCATAGATTGCCAGTGCAGTCGTTGGTTCGTTATTTTCAGTATTAAAAACTTGCAAATGGATAGTTACAAAAGGACTTGGAGATATTTCTGGCCCATTATGAGAAGGACTATCCTGATCTTTACTAAAATACAATTTATCTAACTCTAAACCATCTCCTTCCATTGATATAGCAAAATCGTGGATATTCGTATCAGGCAATATTATTGAAGTAGATACCCATGCATAAGCCGTTCCCAATGATGTAAAGGATATATTTTTTATAAATCTACCATCTAAAAATAACCTGCCATTAAAATCACCCGAAGGAGTTCTTACCCTAAGATATAAGTAAACTAATCTACCAACATTAGTTTGTATTGGATAGTGTACTCTCGACCAAGCGTCACCATCAACTGCTATTGTTCTAAGGTATCCTGTTCCCGTAAAAGAATCATTTGAATCATCAAAAAGTATCTTGTGATCTTTTTGCTCAATAGACGAAAAATTCGTAGCATCTACAACAACTGTTTCTGTTAATTGAAAAGCCTTAAAAGGGTTAATTCCTGTTCTTTTTAAATAAAGGGAAACTTTCTTGGGAAGATAAGTACCAAATACATCAAAAATTTGTGCTAGTCTTATTGTCATTATTATAACGGGGCACCTGTTGTAAGTTTTATAGGATAACTTGTATATGATATCAGAACGCCCTGTCCTGTTCCATCAAAGGTGTCCCATTCTTCAGCATCAAAATCATCCCAATCAGGAGCAGTGAATATCTTCCACATTAAAGCTATTGCCGCACCCATATCGATCAAAACCAATAACAAATCATATCCAAATAACCATATTTGACTATCGACTACTAAAACTTTATGAACTGCTTTTAAAGGTAAATCATTGATAATCTGCCAGCCGCCTGTGTCTAACATTAACGCTCTTCCATCAGAAAGCCCAACTAACAAGCGTTCACCATCAGATGCGATATCATTGACAGATAATAACTTAGATTCTGGAATATCCGCCATAGTATCAACTAAACTTAAAACGGCATTAGAACCATAAAAAGTACCATCATCCTTATATAATCCCTTATCCGTTGCAGCAAATATAATACCCTTAAACTTACTTAATCCATTTATAGAATTTAGAATTGTTGTACCAGTGGATATCCAATTTATACCATCAGAACTATAATATGGTTTACTATCCACAATAGCAAAGACTAAATCGGGATCATACATTATTTCAACAGGCTTATCAGATTCTATTGCTAGTGTCCAACCGTCTTCTTCGCTTAATTGATAATAAATGCCATTTGTTGTACCCACCAATAAAGCATTATGAATTGATGCCATAACAAAAAGACCTATAGGAAGTCCCGTTCTATCTATTTTAATCCATGTTTCTGTATTATCAGAACTTACATATATATCTTCTTCAGTGACAACATAAATTTTACTATTCTTACTATATATATGTTTTACATTAATATTTTTTGTAGAATCTATAATAACAGGTGTAAAATTAAAAGTAGTTGCATTGATTAAATAAGCCCCATTTGTTCCTCCAATGAGTACAGACCCTATATCCGCTATATGTATTGCTGATGCAACATGTGTAATAGTAGGATTTATAGTCTCAACATGAGATGAGATTGTCCAATCTACTGAAGAATTTAAAGAATCATACCATGATTTATCAGATGGAACATGAAATTCTGCTTGGTATGGTGAACCTTCTGTTACTTGCTCACCAGGCCAAATTCTTTCATTAAAAAGTCCCATTTTCACAATATTAATCTGTTGTACCTGTGATAATGATGAAGGCAATCCTGAATTAAACAACTCAAAAGTATCTTCAATTTCTGTGTGCGTATATTCTCCAATATTTTTAATTGTAACTCCAAATATATCTACAATTAGATTATCATATTTTCGATACTCTTTTGTAAAATCAAATTTACCATTACTAATATCATATTTAACTTGAGAATTCAGGTTCACTATAATTGGAGGAAGCTCTACCACATTTGTTATACTATCACCTTCATCATCTTCTGTGGTAATAACGCGAGCATTTTTAAATAATTGAGATAAAAACTGTTCTAATGAAAAATATATTGATGAGACTATATCTGATAACTTTTCTCCAGCAGATAATTCCTGAGAACCATCTATAACTTCGGCAAGTCTATCAATTTTAATTTCAGCCTCTGATTGGTACTTAGAGGCTCCCGAAGAATGAGAATTAGTTTCATCAAAATCCGGGAATTGGAAATCTGTAAATTGAGCAACATCCAATGGGATACCACCAGATATATCATTAGAATCAGCTATGAGTGTGTTGTTTTGTCTTAACTTGAGTCTTGCTAAATAATTCTGATGCGCCCAACCTCCATGTTTTGCAATATAGAAAAAATATTTTCTTGCTACAGAAACACTTAGATTAACTCCAATTTTTTCATCAAAGCTAATAATATTAGAATCTGTGTTATAACGAACTCCAATATTTTGCTTAACTTTATTAACAAAGACAGTTGGAACAGATCCTTGCGAATCTTCATATTGAAGAGATACTTTCTTACCTTTTACTGTAAATAATCTTTGCTCTGTACCTACAAATAAGACATCATCAATAACACTCAAACCAGTAGCAGGAATTTCATTGTGATTAATATTTATCTCAGGGAGCGTTTTTACAAAATTAACTTCAGACTCGTTAATTATATCTTTCAATTTTTCAGAAGCATAAACCCCTTTTTCTGTAGTTATCCAAAGCCGTTCCTGATAAATTACTAGATGTCTAGCCTGAGTAACTTCCAAATCTGAAATTTTAACAAAATTCCCATTAGTCTTTCGATACAAAGCATTCCCTGTTAAAGCAAATATCACATTTTGCTCAATTACAAATGAATATATTTTTTTAAGTTCATCAAACTCATCTGTAAACGTCCATAATATACCTGCTGTTGTAGATTCAAGAATCCCTAGCTCGTTGCTTACCAATATTCTATTATTTATAGTGTCGTTTAATAGTGCGTAAGCTTCTGTGCTTCTTGGTCCAAATATAGGCGTTTGTTCAAATGAAAAAAATCTCTCAGAATTTTCATATGATAATTTATATACACCTAAATCTGTACTTACATATACATTCCCATCAGAATCTGAAATGATATCTCTGATAACCTTTACGTTTCCTATACCATCTACTAATGACCAACTCTCAAGATTCCCAAAACTTACATAAACTTCATTGTTAGTAATTGCAAAATATCTTGATAATAATGGAGAATAATGAAGTTTGTGTGGAGCAGTAACTGTTGTTTTTACAAGCTTCCAATTAACACCAAAATCATCGCTTGTTAAAATACCCCTGCTTGTAACCGCTACTAAATTATCATCACTGCGTTTTATCACATCATAAAATGATACAGTATCATCTAGTTCTAATTCGGTTGTTGCAAAAGACCAATTAAAAAGGTCCGTTGATTGCATTGTATCTTGCACAGGAATTAATTCTTCATTCATTCTGCCATCATGATGAATTGACGCAAGTTGATTAAGGTCTATTCTTCCACTTGTAACTTGAGTTGCATTTACTTCCTCAATACGATTATTAGTTAAATTACCTGTGATTTCAGAAACATCAATCAATTTAACACTGATTTCGGGTGCTGATTTAAAAGGCACAGATTCACTTGCTAATTCAGAATATAATGGAAATTGAAAAACTATTTCATTATCATCTGCATTAATATCAAACAGAAATGGAGGAATACCACGCTTTAACAGTTCAATGGCAACGCCATTAATATTGCCATTTGAATCCTTAAAGAAATCTTCATTTATTTCTCCATTTATCCTAACCAAATAGGCTGATGCTTCTCCTATATCTTGAGTTGTTGTATATGTTTGATAATTATCGGTAGTCCATTCTGTTGCTAATACAGTTATATTATCAGAAAGGTCGATACGTTTGTCATTGCCTTGTTCATCAATATTATGCTTATGTAACGCTAACTGTTTACGAGTTTCTGTCCTAACAGGATCTGCTAAATTAAGTAATTCAATAGCGGGAGTCTCATCTATTGTAATAGATCCATTATTTGTTGTTATTGTAGCAAGAATTATAGAGCCTTGTGGAGCAGTAGATGATTCTGTCAAGAAAGGCTCAGCCTCATTTCGAAATTTTCTTATCATGTAATAATAAGACGTGTTAGACTTAATAAGAGCATCTTCATCTGTATAAGACGTTGAGGAAACGGATACAGAATCTATCAATTCAAATGAATATAGATTACCAATAGATCTCCATATCTCATAACCATCAAAGACTCCGCTAGAAGCTGTCCAACTCAATTGAGCATCAAAACCGGATTGAACTACTGTTAACCCATCAGGCACACTTAAAGTAGCGTTCGCCTGAGGAAAAGCATATAAAAATGTATAAGTAAAAAGATTAAGATTAGATGGGTTATCAGATTCCACTCCAAAGAAATCTATCGCACTTATAAAATACATATATCGCTGACCATTCAATACAGTATAATCCGTATATTCGCTGTAATTAGATGGAATAGTATCTATGCGAGTAAAATCATCCCCTCTAGGAAAGAATGTAAAATTTGCTCTCCAAATAGAATAATTACGTATATTATTATAATCTTCGCCGATATCCCATTTTATCTTTACTTGTCTGTCTCCAGCAATTACCTTTTGATTAATTGGTGGATTAGGGGTATCTTCTTGATTTACTTCAGGAATTGTGTAATCTATAGAAATTAACTGGCTTCGATTTCCATACAAATCTTCGGCTCTTATTTCAAATCTATATGTTCGATTATCAGTTATATTATCAGAAGTCAATACAAAAGAACTAGAAACACCTATATTTGTATTATCCACTAATAAAGTTTCTGTGCTATTAGACAAATCAATAGATATAACACTAATTGTGTTGTGAGATAGTATGTTTGTTGGACTATTTATCCAAGATATATATAAGGATAGATCATCTTGTAAAACTGCAGATAATGAAGATATTGGAGGCGGATTTTTAAAAACTGGGCTAGAAGTTTGTGAAACAACCCCTAGATTTGTTACGCCTTGCGTATCTACTCCCTGTATTTTTACTATATACCTTGTCTTTTCTTTAACAGACCGATAAGCAATTTGTCCAGCGGAATTCAAGAAAGGAATAACTGTTATTGTTTTACATAAACTACCACGATTAAATGGGATGGGTTCAGAAACACTAGTACCATTTTCAATGATTGTAGCAAGCAATCTATCAGGCTGAACAACATATGGATCGTTTAAAAAGGAAACGCATATTTCCATTTTAACATTTCCATCTTCATTATCACCTGCAGAGAACTGTATATTAACATCTTCTATCTCAGATGGTCCTCTGTTAAAAGCAGGAACAGCCACAGTTGAGATTGGGGCAGATAAAACATCGTTCTCACTTATTGCATAAACAATGAATTGATAAGATACTCCATTAAATAAGTCTGTAACAACTGCAAAATTTTTATCAGCGTCAATTATCTTTGCCATTGAAGCACCAACAGACATCATCTCTTCATCTAATCTTTGCGTCACAACCTGATAAAAAGCGACATTATCTGAAGCAGATAACTCCCAAAACAATTGTATACAAGAATCTCGCGAAAATGCCTGAAGAATACTAATAGGTAAAGGTTGTCTTAAATCTTTAAGAGTCTTTGATAAAACAGCAGAAGACGTTGAACTTTCATTACCATTAATATCTATAGCACTAATTGAATAATAATAATTCGTATCTTGCTCTAATCCTGAATCTGTATAGTTATTATTCTCAGATTCTGATATCTTTGTAAAATCGATATTATTGAAACTTCTATATACATTATAATGATGTATATCTATTTCAGTATTTGCTATCCAATTTAATACATTCTCACTATAAGAAGGGGTAATTGACAAACCACTAGGAACACTTGGAGGCGTAGAATCTACAACGATAATATTTTTAATTTCAGAGAATCCAGAAAATCCACCGATAATACCATTTTTGCGTCTCATATAAAGATAACTTGTTCTGTTATCTCCAACTGTTACGAAAAATGGACCATAAGTAAAAATACCAAATTTATCAATAAGTCCAGAACCTTCTGATATCTTCAATTTTAAAAGTGGCAGATCTTCCACTGTTACTGCCCAATCGTTAATGCGTCCGTTACCAATAATATCAGTAAAGAACGCCATTTGATTATCTATAATGGTAAAACGTCTACGGTCGATAGTTGCTGAATAAACTTCACCATCGATATGAGCTTCTAATCCATATATCGGAGTTACAAATGGCATTTATTTTAAATTCAATGTTAATAGTTCGTTATTTAACAATTCAAAAATTAAAGCTACCTTCTTAACCACAGGAACATCCATATAAGGTCCGCAATAGATCAAACTACTTACGTCTGTGGATTGGAATGTATATGCATTTGATGCAAGAATAAAATCTGTTCCATCAAATGCGTCTATAGTCAAATAATATAGGGTTTTGGAATCAAAATTCTCGGGATCTGGCCTGTATGCTATATTCACAGTTTCCCCAACAACCGTTTCAACTCCTTCTTCAGTCATATTGTTTCCATCCGCTACCCAACCATCTCTATTATTTGCACTTAATTCTGTTCTATATAAATCGGTACGTTGAGCATCTCGATAAAATCTGGCTCGGAAATGGAAGAATTTTGTTCCATCTGTCGAATTATTAAATTCAAATTCAATATTATCTACGAAAGAAGGACTACATCCTAAAATAAACGATTTATCATTTAATATAGTTTGCCAATCTTCATCTGCTTTTCTAGCTTCTACTTTAGTAAAATAATATGTATTACACTGTAAATTAGCATCTCCAGGCGGAGAATATAGAATTCTTGCACTATCATTATTTGATATTAACTGTCCGTCTTCTGGAAAATCTTCTCCATCAACACTAAAATGAGATGAATTCGCTTCTGATGAATCTGAATATACCAAATGCTGTAAATTAACATCAGAATAAAAAGAAACTTTAAATTCAAAATTACCACTTGCTTCAGTATTCCTATAACGAAAATCTAATGTATTAACGTAAAGATTACTATGATAAGGTCCGTATTCGTCAAACTCAGCAGCTAATAGTGCGGATCGGCTTGGACTAATCAACCTAATACCAACTCTCAAATTATTACCAAATTGATTTGATGTAAACAGCCTATTTTCATCAATAACCTGATAATCTCCCCAATCAACAGAGTCAGTTGTATTGATAGCAAATACAATATCTGAAGATACAGGAACCATCTTTTGGCTTGTTAAAATACCTTTTGTGATCCTGCCCGGAAGTACAAAGTTCGTTGTAAAGAAATGAACCGATTCGCTAGTCAAAGCGCCAATAACAACTCTACTTAACGAAGGAGAAACACTCTTAATTTCACTTGTTAAAACCGCTCTAAACTGCAAATATTGACCCGATAAGAAGCTTAAATCAAAACCATTTTGTTCTAATCTATCATATGGTCCAATCCAATCTTGAGTCAAGATATCAGTTTTTGAAACACTTGTTCTAAAATACATCTGAACTTTTGTTCCAGAAGGTTCATTAGATGTCCATGTAGCTGTATCCCATTTAATTATATCGTTTGTGCCATCAAATATCTGGCTATCATAGACGCCTTTTTCTTCAATTATTTTTTGAGCTGAAAAGAATCTATCAGTACCACTTAAACTATAAACAACATTTCCAAACTCATCTAATTCCAATATCCTATTTTCCGTCACAAAATCTTGTAAATCATCTATATCAACACTTATATATTGACATGGAATTAACGAACCATTACCATCAAATAGGACTGATTCATTACCAGCTTTATCAATAAGTTTCATATAGATATTAAAATATTCATCTGTTGGTGATATTTTTTTGACAGATGATGCAGTCAAATAATACAGCGTATCATCTACCGCCACAACATCATATATATCTTCTGAATTTGCAGCTCGCCATGTCCAAATGCCAGTGTTACCAAAACTATATATTGCTTTCCCTATAACCGCATAAGTTACATTATTAATTGTTTTCAAGACTCTAATAGGATTCGATGTCGTATGGAATGATTTATTAAAAGAATCTTCCGTTACAAAGGTTCTTAATATCTTACCTTCAGTCGATGCCCCAGCGAATACAATTTGTCTACCATCAAAAGTCATTGCAGCCATTGACAAAACAGCATCATCACTATCTTGATGTGAGATCAAAGATACTTCTTCCGCTGGGTCTAATCTATAAATGCGACCAGATTCGCCTGAACCAGCAAATAAAGAAGATGAAGTAGATGCTAATGAATATATGTTGGTTGATAAACCCTCAAAAGCAACAGATATATTATCTCCATCAAAAGCATAAATTTTTCCATCTCCACCAGAACCTATATATAATGTATTCAAAAACTCTTCAGCAGCATATGCTCTATTACCACTAAGAGTTCTAATTGTAGGAGAAACAAATGAACCGTTATCATTATAAATATAGATTTTAGCATTGTCTACATCGTGTCCTATGCCTACCAAAAATTTATTATTAAATCTTGCAATAAAATCTACATATTCATCATTAGCAAATGTAACTACTGAAGTCCATGAACCTGTAGAATTATTTAACCTATATAATCTAGCAGGCTTTGAAGTAGATGCATATACATGCCCAGTATCCTCAAAATATTTAAGTTTACTACCCGTACCAGAAGCAAAACTTAAAGAAGTAGTTGTACCACCAGAACTTGCAACAAAATCATGAAGAATATTCGTTGAAAATGGGATCGGAGTTAATGGAGTAGTTCCATCACTTGTAAAATTAGAATTATTACTAATAATCATCGTATCGATACCGGATCCATTTTCTCCATCTGTAGCATCCGAAATCGTTAAACGCACAGTGCTATTATCTATTCTCTCCACTATCTCCAAACACCCTGAAGGAGGATTTGTATCTAAATGAATGCAATCATATGGCACTGAGGATGAAGCATCATTTAATCTTACGTCATTTTCGTCTCCATCTACTGAGATATAAATACTCCCGTCTACTGTCTGTACTTTTCTTACACGAACTACATTATTTCCTAAAGATTGCTTCTCTTTTTGAGACTGAGCAAAAGATGTTAAAAGCACGATATCTTTACGAATAATAACATCTACCATGTCAGTAGACAATAACGGTGTCTCAAATTTAATAACTTTAGCATTTTCAGATGATACAGAAACATTATATCCATGATGAATACGATTACCATTTATATAAACTTCAACTTCCGCGCCAACAGGAATTGACTCGTCTTCATCTAAAACTATATAATAAACAGATTTATCATCTAAAGCGGATGTGAAACTTGAATAACTAGACGGAGGATAAGCAGTCGTTGCATACGTTCCATCTTCCATTTCATAAATTTGATTTATGTAAGAGAGAGTACCCGCCCATATAATATTAGGCTCTTGCCACAATATACTCTTAACGTTATTGTTATGTAAGCCTCCATTTTCTGTAGATACCTTTTCAAAAGTTGTTCCTACCATTTTAAAAACACCCGCAGGAGACGCAATATAACGTATAGCAGAGTTACGAATAGATATATCATTTAGCCAATTAGTACTTAAACCATGTGTCGTAGTAAAATTAATTGTATTACCATCAATATATCTATATAAACCATTTCGAGAAGTAGCCCATATAATATTGTTATTGTCCACTGCAATTGCAGTAATATGTTGAGAAGCAGCAAATGTGTCTACTTGCGTTCCGGCAATTGTTAATCCGGCTAAATAAGGGTCTATTAAAGCGTCATCTGCAGGGTTAGGTTCAAGCGGATTTTCTTCTACTTCTATTATATATGCGCCTGTAGTAGAACCAACAATTAAACGATTTGTTTTATCAAAAGCCAAAGAAGATATTGTGCCAGATATCGTACTGCCTGTTACAGTTAAGGCTTTAAAATTAGTATGATCCAAACTATATAATACAGTTGTTCCTGTTGCAGCATACAACACGTTATTGGCATCGAATGTAATTGCTCGAATGTCCCTATTCTTAACTTGCCAATGGTCTAGTTGAAAAAATGTTTTATCTTTTTGAAAATAAAAATATAAACCGCAAAGAGTTGCTAACCAAACATCACCGTAATCATTTATTACTGATTGATTAACTCTTAATTCGGTACTGTTAAATGTATTTTGAGATACTTCAGTTAATTCAAAAGGCTCAACTGCATCTTTTAAATAATACTTAAAATTCTTAAATCTATATGTACCATTTATAGTATCTGAAAAATGACCAAAACGAAGTTCTTTTCTATTTATTCTTCCGCTAACTAAAGCGTCTCTGTCTAGATAAACAGAACGAACCAAAAAGAAAGTAAATGGAGAGCTTAGATCATATACTGCGTCTCTAATCTGTATAAATTGTTGCGTTTGAGGTAAATAAGCATCAGTTAACAAAACCATTTCACTCTCATAGAGAATATGTAATTCACCTGAAAATTGCGGAGATATCACAGGAGAATACATTTTTCTAGGATCGCCAGCTTCGATTCTAGTATCGTAATCTCCTTGACCACTACTAAACCACCTATTCATAGAAAAATCAAAGTATGCTATATAAACAATTGGTCCGTAATCTACCCTATAAGGATCGTATCCATATATATCCTGATCAAAATCTACATCTCCTAATCCTGCCCTTGTATCCTCCCAGACTATATAAATATCACTATTAGAACGAGATATACCTAGAACTGGAAATTTAGAATCTCTCGAAGTTGCAGTTATTCTTTGATCTGGCGTAAGATTTGTTAATATGCTATTAAAAACACGCCCATAAATATCGTAATTTTTTGCCCTAACATCATCATGCCAAACAACAAAAACTCTGCCGTCAACAGCCACAGAAATATCAGAATAATCTGCGTTTCTTTTTACATACCCGGTTGCTTCTGATGCCTCACTCCAAACATTATTAATACCTTTATACTTTACTTTAATTGCATATAAGCTATCTTCATTTCTTTCAGTATAAGAAACATAGACAGACTCAAAATATGTTGATACCGAAGGTCTAAAACATCCAGACTGTGTATTGGTTATACGAGTAAAATCAGAAAAAGCCAAACTGGTTGTATTAAATGTTGTATATAATATTTCAGGTTGACCAAAACGATAATCTTCCCAGACAATATGTAAATTATCTTTTGAATCAAGAGAAATTTTAGGATTTTTCGCACTTCCAGATCCTGGATGGAGATACATAATCTGGCTCCAACCTAAATCGTTCTTATATATAAATGAAATAGTTGAAGAATCTGATGCTTGGCTTTCAAATACTACATAAATATTTCCATTATTACCAACTACTATCTTTGCATTTTGAGCTCCGAATTGATCGTTAGAAATAACTTCTGGTTCGGACCAAACAGAATCGGAAAATCTAGAATATATAATTTGTCCAACTTTATTTCCGTCATCATACCAAACACTATGAGAATCTCCGTTAGATTCTTGAAACACTGAAGGTTTTCTCCCATTTCCTTCTGGAGTAGCAGGAACAGTGGAACCAACATTCGCAATCAACATCCATGATATTTTATCATTACGTCTTGCATATAATCTTAAATTATCTTTTTTACCTATCAACCTATATTGAGTTGCTTGAGTAGTATCAAATACAATCTGAACCCCAGCATTCTTAAAGAGAATTTCCTGTTGTAAAAAATATATACTCTCTTGATATACTCCGTCATTTACATAAATACCAATTCCGTTAGGATTATCAGTATTGCTAAGCTGAAAACTATTTTCAATCTTTAATACTTCTAAATTAAAATCTATGGTCCAACCATTAGCATTATTAACTTTATCAAACCAAGAAGTTCCAGGTTTGTTTTGACGATAAAATGCTTTACCACCATGTACAGCTTGAGCGTATTCACTATAAGTAAAATCAAAATAGCAATATTCTACGTCTACACTACATGCTTCTTGATTGCAAATTTCTTCACTCATTTACGCTCCCAATATTGTCAAATGACGTATCAATTGTTAAACCATCCTCATTAATATTGACTATATTCTGTCCTGCATTATTAACAAACTCCCATCCTTTATCCAAAGGAGCATCTTGCGTTTCCGAAAAATTACATTCATTATCCCAATTGTTTATTAAATAACTATAAAATAATGTTCCGCCCCTAGCATGAGAGAAACATTTAAATTTCTCATTAACAGATAAATTAATCTTATTAATAGGGGTATAAGTCTTATTAACAGCAGCAGCCCTTATAGGAGAAATTGGATTTCTCTTATATATTGAGCCACCTTCATTATCATCATGAGGATTAACGCCAATAACTAACTCATTCGCTGCATTATCCTTAAATCCTTTAACTCCAATTACTTCTTTACCTTCAAATTCAGCAATAGAATAAAATTGTACGTCCCTCCAATTACTATCCCCAGGTTCAAAATTACCATTTACTGTGTAAAATAAAGTCTTGTATTTCAATTGTAATGGTTCTGTTGTTACTGTTCCGATCTCTAGACGTTTTGTATCAGACAATTGCACCAAATCGCCAGAGGCGTCAATAATCAAATTGTTGTTCAGATAAATTTTAGCATCCGAACCTTGTCCAGTAATAGTTAAGGCATTTAAGCCTTCAATTGTCAATGAATCAACTGTTTGAACCGTATTAGATGCAAAAGATATTCTATCAGCATAGATTCTGACCTCGCCAAATTTCGTTCCATCTTGAAATCTAATAATCTGATATGCATTTTCTGCGTAAACAGTTTCCATCACCGGCGCAAACACAACCTCTATAGTCCAACCTGTAGTGTTGGAAACTGATTCTTGCCATAACGATCCTGTTAACCTACAGTGAGCAATAGTATATTTATCAAATATTTCTGTATCACTTACCGCTACAGATATCCAATAATCTGCCCCTCTTTGGAATAAATTAGCTGGAATCTGAAATGAAGTACTACTAGTATTTAGCACTTGTGAATACAAATTATCGGCACCAGCAAAAGTTCCTATTCTAATAGATACATAATTAACGTCTTTTCCTAATGGTTTATTAACATACCAGCTTATAGTAGGTCTGGTACTTAACAAAGACAATGGTTCTATTTGACCATCTATACGTAATTCATTTACAGTAAAACCCGAAGATATTATAGTAACAGGCAACGACGATAAAGTTTGCCCGTAAGAAACACCATCATAAGGAGATAATTCATATCTTACCTTGTCTCCCGGCAAAACATCCAATCGAACATATTTCGAATCGTTAAAAGAACTTTGTAAAATTTCATTTACGTACCATCTGATTTTACTCTTATCTGTTGCAGATTCAGATAAAAAATCATATTTCGCCCTAAGAATATCATTTTCATTTGGAGAAATGGGTAAAATTTCTAATCCTTCAACTACAGGAGCATCTTTTTTTATTTGCACACTATCAGTTAATGCTCTAGGACCAAACTCATATGTGTCATTTGGAATAATATCAGCCGACCAAATATCACCGAAAGAAATATATCCAGAATCTATAACTGTTTGATTATCAAATAGCTGCTGATGTAAGCCATTTTTAAACCATCGTATTTGAGTTTTACCTTGTGAATCTCCGTCACCATCACTAAAAACATAGTATAATAATAAACTATCATCCGGGGTAGGCTCAAGAGGATGAATTGCCGCTGAAGTAACTTGTGGCAGTCTATTATATTTGAATTGAAATGTTGTCCACGGACTATGTTTATTATCAGCGTCCGTAACTCTTATTTGCCCATAATAATAAGTTCCTCTAACAATATCTGGGCCTTTATATCTGTACTGACGACTAGTAGAAATTTCTTGATAATCTTCTAAACTACCTATAAATCCATTTGTACCTAAACTGTTACTCTGATTGCTTATGCGAATTTCATATTTATATTGATCTATAAATCCGATTTGTTCGCTTTGTGATTCTCCATCAGGATGAACTATCTTATCCTCTGTCCAATCCCAACTAATAATCGGTTTAGGGTTGGTAACACGAACAGGCATTTCTGTTTTATTATTAACTTTTATTGTTAATGAAAGCGCCATTATAATCTCACTGTTCCATTATTGATGTTTAAAAATCCGTTTGTTTGAGTTATACCAGTCCCGAATTTTTTAACTACGGATAATTCATTCTCATTAGAAAAATCTTTTCTTGATTGCCACAACAAAGGAGAACCCTGTAGTAGTCTGCCATCAGTTCTTGAAGCATAAAAATAGCTTCTATCATCTGAAATATCTGTTATCTTTACAGCAGTAGGATCCTCAAATAATATATCAAAATCAACTTCTTCTAAATCACTATATGAAACGTCTACTGCGAAATCAGGTGATAAATTTATAATCTTTTGTATTTCTAAAATATCAGATAGATCGCTATTTAATATTACCAAATCATCAATTATACCAGTATTTCTTAAAACATCATAAGAAGCATTAAAAGACTGTCTATTAATCCAAACTCCAACAGTTGTTCCATTAATAGTAGCAGGAACTGTTCCTGTACTATTCAAAGATACTGTTAAACCATCTAGAAACAATGTTAACGTTTGAGTACTACCATTATATTTGCATAATAAATGATGCCATATATCAGCATCATATGCTGAACTTTTTGCAATATAAACTTGTACACCACCCGAGTACAGAATAATAACCAATCTGTTTTGATTACCCGTTAATGTCTCTTCATATATTAATAAACTTGTTGATGTAGGAGCATATTCATCACTAGAATTGGTTAACCCTGGACCTATTTGTAATAGGGGCATTCTCATAGGTAAAATATCTAAAGTTACAGGGTCTTTTGCTCTACCCAAATTTTTAGGGAAAAGCCAAAAAGAAATTGTTGCTGCATTAGAAATACTCAAATTAGCATCCTGTAAAAAAAGATACTGATTTTGCTTCATCTGATATCCGTTATCTGCAAAAACAATATCTCTATCATTACCTCCTATTTCTAAATCAAGATTGCTTACTCTATCAATAAGAGATTCATCTTTAAATTCTGCTAAAAATTTACATTGTGATATTAAAGCCATTTTAACTTTCTGAATATCTTATACTGATACAAGCATTATTTACATCAAAATTCTTAGAAGTTCTATCTAAAGTTCTTTCTATCCATATATAAATAACGTCTTTTGAACGAAATTCATTATCATGATCCCTATTATTATTAATATTGAACAAAATAGGGTTATCAACAGTGGGCATCAACAATTTTGAAACCCTATCCGTATTAAAACTTGGACTTATTATACCAGATGCCACTCGCTGTGATGGACAAGGCTCTATTTCAAATGTTTCGCCCACATCTGGAGTGAAAGGTACATCCGAAGATAAAATAATAGTTCCACTACTTGAATCAAAACTGCTAATTACACGTTCCTGATTGATATTATTTCCTGTTGTAAATCTTAAAAGAGCATTACTAAAATGATTATCTTCATAAGAATTAGATAAAGCCGAAGCAACAACTTGTTTTTTATTATTACCCGTTGAAGTAATTGTTCCGCTAATATAATCACTTTCGGGTATTTCTACTGCAATACGTATCTTACATCCCGGATTTTGACTGACATGTTTTAGATATATCTGTAAATTGTAAGCAGTATCTACGGCATTATTATTTCTCAATGCTAAACAACGATACTGTTTAAAAAAACGATTAAAATTGTTATTAAACAGACTACTTGTTGATAGACCTTTTACTACATCCCCTACTAAATGCATTCTATTAACATTATTAATTGCCCTTTCTCGCACCTTAACTGATGTAGAGCCTATATTTTCAGTCTCTATAATTTCATCATTAATAGATATATAAAATTTATCTGCTATAGTTGAATAACTAGATAATACTAAATCTCTCTGGAATAGACCTACTGAATTAGATAATAAGGTTGTTTCTGGATAAAGTAATGATTTAGTCAAATCAGTAACAACAAATGCACCATAACCGCCAATAGATTGACTATAACTTGTTTGTTCTAAAGCAGGCTCTACACTAGTTAAATATAATTTAAAATCCGATTTGGACAGTGCCATTTAATATTACTCCATTTGTAAATATAGAGCCATCATATATTTCTGAATCATCGTTCTCCACAGAAATCAAAAGTACCCTTCCATCTGAGTATAGAGACTCTATGGCACCAGAAAAAGCCTTAACAAAAGTTACACTAGAACCACTATAATTATACAAATTTCCGTTTTGCAAACCTATATAAAGTTTACCTCCAAATACAGATAATGCGGTAACTGCAGAATCTACTGCCGTAAATGATTGTAAATCGTCTATTTCATCATCTTCAATTTTTTGTAAAATCCCAGTGTTATCTTCTTTTTTTATGCCTAAATACAACAAACTATTAAATACAGCCATTGCTAAAACTTCCCCATCCAAAGAAAGATACTGAGACTTATTCTTAAATAGTTTTGGAGAAGACCCACCAAAGGCAGAATAAACGGTAACTTCATCTCCATTTTTTATAGCTAGAAAACTTGTACATTCTTGGTTAGAATTATCAATAAATTTGCGAAAATATTCTCCATCATCAGCGGTTTCATTACTATTACCAGCATAATCTTTAAATTTAGCTTGTATGCATCTAACCCCATCTTCATCTTCTGTTAAATACCATGTTTTAAGATTAGCCATATCTTGTTCTGTACCTGATACAGTTTCGCCGTTAAATGATTGTTGCAATATTACCGACTGTACATCTGTTGTTTCATCAAATGCTGTTAATTTGATGATTACATTTCTTTCATTTGTGTATTCAGAAGAATTTTGAATTTCTACTTTTCCTTTTGGAGGCAAAGTATCCAGTAAAAAATAATTTAAAGCACTTATATGAATATTCCTTATAAAAGACGGTACAGATGCATTGCCAAAACTATCCGATAAAATAACTTTTATTTCATAATCCGAACCTGCCGGTAAGTTTCGAATATCCCACAAAAAAGGTTCTGATCCTATTTCTACATTATCTTTTATTACTGTCCAATCGATATTGTTACTTACCGAACTATACATCAGACTATACAAAGCTCGCTGGGAACTATTATTTTTTATCGCATTATGATCTAAAGTTATAGGAACAAACTGATGATAAGATCCGGAATCTACTGGACTTATAAGAGCAGGAGGGGAAATATGAGCAGTTTGTATAGTAAAATTATCAGCAGAAATAGTCATTTTACTAGCTGCCCCCTTAAAATTACGACTTCTAATACCTACCCTGAACTTATCTCCTTTTAAAGAAAAAGGAAGTTGCCATAGAAAACTTGATGTATTTCCTGGTATCGTAGCAATTTGTTTCCATTCAGTCTGTTTCAAATCATTCCAATCATTTGCATAAAATAGCTCATAAACTATAGGATGATCGGAATCGCTACCTACATTTGGACGAACCCATTCAATTACTACAGAACGATTAGTAATTGTTTCACCACCATTAGGATAAATTATAGTTGGTATATTTAAATCACTCATTAATTAGTTTTCTTTAAAAAGAATTTTGGATTACCAAATGTAAATCTCGTATCATCTGTATTGTAAAATTGTGCTAATGAACGATTAGTGATAATTCTGCTTAATCCACTCTGTCTATATAAATCCATTAAATTTTCTGGTGTAACAGATTCATATTGTTTGTCGTATTTAGTATAAAAATCCCGCAATACACTTAAATTCATATTATTATATGGGTCTGTAGAGTCTGAAGAACATGGAACACCATACTTCTTCATGCAAGGACTTGGTATGTTAACTATGACAGCTGCTAAACCATCTTTATTGTATATTCCATCACTCTTATCTATTACAAATTCTCCCTTAAATATTCCTTTAGACACCTCCGATAAAGGCTGCATATACAAATTGTTAACTCCTTGCTGTATAACATTAAAAGTTAACGTTCCAAAATCATTAAATCTATCAATAGTGCTAAGTTTATCAATATAAAAATCTATCTTATCTTTATCTCTAAATTCTATCTTAACATACACAGTAGATATAGATGCTGAGGCTACGGGATAACCATTATATACAGCCAATTCATTACTAAATACACCACTATTAAATGTAGAATAAAACTTTACATCGTATTCCAGTTCTTGCACATCTGCCATGATATCCAAACCAAAAGTTGGACTGATACCATAGAATGTTAAGACTTGGATATTTACATGCTTCATACCTGATCCGGCAGATAGAAACCAAGGAACCAAAAATCTATGATCATCAATAGTGTAAGCACTAATTAAATTGTCTTCATTTTTCAATGTTGTATCGGTATTATTTATATCATCTGGACGATCTGTATCGATATTTATCCAATCTGACCAAGCCGAATCATTTTCATTACGTAAACGAACCGCATAAACCCCAGGCACCCCGACTATATCAATCCTTACCAAACAATCCTCTACAACGGACACTGTTTTATCTTTATCTAAAACAAACGATCTACTTTGATCTTCTTCATAAACACGCGCTAACAAATATTTTTCTGCTGAACGTTTTGTAATATCTAAATTAAAAAATCTATCATCTGTTAAAAGATATGGAGAAACTGTTTCTTGCTCAATAGGCGATGGTACTGGACCAGCAAATGAGGCTATATTATTCCCTCGTCGTCCAGTAGTATAGAATGTACCAGATGGATCAGTGGTTGCTTCTGGTCTAAAAGCTTGAGGAAACATCCTAAAATCATAATTACCTGTCCCACTCGACCAGATAATATCCTTAACAGTATCCCATATACCATAATAAACTTGTGGGTTATTGCTAAACCCAAAAAGTTCTCTGTCAAAATTTCTAAAATCCTGCCATGCGATAAGAAATTGACCTCCCCAATTTGCAGATACAGTTGGAAACATCGCAGTTTGTGAATTACGGGATATTCTCATATCCTGTTTATTTTGACCACTGCTCAACCAATTTTTTGCATCTTCGTTCTTCCGCCAAATATCTAACTTAACTGCATTGCAACCAAATAAATATTCATACTCAGCAAAACGTACAAATTCTCCTGATTCAGCATAATATAAATCTGCCGTTACATAATATTTTACACCACACAATAACGGTGACTCCTGCATATGCTCACCCATATCATATTTTGCCTGATTTTCTATATAATCAGCTGGCAAAACTTCTGGCACATATGAAACATTGACCGTTCGTGCTTCAATAAGATTTACGCCATGTGGAGTTAATGGACAAAGAGGATCATTAGAAATATACCAACGTCTTTGGTCATAGTATGAGAAAGCAGAATACACCAACGAATTTTTACCTATATCAGTATAAAAATTAAGTCTTACGTGTACGCATCCTGGAATAATAGGATTTCCCTCTTCATTACTTGCTGTAATCGGCAATTCTATTGTAGGATCATCCTCATCCCTCGAACAAAAGAATGGGACAGCTGGGATATCTACATCCTCAATGACACAGGTATAAGCTTCGGAAATTTCTCCAGATTTAACATTAACAAAAGCCTCTGAGAAAAGCTCTGCTGCAGCGCCGCCTTCTCTAAGGATATTTAAATCCCATGTTATACCGCCAACCTGCCAAGTAAAATCAACATAATCCTCAATTGTATTCTCAGAACCTTCAACCGCTGTACCATTTTCTGATTCTGCATACAGATCCCCACCAGCAATATAAGCTGTTTTATTTGAAGATACACCTAAAGCCGGAACACCATTTCCGTCCACAAATGAACAGTTAACAACCGAATTGAGAATTGCCCCTCTTGTTAATAATCTTTGTATTAAATTATCCTTTGTAACATCAGAAGCGGTATCTCTATCTTCATCTGTTATTAATATAAATATCAAAGCCGCATCTACATCTATAACATCTTCAAATGCATCAAGAGCATAATTTAAACCCTCATATCCATCCTCAACACCACCTGTTAATTTTAATCCACCTCCATCTGTAAAATTAGCAACAGCTTCAGCATTCCCAAGAGGAGATTCGTGACCACCCACAGTAAATGAAATCAAATGTGGATTACCGTTATTCGGTCCACCGAAACCAACTAAACCGTAGTCGTTATTTGTTAATCCCTTAACTTCTAACAATCTATCTAACTCACGAACCATTTCTCCAATCCACATATGCTCTGTGACCATTGAACCAGATTCGTCAACCACAATTATAATTTGAGCTTTTGTAAAGCTACCTAAACCTTCAAATATCTTATAAGAAACAATCGGTTTTTCAATCTTAGCATATAACTGTCTATTGAATAAAGTTCTTAATTCCGTTGGCGGGACCGGAGGCATTACAAATTCTACTTGTACACAATCCAATTGGCATATATAAGCTCCATCAGATGTCATAGGAGAACCATTAACCCGGAAAAATGAAGGGTATTGTTGAGAACTTATCCTCATGACAAAATTTGTCATCGCAGCATCACTATAAAATGCTACATTAAAATGAAAATATCGTGGATCTGTACAAGCCATATTTAATATCCTATAATCTAATCTTCTATCGTTACCTGTATATTTGGAGGATTGGACGAATATACATTAAATTCTCCTGTTGGAGGGCAACCAGTTTGGTTGGGTTCTTCACCATAACCATAATCACCAAAGAAAGAATCAGTACTTATAGATAGTTCCCAACGCCTCCCTCCTCCGCAATCATCGCTCCCATTACATCTTAACAAAATACCTAATTCTCCAAATATTGGAAATGTGCCATAAATCCAATCACAACTTGACCCATTTCTATTTAATACATATGTTCCATTTGGGATATCTCCTCCCCCATTAGTCACAGTTAAAGCTATACTTGAAGGACATGTTAAGCAAGTTGCAGTTTGACACCCTACACATTCTTCAACAGGTTCTACTATAATATCCGTAACAGTAACCCAATAAGGTCCATTGGTTTGAGCCATTTCCTGTATTATATCAGGATATACTCCTACAATTTGTCCGTTACACCTTGTGCTATAAACAGCATAATTATTAGCTGCAAATCTAAAGCTTACTGTTGTGCAACCATCACCTGTGGTCGTAAAATCATTATATATTTCCAAACAATACATATCTGGATCATTAAAACAAAAACTACAAGGAGATTGAAAAATAGGTTGATCCCCTCTACAAGTTAATATAGTACTAGTTTCTGTCCCAAAAGTCGTTGTAAATGTTCCACTAGTAAATTGTGTTATTGTGAATGTTACTAAATAACATCTATCACAATTTCCTCCTGTGCATGCTAAACACGAAGTATAACCAACAGCAGCAGGATTTAAAATTATTGCTCCAGATGGTAATATATTTTCTGATCTTATTTCATTCTCTGGAGAGATATAATAACAATTACCATTGTATAATGCTACGTCATATGGTGCAGCTGTAGCTTCGTCTTGCAATGATATCCATATATTCTGATTACTATCAGTTTCGCAATCTTTAAACCTGCGATAACTTATCTCATCTCCTGAAGGCGGTTCTTCACATGATGGGCAACAAGGATTATTGTAACAAAATTGAAAAGGTACAACACATTCCTCTACAACATTTACGCCTGCACCTTCACTACCAGTCGGACCAATACCAAACGTACCATCATCAAATGCATCTTTGTTAATTTTAGCACAATTAACA
>Ga0187893_10000812_pt1 | contig 79196 bp, 70 predicted proteins | sample MA1701074metaG_FD_139574 | JGI IMG/M metagenome (GOLD analysis project Ga0187893, IMG submission 139574) | White microbial mat communities from a basaltic lava cave in the Kipuka Kanohina Cave System on the Island of Hawaii, USA - MA170107-4 metaG ...
CAAACCCAGGTAAGGTTCTTCGCGTTGCTTCGAATTAATCCACATGCTCCACTGCTTGTGTGAGCCCCCGTCAATTCCTTTGAGTTTTAGCCTTGCGGCCGTACTCCCCAGGCGGCGCACTTAGCACTTTTGCTTCGGCACGATTGACGTCAGAGTCCCTCATACCTAGTGCGCATCGTTTACGGCGTGGACTACCAGGGTATCTAATCCTGTTTGCTACCCACGCTTTCGCGTCTCAGCGTCAGGACAGACCCAGTCACTCGCTTTCGCCGCCGGCGTTCCAACGGATATCTACGCATTTCACCGCTCCACCCGTCGTTCCAGTGACCTCTGTCTACCTCAAGGGCGGCAGTTTGCCAGGCCGTTCCTCGGTTGAGCCGAGGGCTTTCACCCGACACTTGCCGTCCCGCCTACACGCGCTTTAAGCCCAGTGATTCCGAACAACGCTCGCCACCTCCGTATTACCGCGGCTGCTGGCACGGAGTTAGCCGTGGCTTCCTCTGGGGCTGGTCAAAGTTCCTAACCCCTGACAGCAGTTTACATCCCGAGGGACTTCTTCCTGCACGCGGCGTCGCTCCGTCAGACTTTCGTCCATTGCGGAATATTCGTTGCTGCAGCCACCCGTAGGTGTCCGGACCGTATCTCAGTTCCGATGTGTCGGGTCACGCTCTCACGCCCGATACCCGTCGTTGCCTTGGTGAGCCGTTACCTCACCAACTAGCTGATAGGACATGAATCGCTCCCGGACCGTCGGAGCTTTGCCCGCGAGACCATGCGGTCCTACGGGGTCATCAGGTATTACCGTCGCTTTCACAACGCTATCCCTGAGTCCGGGGCACGTTATCCATGAATTCCTCACCCGTTCGCCACTGACCCGTCTTGCGACGGATCCGTTCGACTTGCATGCCTTAGCCACGCCGCCAGCGTTCGTTCTGAGCCAGGATCAAACTCTTCAGTTTTTATTCGCTTCCTAGCGTCCCGACAAAGTCGAGACGATCAGATACGACTAAGGGCTTTCATTCTTACGTCCTGAAAATGAAAGGTTCCGGCCCATCCGATCTCCTGGCGGAAATCGGCGGAGCCGATGTACACTTTGCCCAACTCTAGCGCCGGCTGTTAACGGCGTAGAAAAGGGCTTCAGTCGGTCGCCGCCTAAAGGACGCGGCAGCGCTCGACTTCACATTCTCACGACGACAAACCTGTTCACTTGTCAAAGAGCTATCCCGCTGCCGTTCTGCGGCGGGCCATGTATATTAGAGGTCCTAAAATGGATGTCAACCACTCAACGACTGCGATTTTCTACCCTGGTAAGAATCAGGCATCCTACACTGTTACTGTATTTTGTTTTAGCCCATACAGCAGGTCTTAGTGAATCGGTGAAACCCAAAGACACGTCCAGAGATCCGCAAGAAACTCGACAAGTGCTTTGGTACCGCTGGGCGCTCGTCGGTGCATTGCTACTGGCCGTTGGGGTTCGAATCTATCACGTCGGCGAGGAAGATTTCTGGCAGGACGAGATACACTCCATGTACAACTCGGCCGGTACACGTGGGCCGGTCGAAAAGCTGCCGCACGGCGTGATTCTCAAGGATATCCCTCGCCATTCAGACTTGACCCCCAATAGTTCGGTTCACGCCGTTTGGCGCACGATGGATGACGACAGCCATCCGCCGCTTTACTTCTTGCTCCTATACATGCTGCGGCGTCTAGTCGGCGACGCGGAGGCGACGATTCGCCTGATGCCGATTGCCTTTTCCGTCCTGTCGATCCTGCCGGTGGCGCTGGCGTTACGAGAGCTTGGCATGCGCCGCGCCGTATCCGTCGTTGCATTGATCCTCGCCGTGTCTTTTTGCCACATCAACATGGCTCAGGAAAACAGGCCTTATGGCCTAAGCGGGCTCTCGGTAAGCATCAGTTTTTACCTCCTGGTTCTGATGGAGAGGCGATGGCCAACATGGGCTGCTCGAAAAAAGGCCGTTGTTGCGACGTTGTACGGATCGGTTCTTTTTGCGGCCATGATGAATCACTACTTCGCGGGCTTTGCGTTCTGCGGAGCAGCGTTGTACGTGCTCCTGCGCTGGCGCGGCTCACTCCTGCGGTCATGGATTGCCGCTACGATGATGAGCACGCTTTTGTTTCTCGTGATCTGGGGTCCGCACGTAATTCGACAACGCGAGTTCATCGCTTCGCAGGATTGGCTGGACGAGAAACTCCCCGATCATCTCCAGCGGACGGTATTACGCACGTTTGATCTGCCCATTCGATTTCTGTTTCGTGTGAGCCGCTTTGAGCTCAGCGACGTCAACGCCCTGCTGGGCGCTGGATTGGCGGCCGCGACGTGCATTTTTCTTTGGAAGCGGCGCGTGAGACCGGCCATGCTTTTCGCCTGCTGGTACTTTTTCCCGGTGTTTGCTTTTACTGCTATTGATCTAGCGACGGATCGGCAGCATCTAACGCATTTTCGTTATCCTTCGATTGCCGTTCCGGGCCTGGCCGGGTTATTGGCCATCGCCTTCTGCGAGCTTCCTACTTGGATACGCCGTGGCGCGCTTGCGCTTTTCCTGGTCGCCGCCGTTCCCACCATTGTCTCGTTGCCGGCTCAGGACAATCCGCACAGCCGCGAGGCCGCAGAACTCATCCATGCGGACATTGGCGCGAACGACTTGCTGGTCTACGACGCCATCGAGTGGCCGGGATTCTGGGCGCTGAGGTTGTTTCAGATGGTTTCGTACTACCTTCCCGAGAACCCCCCGACGCTCCTTCTGCGTGACCGGCCCGACGAAGCATTGAAGACCGAGATCGCACGATTCGATCACATTTATGTTGTATCGCCACGCGTTGATGACATCCCCAATCCCACGCGGGAGACGCATCCGTATGTCGAGGCGTCCGGACACATCTACCAAGTGGGATGGGTGTATCGGTGTTCTCGGGAGCCGCCTGTCGAATCCAAAACCGACTCTGCAAGTGACGGAGTGCGTGAGGATGATTAGAATTCCATGATGGTCGTCCGTTCACCTTATCGAGAATTCGTCATGGCCATGGAGCGTGTTGAACAAAGGCTGCGAAAAGTGACCGCCGCCCTGGACTCCGCGGGGATTCCTTATGCCGTCATTGGCGGTAACGCGGTTGCGAGCTGGGTGGCCCGCTTCAAGCCTTCCGCCACGCGCACGACGAAGGACGTGGATCTTCTCGTTCGCCGCCAAGACTTAACCGGCATCACGGATACCCTTTCCCACCTGCAATTCGAACGACACGATCTGCGAAGGCTGGTCATTTTCGTTGACCCAGAGGAGCCAGAACGTGAATGCGGTGTTCACCTTGTATGGGCGGGCGAGAAGGTGCGAACGACATACTCTGAACCTGCGCCGAGTGTTGAAGAATCTGTGACCGCGCCAGATGGTTTCCGCGTGTTAAGCCTGCCTGCGCTCGTGCGCATGAAACTTACATCGTTCCGCGATATCGATCGCGTACACGTCGCGGACCTGCTCAGGGTCGGATTGATCGACGATGCCGTGACGGATTCGTTGCCGAAAGAACTCCGAGAACGTCTGGCAGCCGTAGAAGCTTCACTCGACACCGACGAGTAAGAAGCTACAAGACATGAGAATGACGTATTGGCCACGCTTGCTGTGTTGGTCAGGGTTGCTTGTCCTTGCCGAAGGCACTTTCCTGGGCTTAATGATTTGGCTGCTCTTTGATAGCGTGATAGCCCAAGTCTCCCTTCAGAATACTCTGGTTTTTGACGACGGTCCGCAAACGCTATTCGCGTTGTCAGCAATGGGTCTGGGCTGGATAAACGCCCGGATGATTTCGCATCTTTGGGGTGTTGGCTGGTCCGCTGTCATGCCTCTGTCTGCCTTAACTCTTGCGACAATTGGCATTGGTTGGTTTGTGACTTCACTGCTGTTACCTCCTCTTTCCCCTGATTTTGTTGAGATTCTCGTGATGGTCGGCATTGTCATGGGCGGAACTTCGGCCGTCGGTATTCGATTCGAGTGGTGAAGGGACGAACTTTGGACATGGACGCGGGTCAGTCGGCCCGTCGCTGGCGCTCCGGGTTCGGATCGGACGTGTGTTCCAGAATGGCGATCATGGTCACGACGGCGAGGCATTGCAGCAAAAGAAGGATAGCAATGGGCCAATCGACCGTGGGAAGAAGGATTGCAGGCAATCCGGTGGCGGCGGTGGCGAGGTAGATCGTTTGCACTGCCCCGCGAGGGGACATGCCGCGTTTCACCAGACGGTGCGAAAAATGCCGCCAATCGCCGCGGAGGGGGCTTTCGCCGGCACGAACGCGGCGGATGACGACGCTGATGACGTCGTATAACGGAACCGCAAGAACGACAAGAGGAACGATGATTCCCAAGGGGGTGAGGTTTTTTGCCGGGTCATAAAAAATCGTGAGGATGGTGAGGACGCTCATCAGGAAGCCGAGGGGCAGGCTTCCGGCGTCGCCCATGAAGATCGTTGCGGGCGAGAAATTGAAGACCAAAAACCCCAGCAATCCCCCCACGACGACCCAGGCCATGACCGGCACGAAGACCTGCCCGCTGCGGGCGGCAGTGACGGCGAAGATGGCGGCGGCGATGGCGGCCACGCCGGCGCTGAGACCGTCCATGTTGTCCAGGAAATTGAAGGCATTTGTAATCACGATGATCCACAGCACGGTCAACGCTATGGACAGCGGCGCCGGAAGGGCCTCAACCGCGCGGATTCCGACCGGGCCGGCGATGCAGATGGCCACCGCGAATTGGGCGAGGAACTTCGGCATCGGCCCGAGCGGTCGGCGGTCGTCAATCAGGCCCACAATGAGCAGTACCGCCGCTCCGCCTGTGATCGCCATGACGGTGGGGAGTTTGGAGGCGATACCCACGAGATGAGTCTGGACCAGGGCGGGGAGTCCCTCGATCGGCGCATCGCCGCCGCGAAGAAACCAGGCGGCCAGCGTTCCCACTAGGAGGGGCCCGCAGATAGCGAATACGATTGCGCCGCCGCCGCCTAGTGCCACCGGCGCATTGTGGCGCTTATGTCCGCCGGGCCGATCGACGAATCCGACGCGGCGGGCCCAGGCCCGCACTACGTAGGTCGCCGCCAGCGAAACTAGGAACGATCCGCCAACCGCGATAAGGATCATCCAAGTCATTCGCATAAAGTGTATCGACGACGGTACATCCCGACCAGCAAGACGCTTCGCTGCGCTCAGCATTACCATCGGTACCGAGGAAAATCGAACGATGGAATGGGCAAACGAAATACGCTATCTTTATGGGCCTAAGAAAGTTCGGGATCCGAATCGGAGAAACACCATGTTACTGCGATGGATTTGTGCGGGATTTGCGCTATGGATTTGTTCCGGTATTGGAGCGCAAGACGCTGAGAAGAAAAATAGTCAATCCACCGACGCCAAGGCGACACTGGAGCGCGTCTCCGAGGCCTTGAAAAAAACGCCGATGGTGAGCTATCGAGCGGAATACAAAGTCAGCGGCTGGGTGACGCAATTCGTGCCGAACATGGAGGGGCAGATCGTCGTCGGACAACAATCCAAGCACAAGCTTCAGCGCTACTATTGTCAACTGAAAATTCAGAAAGCCGGATCGAGCGAGGTCCGCGAGTTCACGGCCGGCTGCGACGGCGAAAACTTCTTTATCATCGATCCCAAAACCAAGACCGCGCACCAGGACATCGATCCGGGCGTGATCGGTGCGGATAGCTGGGCGACCATGTTCGTCATGATCCCGGAGTTCGGTGCACCCGACGCGCTCGATAAACTAATCAAAACCGCGAAGAAAGTTGAGATCGTCGGCGAAAAGAAGGTCGGCGAGGAAGACTGCCTGGAGATTCGCATTCAGGCCGACGATCCGCAGGACGCAACCTGGACTGTTTCCAAAAAGGACTACCTGCCACGGCGGATTACTTCGGTAATCGAAATGGGCGGTAAGGAAGCGTCCACCGACCTCATGCTGCACGACTTCAAGGTGAATCCGACGTTTGCGAAAAGCCCGTTCGAGCTGGTTGTGCCGGAAGGGTACAAGAAGACCGACGAGTTCGCTCCGTGATCGCCGATCAATACTTCTCCGACGTGGCCAGATCGAAGCCCTCGTGCGCGGGGTTCAGTGGACATTTGCGATACTCGGCGCGGCACGCATAGCAAGTCGTCACCTTGCCCAGGAAGGCATAGATCAACAGATCAATAAGAACCGCTGCGGCTAGGATCGACCAGGCGATCAGCACCGAGATGGAAAAATAGTAGAGTGCGGCCAGTCCGAAGACGACCACGACGGCCAGACCTATCCGCTGAGGAAAATCCTTGCGGATGAACAACTCTTTACCCCCGCAGACGACACACTGGTCAACAAGGTGGTCGCGGCGGATGGAGTCGGAGAGGCGCATGGGATGCGAAACGCGGCAGCGAGGACATTCCATCGTCGGCCCCGAGGCCTCCAACGGTTCGTACTCGATGATGGCGACGCAACCGTCGGTCGGGCAGTGATAGCGAATCTGCATACGAGTCCTTTTCACCCACTCAGAATCGGGAGTGGAAACGACTAAAAGCCATCCCAAAACTCGATTACTCGGGCGCGCGGGCGTGTCAAACGCAGCGCCACCCTAGGGAATTCGAAGGTCCGCGCGAACTGAAGTTCGCGGCTCGCAGGGTTTTGGGATAGGTTCTAGTTTGCTCCTCTACAGCGGCCAGCCCAACTCGTAAATGAGCTGCTGGCTTGCAAGCTCTCCGACGTAGGCCATCACCGAGCCGAAATACAAAATGCCGGTGGCCGACTGCGTGGAACGCAAGCGCACGCAATCCGCAACCATATAAGCGAAGACGGCGACCGCGACGAGGCCCACGCCGACTCGCAACAGCACGATGAGCCAGGATTGACCTATTTGCGGCAGGATCGGCACAGTCGAATCGTCGCCCATCCCCCAGGCCATGGTCAGACTTATCAGCAAAAAGAGTATGCGGGCCGCCACCGTCCATGACAGCATCCTGCTGAAATGCCGAAGCGGTGCAATAGTCATTCTTGTCGCCGTCAGATAGGCATGGCCCAGGAGCCAGGCAAGAGTGACGCTGCCCAGCATCAAGGCGCTCAAAACCTGGCCAATGATGAGAAGAGACTTTGCGTGACCGAGGACGGGCTGCGAATCGGCTCCCGCTCGCAGCGTGATGGTTGCCGACACGACGGCAACCGCGATCCCTACAAGTCCCATCGAACCGCAAAGGAACCGGAACATTTGGGGCCGACGGGCGGCGAGCGGCGCGGTTAATATGACTAGAACTGCGCCGGCAGCGAGCAAGGCGCCCAACCCAACGACGGTCTTCATCTCTGCACTCAACGGTGACGCGGCTGCACGAAAGCGCCATAACGTGACGCCGGCCGTGATTGCCAGAACAAGACAGCCGACGAGACGAAGAAACTTCCACGCGATCTGTTCGACGCGGGCGGTGGCCAGGATCGAGAGCATTCCCCCGGCGATCGAAAAAAGTAGGGTAGCAACCATTCCTCATCCCGCTGTGACCGACAGGCGAGGAATTGTGCGAAGGATGCTATGAAGTGGCAATACCCATCGACCGAACCTGCCGGACCGATGGGGACACGGGTTTCTGGATCGCCTCACGCTCGACGGCGCCGGTGACGATCAGCTCGAACTTTCGCAGAACGTCGTCCCAACGATGGTGGGCGGAGACGAAGAGTCGGGCATTTTGACCGATCCGATCGCGCTCGCAAGAATCATGAAGCAGACGGACGATGTCCGCTGCGATTTCCGTTGCGGTATCGGCAACGAGGTAATCCTCGCCGTCTGCGGCATTGATGCCCGCCGCGGCCTTACTGGTAAGCACGACGGGTTTGGCGGCACTCATTGCTTCGAGCACCTTGTTTTGCATGCCGCGGGCGATTCGCAATGGCGCAACGCTTACGTCGAATTGCGCGACTTCGCGGCGGATATCCTCGACGCCGCCCACGACTTGAACGCCGAGGAACCTCTCCAGCCGTCGCACTTGGCGGACGGGCGAGCGACCGACGATCCGGAAAACGGCGGCTGGACATGCCCGGCGGATTATTGGCCAGCAGAAATCAACGAACCAACAAACTGCATCGACATTGGGGCGATAGTCCATCACGCCGACGAAACCCACCGTTTGTGCCGCGGGCTTTGGCCCACATTGAGCTTTGTCCTGGGGCATCGCAACGCCGTTGCTGATGACGTGCAGCTTTCCGGAGGACAGCGCACCTCGCAGAATTGCAGCTTCAGCATCCGTGATGAGCAACGTCGCATTAAACATTTCAACGAAATGTTGCTCTCTTTCGGCAAGTCGTTTTCCCTCCATACGATAGATCCAACGGGCGGGGCACCGTGCGGAGCCGGCGTAATCGAGCCATTTTTGGCTATCGCAATCGCAAAGATCGAGCACCCGCCGCTTCGCGGGAACCTGGATCGCATATTGGGCCATGCTCGATGAAAAGGCCACGGCCGCATCAAAAGAGAGTGTGTTCGACCATCGACGAAGAGCATTGCTCATTCCGCGATGGCGGTAGAAGGACTCTGTAATCGTCGCGCCGCCGATGATGCCGACGACGCCTCGAATTGCGGAATATGAACGATGGATGGGAATCACAATCAGGTCTTGGCAGTAACCTCTTAGTGGCTCGATGTACTGTCGATCGGCGGGCGAGTCGATGAAGCACGCGCACCAGACGCGATGGTGCTTGCTCAGGTGCTCGATATGACGAAAGGCGCGGAGCTTGTCGCCTTTGTCGGGCGGATAGGGAATCCGATGGGCGAGATAGAGGATATTCATGAATCTATCCGGGGATGTGGCGGGCCAGACGCCCTCCGATGAATTGGGTGAGCCGCAAGGGAAGGCATGGCCAGGCGCCGCGGGCGACGGCAAAGGCCGGGTTGCTTGGCGTCAGGTCCGGGCGGGCGTGGCCGGGCATCGTGAAGCACTGATAGCCCAACGGTTGCGGTTCAAATCCGTGAAAACGCTTGAAATCGTAACTGCCGGTGTTGTCGCGCCGCGATCTGCCGAAATCAAAGACGCGATAGCCCTCCTCCACCGCCCGCTCCATCGTGGCCAGGTATATGAAGTTGGCGGCGCTGCAGTGTTTGGCTTCGTCGGTGGTGCCCACAAAATAAGGCATGACCCGGTCGCGGAAAAGTAACGTCAGCAATCCCGCTACGACACGCCCCTGCCGGCGGACAACACATGTCCAGTGTTGTTGAGGCAGGTTCTCGGCGAGGCGCTCGAAAAAACGAAATGGATAGGTTAACGACGCAAGACGCCTCATGCTGATGGAATAGAGCCGCCACACTTCCGCGAGATGCTCGTCGCCAAGGGAAACGGTCAATCCGTATTTGGTTCGAGCGTTTCGGGCGGCGGCCCGAGCCTTGCGCGGCAGCCAGCCGAGAACATCTTCCGGGCGATCGGGCAGCTCACGATGAAATCCCACATAGCGGTCGACGATGGGCACTTCAGGCACGACCGCATTCTCACTGCGCAAGTCAATGAAGCCGCAGCCTTTCTCATTAGCGACGTGGCGAGCGTGTGAAAAGAGTGCTTCAACGGCCTCGTCATCATCGGCAAGGATTCCCCCGCCCACGCCGTAGGGCACGCTGACCAGCATTCGTCCCGCGAAGCGGCTTTTTACAAGGAAAGCCGGCAGGACACCGACCAGGGAATCGCCTCGCGTCGCAACAAGGTAAATTGCCTCGTGCCCGAAAGAGTCGGCCACTGCATCGCGCCAGGCGAGGGTGTGAAAGATCGACGCACTCGGGTGCGCTTTCAAATAGCTTTCCCAATCCGAGTGCAGCTCATGGGCAAGCAACCGCACGTGACACGCCGTTTTTCGCGAGGACGCAGCGTTGCCCTTCCTGTCCGGTGTTGAAGAGGGGATGCCGGCTCTTACCTCGGATTCTTCGTCACCCAACAGAGGGGACGCATATGCGTTCATCTTTGATGTGCTCCGACTGGGCGCCTACCCGCTTTTGCGGGGCCGGCGTGAGAAATAACATAGCGATGTTTGCCCGAGGCGACCGGGTCTATGTGATCAACGAAACAAATGTCGAGCGAAACCTGCTCGCCGACAACCGGCCGGATTCGCTGCCGGACGCTCTGAGGAGTAACCCGTGCGACCCGATTGTCGCAGACGATTTCGACCACGACGGCGTAATCGTCCTTCTGCACGACGCGGAATCGGCTGATGCCCGGCATTTCGCGTAGTGGATAAATGATCGAAAGGGCATGACGAACGTTTCCGTCCGGAAGATACAGAAAGTCGGTGGCTCGACCTTCAACAACGTCCATCAACGGCAGTCCACGCCCACAACAGCAACGACCGGCGAGCAACCGTCCGTGATCGCCGGTGCGATAGCGTATGAGCGGCATGCCGTAGGCATCGAGGTGCGTGACAACGATCTCACCGTACTCCCCCACCGCGACGGGCCGATCATTCTCCACGATTTCAACGAAGACGTTTTCGGCCGTCACGTGCATTCGGCCTTGAGAACATTGATGGGCAATGAACCCGGCATCGCGGCTGCCGTATCCGTCGGCCACGGGAACTTTGAAATAGTCGGCGATTTTCTCCCGATCGTTAGGAATGCACACCTCACCCGTGACGAATACCGCGCGCAACCGACGAGTATCGAGGCGCCGGCCGCGTGATCGGGCATGATCGACGAGAAGCGCAATGCTGCTTGGATAGCCAAATAGACAATCGGGACGAAAGCGGTCCCACTCATCGAGATAGCGATCCATTCGGTCGGCGCTCATGTTGAACGCGTCCACCAAACGCTGGTTGAACAGGGCGTCGCGCCATCGTTTGACGCTCGATGAGCGTTGCTTCTCGATCGGGGAGCCCCAGAGATACAATTCACGGTCACCGGGCCGCACGTCGAACCAGCGGTGGGTGCGAATCCGCGCCGCCTGATCGTAAGCCTGCCGCCTGCGATCCACATAGAGAATCAACGGCTCACCCGTCGATCCGCTGGTGCTCGTCTGGAAAAGCCCTCCGGGGGCATCATGCCAAAGCATGTCATCGAGGGATTCACGGATGTCGCTCTTGTCGAGCATGGGAATTCGGTGCAGAGCAGCCTCTATGTCCGAAAGATTTTCGTCTACGCCGGCTTCGCGGAATCGTCGTCGGTAAAATGGAATGTTTTCAAGTGAATGGTGTAACACGGCACGGAGTTTATGCCGTTGCAAAGTGTGAATGTCGTTGGGTGATAACCACTGCGAGCTCTCAAGCTCGCGCGCGTAGGCAAAAGTCCGACGACTCAACAATCGCTCGTGAAGCGGAAATAATAGGCTACCCGCCGCGAACCGTAACACAACGCGCAACTCCACCAGGTTTCAACTCAAGCCGCGCGGCATCGCTAAGGGCGTTTTTCCAGCGCGGGCCCCTCGTGCCTTGGTTATCGGCACCGGGCCCCAGAGGGGTTGGTAGCGGCAGTGAAAGCGCACATTTGAGCGATGCGTCAGCCGGTGATAGGCTCTTGGCCGCCAAGGATTCGGAGGGAAAAGGTCTCGGGCCTTAACTTGCGTTCAGACAAGGGGTTAGAAGGCTGAATCGGCAAGGAGTAATCCATGGAGACCGGATCAGGGGCGTTTGAGCAGCTCGTTGAGGCCTATTACCGCGGCTGGTGGCGTCTTTTCCCTTCGGTCGGCTCAAGGGCCGGCTCATACGACCATGACGCCGAACTGGAGGCGCCCGGGCGCGAGCTCATTGAAGCGCGGGGCAAACAAATCTCGGCCACGGCCTCGGCGGTCGCCAAGCTCGAACGACCGGCGACCGATTCGCCGGCGGAACTCGACCGGATGGTCTTCGAGTCGCACCTGGAGTTGGCCGAACTGCGGCTGCGGACGATCCAGGCGTGGCGGCGCGACCCCTCCCTTCCGCTGACCGAGGCCATCGAAGCAATCTTTGAACTTCTGGCTCGTCGGGACCTTTCCAGCGCCGACACAGTTCGCGCGGTCGCTCGACGGCTTGGCCGCGTGCCGGAGTACCTGAAATCGGCCCGGTCAAGAATTGATGACCCTGTCGCGCTCTGGGTAAGCATCGCCGAGAAGTCAGTTCCGGGTTGTATCGAGTTTATTAAAGACGCCCTTTTGCCGCTTGGGGCAGAGCACCGCGCGCTTCAAGCAGAGCTGACCTCGGCAGGCCAGAAAGCGATCGAAGCGGTTCGAGGCTACGGAGAGTGGCTTGCCCAGATTCGCCAGCATCCGCTCAATGACGACGTCGCGGTCGGCCCTGAAACGCTTCAACAGATCGTCAAGCATTGGCACGGACTGAGTGCATCAACAGCGACGGTAGAAGAAGCGGGCTGGAACCTCGTACAATACTATCGCGACGAACTCGAGCAACAGGTTCAAAGAATGGACCGCAATGCCGAGTGGCCGGAACTCCTGGGCCGGGCGCGTGCGGAATTCGCAGCGCGAAATCACGATATTCTGGCTGATTATCGAAAAGTAACCCACGCTCTTCGAGAACGAATGAGCACGGATGGATTTCTCGACCTTCCCCCGAGCGAATCCTGTAAGGTGGTGCCCACGCCTCCGTTTCTGAAAGCGCTCATTCCCTCGGCGGCCTATTCAAACCCAGGTCCTCTTGATCCGCAGCAAATCGGGGTTTTTTTCGTCACCGAGCCGGATCGTTCGCTCAACGAGACGGACTATCGAGCCAACGTGGGACAGCATTTCGGCATTGAAGCGACCTGTGTCCATGAGGCCTATCCGGGGCACCATGTGCAGCTCTGTTGGGCGAATCGGGCAAGTTCCCGATCGCGGCAGATGGCCGACCACATTGTATTCATGGAAGGATGGACGCTTTATTGCGAGCAAATGATGGTCGAGCAAGACTGGTTCGGCCCCGCCGAGACGGACCTCGTGAAATTGAACTATCTTGTGGACCAACTCTGGCGGGCGTATCGAATGGTGATCGACGTGGGCGTTCACACGCGCACGATGTCCGTTTCGGCGGCTGTAAGAATGCTTATGGACGGTGTAGGCTTCACCCGTGAGCGGGCCGAGGCTGAGCTGAACTGGTACACGCAAAGCCCGGGCGTCCCGATGAGCTACATGCTCGGAAAGCGGGAAACCCTTTCTCTCCGCGATGAATTCATGAAGGGGCCGGGGGCGACGTTGAAACGCTTCCACCGCTGGCTGCTGGGGTTCGGCTCCGTGCCCCAGCGATGGCTTCACCCGCATCTGCCCGATCAGCCATAGGAACCACCAAAGGGCAGTTTTGCCAGTTCTATCGCACAATCGCACCAGCAAAAAAAGAGGCCCGGTGGGGTGGACCGGGCCTTGGGGAACCGACCCATGGGGGGGACGGGTCGGTAAGTGGACTAATTATTAGAATAATACTTTCCCATATATCGGGCCGAACCGCAAGAGAAAATTTGCGAAAAAATCCACCGTGGCAGAACAAGAGGAATTAACCCTGTTCCAGGGTTTGCGGGGTGAACGACCATTGTGTGAAACCGTCGCCCCGGAGTATCCACCTCGTTCAATCGCGGGGTAGCGTCGAGTTGGTAGCGGGCCTAAAATTAAGCGGTTTCGGTAAGGCTCCGCATACTTGTAAGGGAAATCTCCGGCACCATGTTACGTTGCCAGGATTGTGAGTTTTATCGACAGGCTCCGGACGGTTCGCCCCGGCTGAGCTGCGACCCCTTCTCAACGATCAAAGAGCCGGAGTGTCTGCTAAAGTGGCAACTTATCCAACTCACCGTGGTCGCGCAGTCGCATCAGGCCACGCTGGACATGTACCGTCGATTCGCTCCGCTCCAGGAGAAGATGTTCAAACATATGGAACGGGAGATTGACGACGTGGACGAGGCCGACCGCTGGAAACTCGGCGATGACGATGACGACGACTCCGAGCGGCGATGAAACCGATCCGTGCGGCTCACTCGCCCCGCACTAGCAAGGGTTCAGCGTCGGCCGTCGAGGAACGATAGGCTGGTGTCGATGGGTTGCTCCAGGCTGCGCTTGGATTCGACGAACTTGAGCAGCGCCGAATTGTCGGTGATGGCAAGTCGCTCCTTCAGTTCCGGCGAATCGGGGAACTGCTTCTCGCCCTGTCTCCATGCCTCGCGGGCGCGATCGTAGTTTTTTCCCTTTGCGAAGGCGTCTCCGAGACCAATATGCGTGCGCACGAAATAGCTTTCGGGGACGGACGATTTGCGCTGAAGCTCGATGCATCGCTCGAAATCCGTCGCCGCGTCATCGGAGTGCCTCAAGGCCCTTGGCCAGTGCAGATGGTTCATTCCTCGCGTGTAATACGCCACCCACAGGTCGGGATGTTTAGCAACTACCTGATCCTGCTGATCGAGTGATTTCCGGGCAAGGGTTCCCTTGCTGACGATGGCGGCCATGCCGCCGCAGGTGGGAATTTTATCAACATAGGCGCATCCCAATTCGACGCGCGAACGCCAGTCGTCGGGTTTCTCCGTCACGAGTTTCTTGAAGAAGTCGATGGCGCGGTCGTGGCGACCATGAATAGCACACTGCGATCGGTATTTGCTGGCCAAAGCGTATTCCTGCGGGCGGGCGCGGAGCATCGTTTCCATTTCCGTAAGATGCTGCTCCAGGTTTTCCGGTTCCGGCGGCGGACCCTTGGCGCCAGTCGCGTCGCCACTGCCCCTGGGTTCCGGCGAGGAGACTTTGATGGCCATTTCGCTGGCGTATTGATTGCGGTCCTGGCGTATTTTGATGCGCCGGTCTGCCTGCACATGCTCCTGGTACTGCAATCCTCCGTCGGGCCAGCGGACCTCAAGCAGCTTGACCTCCTTATCTGCTCCGAGTCCGAAGTGGACACGCGGATCGCTCTGTCCGCAGTAGCCGTTGCCGCCGTCGCGCTCGCGGATTTGCAGACCCTGTGATGTCAATACGGTAACCCGGGTTCCAACGGCGTCTCGATTTACTCCATAGACCGGATCGGCTTCCAACTCGACCATGAGCCAGTGGTTGTCTGTGCCGCCGTTGTTGCGAAAGAGCTGCGGAGGCTGCCCCTGATTGGCGAGGAACAGGTCGAGGTCGCCGTCGTTGTCATAATCGAGGTACGCGACGCCGCGTCCGTCGCGCGTCGTTCCCAGACCGACTTCGTCGGCCCGTTCCGTGAAAGAACCCATCCCGTCGTTGCGCCAGAACCGCTCGCGCTCATAGCCGGAAAAGGAGCGATTGCCGATCGTCGGCCAGTTGGCGGCGTCGGCGGGGTCCTGACCCAGCACGCTCCAGGAGGCCAGGTCGTACCAGTAATTACCCTCGCCGGCGCTAATGAATCCGTTGGCGGAGAACAAATCGAGGTCGCCGTCGTTGTCGTAGTCGAAGAACTTGGCCCCCCATCCCCAGCCGCCGTCGTAGGTGCCCGTTTCGAGCGAGATATCGGTAAAGCTAAGCATGCCGTCCGGCGCTACGCCATTATTGTGCCACAGCATGTTGCCTTCCTGGAGGTACTCGGCGGTGGTGATGTTGGTGACGTAGATATCCAGCCAGCCATCGTTGTTGAAGTCGCCGAAATCGACGTTCATGCCCTTCTTGGTGTCGGCTCCCAAGACGTCTTTCGTCGCGTTCTTGAAGGCGCCGTCACCCTGGCTCAAAAACAGTTGATCTGGGCCGAAGTCATCGGCGCAGTAGACGTCCGGCCAGCCATCGTTGTTGATGTCCGCGGCGCCGACCGCGAGCGTCCATCCAGGGTCATCGAGTCCGAGTTCTTTCGCTACTTCGGTGAATGTCCCATCTGCTTCCTGACGGTACATGAAATTTCGACCGGCGTTGCGGGCCGTCTCGAAACTGTCGTGCATGATCTTGGTGGACTTGAGGTTCCACAGGTCGATTTCGTCGAAGTAGTTGCCCACGTAGATGTCCAAGCGGCCGTCGAGGTTGAAATCCAGGAAGACGGCGGCGTTGCCGTTGGCCCAGTCTGTGCCGGCCTGCGATTCTCGCTTTACTGCTTGCGCGCTTTCGTGTTTTGCGAGAGTTGCGCTTGGTCTTCGGCGGAAAAGTTTTGAGGTTACTTCGGTAAACGTGCCGTTGCCGTTGTTGCGAAAGAGGGAATTGCGACCCCAGCGGACGAGGAAAAGGTCCTTCCAGCCGTCGTTGTCGTAGTCGCCCCAGATGCAATCCATGCTGACGCCGTCGTCGCCGTTGACGTCTGCGAGGCCTGCCTTTCCGGCCACGTCGGTAAACGTGCCGTCGCGGTCATTGCGATAGAGGTAGTTCGGCGTGCCCTTGTGGGAGTTGGTGACATACAAGTCGATCCAGCCGTCGTTGTCGAAATCCCCCGCAGCGGCCGCCGCCCCAACACTGCACACCCAGGACATGATGTTGTCGAGCTTGTGATCGAGGATTGGCTTGCTGTGACAATGCTTGATCCCCGAGGCTTCGGTCACATCGATAAATGATTTGGTCGACTCCGGCAGTGAGGATACCGAACGGGGCTTATCTTCCTTCTCACAACCGGGAACGACCGCGAGAAGTGCAATCAAGGCCGCGGGAGCAAGGCTGCGGACATACCAACGAGGGCGTCCCGCGCGGGCGCAGGTCCGGGAAATTCTCACGTCACGTCGGCAATACGACAGCATACCATTCCCCGAAAAAGTGCGACATCCACAATCGAATCGGCGAAGGAAAAATCATTCTACTGAAGTTTCGGTTTATGGGAAAGATCGTGCTGCCGGCACATCAGTCGGCATTGGTGACGCCCAATCGATTCCTTTTGCGGAATACCCACGCACCAGCAAGAACAAAAGAGATTCCCAAAATCGCGGCCGCACTGGTGGAGAGCGCGGGGATGGGCGGCGGAGCAGCAGGCACGAACTTGTCCACATGCGAAGCGGGCGATATCCCCTGTATCAATCCGCCGCCGGGGAAGAGCACGCCGTCGTCAAGTGTTACCGCGGCAATACCATGACGGGGCACAGGCATGGGAAGGGCCGTGGACCATGTGTCCGTTCCGGCATCGTACACTTCGTGCACGTCGAAAAGCTGCGGCGTTTCGCCGCCGGCGACGTGGATACGTCCGGCGAACGCCGCCGCGCCGGGCGCGGCCCGGGCCGTCGGCATGGGAGTCATCGTCGCCCAGACGTTGCTCGACGGGTCATACCGCTCGTTCAGGTTGTTCGAAGAGCCGTTGCGACCGCCGATCACATAGATGAAACCGTCGAGCGCCACCGCGACCAAATGTTCTCGCGCCGTGGGCATGTCCGCTCCGGACGACCAAAGCAGGGTCTGCGTATCGAGAATGTAGGTCGTTCGCCGCGTGACGTTGGAAGCATCCTTGCCGCCGAAAACATAGATGCGATCGCCGACCGCCGCGGCCCAGCAAGCGCCACGCGCCTGCGGCAAGCTCGGGCCGTTCGACCAACTGTTCATGGCCGAATCATAAATGTAGACCGTGTTCTTTGCGGCGAAGTCCGCGGCATAACCTCCGAGGACGTAGAGCTTTCCGCCAACCGCCGCCACGGCCATGTGGTCACGCGCCGCTGGCAGCGGAGCGACGAAGTTCCAATCGTCACCCGCGATATCATACGCCTCCACGGTGTTCGTCGCCTGTACACCGCCTCCGCTGACCAGCCCGCCGACGACGTAGACTTTCGCTGCGATTCGGGTGGCTCCCGTCTCCTGACGTGCGATATTCAACGGCGATAGCGTCACCCAAGCATCGCTCTGTCCGCCGCCTGAGGTTGATTGGGGGAGGCAAGTCCAGGTCGAGAGAAGCAGGGAACTCATTGAGACCAACCGGACCATGCAAACCTCCGTGAAGCATTGTCCGCTTGTGCGCTTGTGGCGACAATGGGCTAGTGATCGCCTGGGCGGCGCGCTGCGGTTCCTGCTGGAGAAACGCGCCTAACGACAGCCGCCCGCAAGAGAGGAAAAACATGAGTCATTACTGGATCATGCTGCTCGTCGCAGCCGGACTTGAGATTGTCTGGGCTATCGGTCTGAAATATACCGAGGGCTTCACCCGGCTTTGGCCTTCCGTCGGAACCGTCCTGGCAATGACCGCCAGCATGTTACTGTTGGCCCAGGCCGCTAAGGGACTCCCGATTGGGACGGCCTACGCAGTCTGGACCGGGATCGGGGCTGTGGGGACGGCGATCGTTGGAATGTTCCTGCTGAACGAATCGCGAGATTGGGCACGGATGGCCTGCATCGGGTTGATTATTATGGGCGTCGTCGGCCTCAGGGTGTTTGCCACAGAAGACGGCGCCTAGTTCCGCTTATGTTACTCTACCTGCTCGATTTGCTCGGCGTGGCTGTGTTCGCGATGAGCGGAGTCATAGCGGCCGGACGCAAGCGCTTCGACCTGTTCGGCGTCGCCGTCATCGCCACCGTTACGGCCATCGGCGGTGGCACAGCTCGCGATGTCCTGCTCAACCGCCACCCGGTCTTCTGGATCCAAGACCCGACCTACCTCCTGGTCATCCTCGCGGCCGCCGCGCTGACCTTCGTCTACGTGCGCCTCCGCAACCCGCCGGGAATATCGTTGCTCGTCGCCGATGCCCTGGGATTGGCCCTGTTCACGATCAGCGGCGCCCAGGTCGCTGAGGCGCGGAACCTACCCGGGCTCATCGTGGTGGTCATGGGCACGATTACAGGGTCGGCAGGAGGGTTGTTCCGCGATGTGCTCAGCGCCGAGGTTCCGCTGCTGTTGCGCCAGACGGACCTGTACGCGACCGCGGCGATCGCCGGCGCCACCGCCTATCTGTTGTTGCAGGCCGTCGGAGTGGAGCGCACAACGTCGGCGCTCGTGGGCATGGCGGTGGTGGCGGGGCTGCGCATCGCCGCCATCTGGTGGCGACTCCGGCTACCGATCTTTCATGTGCCGGGCGAGGAAGCGTAAACCGGGCGAGGTCCGCCTTCGTGAATAGCAGTTGGCACCAATGCGCCCGGCGGGATTCGAACCTGCGACCCCCGGTTTAGGAAACCGGTGCTCTATCCAACTGAGCTACGAGCGCTCGGCGCGTTATCGTACTGTGGCGGCGCGGATTGCCAAGACAGCTTCCTATGGAGCTATCCGTCTCTCTCATGCCCGTGAACACGTCCGCAAACCCATATCGCGCGTTCACCGGATCGTTAGCAACCATGCACAACCGCGAGAACAAAGGCTGATAAACCCGTCAATCCAATCGAACCCGCGGAACGAATAACTCGTCGGCGTCCCTAGCGATGCACCTTCAGCGGGATTACCGGAAACAGGACGCGGTCGGCGCGGTTCCCGTGACCGTGCGGACGGCGCGAGATATCCCTGTGAAGTGAAGGGCGGCGGCTACGCAAACGATAACGATGAGGGCGACGTGTGGGCCTAAGGGCGTTGGGGTAACAACAGTTGAAAAGCTGGTGGACATCATTTCGCAGATTCCTCACTGCCGAGGAAGTTCCGCGCTGGTTCGGGCTTTCCGTGCTCTTGATTTATCTCGTGGGGATGGGAACCATCGCCCAATTCGGCATCGCCCAGGCACGGCGGGAGACGGCGCTGCGATTCCAGAACGACAGCCAATACGCCGTCAAGCTGCTCGTCCATCGGATTGCGGCCATCCGCGGCGGCAAATCGGCGGACCCGCAATGGCCTGTGGCCTGCAATCGGGCACTTCGGGAATTCGTGGCCAATGTACCCGCAAAATCCGTGCGCGTGGTCGAAGGCAGCAGTGTAATCGCCTCAACCACACCCTCGGAAATAGGAACGACCGTCGAATCGTCCATCTCCGCAACGATTCCACCGGGCGGTCTCGAGATCGTCACTCTTCCCTCGGATGCGCGGCATCGGATCATCCGCTCACCGCTCGCTTTGGCTGAGCCGGGCACAACCGAAACGGAAAGCACGCTTCCCATGTCGGGCGCCTACGTAGAGGCGGTCCTCCCGATCGAGCCGCTACAGCCGGCAAGCCTCGCCGACCACGCTCGGCTATTGGCCATCATCCTGGCCGTACTTGGAGCGTTGTTCGTCGTCTATCGCTGCCTCCGCGAACAACTTCGCGGTGTCTCGAAGATCGCCAAACGATTGGAGTCGCACCGCGACCGGATTGAGGAGGACCTGGCCTCTCTTCGGATCGGCGATGCGGTCGATGCCGTTACGGTAGGCTGGAACGAACTCGTCGGACTGACGGAACGCCTTCTTTCCACTGTTCAACGGACCGAGGCAAACGAAGAGCTCTCCCGGGTTCTCCAACGCTCAGGCGGCGGGGCCCTTTCGGAAGCCCTCAACGCCATCCCCGACGGGCTGATCTACATCACCGACGAGGTCCGCTTTGAGTACGTTAATTCGGCGGCGTGTCGTCTATTGGGTTGCAACGCATCGGAAGTAAAGAAACTGACTCTGACCGACGCCCAATCGAGCGGCGTAGGAGCGAAGCTTTTGACGCTGATCCGTGAAGCAGCGTCAGCGGAGGGGTTTTTTGAAGCACGAACCGAGGTACTCGAATCCACCGATGCACAGGCCCCGGATCAGAGCACCTATCGGGCCTGGCTGATTCCGCTTCAGCGCGCCCGCCATCAAGGCGAGTGCCTGGTGATGATCCGTGACGTGAGCCAGCAGGTTCGCGCCGATCGCGCCCGCGAAGAATTCATCGCCCAGGTGACGCATGAATTGCGCACTCCACTGACCAATATCCGGGCGTATACGGAAACACTCTCGAGCGGGATGTTCGAGGACCCGAAAGTCATCACCGAGTGCTACAACGTCATTACCAAGGAAACCCGCAGGCTGTCTCGTCTGGTCGAGGATATCCTGAGTGTTTCACAATTGGAGGTCGGCTCGATCGAGCTGCACGTGGACAACGTGGACCTCAAGGCGCTGCTCAGCGACGGCGTTCGGGACGTACGAGGCCTCGCCGACGAAAAGAACATCGATGTGCAGGTCGTTCTTCCCGCCAAGCTCGAACCTGTTCGCGCCGACCGGGACAAGCTCGCGGTCGTGGTCAACAACCTGCTGGGTAACGCGATCAAGTACACGCCGGCGAATGGAAACGTGGTCGTGGGCTGCCAGGTCTCGGCAGAGGCCGTAGTGCTCACCGTCAAAGACAACGGCATCGGCATCGATCCGTCCGAACACGCCAAAGTCTTCGAAAAGTTTCAACGCGGCAGCAACCCGGAAGTTCAGCATGAATCCGGCACAGGAATCGGATTGTATACAGCCCGCGAAATCGTGCGTCGTCACGGCGGCGACATCGAACTCATCAGTGAAAAAGAAAAGGGATCAACGTTCCTGGTGCGCTTACCACACGGCGAAAGTCGCGCCGCCGCGTTGAGCCCCGTGTAACTGGAAACGTTCCATGGCCAAGATTTTAGTTGTCGATGATGACGTGCACATTCTTCGCGTGCTGTCCATGTGGCTGCAACGACACGGCCACGAGGTAGTAACTGCCCGCGACGGCAAGTCCGCATTGGCGACGCTGGATCGTGAAACGGTACACATGATCATCTCCGACATGAACATGCCGCTGCTGGACGGTATCGGGCTTGCGAAAGAGGTGCGGGCCAAGAGTGGACCCGCCCTACCCATCCTGATCCTTTCGGCTCGATGTGATCAAGAGCGACTCAATGAACAACTGGCCACCTACGGCGTTCGGGTATATCCGAAGCCCTTCCTGCCGTCGCAATTGGTCGTGGAGATCAATCAATTACTGGGCGTCACGGTGTCGTGAGGGTTCGCAGCAGTGAGTTTTCCCAATACAAAGCTCGATGGACCTGCCTGGACGCCGCCCACTACGGACGCGCTGCAATGTTTGAACGAATTGCAGGCCTCGCTGAACAAGTTACGCGGGCCTGAAGACCTGACAGCCTTCCTGCCGGTCCTTTCATCATCCGTCGATCAGTTGATGACCGAGCATAAGGGCATGGCCGACGAATTGCTCTGCTTGTATGAACAACTCGGCATCGTTTTCGAGATCACTCGCAAGCTCGCCGGAGTCCAAAACGAGTCGGATGTCCTCACCATCTTCCTGGAAAGTCTGAAACGAAGCTTTGCGGGGCGAGAGGTACTCATCGGGAACCGAGGCCGCCCAACGGGCTGGATACTTGAGGCGCCGGCAGACGGAAGGATCGGACGACGCGACCAAGGCGGGAGCGTCCCGGCCGCCCATCTCGACCGAAACAAGAGCAGCAATCAAGGGCTGCTGGGAAAGGCGGAAATTCGCCCGGCGAGTCACGCGCTCAGCAGATTGCTCGAGCGGGCGTGCAGAGGGCGCGCCGCAATCGTCGAGCCAACCCCGCCGGGATTCATGTCCGGCAGCTTTACTGAAATCATGATCGCTCCGGTTGTCTCCGGAGACGTTTTTGTTTGCGCCCTCGTTTTGCTGCGCGCCGAGTCATCACCGCCGTTTCGCTCCGGCGAAATGTTGCTGGTCGAGTCACTCACCACTTTCTGCGGCGATCTGATTCGCAGCCATCGGCTGGTGCGCGAGCTTCGGGAAATGTCCATTTCGATGGTCCGGGCGTTGGTGAACGCCGTGGATCAAAAGGATGAATACACTTGCGGCCATTCGTTGCGCGTGGCCTTCTACGCGACGTCGCTGGGCAAGCGCCTCGGACTTGGAGAGCTTGACCTGCAAATGCTCCAGTGGGCGGCCCTGCTCCACGACATCGGGAAGATTGGGATCCGTGACAACGTGCTCAAAAAGGAAGGCAAGCTCACCGTCGAGGAGTTCGGCCATATCCAGGAACACCCCGTGCGCAGCCACAAGGTCGTCCAGGAGGTACCGCAGCTCTTTCAGGCCCTGGGAGGCATTCTCCACCACCACGAGCATTACGACGGCTCGGGATACCCTTCCGGACTGAAGGGCGAGCAAATCCCATTGCAGGCACGAATCATTCAGATCGCCGACGTTTTTGACGCCCTCACCTCCAACCGCTCGTACCGAAAAGCACACGACTGGCAGAGGGCGCTGGAAATCCTCAGAGAAGAGGCGGGCAAGACGGTCGACCCGCGCTTGCAGCGGACCTTCGACGCGCTGATTCGTGAGACGCTCACCGACGACGCGGCGTGGGACCGGATGGTTGCGCAGGCCAATGAATTCATGCAGGAGTTGGATGATTCCGCGCCCGCCAAGACCGCGAACGTAGGAGGCTAACATGACATTGACCCTGCTCTTGCCGTGGTTCCCGATTTTATTGGGAGTCGGCGTCGGAGGACGATTGCTGGGGAGAGGCCGCGGCATGGCCCTGGGCCTGGTGTGCGCGATGTTCTGGATTGTTCTGGTCCAGGCGTCGGCGGGAACGGACATGTGGAGCAGGCCGTGGGTGGTGCTGACCATTGTCATGGGCGCGGGGGCTATTTTCCTCATGGGTGGATGGGCCGGCCAGATGCCGCTCAAAAATGATGCCCCGTCTTCCGCATCGAGCGTTTCCAGCGGGTCGGCCGGCGGGCACTCTACCGATGACGCCTCCATAGTCCTAGATCAAATCGCCACTGTGATTGATCAATTTGACGACTGGCTCGTTAATCACCGGGATGATGCCAACCCGTGGCCTGAATTCGGCGAATTTATTCGTGGTGTTCTTTTCCAGTGTTGCGAGGCGACCCATGTGAGGGCCTATCGCCTGCTGAGCGAAGGGAACGAACTCGTTCCCCTTTGCGAAGCCGACTCGTCAAGGGAAGCGAAGATCGTGTCTGCCCGTCAGGGGCTCCTGGGTCATGTGATCACGACCGGTCGATCCTATGTGGCCGGACAGCCCACACATGGCAATTTGATCGGACAATTGGCACAAGGTTGCCCGGAGACCACCACTTGGTGTTTTGCCGTGACGAGCGGCGCCCAAAAGCTGGGAGTAGTCGCGTCGGGTCAACTAGGTGTTTCACCCCTCGGCAACTCGACATTGCTCCGCGCTCTGGAGCAACTGATCGGGCAGTGCTGGCGACTGCTGGCTGAAACGGTTCACAGCAATTCACTAAGCCGTGACGACCCCGGTTCAGGGCTCTTGAATCGGACGGCCCTATTTCACGCCGCCCGGCAGTCTCTCCAGGAGTCATACAGTTTGGGAGAGCCGGTCGCCGTTGCGGTCTTTGCCGTGGAAGGGGTCCGCGAGCTGAACGACTCCGGACAATGGGAGGATGCGGACGCACTCGTGCGCAACGTCGCTGACTGCTTGCGAGCCAAGATTCGCATGGACGACCGCCTGGGCAGGTTTGACGGATCGCGTTTCGTCTGGCTGTTGCGTCGCGTAGACGCCGAGTTGGCGACCTTGATCGTCAAGCAGGTCATGTCGCGTCTGACTGCCTTGTGCGGCGGCGGTCGTTCGCCTGCCGTGTTTGCGTCCGTCGCCGTTCGATGCGGCGTTGTGGGCAGCGGTACGGACAACCCCGACCTTCAATCTCTGATCATTCGCGCCCTTGCGCAGTGTCGGCGCGCCAGGCTCGAACAAACGGCGGTCGCCTGTGAGCTCGACGCGCCCGTGGCGGCCCTGACTTCCTCATGAAAGTCGAACAGAAACAGGTCGGGACGGTGGACGTCTTCACGCCCATGGGAGCGCTCGTGGACGCGGACGGAGAGAGCTTTTCAAAAACGTTGCTCACTCGGGTCAAGGCGCCCAACTCACGCATTGTCCTGGCCATGCAGGAAGTTCCGTATGTTGACAGCGGAGCGCTGGAAGGATTACTCGCCGCCACCGACGACCTCCACGAACGCGCTTCGATCCTCAAGCTCGCCAACGTAACCCCAACTTGTCGGGAAATATTTGAGCTTACCGGGCTATCCTCACGGTTTCGGTTTTTCAAGGACGTTCAGGACGCGGTAAAGAGCTTCTTGTAAGGGAGGCATGCGGTTCGCTTATGCCGAACTTGACCATTGAAACCGCCGTCCGCCTCGGGGACCAGCTCGTCCGCGACGGCCTTATCACTGCCGAGCAACTTGCTGAAGCCCTGTCGCGACAGCAGTCGGGCGGAGGACGCATCGGCAAGGCGCTGGTGGACAATGGGGCCATCTCCGCCGGCGCCCTGGTTCAGGCGCTTGCCCGTCGCCTCAACGTCAAAGGCTGCACGCTGCGCCACGGTCTAATCGACCCCAAGGTAGCCAAATCCATCCCCAAGGAAGAGGCCGAGCGACTGCGCGTGCTGCCCCTTTTCCGCGTCCGGGATGAGCTCACCGTCGCCATGGTGGAGCCGCGATCCTTGCCCGTTCAAGATCGGCTTCGCGCTCTTGCCGGCTGCACGATTCGCTCTGTCCTGGTCCTCGAGGAAAACCTCGCCGAGTATCAGCAGAAGTATCTCGCCGCGGAAGTCACCGTGGACTCCTTCCTCGCCTCCATGGAAGAGTCCGACATTCAGATCACCGAGACGGAGGCGATCGACGAAGGCCCCATCACCGACCTCGACAAGATGGTCGAGGGAAGCCCGATCGTAAACCTGATCAACCTCGCCATCCTGACCGCTCTTCGGGCCGGCGCGTCCGACGTACACATTGAGCCCGATCGTGACGGCACGCACGTCCGCTACCGCATTGACGGCGAGCTGCGGGAAATGCTCAAGCCACCCCGAGGAATGCATGCGGCGATTGTCTCCCGCGTCAAGGTCATCGGTCGCATGGACATCGCAGAAAAGCGTCTCCCCCAGGAAGGCCGCGTTCACCTCGTCGCCGATCGACGGGAGATCGACCTTCGCGTTTCCTCCATGCCCACCGTGCTAGGTGAAAAAATCGTGCTTAGGATTCTCGATAAGGCCAATCTTTCCTTTGAGTTGGAGGCCCTGGGGGTACGCGGACAGGACCGCCGGGCGATTGAAGCCATGATTCGCAGCCCCTACGGGCTTATGCTGGTCACCGGACCTACGGGTTCCGGAAAGACCACAACCCTCTACTCCGCCCTCGACCTTCTCCGCGACGAATCCACGAACATTGTCACGATCGAAGACCCCGTCGAATATCAGCTACCTCTCGTCAACCAAATCCAGGTCAACGAGCGCGTCGGGATGACGTTTGTTCGCGCCCTTCGGTCCATTCTCCGCCAGGACCCCGACGTGATCATGGTGGGTGAAATCCGCGACCAGGACACGGCACGGGTGGCGATCCAGGCGGCCCTAACCGGCCACCTTGTACTTTCGACTCTACACACCAACGACTGCCCGGGCGCCGTCATGCGTTTGGTCGATATGGGCATCGAGCCGTTCCTCCTCAATGCGTCTATTCTGGGTTTCGTCGCCCAGCGGCTCGCCCGGACCATTTGCACGTCGTGCAAAACTTCCTACTACCCCCCGCCCAATCTGCTGAAGAGCGTCGGCTGGGAAAGCCGCACCAACGAACTTTTCCAGAGAGGCGAAGGGTGTCGGGAGTGCAACAACACCGGGTTCCGCGGACGAATCGGGATTTACGAGGTGATGGTGCTGGATGCGGAGCTGAAACGCATGATTCAGCGGAACCCTTCGGAAACCGACATCCGCGTTTATCTCGCGCAGACCGGCTGGCGGACCTTGCGCGAAAAGGCCCTCGATCTGGTCGAGCGAGGGGAATCCACGCTGGAGGAAGTGCTCCGTGTCACACGATCGGAGGCCCTCAACGTGGATGATCCCTCCGGATCGGGAAGCGGAGGTGAAACGTGATTCTTACTTACGACGCCATTGACGCCGGCGGACGCCCGACGACGGACTCTATCGAGGCGCAAAACCCCAAGGAGGCCGTCGAACAACTCAGACGCAAGGGCCTGTTCGTCAAGAAAATCACTGAGTCTCGCGCTTCCGCAACCCGTCGCAACGCCGCGCTTCGTGTCAAATCGAAAGGATCGGCGCGTCTGCCGCTCAAGCCACTGGTCCAGATCACGCGGCAAATGGCCATGCTGCTCCGTGCCGGCAGCGAATTGGTTCCGGCCTTTTCCGCGATCCAGCGGCAGTTAAAGAACGCCAACCATGCCGCTCTGCTCGGACGACTCGTGAGCGACCTCGAGGACGGCTCGACGCTCAGCGAAACGCTGCGAAAGCATCCACGAACGTTTGACGCGGTGTATTGCGCCATTGTGGCCGCGGGCGAAGCGAGTGGAAATCTCACTGAAATGTTCGAGCGGCTCTCTGTGATCGTCGGGAAACGCCGGGCCCTTCGTAAGAAAATCCTCGGAGCCCTCGCGTATCCGGCGCTGCTCATAACCATGTGTTTTCATATTATTCTTGTACTCCTGTTCTTTATTCTCCCACGATTCAACGCCATGTTCGTTCAATTGGGAGTGGAAACGCCGAGTACGACCAAGGCGCTTCTCGCCACGTCCGAAGTGCTACGCGGCTACTGGCCCGTCATGCTGCTCCTCGCCGGAGCGCTCGCCGCTTCGACGGCATGGGCACTGACCAGCCGGGTAGGACAGCAATGGATCAGCGACGCGCAACTCATTATTCCGGTGATTGGTCGGTTACGGTCACGCCTCATCCAGGGGCAGATTTTTCGGACGATGGGAATGCTTCTGGAGAGCCGCGTGGATGTGCTCGATACATTGGACCTGGTCCGGCAATCCACCCGCAACCGGAAATTCCAGAAGCTTTTCAGCGACCTTCAGGAGGCCGTAACCTCCGGTGGACGACTCAGTACGGCGTTCGAATCGTCCAAAATTGTGGAGCCCTACATCTGCCAGGCGATCTATACGGGCGAGGACAGCGGCAGCCTGGGCGTTTCCATGTCTTTTTGCGCCGACATGCTGGACGAATCCAATGAGGAATTCATTAACCTGGTCACGAAACTGATGGAGCCGCTGATCCTTATCGGCATGGGCGTCGTTGTGGGCGGGGTCGCTATTTCCCTGTTCGTGCCATTGTTCGATATGACATCAGCGATCAAATAAGGAACCGATCGCAGGCGAAAGTCCGAGAGTATGGTCACGCTGAAGACGTTTCAACGCAAACGAAGCCTCATCGGCCTCGACATCGGGGCCTGCGGCGTCCGCGCCGTCCAATTGCTCCGCGACGGGAACTCCTATGCTGTTGAAAACGCAGCGTGCTCCGATCGACAGCGCCCTGCGAACGAGACAGGCTTCGATCCAAGGTTGTCTTCGCGCCAAATCGCGGACTGCCTTCGTGGGGCAAGCTTCCACGGAAAAGTCCTGGCCGCAGCCCTCGCCACACCCGACATGGAGTTCCATACGCTGGAGCTTCCCGCGGCGGCACTGAATACTGGCGAAGCGGAAGGGGCGCAAATCGCACGTTTCGAGATCGAGCGCCTCATGACTCAACAGCAAGTGCCGGTCGAAACCCGCTACTGGCAGCTCCCAAAGACCAGCATACCCGCCCCCAACGCCATCGGAGCCGGCGCCACCCACGAGACGATCCATCGCATGGTTGAAGCCTGCTCGCAAGTCGGCTGGATCTGCTCCGAAGTTGATACCACGGCCACGGCGCTCAGCCGATTGGGCGCACACTTGCAAGATCGTTCCAAGGAAGAGATCTGGGGCATACTCGACGCCGGCGACCGTCAAGCGCGCCTGGTGCTTTGCCTTCAAGACACGCCCCTTCTAGTGCGGGTGACCGGCGTCGGCGGGCGTACGTGGACCCAACGCATCGCCGACGCCCTCCAAGTCAGCTTCAAGGCCGCGGAGATTCACAAACGGGACCACGGGATCGCGGCGACCGGACGGAAAACGCGGTCCGCGACGGACGACGGCGCGCGAAGCGAGTTGGCTTCCCTGATTCTCGGCGCCTTACGTGCTGACCTCAATGACCTCGCCGCGGAAGTGAAACGATCCTACGAGTACGTCCTAAGCTGTTATCCGAGCGGAAAGGTCGGAGACCTGGTACTTTGCGGAGGCGGCTCCCAAACGCACAATCTGTCCGAGTTCCTGGGAAACGCCCTGGGCATTCCCGTCCGTCGTGCATCCGACTATCTCGGCGGCCCGTCGTGTCGCCTGCGCCCCACGTTCGTGTCGAACGCCTCGATCGAAGTCCTGGCGGTCGCCGCGGGACTTGCCATTCCGGAGCTGCCGCACTCATGGTGAAAGTAAACCTGATCCCGGAGAGCGTACAGGCCGCCCAGGCCCGGCGTCGGCATTTGAAGCGATGGGCCGTGAGCCTGTCAGCCGCCGCCCTGATCGTTTCCCTGCCCGGGGGCGGGCACTGGATGCAACATCTTAGGATTGATGAGTTGCATGCCCAAAACAACAAACTCCAAAACGATCTTCGCTCCGCGCGCTCCGATCTGAAGACGACCTCCGCTCAGGCCAACGACGCCTTCTTGCGGGTCGAACGGGCCAAAGCCTTGCGCACCAAGCGTGCCTGGTCGGATATGTTGGCGCTGATCGGCGCCTGCCTTCCCAGGGATTGTTTCCTGACCTCCATCGCCACGGACCCCCCGGTTCCGTCGGCGGCAGCCAATGTGAAGAAACCGGTGTCGCAATCCTCCGCTGCGGCCGTAACGCCTGAGCAGGAAAAACCCGATGTCGTCATCATTGATGCGCCACGAAAGTTGCGGATGACCGGAGAGGCCGAGGACGCGGCCCAGCCCCTTATCTTTGTCGCCAAACTGAAAGAAAGCCAGGTGTTTCAGGATGTCACCTTGCAACGTTCTTCGCGGGATAAACCCGAGGATGAGACCCGCTTCCAGTTCGAGTTGATTTGCGAGTGGTAACAATGACTCGACGAAAAGGTTTATCTCTTCTTCTCCTCGATGCAATAGGAGCTTGCCTATTGGCCGGCGCATTTCTGACGGCGGCTTGGCTGACGTTCGTGCACAATGAGCACGCCACCGTCGAAGTCAACGAGCTGACCGAATTGATCTCCACCGCGACGCAGGACCTCAAGGCTTTGCAAACTGCCGAAGAACGTCAGCGCGCGATCCTGAAGGAACGACAGTCGGAACTGACCGCCGGCGGACAACTGCCCGCAAAAATTCAGATTGAGGAGTATTTCCAAACTTTATCGCGGCTCGCTGCGCAGCACAACCTTCGCGTCATTCGCCACAATCCCCTGGCTTCACGAAGCTACCCCGGCCTGCTCGAACAACGCTACGTCTATGAGGTAATCGGGACCATGCCCGATCTCGCCCGCTTCTTCAAGGCCATCGAGGATGCTGAGTTCTGGGCGGATGTCAGCTACCTGAAAATTGACGGGGGGCGGCGGAACAGCGGCGAGCCGACCGATGAACGAGTTGCGTCACTGACCATCAGTCTGTTTTCAGCCGCTCGCGCCGAGAGCGCGTCGGAAAGCGGGTGATCCTCCATGCCCGGTAACAAACGGAAAGCTTATGTCGTGATCATGCTGGTCGGCGCTGGAGCACTGTTCGTGGACCGATGCATCATGCAGCCGGGATTGACCGCACCCGCTCCCGTTTCAGCGGCCGTTTCCACGAGGGCCGGGGAAACCACTGTTATCCCCGCCCCTACCGCCGAGGCCTTGGCGACCCTGGAACTACCGTTTCCTCGGACCATGCCCAAGTGGGATGCGCAGTCTCCGATTCGAGATATCTTCGCCCCTGGCTCCCACGAAACAGCGACCGATAAGCAGCCTCGATCGAGGCGCAGCGCCGAGAAGGGCCTTGGAACTTGCGCCGATATTCTTGCCCATCATCGCCTGGAGGCGGTGCTGGTTCAAAACAGTCTCAAAATAGCAATCGTCAATGGCGCATTGCTGCGCGAAGGAGCCTCGGTTGGCGGTTGCACGCTAACCGAGATTACGGGCAACAAGGTCCGATTTCGTTGTCGCGACGGTGAGGCGGCGTTGGCCCTGAGCCCTCGCCAATAAAGTGCGCTCGGAACGACAACGATAATTGTATTGTACGTTGTAGTCGTGTTCGTGGGGCGCGAGCACTGCTCAGCGGGGTCTGGCAACGGGAAAAGGAACCCCAGCGAGGAATCGATCATGAGAGTTCGATCCAAGGGCCTACGGGCTTTTAGTCTTGTCGAGTTGGTCATCGTCGTCGTGATCATCGGTGTGATCGCGGCGATAGCCGTGCCGCGAATCAGCCGGGGCGCCAAGGGCGCAGGCGAGTCCGCATTGCGCGGCAGCTTGGCCAGTCTGCGCAACGCCATCGATATGTACTCCGCCGAACACGGCGGCGCCTGGCCGGGCGCCGATAACGCTGAAGCTACCTTGATCCGGCAACTCACGGAGAAAACTACCGTCACCGGCGCCGCAGGCGGGACTTTCGGCCCTTATCTGCGTCGCGGCTTCCCGCCCTGTCCCGTCGGTGCGCGCACCGGAGACACGGGCGTGATATTGGCCGCCACCGGTCCGGCTGTCGCCGAGGCGAGTGCGGGGAAGGGATGGGTCTACAACTCCGCCACCGGCGAAATCATCGTCAACTGCGACGATGCCGACGATAATACACCAGCCGTCAATTTCGATAAGTACTAGCAAGGGACACTCGGAACACGAGCCGGCTTTCACGATCCTCTGGGAACGTGAAAGCCGGTTTCGTTTCCGGTCTACGACGGTCCCGGCCCGTGCGTCTTGTCGCTGTCGGCTAGACGAACGTGGACCGCGGGCAGCTTGACGTGGAACGTGGTGCCCTCTCCGTTCACGCTTTCCAGTTCTATCACTCCATTGAGCTCGTTGACGATCTTCTTTGCCGCGGCCAACCCCAACCCCGTTCCGGCCTGCCCCTTGGACGAATGAAACGCGTCGAAAACTCGGTCCCGTTCTTCCTCTGGAATTCCGGGGCCGTTGTCACCAATCGAGAGCGTGACTCTCGCGTCTTTGGGCTGGTACTTAGTGGAGATGTTGACTCGACCGCCTTGGGCCGGAGCGGCTTCGATGGCATTCAAGATAATGTTGTGGGCCACCTGATGCATGCCGTCGGGATCGAGCGGGATCGCGGGCATTTCTTCGAGATCGGTCAGGATCATCACCGAATGCTCGTCCGCTCGACTTTGCACCAAGACGATGACGTCCTCGACAATCCTGTTGAGTTGCGCTGACTCGATCTTCGGTTGACGGTCCTTGCTGAAGGTCAGCATGTTCATGGCCAGCGCGTAAATGCGCTCAAGGTTGCGGTTGACCATCGCCCATCCCGACTCCACGTTGTCGAGCGCCTTGCGCTTGATGCCCAGCTCCACAACGTCCGCACCGCCCTGCATACCCTGCACGATGTTGCGGATATGGTGTGAAAGATAGGCGACCGCTTCTCCCGCGGCGGCGAGCCGTTCCGTCTGCACGCGCGATTCCAGCAATCGCTGGTTCTCGATGGCCATGCCCGCCAAACGCCCGATGGCCACCGCCAGGCGCAGTTGTTCCTGAGTGTAGGTGTGGTGGGACATCGAGCAGTCCAGGTGAAACACGCCGTGTATCTTGTCACGGGCGATGATGGGCACGCAGATGATGCTGCGAAGACCCAGGCGGTGAATGCTGTCCTGCTTGTTCTCCCCGGTAAACCGATCGTCGGTCATTGCGTTGGCACAGAGCACGCCATCCCGTGTCTTGAGCACGTGGTTGATGATCGTGCGCGAGGTCACGATCTTTGGACGGCGCGTCTTGTCTTTGCTCCGATAGCGAATCACTTGCGGAGTGATCTTCGATCCATCGTCCGTGCCGATCAGCAGCACGAGGTGATCCACAATCAAGTTTTCGAAGAGGATGTCGGCGACTCGTTCGAGGAACGCCTCGACCGACTCGATGGCGCCGATGGTCTCCGCGATCTTGTAAACTACGTTCCAGGCGACGACGGCATCCGCCGTCTCCGGCGGCTGGAGGATGACGCTTTCCTCGGAGGCATTCACCGTCGTGAGGATCGATGACCCGCCTTTGGAGGCCGACAAATCAAAGTCCGCGAGATCCCGGATCATGTCCGGGCCACTGAGGGCCCCCACGTGTTCCTGACCCGTGAACACGAGCAGAGTGCTGCCGACCTTGATTTGGTCTCCGTGCCTCAGGAGCGATGGGCTGACCAGGCGCTGCCCGTTGAGATAGGTGCCATTGGAGCTGTTGAGGTCCACGAGAAGCCACGAGCCGTTGTTGGGGCGGATTTCCGCGTGCCGGCGCGAGGCCGTGTGGTCGGAAAGGTGAATCTGGTCGGATGAGCGCCCGATGACAGCGGGCTCATCCGGCGTTTGATAAGTGCGCCCCTTATCGGGGCCCTGCAATACGTGAAGTGTAGGCACGTCAAACGCTTCCGCGCAGGAAGTTGCTTCGATTCGTATTGACCCGGACTAATCTAAAGCCCTGGGCAGCCACCCCGTGAACTGATCCTGCAAAATGGTCTCATTCACGATGCGAAGCACGAATCATAGCCGAGCTCGCACCCTGTTGTCAAACGTAGTCTTTGGCTTCACGACTTCTGGGAACAAGCCCGGATGCAAAAGTTGCGCCAGAATCTCCAGGCTATCCACGATCCGCGGGCCGGACCGATTGAAGTAAGCGTTGCCGTCCACTGCATACACCCGTCCGTTTCTGACGGCCGCAAGGTTGGTCCAACCCGGAAACGACGTAAGGGCTTTCGCCTCTTCTATCGTTCGCGGCAGATCGAACCCGCAGGGCATCACCACAATCACTTCGGGGTTGTACGCCACAACGTCATCCCAATGCGAATAGGCGCTTTTTGCACCCGGTCGCGTGAGACCGTTTTGTCCGCCGGCGATTTGCACCATTTCCGGCATCCAGTTGGCCGCGATCATCACCGGCTCAATCCATTCGATGCACGCCACCCTCGGTCGCTCGCTTGCCGGCAGCCCCGCGGTCTTCGAGCGGATAGCTTCGACCCGACCGCGCAGTTCCGCAACGTATTCTTCCGCCCGTTTTCGGCATCCCGCCGCTTCACCGACGCGGAGGATGTCCTCAAAGACGCCTTCCAACGTAGTAGGATTTAAGGCGACGACTATTGTTGATCGTAAAGCAGGGTTGGTTTGAACCGCCGCCAGCACATCGTTGTAACTCACTGCGCAAACGTTGCACTGCGACTGAGTTACGATCAGATCGAGGCGCAGCGAGGCCAACAGCTCCACGTCAATGCTGTAGATCGGCGCTCCCGTCGAAGTAAGGCTCTTGACCTGCTCGTCGATGCTACGGCTGGTCGCATCAACCGTGATGTTCGTGAAGGTGGCACGCGGCTTGGCCCTGACTTCTTCCGGATAATCGCACTCATGGCTGACGGCCACGACCCGTTCGCCCAAACCGAGGCCGTAAAGTATCTCCGTGCCGCCGGCCAAGAGTGATGCGATTCGTTGAGGAGGCATAATTTGGGACATCACCATTCACGACAGGCATTGTCAAGTTGACGGCGCGGATCGGGGTTTCTACGATGCACCCCGAACATGAAGGAGAACTCTAACATGATGATTTCGGCGGCCATGAACACTAAGCTGAACGAGCAGATCGCGGCGGAGTTCGCCGCGGCCCACGCCTATCTGGCAATGGCCTGCGCCTTTGACCGTATGGCACTCAAGGCCCTCGCCAAGCGCTTTTTTCAGCAGCATGACGAGGAACGCGGGCACGGGATGAAGATTCTTCATTACATTCACGAGGTCGGCGGAACGGTGTCGCTCGACGCCGTCGCCAAACCGAAAAAAGACTACAAGAGCGTCGAGGCCATTGTCAGCACGGCCTTGCAGAACGAGATCGACATCACCGAAAAGATCAACGAACTGGTGACCTTCGCGGACTCCGAAAAGGACTATGCGACGCGCAGCTTCCTGGAGTGGTTCGTCGACGAACAGGTCGAGGAAGTCTCCACGATGAGCGACTTGCTCAATGTGGTAAAGCTCGCGGGCAACAACGTGCTCCAGGTCGAGGCCTTGGTTCGTCACCAAATGATGGCCGAGAAAAGCTAAATGCCCCCCGCTGCGGTCGTTGATCTTCGCAGTGACACCGTTACCCGCCCGTCGCCCGCCATGCGCAAGGCCATGGCCGAGGCCGAGGTCGGCGACGACGTTTTCGGCGACGACCCGACGGTCATCCGTTTGCAGGAGCGGGTCGCGCAACTGCTCGGCAAAGAGGCCGCCCTCTACGTCCCCTCCGGCTCGATGGCCAACCAGACCGCCATCCGCTCCCAGACTCAGCCCGGCGATGAAATTATCGCCCACGCTGACAGTCATATTTATCACTACGAGGCGGGTGCGCCGGCCGGGCTGTCCGGTTGTTCGATGCGCTTGCTCGCTGGTGAACGCGGCACATTTGACGCGGCGGCCGTTCGCGCCGCGATGCGCCCGACCGATTCGCACTTCCCGCAGTCGGCGCTCATCGTGGTCGAAAACACCCATAACCGCGGGGGAGGAAGTTGCTGGTCTCTTGAGGAGATCGCCCGGATTCGCGGAGTGGCCGACGAGTCCCGCTTGCGGATGCACCTTGACGGGGCGCGACTAATGAACGCCTGCGTGGCCAAAGGGCACTCGCCGACGCAATACACCAAGTATTTTGACACCGTCTCGATGTGCTTCTCGAAGGGCCTGGGAGCGCCGATCGGCTCGGCGGTGGCCGGGACCAAGGAGACGATCAAGCGCGTCCATCGGTTCCGTAAGATGTTCGGAGGAGGAATGCGGCAGGCCGGGATTATCGCCGCCGCGGCGCTTTACGCTCTCGACCATAACATCGACCGACTCGCAGAGGACCACGCCAACGCCAAGCGCCTCGCGTCGGCGATCGCCGACATGCCCGGCGTTTCCATCGACGTGGAGGCCGTGGAGACGAACATCCTTTACGTCGATGTCCATAAATCCAAGGGTACGGCCAAGTTCTTTTGCGATGCTCTGCGCGAGCAGCACGTTTTGGTCCACGCCACCGGGCCGCAGCGATTTCGTGCCGTGACGCACCTCGACGTTTCCGCTGAGGCCGTCGATCGCGCCGTGGGCACGATGAAGAGCGTGCTGACGTCGCGATTTCCGAAGTAACCGGCTTTGAATTGGGTTCTTTTGCCTTTCAGCTGGCTTCGTTTTCTCGGAGCCATTTTTTCGTAAGTTCTTATGCGGCAAACAGGTACGCCAGTTTCAACTGGCTTCGTTTGGTAATGGCGCTTTTCCGCACGCTGCATTTTCCTTTTCCCGCTCCGCGCGCGGACGGAGCGTGGCGTTCATCCGTTCATCTACAACTAATAACTTGACGGGCGCGCAGTCGGATTGCGAATTTGACCGATCAACGGGTTGGAGAGCGGACGACGCGGCGGCAAACGCTGGCGACGCGGCGCGAGTTGCGATCAAGGCAGTTGCGCAGTAACTGGATACGGGGTTTTCGGTAACGCGCCCATAGATAACTACTTCTGGCGTGTCTTGCGTAGGCGGATATACTCCGTTGTTTGACTGGATTTGCGGTCTTGGTTATTGATCGACAAGAGAAGGCATGAAGGCACAGAGTTCAATTTGCAGGATCGGGGTCTTTTACGACGGTTCCTTCTTTGCCCATGCGCAACGTTATTTCTACCACGATAAGAAGCTTGGTTGGCTCAGCTTTCAGCCTCTTCACGCCTTCTTGGAGTTATTCGTTGGTAGGAAGGAGCAGGGAATTTCCAGCTACAAGGTCGTCTACGCTTCTTGGCACCAAGGTATGTTCCCGGGCAAAAACGCCACGGAGGAACAACTTCGTCTTGACCGTCGACTGTACCATGATCTCATGCATGCCGGTGTCGATCCGAAGTATTTGCCAAACTCGCAGCAACAACGCGAAAAAGGGACCGATGTTGCGTTGGCGGTTGATGCGCTTCAGGTTGGACTGGACGGCAAGATTGATATTGCCGTACTCGTAACCGGAGACGGCGATTTCGTTCCACTTGTGAGGGCCTTGAATAAGCACGGGATTCGCGTCGTAGCCGCCTACTTCGACTTCGAGGATTCGCGGGGTAAGAAATGTTTCATCAACGAAAGGTTGCTCAAGTGCTGCAACTATGAAGTAGACATTGGAAAGTTGAAAGGTGATCGTGAACTTGGAACCGCATTTAAGAGCCTGTTCCGGACACCAAGTGACTTCGGTGACTATGAGGAAACTCAAGTGCAGTCACCAGTCGATGCGTAAGATAGCGCGCGATCGCCCAAATCAATCTCCGCGTTGGTGAATTGCTGGATCGGCTTCCTCACACGGATCCAAGCAGAGCACGCCTTGTTCGAAGTATTGCCACTGACGAGGACCGTTTAGCTACCCCTCATCACCAATCCTCTCCCCTCATCGAGGGGAGAGGGGATTGTTTGGGGACTTGATTCCGGAGGTGGCGCTGCGCTTACCCCCGGCTACTATCGCGGACCCCTTCGGGGTCAAGCGTCGTGTCACTTCCGTGTCCGACCCCCCTGTGGTCCCCCCTTGATAAGGGGGGAAGCGCGGCGCGGCCCACGGCTGGGCGCAAAGGGCACAGCGGATGGCCGCTGTGCTACACGGCCAAGCTTCGCTTGACCGTGCCACCCCACCCGACGCTACATTTCCTGTATAATCGACCAATGGCCGCAGTCGTTGTTCAGGGAGTTACCAAGCAGTTCGGCACCCAGATGGTGCTGGAGAACGCCTCGCTGGAGTTGAACTCCGGGGAGACGGTGGGACTGGTCGGGGCCAACGGAAGCGGAAAAACCACCCTCTTTCGACTCATCGTCCGTGAATTCGAGCCTGACTTCGGCACGGTGACCCGCGCTCGCGGCGTGGAGATCGGCTATCTCAAGCAAGAACCGGCCGTCGTGCTCGATCGCACTCTGCACGAGGAAGTGGGGAGCGTGTTCGCCGACCTTCTGGTTCTGGAAGGCAAGCTCCATGCGGCGGCGGAGAAAATCGCCCATAGCCACGACGATCCGACGCTGCCGCAATTGATGGAGACCTATGACCGGATCAACACCCAGTTCATTGCCGCGGGCGGCCACACCTTTGAGACGCGGCTCAACGAAATCCTCGGAGGGCTGGGATTCTCCACGTCGGACCAAATCCTACCGATGTCGGCGTTGTCCGGCGGGCAGCGATGTCGCGTCGCACTGGCCAAGCTGCTCCTGGAGGACAAGCCGCTGCTGCTCCTCGATGAGCCGACGAACCATCTGGACATCGACGCAGTGCGATGGCTGGAGAAATTCCTCACCGGGCATCGCGGCGGAGCGGTGGTCATCTCCCACGACCGCTATCTTCTCGACCGGCTGTGCACGCGGATCGTGGAAGTCGTCAACCGGCGGCTGTCGAGTTTCCCCGGCAACTACACGAACTACGCGCAGACGAAGGCCAGGCGGGAACTGACTCAGCAGCGGGACTTCGAAAAGCACTCGGAGTTCATCGCCAAGGAGCGGGCCTTCATCGCCAAACACCTCGCCGGGCAGCGCAGCCAACAGGCCAAGGGGCGGCGCACGAGACTCGAAAGACAGCTCAGGGACGGCGAGCTGGTCACGGAAGCCCCCACTGGAAAGCGCCAGGCCAAGATCGCCTTCAAGGGCCAAGGAGCCAGGGACGGAACCATCCTGCGCTGCGACGATCTGTCGATGGCTTACGGCGACAATCGGCTCTTCAGCGATCTTAGCTTTCAGGCTACGGGCGGCGATCGACTGGGCATCACCGGCCCCAACGGCACCGGCAAGACCACTCTTCTCAAGATCATTCTTGGTGAGATTAAGCCCACTAACGGCACTTTCGAACTCTCTCCGCGCCTGCGCATCGGCTATTACTCGCAGGATCACGCCGATCTCGACCCGAAGCGCATGATCGTCGATGAGGTTCGAGATGCCCGGCCGGAGTTGACCGAGCAACAAGCCCGGTCGTTCCTCGGATCGTTCCTGTTCACCGGCAACGATGTCTTTAAGCCGCTGGGGGCGCTTTCGGGCGGCGAGCAGTCGCGGGTCCGATTGGCCACGCTCATTCTTCAAAGCCCGGACGTACTCATTCTGGACGAGCCGACGAACCACCTGGATATCCCCTCGCGAGAGGTCCTTGAACAAGCCTTGAGCGATTTTACGGGAACGGTGCTCACGGTGAGCCACGATCGATACTTCCTCGACCGCGTCGTCAACCGCCTGCTGGTTCTGCGGCCCGAAGGGCACACGCTTTACGAGGGCAACTACTCGTTCTACATCGAGCAGATTGAGCACGAGCGGGCTACGGACCGGGCCGCGGTCGAAAAGCCCGCGCGGAAAAAAAAGACAAAAGGGAAATCGAGCGGCACGGCGCATCAGAAACCGGCCCGGTCGGCCTATGACCATCTATCGCTTGTGGACTTGGAGGCCTTGGTCATGAAGAAAGAGGTGGAACTGGCGGCGCTGCACGACAAGTTCGGCGATCCGACTGTTTGCAAGGATCCCGAAGCGCTGGCCGAGCTGCAGGAAGAAGTTGAAGCTGTTTCTGCGGAGCTTTCCGCCATGGATGCGGCCTGGCAGGAGCGAGCAGACACGTCATCGTGACAGGCCGTGACAGCACATTTCATGGTGGGCATGAACAATCAGGCATGAAAGCGGGGACTCTTTATGGCGCGGCGATCGCGGCTCTTGCGCTCCCGGCGGGTGGATGGTGGTTCCTCCACAGTATCTTTGCCCAGGTTTTCGTCGAAAGAATCAGCGAATGGCGCTACGGCCCGTGGTTCGTCGTGGGCACGGCGTTGGTGCTGATGTGCATTGAATGGCGCTGTCTGGGCGTACTGTACCATCTCGTCGTCGCTCGCGGCAATCTCGAAAACCTTCGCGCGCGGCTGGTGAATCCGGTCCGCATCGCGCGTCGGCGGAAGCGGCGTTTTCGCCTGGCGACTTCCACGATCGCGCTTCTTGTCGCTTTCTGCATTGCGGAAGCAATGTTCCGACTATTCAACATTCGTCCGTCCCCGCCTCCGCAATCCGCCGCCGTCGATTACTTCGCGGTGGACAATACGCTAAACGCGTGGGGTTTGCGGGAGCCATGGGACTCGCCGCCGGAGGACGATCGGCGATTGCGCATCGTTTTCCTGGGTGACTCGATCGTTTACGGTGACGGCGTCGAACGCGAGGAGGCGTTCTGTTTCCTAATCGAAGGGATGCTTTCGCCGTTGCGACCGGAGGGGGTTCGCACGATCAACATGGGCTATTGGGGAACGGCGCCGGCTTGGCAGTTGGACAAGTTCCTGGCGCTTAGAGATTTGATCCGGCCCGACGTGGTGGTGCACGTGGTCTATCCGAACGACCTGGATATCTACATGCACCAGCGGCTGGATGAGATCTATCGGATTCGCGACGACGCGCTGTGGGTGGGCGAGGTGTCGTATGTGTTGCGCTACGCGGAACGAACGATCCGGTACTGGGCGGCATGGAAACGAACCATTGATTATTTTCGCGGTGGTCGGACTTCGGAGGAACGGCGGCGGGCATGGGCGAACTTCCGTAAGGACGTGCGGGCGTGCAAACTGGCGGTCGAGGAGCGCGGAGCAACGTATGCACTGGTGATGTTTCCGTGGCTGGTTCGGTTGGACGGCTACGACCTCGGAGACGTTCACGAAACCATGGGAGAGTTTGCGTCGGAACTAGGAGCGCCCTACCTTGATCTGTTGGAGGTATTTGCGGGAATGGATGCCGAAGCCTTGAGGGTGAGTCTGGCGAATGAGCATCCCAACGCCATGGGGCATCGGATGGCCGCGGAGCGCATCGCCCGATTCCTGCGCGACGAGGTGCTGCCATTAGTCGATCGATAGAACTTCGGGCAACCCCGGCGATCGGTCGGCGTGAACTTCGTCCGGCCCCGCCGCTTGAGTATGCGCTGATCGAAGTTTCAAGCGGCATCCGAGGTAAAGTGCTCACCAAGTGTCACTCGTCGGCACTCGCCCATCGACTTCCGCGAAATCTTCCGACCGCCGACGACTGGCGACCGTGGCTGATGCAGCTTGTCGGCGATCATTCCGCATTGTCCGGTTATGTGACGCTCAAGTATTCCAAAGGCAGCGAAGTGTTTCGGGCACGGCGGATAGACGAAGAAGGCCGGTCGCTCGATCTGGTGTGTCGGTTCAATCGAGGGGAGGCAAAGGGAGCGGCCATTCTTGGGCGACTTTCACGCGCCGAGCGTAATCTTCGCCGCGCCGTGTGTTTGCTGGAAGCCGGAATCGATACGGCGATCCCGCTGGCGCGGATCGAGCGTACGTCATCCCCACGATCATCCTGGTTGGTTACGGAATTCGTGGCCGACGTCGTTGACCTCGATCAGATCGTTCTGACGCTGCTGCCCCGGTACGATCGAACGACGCTACGCAAAGTGAAGCTCGCGCTATCGGAGGAACTAGTCGAACTCTTTGCCCGACTGAATGACGCCCGGCTTTATCACCGCGACCTCAAGGCATCCAACATTTTGTTTACCCAATGGGACGGTCGCGGCGCTTCTCCTCGACCTATGATCGTGGACCTGGACGGCCTTCACGCTCGACGCTGGTGGGATCAGCGGCGCTCGTGGCAGGCGTTGGTCCGGCTGAGCGCCAGCCTGCGCGATTATCCAGCGCTTACCCGAACGGACTTCGCCCGGTTTCTCCAGCGATATCTCGTTCGCATGGCCATCCCTGCAAAGCAATGGAAAGCGCACTTCCGCCGACTTGCCCGGCAGGCAGGCGAATATGCGGAGCGATCGAAATCTCGCAAGTCCGACAAGCTCGACGGTTTCTCCGGCGCCTAGAACACATTCCGCCCCTAAAGTCGCCAATGGCGATGTAGTGAGTTACAATGGTGGAGCCAATGCTCCGCGTCGTTCACGTTGTGGAATCGTCGAATCCAGAAGCAGGGACGGTTGCGGTCTGTCTGGACGGCTTGCACGAGAAATTGGCTTCGCGCGATCTGCAATCCAAAACCGTTGCGCCGCCCTTGGACGTAGGTCTCGTTCTCAACGATGCGGACATCGTTCACATTCACGGATGGGGATACGAGGGCGCTCATCGAATTGCCGTCCATGCCCGAAGAGCAGGAAGGCCGTATGTGGTTAGTCCTCATGGTTGCCTGACCTTTGGTCCCTACAACAAGCGAACCTGGAGGAATCGCATCCGTTTCGCATGGCGATGCCGTCGATTGATTCGAGGGGCCGCCCAACTCGTCGCCATGAATCCACGGGAGGAGCAGGAACTTGCGGCCCGGCGAGTGCATCCTCGGATCGCCATTTTGCCCTACGGATTGAGGTTTGACGATTATAGCGGAACCCAGATACATGGCGGCTCCGCGTCGAACGGCAACCGTCGTTTACTGATGCTTGGTTCGCTTCACCCTCGCGGTGGGTGCGTCGCGTTGCTCAAAGCGATCGCGGAGATCGGCCCGGAAGCGAATGGATGGGACGTTGTACTGGGCGGTAATGACGACGGAGGATGGCGCAAAATGCTGGAGTCCGCCATTCGGCGCAAAAACAGCGCGGATCGCGTGGCGTTTTCCGCAGCGTCCACCCTTGCCGAACAGAAAACCTTGCTTGCCGGCGCGTCGATGCTGGCGTCGCCGGGCTTGCACACGGGCGTGCCCGTGTCGATCATACAAGCCATTGCAAGCGGAGTCCCCTCGATCGCCTCGACGTGCGTGGCGCCGCCGGGACTGGATGAGGCGATCCCGGTTTTTGAGCCGCGGCGTGAGGCACTTCGCGAGACCCTGCGGTCGGTCTTGAGGCTATCCGACGATGCCCGAAGCGCGATGGGCGAGAAGGCCCGCACCGTGGGACGCGCGGTGTTCGATTGGTCGGTCCTTGCGGACCCTTACGCGCAGCTTTACAAGAGCATTGCATGAACGGATTCGTGCATAGGCCGTAGGCCGAGATGAACTTCATAACCTCATCATCCTAAGCACTTGATGGACCCATTCCTGATTTCCGCTGACGACGAACAAAGGGCACCACCGGCCAAGTTCCGGCGACGCGAGTTCTGGCGCCTTGTCGCCCACACCAGCCCCTACCGTTGGTCGCTCGTGGCAGGCCTCATCGCAACCATCGCCTATGCGGGGTTGCACACCGTGGGAATCAGCGGCGCGTTCCCTGTTTTCCAGGTCTTGTTGGAAGATGAAGGGCTGCACGGCTGGAGCAACCGAGCTATCGCCGGGCATCGACTAAAAGTCGAGTTCGCCCCGGTCACTGACCATGAGTTCGTTCGGGTATTGAAGGTCTCCAAAGATTCCCCCTTGGCGAATGCCGGTGTTCGGTCCGGCGATGAACTCCGAGATGCAGCAGGCCGACCGGTTCAGGAATTGCTTCATGAACTTTCCCGAAGCGACGACGGTTCCAAAGTCAACGCGATCGTCGGGGGTACGGGTGGGCCTCGTCATGTCGAACTGCACCCGCGCCACGCGGAGTTTCAGTTTCGACTTCTTCGCCGGTTAGGATCGGCACTCCCGCCCGACGACCCTGCCACCAAGCTCCGCACCCTGGTCTATATCCTCATCGTGTTGGTCGCGGTGGTCATTGTGTCGAACGTGTTCCGCTACGGAGGCGAGACGCTCATCGCCAATGCGATACTCCGCACCCTATTCGACCTGCGAGACATGCTCTATGTCCGCGTTTTGCACCTGCCGATGGCCTACTTTTCGAGCACCAACACGGCGGACATCGTGACGCGCTTTGTGCAGGACATTCAGGAAATCCAGCGTGGCCTCATCACGCTTTTCGGCAAGGCCGTGCGCGAGCCGCTACGAGCGGTCTTTTTGATCGCCCTCGCCTTCACCATCGATTGGCGCATTACGTTGACGATGGCCGGGGTCGTCCCGATCGCTGTTTTATTGTTCTGGTCCGTCGGTCGGAAGGTAAAGAACGCCAACAAGAAGCTGCTGCAGGCATACGGAGCCATGATCGGGGCCCTGACCGCCAGCCTGCAGAGTCTTCGCGTGGTCAAAACCTACACCGCTGAGGAGCATGAACGCGCTCGCCTGGACGGTGTCGATCGCCGAATGTTCGAGCAACAGTTACGGCTGGCCAAGCTCGACGCTTTCCTAAGCCCGATGATGGAGACGCTTGGTGTGGTCACGGGCAGCCTGTTTACGGTGTGGCTGGCGAGTCTGGTTCTCGATCATTCCCTCTCCACCGCCAAGTTCGCCACGCTGGGCGTGACCCTTTCGATGCTCTTCGATCCGCTTCGCAAACTCTCCGACGTTTATGTGCGTATTCAACGCTCTACGGCAGGGGCGGAGCGCATCTTTCAGGTGCTCGACCATCCCGTGGAATCGGACCTCACCGGCCGCGACACGTCGCTGCCGGCGCTGCAAAAGGCCCTCGACTTCATCAACGTTTCCTTCACTTATCCCGGGGCCACAGAGCCGGCGCTGCGCGACGTGTCGCTCTATATCCGGTGCGGCGAGACCGTGGCCATTGTCGGGCCCAACGGATGCGGCAAGACGACGCTGGTGAGTCTGTTGCCGCGGCTGTTCGATCCCAGTGCCGGTGAAGTGCATTACGACGGGGTCGATGTCCGCCGAGTGAAGTTGGGCGGCCTTCGACGACAGATCGGATTTGTCGGACAGGATGCGGTCATCTTCGAAGGCACGCCGGTGGAGAACATCGCCTATGGGTCCGCGCCGGTGGATCGCGGTCGAGCGGAAGACGCGGCCCGCCGGGCCTATGCCGACGAATTCATCCGCAACATCCCCGGCGGCTATGACGCCATCCTCGGCGAGCGCGGCTCCACGCTTTCCGGCGGCCAGCGGCAACGGTTGGCCATCGCCCGGGCCATTTACCGTGACGCCCCGATCCTCATCTTCGATGAGGCCACCAGCCAGATCGACACCGAGTCGGAGCAGAAGATTCAGAGCGCCCTGCGCGAATTCGCCAAGGGGCGCACGACGATCATCATCGCTCACCGCCTCAGCACCATCCAATTCGCCGACCGCATCGTGGTCATGGACGCCGGGCGAATCATCGACTCCGGTTCGCATAAGGAGCTGTTCGACCGCTGCCCGCTGTACCGAACCCTTTGCGAAACGCAATTTGTGAGCGAAGGTCCGTAAGGAGGTCACTGGCGTACAAGCCGTCGGTGGCACGCTTCGTCGCGACATGACCTACTTGCGAGACTGCAAGTAACAAATCAGCTTGTAGGCGAGCCTCGCGGCCAAAAACTCCGTGACGGCCTGGCCGGGGATGGGCATGACCTCGGTAATGTCCGCGCCGACGACTTTCTTTTCCGCAGCGACGAGGCGGAGCAGGCCGGTGACTTGATACCAGTCGAGGCCGCCGGGTTCGGGAGTGCCCGTGCCGGGGGCGAAGGCAGTGTCGAAGCCGTCGATGTCGATTGTGACGTAAACCGTCTCGCCCAAGGCATTCAGCACACGATCCACCCAATCATCGTCCGAGTGGCACTGGCGTGCGGTGATCGGTTCGATCTTGCGGCGCTTCAGGAGGCCGTGTTCTTCGAGCGAAATGTTGCGAATGCCGACGGGCACGATCTTCGCGCCGAGTTCCAGGCAGCGGCGCATGACGCAGGCGTGAGAGTGCCTGGCCCCTTCCCACGAGTCGCGAAGGTCGAGGTGAGCGTCGATCTGCAAAACGGACAACTTCTTGTGCCGAGTCATTACGGCGCGGACCAAGCCGGAGGTGATGCTATGCTCACCGCCGAGTCCGATGAGGAACTTGCCATCCCGGACGACGGTTCTCGCCGCGTTGAACACATCTTTGTGCATGGCCTCCGGGCCGGCCATGTTGGGCACTAGCGGATCGAGCGTGGCGATGCCCGCCTTGTGACACTCTGTTTCCATCTCCTCGTCAAAAAGCTCGACCTGCTGTGAGGCGCGGATGATCGCCGCCGGGCCGTCGCGTGTCCCTGTCTGAAAGCTGGCCGTTGAGTCGTAGGGGATGGGTAGAACCGCGAAGCGCGATCGCGAGTAGTTGCTGTACCTAGCGGGAAGGCCCAGGAAGTTGTTGGGTAGAGAAGTCATAGCCCGCAGATTGTCGATTGTCGATTGTCGATTGTCGAATTGTGAAAAAAGGTGGGGCGTTTGCTTATTGGTTCAAACGACAATCGCAAATCGAGAATCGACAATGTTAGAATCAGCTTTGCTGCCTTCGACTCTCGTTTGCTGCTCTTCGGAGACTTTCGGACATTTCATCCAGCCGCGTAAACAATCGCCGGTGGCGGCGGGGCTTGGAGCGAATCAGGGCATATTGGGCGATCAGGGGAAAAGTAATCGACGCACACGAGTATACGACTACATTGTTGACGAACGCATCCTTGAGCTTTCCCCAGCTTCGGGCCTCACCGGGCGTGGCCCCGGAAAGTCCGCCCCAATGCGGTGCATCGGTGGTCAGTTGCAGGAAGTAATCGTGGCCGCCCTTGGAGCGGTCCATCAGAATCTGATGCAGCGTCGGTTGGGTCTGCAAGTAGAAGTTCTTGGGCGATCCGCCGCCGATCTCGACCACGCCGTTGATGTCCGCGTCGCGCACAATGGCGGCCGTCTCGATCACATCCAGCACCGGGTTGAGCATCACCGGCTTGCCGAAAAGATGCGGGATGATGAGGTTCATGCCGATCGAGGAATCGCCCGGCGAGGAGGTATAGATGGGCACGTCGAACTTGGCCGCCGCGGCGACCATCGACTTCTCCGGGTGCGGGGACTTCTCCCAAAGTTTCTTTCCCATGTGCTGGTGCAATCGGGCGGTCGAGAACGGCTTGGTCAGGTCGAAGCCCTGAATCAATTCCAGGACCTTGTTGTCCGTGGCCATCAGCGTGTCTTCTTCGCCGATGAAGACGTCAAAAATGCGGGCCACGCCCTCCTCGGCCATGACGTTGTCATCGACGCTGGCGCTGCCCTGTACCATCGGGAACCCGTAGGCCAGGTGCAAGTCGTGGTACAAGTTGGCCCCCGTGGCAATGATGAAATCGACAAACCCGCGCTCGATGAGGGAACTGACGACCCCGCCGATGCCGATGGGGGTCATGGCCCCGGCAATTGTCAGGGCCACGACGGCGTCGGCTTCGAGCATTCGGGCGTAGAGCTTGGCTCCCTCGGCCAGCTTGCGGCCGTTAAACCCGCTATGAGAGAAGCAGTGATCGATCAGGTCGGCGACGTTCTCATTGCCGCCCAGTCGCAACGGTTCGATGGCCGGGGCGTCTAGAATGGCCTTGTGTCCAAGGAGCTCTTTATGGTCTGAATGGTGTCCGCAGGCCACGTATTTTCCTCATTGTCGATTGGCGATTGTCGAATGTTCCGCGTCGCTTTCAATCGACGATCAACAATCGCCAATCTGACCCGAAATGGCGATCTTACTCACTCGCGCGGGTTAGTCCAGCACCCGAATTGCGGCTGACATGGATAGCGGGAATTATGTCCTCGGAGCAGACTATTCCTAAGCGATCGAGAATCATCGAGACGTTCAATCTGCTTTACAAAGTTACCGCCGTGGCGGGCGTCGTCACGATGCTGTTAGCGATCATCTATTTTTTTGCCGCGTATACGGGACAATTCGTCCGCGATACGAATGTCGAACCGGCTTGGCGCATCTTCAGATTCTGTGCTATCGCCACGGGGGCCTTCGGACTCGCTGCTCTCACCTTCCGCACTTTGGCTCGATCCGCAGTCAAAGCCCTGGAGCGATACGAAGAAACTCATTGCTGCGGCTGCGGCCACGACCTCGCCCCGGTCATCGCCGAGAAAAATGAAAAACGAAAACAGGACCGCAAAACCGGGGCGGCGTTTCACGGCTCCCTCTATTTCGACATCTATTGCCCCAATTGCAAATGCCAGCGGACGATTCGCGAATAAGGGCTAGGTGTGGCTCAGTAAGGGATTAGTACGGCCGCGGCGACACAGGTGGTCCACAGCCCGTTCTTGTCACCTTCCACCGTCTGCACGACGGCCTTGGTTTTTACGACGAGCCCTTGGGCTTTGTAGATGTTCTTTCGTTCGTTGTAGTCGTCGCTGGGGTCGAGGTCGATCCCCTGCGTCGTGGCCAGCATGGTGGCGGCCATGTCCTCCACGTAGTCGCTGCAGGCCTTCTGCGTCATTCCGAAGCCGTGATGCTCGGAGATGTATCCGTGTTGCTCCCTGTTGGACTTCGACGGAAGTGCCAGCCCAATCCCCGCGCACGCCAGCCGGTTGGGCTCGTTGGTCCGACATTCCGCCATCACGCAAAAGACGATTTCCCCGGAGGCCAGCCTGGCCAGCCCCTTCTGGCGGGTCACGATCCGGCAACGCGGCGGAAAAATGCTGCTTACGCGAACGAGGTTGAAGCCGGCGATGCCGGCGTCGCGCAAGGCCTCCTCGAAGGATTGAAGGTTGTTGCGGTGCTTCCCGGTGCCCTTCGTGAAGAACATCTCCTTGGGAACAAGATGCTCATCCAATGCCCTACCTCCCACCTAGTGACCACGCTCATCCGAAAACTTATGGGCGATTGTAGTCGGTGGATTTGGGGCGGCAAGCCCCGTACTCGAATTGTCGAATGTCGATTTCGATGGGTAGGTGTTCTAGGGCTGATCGGCGGTCGTTGACGATGCCTCCGGGCGGAAGTATTTGAACCACCAGGTCTCGAAACGTTCACTAACTTGCAAATAAACGCCCGCGAACATCACAGTTCGCACAGACACCTCGTTGGCCCTGCCCATGATCACGTCGACGCTCTTGGGCTTCATTTCGCGCAGGATTTCAAAACGGACTTTTGTTCCGGGTTTTGTCGTTCGGATCCTCTCCCGGAAGCGATTGACCGCATCCTGTCCGACTCCGGAAAGGGTGATCCCATTCATACTCATGATGATGTCCCCCACCTTCAGCTCAGCCCTGGCTGCCGCGCTCTGAGTGACCACCATCCGAATCTTGACACCGCTCTCGGGGCCTGGAAGGCGCGGGCCTTTCGGGTTGTTTTGATCAAGTGGGTCAAGCTGAACGCCTAGAAACCCATTGTGGTCGAAGACATAGTGGTTCAGATAGGCGGTCCGCACGACTTGTTCAATCCGCAATCGAACTTCCAGTTCCTCGGTTTGGCGATAGGCCTCTCTCAGCTTCGCGAAAGCCGGCGCCCCGATTTCAATCAGTGATGTAGTGGCTGCTTCTCGGTTCTTGTAATCCGGTGAACCCAGCAAGGAGATGGACTGGTCCACGCCTGCGGCCGTGGCATCGTCCAAGGGCAGACGGAACTCATCATCGGTAACGGGACCCAGGGACGGGGGTGCGGGTTCACCAGGGAACGGCTGGGCCCAGCCCAATCGTGGCACGAAACCGAGCCCCAGAAGGATGATGAGGAGCCCGGTAAAATGAGGTCGTTTGTTCATGGCGTCCGATTCGCGACTCTTAAAAACCATATCCCTTTAGGCCGCCGGTGGCAAGATCGAGTCCTTGGGGGCCATTCGATGTGTCGCTTCGCAACTTCAATTGAGGGATTGGGTAAAAGAAGCGGGCGACCCGGCGTTGGACGAATGCGGGGAGCGATTCACGCTGGACAAGGCGTTGAATCCGGCGAGAATCCCTGCCGGCGCGGGTCATGGCGGCTCGCTGATATGAACGGTGAGATGGTAGCCAATTGATGCAGCCGAAATGGTTCTGCGTAATGCTGGCAGCGGCCGTCGGCGGCGCGTCTGCCGCACCGGCCTCCGACAGCGCCATCCCCGGTATTCACGCACGCCTACGGGCCTTATCCCAGCAAGTTCCGCTCAACCATCCGGTTTGGGTGCAGTTTTCCATTGAGAACACGAGCAACGAGCCGGTGACGCTTACGGTCCCCGGAACGGAGCCCGCGATTCCCTCGCCGGAGATGGGACTCCCGCTGGCACACGTTTTCAGCGGCGGGGGTACATCGGGTGTCGCGATTACCACCGAGTCCGGACGGAATTGGGACGAACCCGTAGGGTACCGAACACCGGCCCAGGCCCCGATTCTCCTGCTCGCGCCGCACAGCGCGGTAGGTACGACGCTTGACTTGCGGGAATATTTTCCAACGCTTCGGGGCGCGGGGCAGTATCGGCTCTCATGGAAGCCGTATGCGGCGGGTGCGGTCAGCGAAACCGTCCTGATCACCATCGCTCCGCGAAAACAGGTGGAATTGGTCACGGATGAGGGCACGATGACGGTTTCGTTGTTCTACGATGACGCGCCGCAACACGTGGCCAATTTTCTGGAACTCGCCAAGAACGGGTTTTATTCGGGAAAGACCTTCCATCGCCTGGAGCCTGGATACATGATCCAGGGCGGCTGCCCCAGGGGAGACGGGACAGGGATTCGCCTGGACGGCAAGCGTATCGCGGCCGAGCTCAACAATCGCCCGCACCAGAAGGGAAGCGTCTCGATGGCCTTGCTGGACGATGACGCGGATTCGGGCAGTTGTCAGTTTTTCATCTGCAACACGCGGCAGAAAGATTGGGACGGTCGCTACACCGTTTTTGGAGAATTGAGCGGAGAGGCGTCTTTCTTAACGCTCGATCGACTGATGGCGGTGCCGGTCGACGAACGCAGCCGTCCGCAACGAACGCTCTATATCCGGGCCGTTCACGTGGTTGACGCGCCAGCGCAAGTTCCGTAGCGAATGCCCAGAGCGGGCGGCATCATCCCTGTTTACGGGCAATTCACGATTCCCGTGTACGGATACCGGAAGCTCTTGAACGCATCAACTACGGCCACAATGTCGCTGACGTCCAGTTCGGCGCCTGGGGTCAGGACCGCCGGCTCCAGCAACGAATATACCTTCTTGGGCGCGCCGGGCAGTTTCTTGAACTTGTAGACTACTTGAGAGATGTCGGTGGTATCAGGCTGCTGCGTCGTGGCGGGCGGATTAAACGGCGCTACCACGTCGCCCCAGCGGGCAGTCTGCAGCACCAGCGCAGCGGAATAGCTGAGTTCGCCGCTGTTAATGTTGCAGGTCTGGGAGATTTCCTGAGCGTGATACAGCGAGCTGGGAATGACCTCAGGACCCCACACGTGTACGGTCCCGAAGGTCGACCAGTCCGCGTAATAGGGAGCGCATTGCAGCCGGGAGGCCCGGAAGGTAATGCCGGGGTCGAGATCCTCGATGTAGTCGATGGGCGGGCCTAACCAGCGATACTGGCCTTCGAACGCGGAAAAATCGATCGGGGGCTGCTCAGGCACGTTGGGCGGATTGGGGTGCTGGAGGGAAACCATTTTCACTCGTACGGCTGTGGTCTTTCCGGTGTTTCCGCCTTGTAGGGAAATGAAGCGGTTCTTGGAGATTCCCGCCGGTTCAGCCAGGGGAGCGTCGACCGGCTGGCAGCATTCGTCGGGGATGGAGTTTCCATTGACGTCCACCGAGTAACCGTAAAACAGGTCGCACCCGTCCGGCGATCCGTTGTTATTGCAATCCACGCAGGCCAAATCGCCGCTGCACGCCGTAATGTCGCAATCGTCGGGAGTGCCGTTGCCGTTGCAGTCGAATTCGCATTCGTCGGGAACGCCGTTGGTGTTGCAGTCCAGGCTCGGACCATTGAGGACGTCCAGATCATCGTCGATGGTATTGCAGTTGCAATCCGCAAAAATCGGGATCGGGATCTGGAACGCCATGTCCGACTTGCGCCCGCCGATGAGTGAGCTCCAGGTTTGGAAGCTGTTGATCCCCGCGCTGGGAGCCTTGACGTAGGCCTCATTACCGTAAAAGAGGAGTGATGCCGGCGGCGACGTCGTGTGGCTGGTCGTCCAATGGGTCCGCCCCGTCGGCGTGCCGCCTTCGGGGGCCACGCCGATCCAGGAAACCCCGGACGGCAACGCCAGGTTCAGCCCGGTGATGTCGTAACGATATCGAGGATAGAACTCTCCCGCGCCGAGGGCGACGCGGGTCACCGTACCGCCTCCATCGGGGACCCACATCCCGGTTAGCAGCGTTCCCGGCGATCCGGTGGGCGGAGCACCGCCCGCGTTCGCGTAGACCTCCAGACGAACGCGTCCGGTCCAGGTAAACGCGGCCTCATCTTCGGTGATCCAGCGGACGCCCGGCAAGGTTGCACCGGAGGGGAAATTCACATCGTCCACGGTCATCCAATCCGGGTTCTGGCCGCCGGACTGCGAATAGAAATAGTCGCGGTCATTGGGGACGCCGTTGTGCCACAAGAACGTGTCGGTGCCGCCATCGACGTCCGTGGTGATCAGGGCAAAGGCCATGTCCTCGAAAGCGCACGCGTGAGAGGCCGTGCTCCACGGGCCGAAGAGCCAATCGCTCCCCGGCTTCGACGCGGCGGCGGCATACACTTCGTGAGCGCCGAGAGAGTTGTCCGTCGAGTGCCAGCCCCAGAAATCGCCGTTAGCGGTGGTGGCCGTCAGCGTCTGCGTGCAGCCCGGCTGGTCATATCGAATGCCGACGACGGCCTGGATGCCGATTACATAGTCGAAGCAAAGCTCCTCGAAAAAGGCCGTCGGCTCCGCGGGAACGGCGCTGCTGCGGCTGTCCGTACCGGCGTGCAGGAGGCAGCAATCCCCCAAGGCCGCTTCATACTCGATGGCCGCATGGGGCGGATCGCAGACCGGAATCGGAGTCTCGGCGGAAGCCGTCACGTTTTCCTTCGCGCAGAAGTACAGGCCGAGGGGAGTCGCCGCGGGCTGAGCCAGGGCCAGAGGCTCAAAGAAGCTGATGAACCATCCGTCGGGTTGAACGGCGGGGTCCAGCTCGCTGCCCCACCATCGGACGCCTCGGATGGCCCGCCCGTCGGACGTAAAGTCGTCCGACAGAGCCTGATTGGAGGCCAGATCGGACCACTCCAGATTGGAGGCGAGGTCCTCGCCGTCCTCGACGGGGAGCTGGCTGAACTTCACCTGATCGAATTCACAGGTATCGTCGCGCCCCTCGCCGTTGGAGTCGCCGGTGCAGACGGTGATGGGGCCGGCCCAGACGCCGCCGTATTGATCACATTCGTTCTCTCGGAGGTTTGTGCAGCCGCCCGGAGGCGAGAGACAGCACGAGCCGTAGCAGGAACATCCGATCTGCAGGTTGTATACGCCGCGATCCGCCGTAGTACGGGCGGACATTTGAACGTAATAGGTCTCGCCAATGATCAAGCCCGAAACGCAGAGCGAAGCCAGACTGGTGGGCGCGCAACTGGAGTTCTCGCTGCAGGCGATTTCCACCAGCGCCCCGCACGGCCCCGAATAGACGGCCAGGGTGGAATCCTGGGCGGCGCTGCCGCAGGTGGAGATGCTGGCCGAGGTGGCCGATGCGGTGAACTTATACCAGAGCGTCCCTTCGTGGGCCGTGCCGCTGCCGCAACTGTATGGCGGGCTCGGCACGTTGCTTACCGAGGCATTGTCGAAGCCCCGCTGGGTGTTGCAGGCCAGCTCCCACGCCCCCAGGCACGTAGTGTGCGTCGGCGGGTAGTCATAGCCGATGGCATCGAACATGTTTAAGTCGCCGGAGCGGTAAAAGTTGGGATAGAAAGTCTCGCCGGAGCTGAGCGATGGATCCATGATGTAAATCCCCGGATTCATCGCCCTGAAGTGCGACGCCTGGTTGGGGTTCCCGTCGGCCATCTGGTATTCCACGGTGATCAGGTCGGAGTTCGAGTCGTCGTCCGTGCCCGGGGCATTGATATCGCTCAGGCGGGGCGTGGTGCCGAATTCGGCCAGCGTGTCGGGATTGTAGTCGGCGGCACCGTCGCTGCGTTGAAACCTGTAGATGTCCAGGGCCTCGATATCACTCGGCCGACCATCCGCGCCGGAGACAAACCCCAGGGCGTGCCCGACTTCGTGAACGATAACGGATTGGAAGCAATGCATCCCGGAATCGATACCATCTTGCGGAGTGTAGTCCCAAGGATAATTGCTACTAAACTGTATCGTTGCCGCGCTTCCGGAGGAACTCCCGATCGTCGCGTTGTAGTTTGCTCGTGTGAAGTAGATAAAGTCTTCGTCCGTCACGGTCGCGGAGTTGCCGTTGTAGCGGACCGGGATCGTAGCCGTCGTCGGGAAAGAGTTCTGAATAGTGTCGCTGGGGTCCATGCCCGCTTGCAGCCCCGCGCGGGCGTTTGGCCACGTCGCGAGAACATAATTACTTCCGGTTTGACCGAGAATGCCCGGCGCAAGCGCGGCAAAAGAGAAATTGACTGTCACCGTGATCGGATCGCTGAACTGGCCTTCGATATAGGCTTCGACTTCCGCCAACGCTTCGAGCGCTCCCGGCGGCAGGCTGGAAGTGATATTGAAAACCATGTTGAAGTTGCCTGGCACCCCGGCGACACCCCCTGGTCCAGGTCCGGGATGAGCGGCGGCTGCGGCAGCAGCGGCCTGCGCCGCCTGGCGAAGGTCGTCAACGGTAACCTTGGAGATGTCGCTGCCGCATACCGGACGCCAGACAGTTTGGGTTTGGACATCGATTTCCTTCCCATCGGCGTACAGGACGCTCTTTTGCACCGGTCCCGGCTCAATATAAATGGGGGCGGCTTGGGAAACGACCGTGAACACAAAGGGGACGGCAAGAACCAGGGCAACCATCCATGACTTACGGGCTATGCGACGAACACTAAACACGCCAATCCGCTCCTCTCGCGCGAAACCAAACCGTGCGATGGTAGGATCCCCCAGATGCAATGAACAACGAGTGCAGGCCGCTAGACTAACAGCAACGACCAGTTCCCCCCGACCGATGCTGAAAATGGATATAACAGCCAGCCCCTCGCCCTGTCCCGATGATTATAAGCCTAGCGGGGTTGGCGGTGCAATGCAAGCTTTATAATGTAGAATCTCCCACAAAAGCGGGGATTGAAATCGTAACTGCGGGTTATTATGGGCGGCGGCCTCCTGTGGGTGCTAGTTTGGGTTCCCCATCCGAAGGCGGCCAAGGCTTGTACCAGGGACGATCAACATGAGCCGGATTGCATTGGCCGAATCTGATGCGGACATCGTGCGATGCCACGAGGCCATGCACGAGCTACGACCCCATTTGGAACTTGACGCCTTCCAAGCCCAAGTGAAGCGGCAAATGGAAGACGGGTACCGGCTGGCGTATGTCGAGGACGGTGGCAGGATCAAGGCCGTCGCAGGTTTTAGGTTCGGCGAATTTCTCGCCTGGGGCAGGATCATGTACGTGGATGACCTGGTGACGCTGGCCTCCGAGCGCTCCAAGGGTTTTGGCGAACAACTGCTCGATTGGCTGGTCGCACAGGCGAGGGCCACAGGATGCGACCAGTTCCACCTCGACAGCGGCGTGCAGCGCTTCGGGGCCCATCGCTTCTACCTTCGCAAGCGCATGGACATCACCGCCCACCACTTCTCCCTCAAGCTGAAGTAAGGACAACGCCGCCCGCCGTGCGAAATGCACCCTGTTGCACTATTCTAGGGCCATGAACGGCTCAACCCCCGCAGTCGTTTGCCGGGACCTGCGAAAGCGATATGTGACCCGCGGGCAGCCGCCGGTTGACGCCCTGGTGGGTCTCGATCTGGTCGCCCATGCGGGCGAGTGTCTGGGCCTGCTGGGGCCCAACGGAGCGGGCAAAACCACCACGATCGAAATCCTCGAAGGTTTGCTGGAGCCGACGTCGGGCGACGTTGAGGTGCTTTGCATGCGCTGGGGCAGCGACGATGAAGCCCTCCGGCAGCGCCTGGGCATCTCCCTGCAGGAGACGCGCTTGGCGGACAAGCTGACCGTCACGGAAACGCTCAAACTCTTCCGCAGCTTCTATCGCAACGGCTGTGAGCCCGCGGAGATCCTCGAAGTCGTCACCCTCTCCGAGAAGCAAAACGCCCGGTTGGACACCCTCTCCGGCGGGCAGAAACAGCGCCTGGCCGTGGCCTGCGCCCTGGTCGGCGAACCCGAACTGCTGTTCCTGGATGAGCCAACCACCGGGCTGGATCCGCAGTCGCGCCGTGACGTTTGGGACATCGTCCGGCGGCACAAAGAGCGCGGTCGAACGACGCTCCTGACCACCCACTACATGGATGAGGCCGAGCGCCTTTGCGACCGCGTCGCGGTCGTGGACCGGGGCAAGGTGATCGCGGTGGGCTCTCCCTCCGAGTTGATCCATCGCATCGGCGGCGAGCATGTGATTGATTTCGCCCTGAAGAACCACGCGGCGACCGCCATCGTGGAATCGATGTTTTCTGACTTGCCCAGCGTTCGCGACTGCCACGCCGACGCGGGCGGGTTCACCCTCACCGTCGGGGCGCCGCACGAATGTATCCCCGCACTGGTGCAGCGGCTCAGCACCAATCAACTGGAACTCGCCCGCCTGACGACCCGTCACGTCAGCCTCGAGGACGTTTTCGTCAGCCTTACCGGCCGGAAGTTGACGGCAGAAGAGCTAGCGGACAAGACGCCATGAAAAGGTACTCGCCCAACTGGGAATTGTTCCTTTGCCGGATGCGGATGTTCTACCGCGAGCCGGACGCGGTTTTCTGGACTTACGGATTTCCCGTCTTGTTGACCATCGGACTGGGGGTGGCCTTTCGGACGAAACCGCCGGACAAAGTGCCGGTCGCTATTCAAGACGTGGCGGCGCTCAGCGATGTTCTGCAAACGCTCGAAGGCGATCCGGTTTTTCAGACGTTCGTCGGATCGGTCGCGCAGTGCGAATCATGGGTTCGCAAAGGAGAGGCCGATATCGCCGTTCTTCATACGGACGGTACTGAATACCGCTCCGATCCGACGCGGCCGGAAGCCGCCTTTGCTCGATTGAAGGTGGATGACGCCATCCAGCGGGCGGCCGGCCGGTCCGACTCCGTTGCCGTCAATGACGCTCATATGACGGCGCCCGGCGCTCGATACGTCGATTTTCTCATTCCGGGGCTGTTGGGGATGAACCTGATGGGCGGAGGCCTGTGGGGAATCGGCTTTGTCACCGTGGACATGCGCCTCCGCAAACTGCTGAAACGACTCGTGGCCACGCCGATGCGCAAGCGAGATTTCTTCCTCTCGCTGATCGGCTCGCGGATGGTCTTTACCGTTCCGGAAATGCTGTTGCTGTTGGTGACCGGCTGGTTGCTGTTTCGCGTCGCCATCGAGGGTAGCCTGGTGAGCATCGCCGTCGTGGCCGGCGTAGGGGCGCTCAGTTTTTCGGGACTCGGCCTGCTTCTGGCGAGCCGGGCCCGCAAGATTGAGACCATTTCCGGGCTGATGAACGCCGTCATGCTGCCCATGTGGATTTTTTCGGGGATTTTCTTCTCCTCGAAACGCTTTCCCGATGTGGTTCAGCCGTTCATTCAAGCGTTGCCGCTCACGCAGCTCAATAATGCGCTGCGTGCGGTCATCACCGACGGCGCTTCGCTGATGTCGCAGTGGATGCCCCTTACGATCCTCGCGGCCTACGGGCTGGTTTCGTTCGTATTGGCGTTGAAGTGGTTTCGATGGACGTAGGGTCGTCGCTGTCGAAAATGGGCCTGGAGGGATTCGAACCCCCGACCAAGCGATTATGAGTCGCCTGCTCTAACCGCTGAGCTACAGGCCCGGCCGCCCTATTGCATCAGCGCGTAGGCACATCGTCAAAGACAAGCCGTTCAATCGGCTCGGCAGGAGCCTCGCCCTCCCGATCACTTCATGGCCTCGGCGAAGACTTTCTGCGCCGCGGAGAGGCCCGCCCCGGCGGAGAGCTTGAACCCTTGCCCGATCAAGCTCATTTCCATCGCGGAAAGAACGCCGAGGGTATCGAAGGCGTCGACATATCCCATGTGCGAAAATCGGACGATCTTGCCTTTGAGGTCGCCCTGCCCGCCGGCAACCTGGAAGCCGTACTTGGCCCGCATCGTCTTGCGGAGCGCGCCTTCGTCAACCCCGGCGGGGACTACGACGGCGGTCACAGAGTCGGCGGGATCGATGGCGAATAGCTTGAGTCCCATGGCCTCGGCTGCGGCGCGAGTCGCTCTGGCGAGGACCGTCGTCTCGGCCCAAATCGACTCCAGGCCTCGCTCCTTGATCCCCCGAAGAACATGAAGCAGTCCTCGGACTAATGTCACCGGAGGGGTGTAAGGCACGTCCCACTCGGCGAGCGATTTGCGATAAGTCTTCAAGTCGTTGTAAAGGGTCGGCGTCTTGCCCGATTCGATCCGTTCCCAGGCACGATCACTCACCGCGACGAAGGCCAGCCCCGGCGGGAGCATCAAGGCCTTCTGCGATCCCGTGATGTAGGCGTCAACACCCCATTCATCCATCTTGCAGGGGATAGCCCCAACGGCGGTGATGCCATCGACGATGAGCAGCGCTCCGCGCTCGCGGGTCAATCGCCCGATTCCGGAAATGTCGGACAACGCCGTCGTGGAGGTCTCGCTGTGGACAACGATCACGGTGTCGATCTTTGGATCGGCATCTAGTGCTTTTTTGATGTCCGCGGCCTTTGCCCCGCGACCCCATTCGATGGGCAATCGCGTGTGGGCGATGCCGAACGCGGCGCAGACCTTGACCCATCGCTCGGCGAACTTTCCGTTATCCACGACAAGGGCTTTGTGACCCGTCGGGCAACATCCGACGATGGCCGCCTCGGCAGCGGCCGTCCCGCTCCCCGCCAGGGTCACGCAAGTCGTCTTGGTCTGAAAAAGGTATTGCAGGAGTCCGTGGGCTTCCTTGACCCACTCTTTGTAGATTCCCGTCCGATGGTGCTCCATCGGCCGGGCCATTTCCAGCATCACATCCTCCGGCACCATCGTCGGGCCGGGGGTGAACAGGCGTATCTTCTTCATGATTCCCTCATCTTGGGTAAGGCCCAATACAGATTGTCAGAGCGCCGCGCTATGAATTATAAGTGCGTTGCAAGCGCGGAGCTAGAAGGGATTATTGACTCATCAACTGCCGCGCTAGTTTCTCCGCAAGGCGAGCGCCGATGGCCAAAGGATCGTCACCCTGCTCAACACCTTCGACCATTCGTGTGCCATCGTCTGTGAAGAGCTGACCTCGGAGAGTAATCGTGTTTTCAATTACCGTGGCCAAGGCCCCCACCGGGGTATGGCATCCGGCGTGGAGATTCCGAAGAAAACTCCGCTCGGCTTCAACCGCGAGCCTCGACGCGCGGTCTTCGATTGTGGCGAGGTTTTTGGCCAGTGCTTCGCCGGTTCGCATCTGCACGGCGAGTGCGCCTTGTGCCGGAGCGGGTACAAACCGATCCAGGGGAAGCTCAATCATGTTCGCCGGACGCAAGCCCAGTCGCTTTAGCCCCGCGGCGGCGAGCACGACACCGTCGAATTCTCCCTGTCCGACCTTGGCGACCCGAGTGGGCACGTTGCCGCGGATCGGCACGATTCGCACATCGGCTAACCGACGAAACTGGGCTGCACGCCGCGGACTACTGGTTCCGAGTCGCAGTCCTCGCGGCAGATTTAATAGGTCAACGGGTTCGGCGGTCATGAGCACGTCATGCGGCACTTCGCGTGACGGCACCGCGGCAACCATCACGCCCGGAGTGGCCGCCGTCGGCAAGTCCTTGTAGCTGTGGACGGCCAAGTCGATCCGCCCTTCCAACAGGGCTTGCTCGATCGCACTAACAAAACCGCCGACGGGAAAATCCGTATCCAAAGGCTGGCCGGTGGCGATGTCACCGTGTGTTTTGATAATGACTTCGTCAAACTCCATTCCGGAGTGAGCGTGGCGCAGCAGGTCGCAGACCCATCGTGTTTGAATGAGCGCGAGGTCGCTGCCCCGGGTGCCGACGCGAAGCCGAGTCATCGGGCGAGGCTCCGAAAGGAATCCGTCGCTGCGTCGATAACGGTTGCGATAGCGTCGCCATCGTGAGCAGCGGACAAGAACATGGCCTCGTAGCTGGAAGGCGGAAGCCAAACGCCGCGATCCAGCATGGCATGGAAAAATCTGGCGAACTGCTTGTGATCGCAGGCCTGGGCATCGTCGAAGTTGCGAAGGGGGCGCTGCGAGAACGCGATCCCTAACAGCCCACTCCGCGCGCCGGTTTGTACGGCAATACCGGCAGACTCCGCGGCAGTGTGCATGCCTTCGGTGAGGCGCGTGCTCTTGACGTGAAGAGCCTCATAGAAACCGGTGGTCTGACATAATCGCAGCGTCGCGATCCCGGCGGCCATGCCAAGGGGGTTTCCGCTGAGTGTTCCGGCCTGGTACATCGGACCCAACGGGCTGACGAGCGACATCAACTCGCGGCGAGCTCCATAGGCGGCGACGGGCATTCCGCCGCCGATGACTTTCCCGAGGCAGGTGATGTCCGGGCGAAAACCGCACGCATTCTGAAAGCCGCCCCAGGCCACGCGAAATCCGGTCATAACTTCATCAAAGATCAAAAGGCTGCCACACCGATCGCAAAGCCACTTCAGGCCCTGCAAGAAACCTTCGACGGGCTCGACAAATCCCATGTTCCCGGCAATCGGCTCCACAATGATCGCCGCTACCTCGCTCCCGTGTGCGGCCATTATGTCTTCGACTGCCGAGAGATCGTTGTATGCTGCGAGCAACGTGGTTTCCGCAAAGGCCTTCGGCACTCCTGCGGAATTGGGCACGCTGAGCGTCGCCGCGCCGGAGCCTGCGGCGACCAACATCGAATCCGCGTGACCGTGATAGCAACCGATGAACTTGAGTATTTTGGAGCGTCCCGTTGCGGCGCGGGCCAATCGGATGGCGCTCATGGCCGCCTCCGTGCCGCTGTTGACAAAGCGAACGAACTCCATCGAGGGCAAGGCGCTCACGATCATCTCGGCAAGTTCTGCTTCGGCGGCGCAGCAGGCTCCGAAACTCAAGCCGTTCTCCGCGGCGCGGCAGACGGCCTCAACCACGGCGGGGTGGGCATGTCCAGCGATTGCGGATCCCCAACTGCCGACCAGATCAACGTAGCGATGACCATCAACATCGAAGATGTACGGGCCGGCGGCGTGATCGACGAACACCGGCGCCCCCCCTACTGCTCGAAAGGCACGGACAGGGCTATTGACGCCGCCTACGAGCACGCGACATGCGCGCTCGTAAGCCGCCGCCGATCGTGTATGTTGCGATGGATGACGATCGTTCATAACGATTCCGCCGAATGCGCTGCGAAAACGCGCAGATTGTCGCAGGCCGCAAGCGTTGCGGCAATTCGGCTGCTGAAAACCACCGAAGAAGTGGACTCAAACAGGACGCTGGGTTTGCGTGGGAGATGGTTCAGCCGGGGCGCTGGAATCGGGATCGGTCAAAGAGCCAACCAATGCATCCGTGAGAGTCAAGCCGCGCATTTGTTTCGGCGTCGGCGGACGGTCGTCCGGTCCCAGCGCTTCGGAGGCCGAAGAATAACGGTAGAATCTGACGGCGCGCTCCTGAACGATCACGCCGACCACGCAACCCGCGGCGGCGAGGATTGGATCGGTGAGACTGACCACCCGGACGGGAATGAATAGTTGTAAGCACTCGATCAGGAAGGATAGACCGACACAGACCAAAGCAATCCGAACCAAACGAGGGCCAAAATCGAGGCGTGAAGTTCGCGTCCAGCAGGTCGCCAAGAGGGCCGCCAACACGGCGTAGGCGACGAATTTCTCCATCACGTCGATCATCATCACGTCAAAACGGGTGGCAAAATACGCGATGAACGGCAAGGTCGCCCGCGTCGCAACCGTTTCCCAAACACCGCCCTGGGGCAATGTGAAGGTCAACGGAATAACCCCGGAAAAAAGGATGTGGCAGAAGGTCGCCACGCAGGCAATACCCGCCATTCGTCTCCACCGGCGCGACATGTTAGAGTCGGCAATGGCTCCGAATGGTCGAATGTAGAACGAGTGAGTGAGTATTCCGCCGCAGGTGCCCAGAAAGCGAAACAGTACATCGGTCGCGTCGCTACCTCGCGAAACGACCGGGAACTGTAGAACGCTCAGTGCGACGGCGAAAAGTCCGCAAAGCCACATTCCAAGGGCCGTTGCGGCCCTGGATCCAAACCCGTAATCGCAGCGCAATAGGGCAACAACAAGCCAAGCCAAAACAACGAATGACGCCGTCTCCGCCGCCCATCGCAACCATCTTCTCAATGCCTGCAAACGCACGAGGTCAATCGCAATGGCGTCGCCTTCGGCTTCCGCTTGATCCTGCAGGGATTGCAACGCGGCGCTCTCACCGAACGGTACAAAAACAGAGTTCCGAACGGCGCTCTTTAATCTCGAGGAGTCGAACGAGAAGGAGAACGGGATGGTAGCGCACACGATGAGAAGCGCGCAATACGATTTTGCGATCGCAGCCAAAGGGCGATCGTGGAACTCAAAGATGGCGGCGCCGATGAATGGAGGGACAAACAGGCGTCCGACGGACGAAACCGAGGCCCCCACTCCCGCGCCGAGCACATTGCAGACAAGATCGGCAAGAGAGGAAACTCGCGATGGCGAGTACATCTGGATCCATTCAATTCCGCCGCTGAGCAGCGCGGAAAAAAAAAGGGTCAGCAGCATGGCTGACGCCCGCCCCATTCCTCGCTTCAAAAGGCACCATTGCAGAAAAACCCCCAGCGGGACAAACAAGAACAAGTTGCTCACCGCATCGGCGTAGACGAACGTCCAGACATTGAGAAACGGCCGGGACTCGCCTTCGCCAAAAGGCGTAAAATCAAAAGGGACTGTACCAAACTGCACAACAAACAGGGCGGCAAAGGCGGTGAGAAGCTCGACGTAATGTCGAAGGAAGAAACCGGCAATGCGCGGGGATCGGCGGGTTTCCATCGTACGAAGAGCGGCGGTGACGAAAGCTGCGAGACCTCGGCGCTATCGCCTGGTCCTTGGGTTTCTCGGCGGCCATTCCACCGGTTGAACCGGCCCCGCGGGGGTCCAACCCGTCGGGGTCTCAACCAACGCCGGCTGGTCTTTTCGTATCAATTCTCGCACGCAGGCATGGACTTGTCTCTCAAATTTCGCCCGCACCAGGGCGCGGGAGTCCGTTTCCCACATGTTTACTCTTTTGTCCTTGTCGGGTTCCTCCGTCGGCGGCGAGACCGAGAGGGCTTGGGCGTGGATGGCGGCGAGCGGTTCATTCGCTTCCGTATCGTACAAGACGCCGAACATCTCCGATTCCGTCTCGCTCAGCTCGTTGACTGCATAGATCAGGCCGAGGCGAGCGTGGAGGGCACGAAAAGCCGCGAGAATTTGCACCGGATCGGCCTGGCCCCCGCCGAGGTCCCGTTGGTCGATGGGAAAGACCTCGCTGACGGCCATTTGGTCGTCGAACGCCGTGTTCCATTGCAGGAATTCGTTACGCGGATCAGCATAGAGTCCCGGCTGGATGACCGACGCCTGCCCTTTGTCTGGTTCCAGCGAGATGCGGGTGACCGACATATTGGCCGGGAAAAGACCCGTCGTCTGCCGCGTGGTCACGATTTGATACGAGTCGTGCGGCTCCGCGACCGCCTGCGTAGCAACGTGCGACCACCCTACCCCCGGCTTGGGCGTCCAAACGATCGGCTCCTTCGGCGCTTGGCAACCAACCGACGGCGCTAGCGCAGCGCCGATCAGAACCCATCGCCGTCTTGTCAGATTCCTGAATCGCAACATCAATAATCCGCGCACCTTCCGCGAAGCGAAACCGAAACGGGTCCACTGCGATCATCCCCTCTCATCATTCACCCCTTTCGATATCGGGCGCTGCTGCTCGACACTGGCCAAAAAAGGTCCGGAAGAGTGATTCATCGGATCAGTTTGCACCGTTATCGGGCTTCTCGTTACCCTTCCACCCTGCTCGCCCGTACCGATAACTAAGCCGGAATCCCTAGTCATCCGATGGAATCGCAGGGATTCTTCGCAGGGATGCTGAAAACCATGCAAGCACCATTAGCCGGTCCAAACATCGCCGCTTCGAGGTTCCCGGAATTGGCCCTGGAAGGTGGGTCAACGGCCGGCGCAATGCTGCACGGGCTGGGAAAGCGCGCCGTTCGAATGACCGGCCGGGCGCTGATCGGCTTGCCGCCGTCGAGTTGGCTGCTCGTGGACCTGACGCTCATCGTCATCAGCGTCTATGTTGCCTATTCGCTGTTTCCGCCTGTTCCTTTCATAGATACCCCCCACGTCGCCCTGTGGCAGGCATCTGCCATCTTCGCCTTTGCCGGAATCATCGCCAGTCTTGTTTTCGGGCTGTACGAGCGCGTGACGATCATGGGCCGTTCTCGAATCCTCACCCGAATGTTGCTCACGGCCATGGCCGCGACCGTCATCGCTTACGCGATCATCTATGTCATCATGTACTCCACCGTCAGCCGCCGGGTTGCGGCCCTGGCAGTAACGCTGTTCCTTTTCACCGGAACGGGCGTGCGTTTCGCGGCATGGTGGGCAGTCCAAAGGGTCCAACGCGGATTGCTGGTCGTCGGCTCACGCGCTCTTTTCAGGTCTTTTGAGCGGGCCCAGTCTGAAGGCTTCCTGCACGAGTATCAACTGGCTGGTTACAGCTCCGTGGGGGATGCGGCGGACGACGAAAGGGACGATCCCTATTTCCTGGGCGGCATCGCCGCCCAGATCGCCACGCTGCCGCGCCGCCGCGTGACGGACATCGTCGTGGGGGCGGGCGCCTCCCGCGACCCTCAGGCGATGGCATGGGTCGTGCCGTGTCTTCAAGCCGGTTGCCGCGTAACCAATGAGGCGATCTTTTACGAAAAGGCGACGGGGCAGATCCTCGTCGATGAAATCACGCCCTCGTGGTTTCTCTTTGCGGACCTGAAAGTACATTGCGACGAGCAGGCCACGCTCAAACGAGTGGTCGATCTGTTCACCGCCGGGCTGGGGCTGCTGCTCTCGGCTCCGTTTTGGCCCATCATTGCTCTCGTGGTCAAGCTGTGCGACGGCGGACCCGTCTTCTACTCTCAGAACCGCGTTGGACAAAATGGGCGCGTCTTCCGGCTCATCAAGTTTCGCACCATGCGGCCTGACGCTGAAAACGGCAAGAGCGTCTGGTCCACGCCCAATGACCCGCGAGTCACGGCGGTCGGGCGCTGGCTTCGCCGAACTCGGCTCGACGAGCTTCCGCAATTGTACAACGTCCTCGTGGGCGATATGTCGATCGTCGGCCCGCGCCCCGAACGGCCAGATATCGTCCACGACCTCACAAAGTGCGTCCCCTATTACGCGGAACGGCACCTGGTCAAACCGGGGCTGACGGGCTGGGCGCAGATCAGTTTCCGCTACGGCTCGACCGTCGAAGATGCCAAACGGAAACTGCAATTCGATCTCTACTATCTCAAGCACATGTCCTTTGAGCTGGACATGATCATCTTGTTCCGCACCATCGGCACGTTCCTGCGCGGCGCATGCTGATAAGCCGTTGCGAGCCGCGAACTTCAGTTCGCGCGGACGCACGAACGCCGAAAAAAGTCATGATTTCTTCCCCAGCAACCAAACTATGTGTCCGATTTGTGGAAGGATGAGCTTCTCCATCGCGAGGCGAACGGCCGCCGTCGAACCGGGAAGCGAGAAGATGACCCTGCCGCGAAGCACGCCGGCCACGGCGCGGGAGAGCATGGCCGCCGCGCCGATCTCCTGAAAACTGAGCATCCGAAAAAGCTCGCCGAAGCCGTCGATGCGTTTTTCCAGCATTCCGGCCAGTGTTTCGTAGGTCGTGTCGCGCGGTGCAAGGCCTGTTCCCCCGGATAGGATGATCGCCTGGCACGCGTTGTCGGCACACAAGGCCGTGACTTTCTCGCGGATTTGGGCAGGCTCATCGGGGACGATCTCGTAGCCCACTATGTCATGTCCCGCGGCGACCAGAAGCTCGCGGATCATGGCCCCGCTTGTGTCGGTATCAGCGGTGCGCGTGTCACTGATGGTGACGATCTCGCAGTCAACGCGTTCCACTTTCTGAGCGTGATGAGGATCGGTGGTCATGGATATCCATTGTCGATGGGCGAATGTCGGTTGTCGAATGACGACAGAAACTTCCGAAACGCCAAAAAGTCGAAATGTCAAAACGCCGAAATCGGAATGGGAATGAGGCCAGCGAGGAGTAAAAGAGGCATTCTTGCTTTGGTTTGTGAATCAGGGCTGTCAAATGGGTTCGTTTTGCAAGTACAGTTTTTTGCTTAGTGTCAGCATGTGGCACATGCGAAAACGCAGAAACGCGGAAAGCTAAAACACCGAAATGGGTGAACCAACACTGGGCTGCCCAACACGATTGTAACTGGCTTTGCTTTGGGTTTGTTTTCATTTTGTTGTTTGTAACTAAGTTGTTTTCTAATCGTCGGTTACGCCCTTTGTAACTGGGTTCGTTTCGCACGGGCGGGGGACCCATTGCAGCCCTATTAGCGCGCCCGGTCCGCTTCCTTCGAGTCGCGCTGTAGGCGCGGAATGAGTGTGCGTCTTTCATCTATCCTAATAACGTGACGGGCGCTAGGTCGCGCGCGGTCATAAGGGCGATCAGGTCCAAAGCCAATTACGAATTACAAGTTACGAATTACTAAGAGGGACAGGCACACGATATGGCACTGAGAGAAGCCGTGATATCACGCCGGATTACAGGGCGCATGGTCGCCCCCGTAGGTACCGCCCTGAGCCAGGCAGTCCGCGCGATCGGTGATGAAACACTCGGTTTCGGGAACGTAGCACGCTCCGGTGGGAAGTGCGCCGCTCACCACGAGAGCGAAATCGGCATCGTCCGGGTCATTGGGATCGTCGGGGTTGTAGCATCCGATGTTGATGCAATGCCCGTCCTGATTCAACTCGTCCACCCGTACGCGGATCTTCCATAGCCCGGCCTCGGGATTCTGCTTGAACACGTTTTCGACGGTGTTGCGCTCGTCTTTTTCCTCACTCGCCAGGATGTTATCGGTGGTCGACCACAGCCCCGGGATCTGACCGTAATTGTTCGTCAGGCCATAATTGCCCCAGTACACCGTACCGGTCGGGGAGATCACCTTCAGACCCAGGTCGTTCACACGGTGCATACAAAAGTTGCAAGGTTGCGGTGGAGGAGGGCATGGGTCACCGACCGGAGTACAGGCGGCGGTACTGCCCGGCGGGTCGCGGTAGACCAGAGTGGCTTTCAGGAACGGTTCGCCAGAATTGACCTTCACGTTGTACACCACGGAGCCGAGTTCCAAGAGCAACTGGGTTTCGTTGATGATGACCATTTTCTGGCGAAGGTCGTAGACGTTCTTGACGTTGGGCACCCCCCAGCCCTGTACGCTGCGGGTAATGTCGCGATTGGGGAGCGGTCCGCTGATCCAGTCATATTGGTTGGCGGTGTTGATGAGCATGGCCTTGACAGTGGTCATGTGCGGACGACGCTTGAATACGCAGTTCTCAATCAGAGGATTGCACGTGGGAACGCCGATCCCGAAGATATTCTTCCCGTCGGCGTCGCTGTCGTCAGCCCACATCTCCATGACCAGTCCTGCGAGACCGCAGACAATGGGAGTCGCGAAGCTCGTCCCATTAAAGCTTCCTGGTGGATAGGGAGAGTCGCAAGTTAGGCAGCCACCACACGCAGAACAGGACACTGAGCAATAGCCGCTATGAATACAGTCAACCAAGTGGGCAAGGTCGGGTTTGACGCGTCCATCCGCCGCCGGTCCGATGCTGGCACAGTTCGCCGTACTGACCCCGCAACTTGTTGGGAACCCGCACCAACGATCATCGCCTATGCCTGTGTTACTGTAATGCTTGATGCCACCGACGGAAATCGTGTTCTTGGCCCAGGCTTGCTCACGGGACGCCATCGATTGAGAAAGAATAGGGTCCCCTTCAGAGTTTTCGGCTCCGTTATTGCCTTGGGATTGGCAATGGAGGAGATCGAAGTCGAAGAGAATCTCGTCCATGTCCGAGGATATTGTTGTGTAGATTTCGGTGTCACCAGTTCCCCCGCTAGTCGATTGAAAGACGGCCTGATAAGTCAGAGTCGGGTTGACGAGTTCAGCGCTATGGTTGTATCGGTTGTAAACTGCAAAATCGTAGGGATCAAGCCCGACGTTATCCCAGTCGGCGATGATGGGCTGACCGCAGGGCAGAATGTCGGTACGGGCGAAATTTCCGGCACCATTGCCGAAGATGATCACGGAGGTCGCCGCCCCATGATTTCCCAGGCTTACCGTTCCGCCGTGTTCGATGGGCGCAGAGCGAACGCTGGGCAGGCAGTTGTAAGAGGAACTGAAGTCGCCATGGGTGGGGTTGAAGGCGCAATCGAAGACTTCCCCACGCACGCCTACGCCTTGGTAATTGCCCGCGTTTGCTAAGTCATTTACGCCGCTGACGATGCGGGCGATGTCCACGTCCGGCTCCATCTCGCTCCAGCGGTCGATGAACAGCACCTCGTCCATGCGGGCGACCTGTTCAAGCTGCGAGCTTGTGAGGGTGGCAACGACCATCCGCTTGCTCGCGTCGGCGGAATCGACGATGCCGCCGATGCCCGCGATCCGCTCCGCGAGGACTGCCTTTTGAGTCGGTTGCAGGACCCGAATGTTGTAGCGCTGGAGAGGAAAGACCTGCTGAAGAGCGGCGAGGTTCTGACGCAGGAACGGCTCGAGACGGTAGGCGGGAAGATAGGGTACGACTGCACGAACAAACGGAAGCGCTTCTACTGCAACCCGCGACTGCGGGGTGAGTTTGGCGACATACGCGTGGTTAGGAAGAAAATCATAAATGACTGCCCCCTCGCTCTGCATCGCGGCGCGGAAAGCCTGTAACGGCTGAGTGACGAACTGCACGATGTAAAGCTCGCTGTTCGGGTCGCTTTGCAGCGAACTAGCAACGGCGGGCTGTTCGACCGTCGGGTCGAATCGTGCGTATTGAAGCTGAAGGTCGTAGAAAGTCGCTCGGACCTCATCGACATTGGTTCCAATAAGGCTGATGGCATAGTATGGTTGGCGTAACCCATCACCATGGATTTCATCCCATAGCACGGCGACGCCCGCTGAGTCGGGAATCGCGACAGAGCGCAGGTCGCTCACCGTCTTATCGGTGTTGTGAAACGGCTCGTTGTCATCGAGCCGCAAATAAGTGATGCCGTTTGCTGTAGTCGAATTCACCTCCGCTCGAGAGGCAGTCCCGACGGCGAAACATAGGACAATCAATAATGTAACTTGGCTCGGACAACGGACACGGCGCAAAACGACCGTCCCTGTGATGAGTACTCCTAGTGTCAAGGCAACCAATCCCCAAGCGTTCAGGGTCGGGATCATAGGCGGACGTGTTGCGACGGCATTCAAGATAAACTGATCGCCATAACCATATTCGCCCAGATACACCGAAATCCCACTTTCCCAAGTGTTTCGCATTATGCCGATTGAGTTGGGAGGCGAAGAGTCATTAAATGCCGCCAAAACCTTGGCGTCGGGATGCCCCGATGTATCCCGCAATGCCGGGCATATACTGTCGGAACAGTCCGTGATCACTGTTCCTATAGGGATTCCCCCGAGGATCGGATCGCTCGCGGTTGTTCTCAAGCGCCCACTGCCGCCTGAATAGATATTGGCGCCAACCCATGCTTGAACGGTAGGGTTGGTGTCAATGCCCAGCGCCTGCGGAGCGAAATAAGCCGTGATCACGGTTTTTCCGGCGCTCATGCAATCGGCAAGCGTACCTGCGGGATCGGACCATTCAGCGGACAAATCAATAATGACTTCAAATGGAGTCAGCGGGGCCGTAGGTCCTTCCTTTGGGAACAGGGTACAGGTATGTCCGTTCTGAGTGAGAAGGTTGCACCACTGCTGCCCAACGGGCGGCTCCCAATCGATGACGGCGACGTTTCGGGCTTGCGCGACCTGGGACAAGCCGACGAAACCTACCAATCCGAGGACAAAGACGGTTTGCCTGCACATGATTCGATCTCCTGTTAGGTCAACCATTTGCTGACGGAGACTCTCCAATTCTATCGCAAATCGGCTCACGTGGCAAGACAGCCAGAGCGTCGTGCTGGTGTTTCTGAGGGCGCCCGGATGCTTCGCTTCGCTCAGCTTGACAGGCGAGCTAAAAACGGCGGCCAAGTTCACGGGTCCCTCCCGGACCGATACGATACGCCAATGAAGAAATCCGGGGCCAGGGCGTGGTTGGTCTACATCGGCGTCCGCGCGGTGTTCGCCATCATGCAGGTCTTTCCCATCGACTGGAACCTGCGGACGGCGCGAATCCTGGCGAAAGTCTGGGCGGTGATCCTTCCTCGGCACCGGCAGCGGGCGGTGGCACACCTTTCCGCGGCCTACGGCGGGAGCCTGCCGATGGGGCGCATTTCTCGCTTCGCGGACCTTTGCCTGGAAAGCGTGACGATGTTCGTGGTGGAAGTGATCTGCCTGCCGCGGCTGATCAACGCCTTCACGTGGAGCCGCTACATCGAGTTGAAGGACTTCGACGACGCCCTGCGGCTGATCCTGAGCGGTAAGGGCGTAATCTTCGTCACAGGGCACTTCGGATCGTTCGAGGTCATGGGTCACCTGCTGGCGGCGCTGGGATTCGACATGACCGCGGTGATGAGGCCGCTGGACAACGTTTATCTGAACCGCTTCGTCGTGGCCAGCCGCCGGACGCACGGACTGACCATGCTGGACAAGAAAGGGGCGATGAGCAGCGCGGAGGCCCTGCTGGCCGACGGGAGGCTGCTGGCCTTCATCGGAGACCAGGACGCCGGGCGGAAGGGAATCTTCGTGGACTTCTTCGGCCGCCCGGCCTCGACGTACAAGTCGATCGGGCTGCTGGCCATGGCCACGGGCGCGCCGATTGTCGTGGGATACGCCCGGCGACTCGGCAACGCGGCGCGCTACGAAGTGGGCGTGCCGCGAATCATTCGCGCGGAGGAGTGGGAACAGCAGCCGGACCCCCTGCGGTGGATCACCCAGGAGTACACGTCGGCCATCGAGTCCTTCGTTCGCCTGGCGCCAGAGCAATACCTCTGGATTCACCGGAGGTGGAAATCCCGGCCGAAGAGCGGGCGGGCGGAGCGGCGAGGGGCACGGCTTGAAGGAAAGCCCGTTGAAACGGGCTGAAAAAAAGTCTGGGGTCAACTTGTTACCAGCCGTAAACGGCTGGCCTGTAGCGCCGCCATCGGCGGCGGAAAGACCGCTAAAGCGGTCTGAATTCCACCAGCCCAAAGCACCGTAGTCACTCACTGGTGAAGCGGGCTGAATCGGAAAAGCCCATTCCAACGAATCGAAACGAGCCTAGAGCTGGCTGCGGGTCAGGAGGGCGAAAACCTCCCGATTTCCGCCATGGCCGCGCAGGGGGCTGGGAAAGACGCCTTCAACTTTCCAGCCTTGGGATTGAATCTCTGACAGCAGAGGCTCGACCACCGAATCGACCGCGGCATCGGGCAGGACGCCGCTCTCGAGCAAGTCTTTGGGGGCCTCATAATGCGGCTTGATGAGCGTGACCACTCGGCCGACGGGCGAGATCATCCGAGTGACGCTTTGCAGGATGCGGCGCTGCGGCGTCCAGCCGACGTCCACGGTCACCAGATCGACCGGCCCCGGCAAGATGGCGTGCAGGGCGTTCGTGCGTTCGAGGACAGTGACGCGCGGGTCTTTGCGCAGCTTCCAGGCCAGAATCCCGTAGGCGGTATCAATGGAATAAACGCGGCGCGCTCCGCGGCGAAGCAGGCAATCCACGAACCCGCCGACGTGACTACCTAAGTCAGCACAAACGATTCCTGTTACATCGATGGCGAAGTGTTGTAATGCGGCGTCGAGCTTGTCGCCGCCGCGAGAGACGTAAGGATTCGCGGGCGAGTCGGTCACGAACCCCATTGTCGATTTGCGATTGTCGATTGTCGATTGCCAGCGCGGAAAAACACTGGTGGACGAGCCACCAGTGGCACCCATCGGCGACGGCTTAGGCGGCCTTGCCGGCCTTGGCGGCATTCAAGCGCCGGGCGAGGCGGGACTTGCGACGAGCCACGGTGTTCTTGTGCAGCGTTCCCTTGGCGGCCAGTTGGTCGAGCTTCTTGGTGACCACGGAGAAAGCCCCGGTGGCCGCTTTGGCGTCGCCGCTATCCAATATGTCCAGAAGCCTCCTGGTTTCGGTCTTGATGACCGATTTGCGGGCGCGGTTACGAATACGGTTCCGTTCATTCTGCTTCACGCGTTTTTTCGCCGAGGCGAGGTTAGGCACGGTTATTTCTCCCTTGAATCTTCCAGTCGCTTATCGTGTCGCGCGGCCCATCTGGCCGGGTGACGTCAGGCCGTCCAGTCTAGCACGAACGTCCTTATAGTTGTAGTCCAGCTGCATGATATTCCCGTAGGTTTTGCGTGTGGCGTCCAAGTCGCCGGCGGCCTCCTGAGCCCTTCCGAGCCAGTATAGCATGGTTTTCGCTAGTTCGTCGTCGGCGACTTCGTATTCCTTGACCGCCTCCTCCAGGGCAGCGATCGCTTCGTTGTTGTATCCCTTGCGAAAGAAGCAGCGGCCCAAGTACATGCCGCAAGCGGCCTTGTTCTTGGGGTCATTGCGTGCTTTTTGGAAGAGCGGGATGGCCTCGTCGAACTGTCCGGCGCGGAACTTGCGAATGCCATACTCGAAGCGGACGCGATAGTCGGTGGGATACTTGTCCACGCGTTCCTTGAAGACGCTCAATTCAAAGCGAAGCTGGGCGATCTGCTTTTCCTTCAACACGGCGGCGTCGCCGGTTTTTTCCGCTTGTCGGACCTCGCGTCCGAGTTGCTTCATGCGCACCTCATCGGCAAGGTGCTTCCACCGATACTCGCCGCCGCGTTTGTACTCGCCGACGAGAAGCCCGATGGCCCGCGACTCTTCGTCCACGCGCTCCCGGCGACACAGCAGATCGACGAGCGACTTGATGGCCGCGGCGTTTTCGGGGTTTTTCTGAACTTCGGCGTCAGCCTTGGCGATCAGATCATCGAGACGATCGTCCGATTGAACGGAGCGCTGCTGATCATGGAGGTCGGCCTGTTCCTCGGCATCGGCGATGCTATCGCGATAGGATCCGTCGTCCGAGTACTTTCCTTTCAGGATGGTCAACTTCGTGGAGAGGTTTTTCACGGTGTTTTCAGCCGCCTGATCACCCGGGAAGCGCCGCCGCCACAGGTTGAGGACTTCCACGCCGGTCTGATAGCAGCCGACGCCGAAAGCGGACTCGTTTCGCGCCGCGGCCCGATCACCGAGCTCCTCGAACAACAGAGTAAGGGTTTGAAACTGCTTCGCGGAGGCCTTGGGTGTGGAATCAAGGGCACGATGAAAGATGCTGCCCGCCCATTTGGCGGCATCTTCGGCGCGGAGGCGGCTCGCGTTGCGGGCGAGGGCTTCAATGTAGCCGATGTTATCCGGGTCGTGACCGAAGAGCCAAAGAGCGTTGAGATACGCCTGTTTGGCGTTCTTGTCCGTCAGGGACCGCTTCATGGTGTCTTTCAGGCCGGGTTTTTTGCCGCCGGTCTGGCGGCGTGCGACGGAGCAGCCGTGAAGAGGTTTACAGGCCTCTTCCACCGCGTCGGGAGAAAAGGCCAAACCGTCTACGTAGTACTCAATGGCGTATTCGAACTGCTTCTTATCGCCGAGTTCGCGGGCACGGGCGAACCACTTGGCGGCCTTCGCCTTGTCGTCGTCGCTTACGGTCAAACGAGCATTGGCGTCGACGGGCTCACTCGGCGCGTCGGTGGTTTTCTTAGCCATCAATTTCGAACGACATTCAGGAATACGGGCGTGCCGCCGCGTCGAACGGCAGCAGTCGGCATTGTGAACGACAGGCACCCTTTACAATCAACAGACAAACCATAGTATCATCGGCACGGATAGAGTCAAGGTGTGAGCGAGCGTCATGGATGCGATACGGATTCGGTCGGTAGACGATGAAGCTGCCTGAATTGAGCCGGCTTCGCATCGTGCTTTACCCTGACCCGATTCTAAAAAAACGGGCCATCGAAGTGGCGAACTGCGATGCCGCTATTGCCGCACTTGCCGGGCGGATGCTGGAATTGATGCGTGAGGCCGAGGGCGTGGGATTGGCGGCTCCCCAGGTCGGACTTGGACTGCGACTGTTCGTCTGTAACGCAACCGGTGAACCCGGCGATGACCGGGTGTTTATCAACCCACGTTTTATTGAACGATCGGGCGGAGAAGAAAAAGAGGAAGGCTGCTTATCCATTCCCGGAGCGACGGTTCATGTTCGCCGAGCGACGCACGTGGTGATGGAGGCATCGGACGCAGAAGGAAAGCCGATCCGCGCTGCCGGCGATGAGTTCAGCGCCAGGGTGTGGCAGCATGAGATGGATCATCTGGATGGCCGGCTGATCATCGACAACATGTCCGCCTCGGACGAAATCGCCAATCGCCGGGCCGTCAAACAGCTCAAGGACCAGTATCGTCCCGCCCCTCGCCGCGGTTGATCGAACATGCAATGAGCCGCGGGTTCACTTAACGGTCACGGAGCGACAATCCATGCGACTGCTGTTTTTCGGCTCCGGCGCATTCGCCCAGCCAACGCTGCGATGGTTGGCGCAGAGCCAACACGAAGTCGCATTAGTGGTGACGCAACCCGCCAGAAGCAGCGGACGGGGGCGTCAGGTTACACGGACTCCCGTGGCGGCGTTTGCAGACGAGTTAGGTTTGGAAACCTGGGAGGTTGATAATGTGAACGATACGGACGCTGTCGCCCGATTGCGTTCGCTCGACACCCGCATCGGATTGGTCATCGCGTTCGGACAAAAACTGGGACCGGAGTTGCTCAACTCGATGCCCGGCGGCTGTATCAACCTCCATGCGTCGTTGCTTCCCAAGTACCGCGGAGCCGCGCCCATTAACTGGGCCGTGGTCCGCGGCGAAACAACGACCGGCTGCACCGTTTTCCGAATTACCGGGCGCATGGACGCCGGGCCGATCCTGGTTACTCGTTCCACGGAGATCAAGCCGGAGGAAACCGCCGGCGAACTACACGATCGGCTGGCGGGGATCGGGGTTGACGCGGTGCGCGCGACCTTGCCGCTTTTTGAGGAAGGACATGTTCCCGAAGGCACCCCACAGGCGGAAAGCGAAGCAACCCCGGCCCCGAAGTTGAGCAAGTCCGACGGCGTGGTGAACTTCGATCGCCCCGCTTCGCAGGTCGCACACTACATCTGCGGCATGACTCCCTGGCCGGGGGCGAGCGCCCGATTCACGGCCCATAGTGGACGCTGGGAAAACGTCAACTTGCTTCGCGCGCGCAGGGCACAGGACCCCTACGCCCCGACTGAACCACCGGGGACCATCGACGCGCGCTGCTATGTTGCGGCGCGCGACGGGTTTCTTGAAATCCTGGAAATCAAGCCGTCTTCAGGCCGTGCCATGACGTGGCAGGATTACGTGAACGGTCGACACGTCGCGGCAGGTGACAGGTTTACGTCACTATAGAAGTAACCAGGAGCTAGTTATTCGTTTGTTGGGCATTCTGTACGTCCGCAATATGAGCCGTCAACGAGCTCACATTTCCTTCATTCTCCATGTATGCGTCCGAGAAGAACGTAACGCCTCGAATTAGAAAGATCACGCGATTCAATTATCAGACACTAGCAGCTCTCACACTGTAAAACAGGCATTTTTTGATTGAAGCGAGGCGAGCTTCCTTGGTACGATCCGGGAAATCCTTTTGAGTGGACTTGCCTAGGCGACGGCGCAGTCTGATCGGCTGATCACCGCGCGTATGGAGAAGGGGGAAAAGGACATGCAAGCTCGTCATACAAAGTGGATATGGATAGGCGTTTTCACGGTATCGTTTCTCGCGTTCAGCAGGCAGAGTAATGCTCAAACATGCACGACCAGCGCCGACTGTCCGCCCGATACTACGGCTATCGATTATTCTTGCGTTACCGGCCATTGTGAATACGCGGGCATACCGGGCGGTTGCAGCACGGATGCTGATTGCAACGACAACTTCACATGCACCGCCAACGACCACTGTAGCTTGGGTGCGCCGGGCGGGCCGACCTGCCGGTTCCCGAAGAATGATCCGGCCGGCAATGACGTTTGCGTGGACGACGGATTCAGTTGCACGAACACCGTGGGCTGTAATCCTTTTAACCCTAACCACCAACCCCTGACCGGCTGCGTACACAGCAGAGATGATGGTAATTGCCCGGACAAGGATGAATGCACGCGTAACATCGGATGTAATCCTGAATCCACCGACCCGCTTCCCGAGGCTGGGACCGGATGTCTGTACAGCCCCATCAAGGGCTGCTGTGATGAGGACGCCGACTGTCAGAACTTAAAGAACGGCATTGGGTGCATAGAGCACTTCTGCAACGATAAGACCAATGCATGCGACGAAAGAGTGGCCGAAAACTGCGGCGCCTGCTGCCTGGCGCAGGAACCGACGACGGCCGGCATCGGTGTGGGCCCGGTGTGTACCATACTGAACGAGGATAAGTGCGTTGCCTTCGGCAACGATGCCAGCGCTTATAAGGGCGACGGCACCACTTGCGAAACCGATCCGTGCGTTCCACCTCGCCTGAGCGTCAGCGAGAAGGGCAGCATCCTTTACTACTCCGGTCTGGAAGTGGGCTACAGCCCCGCTGCGACGACGGCCGGTCCGGGGTTTGCGCTCAACAAAGATACATTCATCACTTTGGTCAATGACCTCAACCGGGACGTGTGCGTGGAGTGGCATTTCATCAATGGCGACGATCCGTTGGCCGCGATCCCCGGCATCGACCGGGCCCATCCGGGATGGAACTCCTATGACTGCGTGACTTGCCTCACCCCGCACGAGAACGTCTTCATGTCCTTGGCGCGGGCCGACGGCTCTCTGGGATGTCAACCCTTCACCGGCCTGGACCCCGGCACGCCGCCGGGTCGTCCCGATCCCGACGGGCTGCCCGGCGACCGCATCATCCGCGGCTACGCCATTGCCTTCGCGGTGGACCTCGACGGAAACCCCATCAGTTGGAACCATCTGTCGGGTCACGCGACGGTCGTGGATTATCGCAACCGCTCGGCGTGGGAATACAACACCTACGCGTTCCCGTGCGTGGCTGATCCCGTGGCGGGCAACCCCTGCGGCGTCGATCCCACGACGCTGTCCATGGACGGTCTGGAATACGCCCTGGCCTGGGACAGACTGTTGTTTGACTTCTACGCGGTCAGCTCCACGGCCTTCAGTCGTCTGTCGCCCGCGACGCCGGTGACGCTGAATACGGAACTGACCTTGTATCCGGTCAGCGCGGATTTGCGGCCCAACACCACCAACACCGGCGGTCCGGTGATCACTCGCGCGGACATCGTCATCTGGAACGAGAACGAGGACGATCGCACGGGGACCTCGCGGTGCATCGATTGCTGGGACCAGACGCTGCTGAGCAACTATGACGCGCCCAACAACTTCACGATCGAGCTATTGAACACGAACAAGGGATATGCCCGCATCAACGGCGTGCAGGCCGACTCCTGCGACGCACCCGGTTCGTGTTGCTGCGTCAGGCGGTGCAGCAACGGCAACAACATCTGTGAAAACGACAACTGGTGCGGCACGCCGCCGAACCAGGGAACCTGCGGTTTGTTCGGCTGCTTCGATCCGGACTGCGACCAGGCCGATATTCGCCGCGGTACGCCGGACCGGGATTGCAGCGAAAACGCGGCGCTGCTGGGCCTGTCCGACAAGATCCTGACCTTCGGCGGGGCGGCGCCCCGGCGCACGGACGCGGGGATGACCCTGGTGGGCATCGGAACCCAGCCCGCGGCGATCCGAAGAACCGTCATCCAACCCACGGCCCCATTGAAGGACGATAAGCGAACGCCGCGAGAAGGATCAAGATAGGTTCCAGGATGCGGTCTGAAAAACGGTTCAGCGGCTCGAACCAGCGAATTGCGATGAATTGAAAGGCGATCTAGTCGAGCACTTCGGCGCCGCTGGCGGTATTGATGTGTTCCGCGCGCTGGGCGACCTTGCGGTAACCGAGGTACTGTACGATCTCGAAGACTTCGGTCCAGCTCGGGAACGGGCGTTCGTTGATTCGCTTGTACTCGTCGATGGCCATGACGAATTCAAGCAGCTCGCCGGTGATTTCCCCTTCTTCGGCCGCCCGACGAACCTCGCCGCGACGACGGCCGGGACCGCGGCGGCGATCCATGCCCACTCGCCGATCGGCGCTAGTAGTCCGCCGCCTCTCACGTCCGGGAATCTCGTCCCCGGAGTGCGACCCTGTATGAGGTACAGTCATACCGACCGAATCGGCAAGAAACCAATAGGTCTTAACGAGGTGCGGACGACCGGCAATAGACAACGTCCAGGCTGCAACTAGGCAAACTTATCAGTCGGGCGGCCGCTTATCGGCATCTTGCGGTTACGCGGCCGCGATAACTACTCCTCCTCGTCCCCTTCGTCTTCCTCATCATCGTCTTCGTCGAGGTCGTCGGAATCATCGTCGGCGAAGAGCTCGTCTTCCTCATCATCCTCTTCGTCGTCGTCATCGTCTTCTTCGTCTGCGGCGACATCGTCGTCGTCCCAATTCACGGGTCCCGGAGTTTCCAACGCCATGAGGATGCCTCCCTTTCGCGTGCGGTAGGCATTGGGCGGACCGCTGGGGAGACCGAGCCAGTGGGCCAGGCCACTACGTTCAACCAGGAGTCGATCAGATTGATTCATAATCGTTGTTCTCAATAATGGATCCACTTCTGATCACCTGCGGGCCGGCGGCTTTACCGGCTCGCACTTCTCCACGGGCACACGGTTCGTTGCAATCCTTCGACCGGCACCCCCAAGAAGCGGGCAAAGTCTAGTCCGCCGCCAACCGCCGTCAAGGGCAAAATTCCACCTTCCTTTCAGCTTTTTTCATGCCGAGCGGCCCAGCGTTGCTGTGCGGGGTTCGGCGGACCACAATCGGCTCCATGCTGCTTACCCGGCGTGAAATCCCGGTGCTGGTGGTCAATATCCTTTACATGACCTTGTTTACGAGCATTGCCCTCCGTGAATTGAACTTCGAGTTCCTGCTTTACATTGCAGTCGTCTTGTTTGTAGGCATGTGCGTTGTCCTAAAACAAAGGGCGGTGCAGTTTGATCTGACAATCCTGTGGGGGCTGACCCTGTGGGGTTTGTTGCACATGGCCGGAGGCAATCTCCAGGTCGGAGGCGCAGTACTCTATAGCCTACAGTTAATCCCGAAAGTCCTTCGGTATGATCAGTTCGTCCACACTCTTGGCTTTGGGACGGCAACGCTCGTGTGCCATCACTTGTTGAAGCCGTTCTTGCGAAACGACGGGGAAAGCCGGACCGTCCTGGTGCTCGTCGTGTTGATGGGCTGCGGGTTGGGCGCCATCAATGAGATCATTGAGTTTATCGCCGTGAAAACCGTGGAGAAAACCAATGTCGGCGGTTACGACAATACGCTTTGGGACCTGGTTTTCAACCTCACCGGAAGCATTTTGGCCGTAACCTGGCTTGCCATCCGACGAGAACGAAACAACACCTAACGGTCCCCGCCAAAGCCTGAGGACATGATCTAATCGAACGCGGCAAAAAGGCTCCTTCGCCAGACCAGGTTCATAGGATCAGCCATGAGCGCGGTGTGCGCAGGGCCCATCGGCCTAGACGCCGCTACCTAACGCCTTGATTCCGCGTACGTCGCTTATGACCCCCAAACGAGCAACATTTTCTCGTTACGGGGTACACCTTCCACACTTGTCGCGGCAGAAGGCGTTGTTGGTCACCACCACGCAGTTGATGACTGGACAAGTCCCGCCTCCACAGGTCGAAGCGTCGGCGCAGGATGCGCCGGGAGTCGGACCACCCAGACAGACCTTGCCGCAGTCCCCATTTCCACTGCACCCTTGAGCGTTGTTCGTGCCGCCGACG
>Ga0187893_10000813_pt1 | contig 79141 bp, 63 predicted proteins | sample MA1701074metaG_FD_139574 | JGI IMG/M metagenome (GOLD analysis project Ga0187893, IMG submission 139574) | White microbial mat communities from a basaltic lava cave in the Kipuka Kanohina Cave System on the Island of Hawaii, USA - MA170107-4 metaG ...
CATTCGGCTAACACAGCAGCAGCACTGTGCTACGTGCTGCCCGCCGCTCCATCCACCAGCCAGAGCAGCCGCCCGGAAACCGGCCGCACGTCTTGCGCAGGATATGTCTGGCCGGTCGGATCGCCCCGCAGCACGTTGCGAAGCATGTCGGCCTTGTCCGCGCCGCCAACGACGAACATCACCTCGGCGGCGGCGTTCAGCAGAGGATAGGTAAAGGTGATGCGATGGCTGTTGAACTTCTCCACCCAATTCGCGGAAACCAAAGACACTCGCTCCTTCAACGCAGCGCCGCCGGGAAAGAGCGAAGCGGTGTGGCCGTCCAGTCCCATACCGAGCATAATCAGATCGAACCGCGGAACTTCACCAGCACGGGCACTGAAGACGGACCTGAGTTCGTTTTCGTATTTAGTGGCAGCGCGCGCAGCGCCCAGTTCCGCATGGATACGATGAACGTTGGCGGGAGGAAGGGGAACTTTCGACAGCAACGCCTCGTTCGCCATCCGGTAATTGCTGTCGGGATGACCCGGCGGGACGTGGCGCTCATCGCCAAAGAAAACCTGGACCTTGTCCCATGGCAGCTTGTTGCGGCCCGCCGCCTCATCAGCGGCCAGCAGTCCGAAAATGGCTTTCGGAGTCGAGCCGCCAGCAAGCGCGACGGTGAAACGTGCTCTACTTTCAATGGCACTGCGAGCGGTACGGAGAAATTCATCCGCGGCAGCGCGACTCAACACGGCGCTGTCCGGGAGGACGCGGACTTCAGCATGAGACAGTGAAACGGTGCGCATGGTTCGACGGGCCGACGCTATCCAAGTGCCACAGGCAATGCAACCGGAGCAAAGGTAGTGGCTCAGTTTGCAACATCCGGTGGGGCGAGCGTCCTCGCGAGCCGGCTCGTCAGTAGCCTCGCCCCACCAAACTGAGCCACCCCGGAGCAAACGCTTTATAGTCCAAACGTCAACCGGGCGCTGCGATTCGTGCCGGACAGAAAGCCGGCGCCCCCATTCCGGTTCTGCAACACAGCGCCTTTGAACGAGGCCGATTTGCCGGTGGCGGGATTGGCCACGCTGCCCCTGAACAGCCCGCTCCACGTCGAGAGAGACAGTGACAGTTTGTTGCTGCTCAAATTTCCGATCTTGTTCCGCTCACTCAGTGTGATGGCGTTGGTGAATGCCATCGGGACATTGCCACCGCTGAAGACGATCTGCGTTTGCGTGAGGTTCAGCACCCGGTTTGTGGCCGTGAGCGGACGCGAATACTGCGAACCGAGCGCCGTCGCTTCGCTCGTGAATCCGCCGGGGTACAGTTTCGCTTTCGGCAACGCGGGCTTAATCCAGCCGAGCGTGCCGCGAATATCGTTGGTTGAGCGATTGGTCAAGGTCAACCAGCCGTGGATCGCTCCCGGTCCGCCGTAAAGTCCCCGGTGGAAAGGCCACTGTCCGTTCTTCGAAAGCTCAATCTTCTGCGAGACCTTGGTGCCGTCGGCCAGCATGCCAGCGAACGAAACTCGTCCGTAGCCATCCACTTTCACCGTGCCGAAGCTATGACCTTCCGGGCCGAGGCTCGGATTGTCCTGGCCCTCGATGATCATCGTGTAACTGCCGGCGAGGGGCGCGGGGTTGGTCTTCGCGTGGAATGAATTGCGATGGCCGCGCAACGGAGCGTGCCAGTTCCCGTCCGTCACCCGGCCAGACACTTGATCCGAATCGCCGCCCCCGAAGGAGAGTTCCAGGATCAGGGAGTTGGTCTCCTTGCGCGGAATGGTGTTGGTGGCATTGCGCTCGGCATCAAGCTGGCCACTAAACGAATGGGACTTTCCGGCCAGCAGAAGCTTGCCGGAATAGCCGCCGCGATCCGTCACGCTCACTGTGAACGACCCGGCGCTACGTGATCGAACTGCGTCGTCTTCGCGGAACAATCCGGCGTACGATCCATGGATAAGGGCGAAGGGATTCGCCACGAAGATCGCCTCCAACGCAAGGCGGGGCTTCATGGTGAATGTGAGTGTTGGCGAACTCGACGTGATGTCTCCCGACCAGCCGGCAAAGATGTATCCGGGATCGGGTGTTGCAACGATGGTGTAGCGTCGGCCCACGCTCAGTTCCTGCCCGTCGAAAACCCGGCTGACATTGCCACCGCCGCTCTTGCGAATCTTGATCGGGAACACCGGCGGGGTGAAGGGTAGCACTTCAACTTCGAGCGCGGTGGCCGCCGTCCGGCTGCCGTCGCTAACCACGATGTCGATGACGGCCGTTCCGGCCCGATCGCGCGCTGGCGTAACGATGATGGTGCGTTGACCATCGCGTCCACCGAAGCGGATGTTCGCGGCAGGAACCAACGCAGGATCAGAAGAGGTGGCGGAAAATTGAAGCTGGCTGAGTGGCGTGTCGGCATCGCTGACCAGCAGGGCGGCGGCTTCCGTCGGAACATCCATCCAGGTGAATTGCGGCAGGGGATCGGAGATGACTGGCGCGAAGCCGGCGCCGTCCGTGCAGGGAGCGCCTGGCGTGGCGTCACTCGCAGGGGTCAGGAGACGATATCGGCGTGCGGAAGGGGCGTAACTATCCAGATGCTCAAACCAACCGCTCTGGCCCGCTTTCATCACGCTCCATATTGCGGTCCATACCTGGCCATTGTCACTGGCTTGCAATTCGTAGGCGCGGCCCGCCTCAGTATTGAAACCAATCCTGATGCCGGGAACCGGCTGAATGACGGGAACCAGAGTGAAAGGAGTCTGCGACTCGATGAAAGGACCGATCATGGCCGCGCGATAGAATCGATGCTGCCCGGACGCAGGGCGAGCGTCCATGAATTCCATGACCGATTTCGCAGCGATCACTGGTGTCACCCAGTCGGAAGTCCAGGTTTGGAGATCAACCGATGATTCCACTTCGTATTTTCGTCCAGCCGCCACCGGCAACGAAACCCTCGCACCGTTGGTTGAGCCTCGAACGGCCGCGACCGCCAAATTCACAACGCGCGCGGCACATGGGTCGGCGTATTGAATTTCCTCAGATGGGTCACTCTCCAGGCCGAAGCGGCTGACCGCAGACACGGTAATGAAATAGCCCAGCCCGTCCCGCAGGCCGCCGATGGTAGCCGTCGTCCTGCCGCCGGTACGAAGCGATTTCGAGTAAAGTTTGCTGCGCACGCCGTAACGAACGACATAGTCGGTCACGCTCGCGTCCGGGCTGGCGTCCCAGGCAACTGAAACGGATCGTGATGAAGTGGCCGCCTCGGCAAGGCTGAAACCCGCCGCGAATGTGGCAACCATCCAAGCGAGAAGTTGAATCCTCCGAAACCTCGACCAGGACCATATCGAACTGGCGCCGTCAAAATGTTCGTGTCTCGAACCCGGAAAGGCGAACTGTTCAAAGCCCTTACTCAGCGCCGGGGTGAATCGCCTTGCGTAAGCTACGACGCCCCGAAGCGGGCGCACTCCGCAAGCATGTTGGAACGGCGGCATTTTACGTCTTCCGGGAAAAGCGCGCGATCCAATGCGCTGCCTCTAACCGACTGAATGGATCTTTGGATCCAAGGTGAGCCTATTCACCTATAGAAACGTCCACTGAGTTGCAACCTCCTTCTGCTCGTGTTTTCGCATCCTTGGTCCCGCTGGAGCAGGAGCAGGCATGCGTCAGCAACTCTTCCTCACCGTCCCACCCGGAGCAGAATGCCCACGACAGTTGCGGTCAAATAGCACGCGATTAACCCACCGACCATCGCGCGCAGGCCGAGCTTCGCGAGATCCTTGCGCCGATCCGGTGCGAGCGCGCCGATGCCGCCGATCTGGATGGCAATGCTGCTGAAGTTTGCGAAGCCGCAGAGCGCATAAGTCGTCAGCGTTACGCTGCGCGGGTCGAGCTTGTCGAGTTGCCCGCCGAGCGTGAAGTACGCAACAAATTCATTTAACACGATCCGTTCGCCCAGGATTTGCCCGACGGTCTGGCAGTCCTTCGCAGGCACCCCCATCAACCAGGCGAACGGCGCGTTCAGCCAGCCGAAGATGGTTTCCAGCTTTACCGGCTGTGCCACGTGAAACCACGACTGCCCCCAGGCGAGAAGCAGGTTGGCCAGCGCGACGACGGCAACGAACGCGATCAGCATCGCCATAACGTTGATGGCGAGCATCGCACCATCGCTTGCGCCGCGGCAAAGGGCTTCGATCCCGTTGAATGTTTCACGTGGCACTTTTGCGGAAGCTCCGGCGGCGGTGTCGCTGGCCTCCCTTTCGGGGAGCATGATCTTCGCGACCAGCAGCGCGGCGGGCGCGCTCATTGCTGAGGCAGTCAGCAAGTGGCCGGCGGAGACGCCGAATGCCACGTATGCCGCCAGCACACCGCCAGCGATGCTGGCCATACCACCGATCATCAACGCCATAAGTTCGCTTTGCGTCATGCGCTTGAGATAAGGCTTGATGACGAGCGGCGCTTCAGTCTGGCCCATGAAGATATTCGCGGCCGCCGCGAGGCTTTCGCTGCCACTGGTGCCCATGACCCGCTGCATCACCCAGGCAATGGCGCGCACGACGCGCTGCAGGATGCCGTAGTGGTAAAGAAACGAGGACAGCGCCGAGACGAGGATGATGGTGGCCGAGACGGTTACCACGAACACGAAGCCGTTGCCAGGGCCAAGTTTCTCCGAGAGCAACTTCTCACGTGCCAGGGGACCGAACACCAGTTCCGCTCCTTGGGCCGCGCAGTTCAGCAGAGCCTCGAACGCCGCTTGTGCGCCTTTGAATGTTGCCTCGCCGGCCGCGGTTTCGAGGATGAACAGCGCAATCGCGAATTGCAGGATCAGTCCGGCCAGCACCGTCCGCCATGGAAACCGGCGGCGATTCAGGGAACAAGCCCAGGCGAGGGCAAGCATCACGACCAGTCCGAGAAGACTGACGAGGTTGGGTTGCATCGCGGGAGGGTATGCAAAGCAGGACAAGCGCGTCGAGCATCCCGCACTTCGACGCGAAGAAAGGCGCGGATCAGTGAGATTACTTCACGACTGCGGGATTGGGTGGCGGGTCGGCTTTACGACCGCCGAACGCCTCGCGGGCTATCTTGCTTCCCAGCCGTTGCATCGCCAACTGTTGCCGCTGGAACGCGTGGTAATCCTTCAACTGCTCGGGCGTGAGTGTTTGGGCAGCCCGTTCGAGGACGCGCGTGTTCAATTCCTCCTGCCATTGCAAATGTTTGTTCATCATCTCCTCCGATTTCATCGCTTCCATTGCCTCAAGGGAACTACCGGGGTTATCTGAAAACACCGGCGGAACCCGCGACTTTTCCTCTTTGAGGATCTGCATCAGATGCGCGAACTGGCTGTCTTGCAGCGCGGTGTCGGTGCCTTCCAGTTGTTGTTTGAACTGGTTGAGTTGCGTCCGCTCCCCGACGGTCTTTTGGTAATCCTCATACTGCGTAAACTTTTCGTCGCCCAACAGCGTTTTCAGACTGGCATTCATCTCCTGTTGTTGATCGGTGGCGGTTTCTATCGCCTCGGATTTCTCGGCCGGGTCACTTTTGAAAAAAGAGCCGGCGTGCTCAACACTTTTCATCGCGTTGTCGAGCTGGATATCCATGAACTTCTGCTTCTGTTCGGTGGTAAGCCCGAGGTCTTTGAATAGCGGGCCGAACATCTGATTCATCATGGCCTTCTGCTGGCTGCGGATCATCTCCCGCATGGCCGGATCCTTCATCATTTTCTCCATCATGCCCGAAAGACCTTCGAGGGCGCCGGAGGGATTGGTTTGTTCTGCCGCATTGGTCGTGGTGACAGCTAGTTGTTTCGCCAGCGCGGTGAGGTTGCTGCTTTGTTTGGCTTCGGTGGCGCGAAGCGTTTGCGTAAGGTTGGCTAGTTCCTGATTCTCCTTGCTCAGCCTCGCCTGCCCTCTTTCCATCTCCTTGACCCGCTGCTCGTTCTCCAGTCTGGACTGCGCCTCCGCCTCCAAGGCATGCCTCCGTTGCTGCTCGGCGGCTTTTGTTCGCTGAAGATGGGTCCACAAAAGTGCGGATGCCACGCCAAGCGCGAGGACCATCACCGCCAAAACCAATACGATTCTCTTTTGCATAGGCTCAATCTCTGGTTCGTCTTTTGTCCGCTATCTCTGTTCTACGCTGTTACATAAGAGAAGCAACAGAAAGGTTAAGGAAAACCTGGTTTGACCCAACAAGCCGCGGCGCCCGGGGACGGGCGCTCCTGTTACTCCCTCGCGCTCCGGTGATCGCCTTCGTGCTTCCTTCGGGCCACGCCCCTTGCTATAAACTCCGCGCCGACCACGAACCATGAAAACCAGAATCGTCTTTCGCTGTGCTATCGTTTTCCTTTCCCTACACTTCTCAGCCTCTGGCCGCGCTGAGTCCGAACATCTGTTTTGCGGCAAGGGCCACGCCTGGCTTGCGGCGGGCGTGGACTCCGCCGAGTTCCTCAAATACGCGCCCAGCCGCGAGATCGACATTCTACATCTCACGCTCGATGTGACGCCTGACTTCAAGGCGCGCACCGTCTCCGGCCAGGCCACGCTGCGTTTCAAGCCCATTGCAAAGCCCTGCCTGGAACTCAAGCTCGACGGTGTTGATCTCCTCGTTTCGGGTGTGACCTCCACTGAAAAAGTTCTCGGCTGGCAGGCGACGGACAAGCGCGTGATTGTGACCTTCGCGGAGGCCATCCCGGCAGACAGGGAAACCAGCGTGACCATTACCTACAGCGCCACACCGCAAAAGGGTCTTTACTTCCGCACACCCGAGATGGGCTATCCTGCTGGCGACTCGCATATCTGGACCCAGGGAGAGCCACTCGAGGCGCGGCATTGGTTCCCCAGCTTCGACGCGCCGAACGAAAAGTTTACTAGCGAGATCACTTGCCGTGTGGTCGAGGGCATGGTCGTGCTCTCGAACGGGAAGAAGATGTCCGAGCAGAAGGACGCAGCCACCGGGCTTGTCGCCGTGCGCTGGCTCCAGGACAAGCCGCACGTCAACTACCTCATTGCGCTCTGCGCCGGTTATTTCAAAAAGGTCGAGGACACGTATCGCGACATCCCGATGGCTTTCTGGACGCCGGCGTCGCAGGTGGCGCAGGCGCAAAACTCCTTCCGCGACACCAAGGACATGATGGCCTTCTTCGAGAAGGAAATCGGGGTGCCGTATCCCTGGGCCAGGTACGACCAGGTGTGCGTCGAGGACTTCGGCTGGGGTGGCATGGAGAACACCACGCTCACCATCCTCAACGACCGCACGCTCTTCACCGATGCCACGGAGAACCTGCGCGACAGCACCGGCCTGGTGGCGCACGAACTGGCGCACCAATGGTTCGGGGACTACGTCACCTGCAAGGACTGGTCGCACCTCTGGCTCAACGAAGGTTTCGCGACTTACTACGACGCGCTCTACGCCGGGCACAAGCACGGGCGCGACATGTTCCTCTACCAGATGCTCAGCAACGCCAAGGGCGTTCTCAACCAGGCCAACGACACCAACGCCATGGTCCGCCGTGATTTCAACAACCCCGAGGAACAGTTTGGGTTCCATGCCTATCCCAAGGGGAGCTGGATACTGCACATGCTTCGCAGCCAGTTGGGCGAGGATCTTTACCGCCGCTGCGTGAAGACCTACCTGGAACGTCACGCCTTCGGCAACGTGGTCACGGAAGACCTGAACAAGGTTATCGAGGAACTCTCTGGCCGCTCGTTCGACCGGTTCTTCAATCAATACGTCTATCACGCGCATCACCCGGAACTGACGGTAAACTATTCGTGGGACGAGCGCACGAAGTTGGCGAAGCTCTCCATCCAGCAGGTGCAGAAACTCAGCGACGACGTGCTGCTGTTTACTGTGCCGCTGCCCGTGCGGTTCAAGGCGAAGTCCGGTGCAGTTGTTGAGCGCATACTCGAAGTGAAGGACAAGGCTGAGGACTTCTACGTGCCGCTGCCGGAAGCGCCGGAGGTCGTGCGAATCGATCCAAACCTGACGCTGCTGGCCAAGATCACGTTCAACCCGCCCACGGCGATGCTTCACGCGATGCTCGCTGACAAGGACGACATGCCGGGACGCCTGCTCGCCGTCGAACAGTTGAGCGGCAAGAAGGACGCGCTCGGCAAGCTCAAGGACGTGCTGAACAACGATGCCTTTTACGGCGTGCGCCTGGCCGCCGCGCAGTCCATCCGCGCGATGCAGACGGACGAGGCGCTCGAAGCCCTGATCGCTTCCGTAAAACAAAGCGACGCGCGCGTTCGGCGCGAAGTGGTGCAGGCCGTCGGCGGCTTCTATCGCGAATCGAGCTATGCCGCTGCCAAACAGATTTTGAAGGAGGAAAAGAACCCGGACATCCAAACGGAAGCCCTGCGTTCGCTCGGCTCCTATTCCAAGCCTGAAGTGCGCGATGAGATCCTCAAGGCCCTCGGGTCGACCTCCTACCGCAACACGCTGGCGGACGCCGCCATCAACGCCATCCGCGCGCAAGCTGACGCCAGTTACATTCCGACACTCCTGACCGTGCTGCAAAACAAGGAGTCCTCATTCACCACCGCTGGCTACGCTCGCGCACTCGAAACGCTTGCCCGCCTGGCCCGGAACGAAAGCAACAAGGACGCCGTCCGCGAACTCCTCCTGAAACACATGAACAGCCCGAAACAGCGCGTCCAGCTTGCGGCCATTGGCGCGCTCGGCACACTGGAGGACACCAAGGCCATTGCCCCGTTGGAAAAGCTGATGGCCGCACCGAAGGAAAGCCGGCTGCGCACCGCCGCCGAGAGTGCGCACAAAGCGTTGCTTGACACCCGGAAACCCGCTGCGGAAGCCGGCGCTCTGCGCAACGAGGTGCTCACCCTTCAGCGCGAAAACCGCGACCTGCGCAAAGATTTGGACGACCTGAAGAAAAAAGTGGACGCGCTCAACGCGAAGCCGGCCGAAGCCAAGCCTTCAAAGGCTGCTGTGCCGCCGAAGGGGAAGAAGTAGCGCTGCTCCTTCAGCGCTGGCCGCAAGTCTCAGTCGCCACCATTGTATCGACGAGGGACATCTTTCGTGGTGGAAGTGACCATGCTTGTAGCGTGGTGAATGCAACTTATCAGCCCCCACAAAGCCATAGGCGAACCTTCGTTTTGAACGCAGTAAGTGTCGGCTTTATTGTCTCCGTTGATAAAGTTGTAATGGCCGTAAAAGTGGCCACGGTCGATCACGAGTACCCCGCTCACTTCGGAGGCCTTATCCACATTGCGCTTTACGGTGTTAAAGTCGCTCCAGCCTGTGTAGCCAACGGCGTAGAGCGGCACCTTTGGTCCAGCGCGAGGTCCTATGGAGATTCCAGAACCATAATGCCGCTCAAGCACTGCGAGCTTCGACGCTGTCGTGCAGACTTCATCCCATTGGGAAGCGATATCAGACTTTACTTCAATGACTGCAGCTATGCCTTCACAGAGATAAAGACGGGGTGAGCGACCGGCTACAATCGGAAGGCTTGGAACAAAGGGAAACTCGATCACTACGTCTAGCTGCCCACTTCGGTTTCCTTTTTGATCAATCGCATCGCCCAAACCAAAACGAAACTGAGGGGACAAAACCTCGCCGAGGAAAGCGTTAACGAATGCCTCTCGTTCACTACCTCTCGATGCGTTCGTCATTGCATCACCAGCTTGGTGAGCACCTAGCAGCATCGCCTGCATACCCTTTAGCCTTGAACGCAGATGTAGATTGCTGGATTCCATGATGCCGGTGTCTAACGCCTCAACCGCAGTGACGCGAAGGACACAGAAAGCTGCAAGCGCCTTTCATGGCTCTGCGTTTCAATCAAGCATCGTCGACTGCTCACACCGTCATGATTTCCTTTTCCTTGTGGGCCATGTGGGCGTCGAGCTTGGCGATGTATTGATCGGTCAGCTTCTGCACTTCCTTTTCGCCGTGCGCCAGATCGTCCTCGCTGATCTTGCCTTCCTTCGATTCCTTCTTGAGATGTTCGATGGCGTCGCGGCGCACGTGGCGGATAGCCACACGCCCATTCTCGGTCATCTTGTGGATCACCTTCACAAACTCCACGCGCCGTTCCTGGCTCAGCTCGGGCAGGAAGATGCGGATGAACTTCCCTTGCACTGCCGGGTTCAGGCCGAGGTTGGCCTTTTGAATCGCCTTCTCGATGGGATGCACCGAGGCGGCGTCCCACGGCTGAATCATCAGCGCGCGCGGTTCCGGCGTGGTGATGCCGGCCAGTTCGCGGATGCGCATCTGCGAGCCATACACTTCCACGAGAATGTTCTCGACCAAGGCGGGCGAGGCCTTGCCGGTGCGGACGCCGGCAAATTCATGCACTACGACCTCCTCGCTTTTGATCATCTTGTCTTCCGCTTCGAGTAAAATGTCGTCCACGGGCATAGTGAGCGAACCCTAGCAAACCGGCGCCGCGGTGTATAGCTGGTAGTTGGACGGAAAATGATTGGCGTCGGGCCGGGCGCGATGGTTCCTTTGCCGCGTGACTGTTCTGGATGATTGTCTGGCCCGGCTCGCGGCGACACCGAAAAAGTGGCTTGTGACCGGCGCGGCCGGCTTTATCGGCTCGCATCTGGTCGAAGCGCTGTTGGGAGCCAACCAGACGGTCGTCGGTTTGGACAATCTCTCGACGGGCAAGGGCGAGAACGCAAAACGACTGCTGGCTTCCGGGGATGGGCGTTTCACATTGATCGAAGGCGACATCCGCTCTCTTGATGCCTGCCGCAACGCGTGCCGCGGCTGCGATTACGTGCTGCACCAGGCGGCGCAGGTGTCCGTGCCGGCATCCATGAACGACCCGACTGCCACGCGCGACATCAATGTGACCGGCTTCCTGAACGTGCTCACGGCCGCGCGCGAGCATCAGGTGCGGCGTGTCGTTTATGCCTCCAGTTGCGCGGTCTATGGCGACTCTGAGCGCCTTCCGCTGAAGGAAGACGAACCGCCGCGGCCACTGTCGCCGTATGCCGAGAGCAAACTGGCCAACGAAACCGATGCGGCCTCCTTCAGCCGCACACACGGCTGTGAAACCGTCGGCTTGCGCTACTTCAACATCTTTGGACCGAGGCAGGATCCCAAGGGTGTCTATGCGGCGGTCATTCCTGCGTGGGCCACGGCGATGATTCAGGGCACGCCCGTAGAAATCTTCGGCGACGGCTCGACCACGCGCGACTTTTGCTACATCGCCAATGTCGTCCAGGCGAACCTGCTCGCCGCCACGGTTGAACTCGAGGGCGCTTCACACGCCGTTGTCAACGTGGCGGCGGGAGCGCCCACCAGCCTGAATGAACTCTTCGCCCTGTTGCGAACGATGTTGCTCTCGGACCATCCGCACCTGGCGGATTTCAAGCCGGCGCATCAGGATTTCCGGCCGGGCGACATCCGCCACTCGCACGCGGACATCGCGAAGGCGCGGCGGCTTCTTGGCTACGTTCCCAGCCATACCGTCGAGCAGGGCTTGCGGGAAGCGCTGGCGTGGTATAGGAGTTCGGCGGCTTAGGCTGGTTTTGTCGCCAGTTGTTCAATGGAATGAAACGTTCGCCCTCACCCCGGCCCTCTCCCGGGGGAGAGGGCCGGGGTGAGGGCGGACCTGCGACCTTACGATACAGAGGCGTCTAAGCCGTTCCTTGCTTTTGCCGATTGGATTAACACATGACTGTTCCAAACATGAACATCGCGATTGTGGGATTGGGTTACGTCGGGCTGCCGCTCTCGCTGCAATTTGCCCGCTCGGGCGTGAACGTGCTGGGCCTCGACATCGATCCGCCCAAGGTCGAAACCATCAACAAGGGGCAGAGCTACATCAAGCACATCGAGCCGGCGATGGTGCAGGAACAGGTCAAGGCCGGGCGCTTTTCCGCCTCCACTGATTTCTCGCGCGTCAAAGAAGTCGAGGCCGTCATCATCTGCGTGCCCACGCCGCTGAACAAGAATCGCGAACCGGACATCTCCTACATCCTCGAGACCGGGCGTGCCATCGCAACGCACTTGACCAAGGGTACTCTCGTGGTGCTGGAATCGACCACTTATCCCGGCACGACCGACGAGGACCTTCTCCAAGTGCTTGAAGCAGGATCCAACATGAAGGCTGGCGTTGATTTCCATCTCGCCTTCTCGCCCGAACGCGAGGACCCGGGCAATCCGGCCAGCAAAGTCGCGACGATTCCCAAGGTCATCGGCGGCCTCACGCCAGCCTGCCTGGAAAAGGCCAAGGCGCTTTACGGCAAGGCGCTCACGACGCTCGTGCCCGTTTCCTCCTGCCGCGTGGCCGAAGCGACCAAGCTGCTCGAAAACATTTTCCGCGGCGTGAACATCGCCCTCGTCAACGAACTGAAGATCGTTTACAGCGCGATGGACATCGACGTCTGGGAAGTCATCGAAGCCGCGCGCACCAAGCCGTTCGGTTACATGGCGTTTTATCCCGGCCCGGGCCTCGGCGGACATTGCATTCCCATCGACCCGTTCTACCTCACATGGAAAGCGCGCGAATACGGCAAGGCCACCAAGTTCATCGAGCTCGCCGGCGAGATTAACACCGCGATGCCGGAATACGTGATCCATCGCACCGCCGACGCACTCAACGCGCAGAAGAAAGCCATCAACGGCTCGAAGGTTTTGATCGTCGGCCTGGCCTATAAACCCGACGTAGATGACGACCGCGAATCGCCCAGCTATCATCTGCTCGATATGTTCAAGGAACGCGGCGCGGAAGTCTCTTACTACGACCCGCACGTCCCGGTGATCCGCATGACGCGCGAGCATGGCCACTGGGCCGGCACCAAGTCCGTGACGTGGGACAAAGCCTCCATCGGGTCCTTCGACGCCGTGATCATTGCCACCGCGCACAAAGCCGTCAACCACGCCGACCTCGCCCTCTGGGCCAAAGCCATCGTGGACACGCGCAACGCGATGAAAGGCGTGTCCGTGAAGCCCGGGCAGCTTTGGAAGGCGTAGAATCAGTAAATGAAGGCTTGTTCGCGATGAAAATCGTCAAGACAGGTCTTCAGGTGATGCTTTGCGTGATGACGTTGCCATTGGGCTTCATGTTATTGTGGGCCTATCCGTATTCTGAGTCCTACTGTTTCTTTTATCCCAGCATCGACACGTACTATGCACCTAGATACACCGACGCCGCTTTCGACCAAGTTACGACTGGCATGACCAGCCATGCCGTGCAGAACCTGCTCGGCTCCCCATTGCACTCACACACGAACAAAGATGCTTCGGTTAGATGGTGCTACACTAGCGATGGCAAGGCCATCTATGGAGACTGGGCTTGGTTCGGTCGTGAGATCATCTTTCAAGGCGATAGCGTTGCCAAGGTGGAGAAGATTCTATACAACGATTGAATACCAGTATTCACACATTACCGCTGAATTTGGCTTCCAGTTTCCGCTTCTAACCCTACTCTCCCGCGCATCGAAACCAACGAACGCGCGGCATGAAGCAAATCTCCCTCTCGTCACTCTCTGTCAGTCGCATGGCCTACGGGTGCTGGCGCATTGCTGGCACTTGGGATCCATCCGAGGTGACTGCGGCATCGCAAGCCGCGGGGCACAAGGCGGTGTTTGCTGCCTACGAGGCGGGCTTCACGCTGTTCGATCAGGCGGACATCTATTGCCACGGCGAGACGGAGAAAATTTTTGGCAAAGTGCTCAAGGAAGTTTCCGAGATGCGCGAGCGCGTGGCCATCGCCACCAAGTGCGGCATCCGCATGGCCGGTGAGCCGAAGCCGGACTCATCCTATCGCTACGATTTCTCCGCCGACTACATCACGCGCTCCTGCGAGCAGTCGCTGAAGCGCCTCGGCATCGAAACCATCGACCTCTACCAACTTCATCGGCCCGACTACTTGATGCATCCGCAAGAGGTCGCGACAGCGTTCGAGCAGTTGAAACGCGCGGGCAAGGTGCGCGAGTTCGGCGTGAGCAATTTCCGCCCATCGCAGGTCACGGCGTTGCAATCCGCCTGCCCGATGAAGCTCGTCGTCAACCAAGTCGAGATCAGCCTGGCGAACCTGAAGGCGTTTGAAGACGGCACGCTCGACCAATGTCTCGCGGAGAAGATTGTCCCGATGGCGTGGAGTCCGCTCGCGGGCGGCAAGCTTGGCGACGGTGCGACGAGGCTGCTGCCTTCGCAGAAGGCATATCAGACCAGAAAAGTGAACGCTGCCGTGGACAAGATCGCCAAGGCGTGTGGCGTCAGCCGCACCGCCATCGCGCTGGCGTGGCTGTTGAAGCATCCGAGCGGCATTATTCCAATTGTCGGCTCGACCGATCCGAAAAACATTCGTAAGGCGGCGCACGCCGTGGAGATTGAACTTTCGCGCGAGGAATGGTATCGCCTGCTGGCAGCCGCTCGCGGCGAGCGGCTGCCCTGAAACTGGCACATGATAAAATCGTTCGGAATCCGCCGAGAAGCTGATTATACCCACTTTGGTAGGGCGCGTCTCTCCGAGCGCGCCGTTTCCAGGACAGGGACGCTGTGGCGGCGCGTCCGGAGGTCGCGCCCTACCTGAACGCGGGCTTGCATCATGAGCAACGCCGAAAACACAACGACGTTCTTCAATAAGACGCCTGCGCGGCTGGGCTTCCGCATGCCGGCCGAATGGGAGCCGCACGCCGGTACCTGGCTCACCTGGCCGCGCCCCGATGGCATCAGCTTCCCGGATAAATATGATTCGGTGCCACCCGTGTACGCCGAGTTGATCCGGCACCTGGCACAGGTCGAGGACGTTTACATCAACGTCTGGAACGCGGAGATGGAGGCGACCGTCCGTTCCATTCTCACGAAGCACAAGACGCCGTTGGAGCGGGTTCAGTTTCATCACTTCCCGGCCTACGAGCCGTGGTGCCGCGATCATGGGCCAATCTTTCTTACCCGCGAACACACTGGCCAGCACCAGCGTGCGGTGGTCGATTGGGGCTACAACGCGTGGGGCAACAAATATCCGCCTTATGATCTTGATGACGCGATTCCGCAGCACATCGCCGCGTTGCGGGATCTGCCGATTTTCACGCCGGGCATAATCCTGGAAGGCGGCTCCATCGACGTGAACGGACGCGGCACACTCTTGACCACTGAATCGTGCCTGCTCAATCCGAATCGCAACCCAATGCTCGACCAGACGGAGATTTCCCGCGGGCTGCGTGATTACCTGGGCGTGGAGAAAATCATCTGGCTCGGCGACGGCATCGTGGGCGATGACACGGACGGTCACATCGACGACCTGGCGCGGTTCGTGAACTCGTCCACCATTGTTACGGTCGTCGAGGAAAATATCGACGACGCCAACTACCCGGCGTTGCAGGAAAACCTGCGCCGCCTCCGCCTGGCCCGCGATCAGAATGATCGGCTGTTCAACATCGTCAAGCTGCCGACGCCCGGCATGGTCGAAGCCCAGGGCCAACGGCTGCCCGCAAGCTACGCAAATTTTTACATCGCCAACAAGATTGTGCTGGCGCCGATCTTTCGGAAGCCAAATGACAGCGCGGCGCTCAAGATTCTTCAGGAACAGTTTCCGACCCGCAGGGTCATCGGCGTGGATTCCCGCGAATTGATCTGGGGCCTCGGCTCGTTCCATTGCATCACGCAGCAGGAGCCGGCCTGACACCGCGATGAGCGCGGGTGCGGAAACCCTTCGTCTGTTCCTGGCCCTGCCGGTTCCTTCTGAAGTCAAAGCCAGCTTTGCCGCCGCTCAAGCTGAACTGCGCCATCTCCTGCCGCCACGAGCCGCAAGTTGGACGCGCCCTGAGAACATGCATCTGACGCTGCGTTTTCTGGCCAACGTCGCTGACGATCGGGTGGGCGCCTTAATCGCCAGTGTGACGACTGTAACGTCTGGCTTTGGCTCATTGCCACTGATCGCGGAACGGCTCGGAGTGTTTCCCGACTTGCGTTATCCGCGGGTCGTCTGGGGCTGGGTGCATGATGACGCGGATAAACTCGCGGAACTTCAGCGGCGCACCGTTGCAGGCTCAAACGCGTTCACGCGCGAGCGTGCCGAGGAAACGTACACCGGCCACATCACGCTGGCACGGATCAAACAAATCAAGCGCCCGCAGGCGGAAATCATCGCGTCCTTCCTCGAAGGCGCCGTCAATCGCCGTTTCGGTGAGTGGACGGCGGACCATCTTGAACTCATCCGCAGCGAACTGTTGCCTGCGGGCAGCCGTTATACCTGCCTCGGGAAGTTTCCACTCTGACCTACTGGAATCGAAACTAAGCCAAGACCCAAATCCAGATCCGGCTTTGTTCACACCTGCGTTCCAATTCTTCACCGAACCGCCTAAGCTTCCAGCGCCATGAACGAGACCGATTGGGAAGCGCGCTATCAAACCGGCGACATGCCTTGGGAAAAGGGCGAAGCATCGCCGGGCCTGGTGGACTTCCTGATGGCGCATCCTCATTTGCCGCGCGGCGCGGTGGTGGTGCCCGGATGCGGCACCGGGCACGACGTGCGCGTGTGGGCGAAGGCCGGTTTTGAGAGTTGGGGATTTGATCTTGCCCCATCGGCAGTCCGATTGAGCCGGGAGAAAACCGAAGCTGCCGGCCTCAGAGCCTCGTTCGTCCAATCCGATTTTCTGTCAGACCCGCCGCCCAAGTCCTTCGACTGGCTGTTCGAGCACACGCTCTTCTGCGCCATCGATCCCTCGCGTCGCGAAGATTACGTGCAGGCCGCGCGGCATTGGCTCAAGCCCGGCGGCCAGTTGCTCGCCGTTCACTATATGATTCGCGACGAGCAAGGACCGCCTTTCGGAGTCACGCAGCAGGAATTGATGGAGCGGTTCTCGCCGCTCTTCGACTTGCTGCGAGGATGGGTGCCGCGGTCGTATCCGAATCGCACCGGACTGGAGCTGATGTTGTGGTGGAAGAAGAAGTAAGTCACTGCGTTCGGGTGTTTCTCAAAGAAAATTCCCGGATAGAGCGGCCGCTTGGCTGGAGTCGGAGCGCGGGCTTTTAGTCTAGCCCGTTTCAAGGCCCGGTTTGGAAATGACTTCTGATAATCACTCTAACGCCAGCACGCGCGCGGCGACTTCCTTCATCGGTTCTTCGGCAGCCACTTCGAGCCACATCACCGGCGATTGCCGCCGGAACCACGTCACCTGGCGTTTGGCAAACTGTCGGGTGCGCGTTTTGACAAGCGCGATCGTTTCGGCCAATGAGAGATCGCCATTCAGATGCTGGACAACCTGGCGGTAACCGATGGCTTGCATGGCCGTTTTGTTTCGATCCAGTCCATGCCGGAGCAACGCCCGTGTCTCGGCAACCAAACCACGGGCGAACATCTCGTCCACTCGTGAATCGATTCGCCTCCGCAAATCCTCGGCGCCGCGGGACAGCGCGACAAAGCGTGGAGGGGAGGGGCTTGATGGTTTGTCTGACGCCCAGTCGGCACGCTGGTCGGAGAATGGCTTGCCGGTCAGCCGGATCACTTCGAGGGCCCGGATTACACGACGTGGATTCCGGCGATCAATGCGCTCAAAGGTGGCCCGGTCGCGTGCGGCCAGTTCGCGCAACAGTTCGGTTAGGGGCGCGGCTTCCAAGTCCGCTCGCAAGGCCGCGTCCGACGGCGGCGCTTCGCCCAGGCCATCCAATAGGGCCTTGAAGTAAAGACCTGTGCCGCCACATAGGATCGGGATTCGCCCGCGCCCCTGAATTTGGCGAACGGCTTCACGAGCGAGCGCGACGAACTTCGCGGCATCGAACGGTTCGGTCAGTTCGACCACGTCCAGCAAATGGTGCGGCACTCGCGCACGGTCGGCTGCAGAAGGTTTTGCAGTACCGATGTCCAGGCCGCGATACACTTGCATGGAATCGACGGAGATGATTTCACCGCCCAACCGTTCGGCCAGGAGAAGCGCGACCTCGGATTTCCCCACGGCCGTGGTGCCAGCCAGGAAAACAGGAACGCGCGGCGTGACCGTCGTCGGCATTCGCTCTAGGGTGAAGATTTCTGTCGCGAGAGTTTCCGGTAGAGAATCAGCCCAGCCATAAGAATGGCGACGCTGAGCAGGTGCGCCGGCGTCGCAATGCCGCCCAGATATCGATCACTGTAGTCACCACGAAACACTTCGACGATGGAGCGGGCGATCGCGTAGGAGACGAGGTAAAGGGCAAACACCTGGCCGTCGAACTTCTTTCTTCGATGTATCCAGGCCAGGACGGCATAAAGGCCAAGGCTCAACAGCGCATCGTAAATTTGCGTGGGATGCAGGAGCCGCGGGAAGGTTTCGTGATCGCGCGGATACTGGATTGCCCATGGCACGGCGGTTTCGCGCCCGTAACAACAACCGTTCATCAGACAACCGAGCCGTCCGGGCACATAGCCCAAGGCAATACTGGGCGCGAGGGCGTCGGCGAATTTCCAGAGCGGGAGTTTCCTTTTCCAGACGTAGAGGAGGCCCGAGGCGGTCGCGCCGATCAGCCCGCCGTAAAACACCAAGCCGCCACGCTGTATCATGAAAATCTCAGTCCAGGGCGCTTGGGGAAACAGCGGATCGCGCATTAGCCGATCCCAGTATGAAACCACGTACAACGTGCGCGCACCGATAATAGCGCCGATAATGAGCCAGGCGCCGGAGTCAAAGATTTTTTCCGGAGCGATCCCGTCGCGAGTTGCCCGGCGACTAGCGGTCCAAAGGCCCACAATGAAGCCGATGGCCAGCAGTAATCCGTACCAATGAACGGAGAATGAGCCGAGGTTGAAGGCGATCTTTTGCACGCGTCCGCGCAGCGTAGGGTCGCACGGATGAAGTGACAAGAAATTGGTGCCCCGACGCGCCTTTGCTGGCGGGTCGATGGGCTTTGTTCGACGCGCTTGGGCTTCAGGCTGCGGGCCGAACTGGCAACGAAGTGCCTTGAGAAGGCGTGCTGCTCACTTCAATCCGGGAGGCCTCGACCTTGAGGTAGTTCAAGATGACAGGCGCGAGGATCATGCCGGGGATACCCATCAACTTTTCGCCAAGTATCAATCCGAGCAGCGTCAGCCAGACTGGGTTCTTGATCCGGTCGCCGATGATTTTGCTGTTGAGAAAGTATTCCAGCTTGTGGATGACCACGAGAAAGATGAGCGCGACGAGAGCCAGATTGGGCGAGATGGTAAAGCTGATGCCGACGATGACGGTATTGCTGATAAGATTGCCAACGACCGGCAGCAAGCCACAGAAAAACGTGATGCCGATGACTACCGCCGGGTGTGGCAACTGCACGACCAGGACGAACATCGAAGTCAGCACGGTGTTGATGGCCGAGATGAGTATCTGCGCGCCCATCACGGTGACAAAGCAGTGGTAGAAGCTTCGAAAACGCTGTGCGATTTCGTCGGCGCAGACCGCGTAGAGGTTGTTCCTCACGGGATGTGACGCGCGGTCCAGAACCACCTGGGCGTTGAGGAAAATACTGACCGCGACCACGCAACCGATGATGAGGAAGACAAACTGGGTGGTGGCGATCTTGGCGAAATTGGCGACGCGGCTGAAGTTTTTGGTTTCCTTTGCCGTGTCCATGGCCATGGCTTTGAGGCTTTCGTAATCCGTGAAGGGCAGTTCGAGTTTTTTCTCCTCCGCCCACTCTATCACCTTGGGAACGGTTTTCTCGACGATCTCGGGCAAGGCATTGACCGTCTGTTTTGCGAACTGCCCCAAACCGTAGGCGATGCCGAGGAAGAGGATGGCGAAGAGCACCACAGGAACCCATTTGCGGTCGCCCGCGAACTGGAGCCTGCTCAGCAGAAAGTAGGAAAACAGCGCGGCCAGAAGCGGCGTGGCCAGATGGAGCCAGCCCACCAGTAGAATGGTGATCAGGATAAACCAGTAAGAAATGCGCGCAGCTTTGGTCATTCAATAAGGACGGGCCGTCGTTTCTCGTCCCGTTCCACAGGCTGTGTAGCAACGGCGGCAGAGTGAAGCGAGAGATTTTGCACTTCGTCCGGCGGGTGAAGCGATAAGAGCGCTGTAAAAAATCGACCGTCTTGCTTCAAATCCAGTGTCAGCACCGCCCCGGCGGCAGTGTCCCGATTTTGAACATTCTCCCTCAAGCTCACTACATTAGCTGACGATTAAAACGGACATGGGTTTCGACTCATGCTTGATGAGGAAAATGAGCGCGATAGTGGCGGGCAACGGGCGTTTCGGAGACGGCCCGGCTGTCTGGTTTTACCGGAAGCATTGGTTGCAGGGCGCCCGCAGCGCGGCGGAAGAAATTTGTTGGATGGCCACTGTGCTTTGGAAGGACGCATGAGGTTATGATGACAAGCTTTTACGAAATTTTCTTGGGGCTGACGACTGTGCTGATGTTGATGGGGCTGGGTTGGTCGGTCACGTTGCGGCGAAAGATAAAGGAGCAGGCGGAGAGGATTCGCCTTCAGTTGCTCAGGGAAGCAGCGCTGGAAAAACAATTCGGCGATCTGTGTGAAAACGCCAACGACGTCATCTACACCCACGACATGCACGGCAACCTCACGTCGCTCAACAAGGCAGGGGAACGCATCATTGGTTACGGGCGCGAAAAAGCCGTGGGCATGTCGCTGAGGGAATTTGTCGCACCGGAGCAACGAGAATGGTTCGACCAGTGGATTGAACAGTGCAAGACCGGCACCGCGTCTCCTCGTTGTGAATTGACCATCGTGACTCCTCTGAACCGCCGTTCCGTCGTGGAAGTCTGCACGCGGTTGCTCCGGGAAGAAGGAAAGTCCACCCGCGTCGAGGGCATTGGGCGCGACGTCACCGCGCGCAAGGAGGCTGAGGAAGCATTGCGCCAGTCGGAGGAAAGGTTTTCGCGCGCATTCCGCCTCAGCCCGGTCGCCATTGCGTTGAGCACGTTGCCGGAAGGCCGTTTCATCGACGTGAACGACAGCTTCTTGCAAACCTTCGATTTCAGCCGCGAAATGGTGATTGACCGCACCGCCAGCGAACTGAGCATCTGGGAGAACACCGAGGACCTTGGGAAAATCAGCGGCATCCTGAAGGAAGGCCAGGCCGTGTGTGGTATGGAATGCAAGTTCCGCACACGTTCGGGCGCGTCGCGTGTCGCGCTGGTCTTTGTGGAGAAGATCCAGTTAAGCAACTCCACGTGCGCCATCTTCATCACGCACGACATCACCGACCGTTTGAATCTGGAGGCGCAATTGCGGCAGGCTCAGAAACTGGAAGCTGTGGGTCGCCTGGCCGCTGGTGTGGCGCATGATTTCAACAATCTGCTGACGGTCATTCAAGGTCACGCACAGTTGGCCAGGGCGCGGAACGATGTGTCGCCGGCTCAGGCCAAATCCCTGGAAGCCGTTTCAAGCGCGGCGCAACGCGCGACGGCACTGACCCGCCAACTCCTCACCTTCAGCCGGCAGCAACCGATGCAGTCCAAGCCGCTGGATCTGAACAAGACAATCAGCGATCTCACGAAAATGCTGATGCTTCTCTTAAACGAGAAAATTGATCTGAAGTATGACTTCGCGCCCGACCTGCCGACAATCAGCGCTGACGTGACCATGATGGAACAAGTGGCCATGAATCTGGTGGTCAATGCTTCCGACGCCATGCCCACCGGTGGATCTCTGACGGTAGGGACCAAAGCAGTCGAAATCGACGAAGCCTATGTGAGGAACAATCCTGAAGCGCGAGCCGGCCACTTCATTTGCCTGGCGGTGAGTGATACGGGTTCCGGGATGGATGCCGCCACGCAAGCGCGGATCTTTGAGCCGTTTTTTACGACGAAGGCAGTCGGCAAAGGGACTGGCCTTGGTCTAGCGACCGTGTATGGCATCGTCAAGCAACACGAGGGTTGGATTGAACTCTCCAGCGAGGTTGGCAAGGGCACGACGTTCAAAATCTATTTCTCCGCCGAGGGAGCAGCCAAGCAGCTTCAACCGGCAGGGATGCCGCGCCAGACTGCTCCAGACAAGGAAAGCAACGAAACCGTGCTCGTTGTGGAAGACGAAGACGCCGTCGGCCAAGTGGTGCAAACCAGCTTGCAAGAACACGGCTTCCGTGTGTTGCGCGCCGCCAACGCTCTGGAGGCGCTGCAAATCTACAATGAAGAGAACGGCCAGATTGATTTGCTGCTGACCGACATGGTGATGCCACGGGGCATGTCCGGCAGCGAATTGGCGGCAAATCTCAAAGCGCTAAAGCCAGAACTGAAGGTTGTTTACACCACCGGTTACAGCCGGCAGGTGGTTGGCCATGGGCTGGATTTGAGAGAAGGTCTGAACTTTCTGCCAAAGCCCCATGCTCCGGGAAAACTAATCGAAACTGTCCGCACCCGTTTGGCTGCATAGGAAAGGATCCAGCGAAAAGACCTCGACGAACCGAGGTCGCGAAACAATGAACATTGCGAGAGAAAGTTGGCCAAGTCGCCGCCGATGCTCGTCGGGGATGACTCTTGTCGAAGTTGTCATTTCGATAGCGATTGCGGGCATCACAATTTCCAGCATCGTGGCGGGGTATGCCTTTTCCGCGCGACAGTTGGAGCAAGCGGCTTGCGCCAGCGCGGCGGAGTTCATGGCGCGGCAGCGGGTGGAACAGGTCCGGGCGGCGAAATGGGATCTTTTGGCGGATCCGCCGGTAAACGAGCTGGTCGCCGGCAACTTTCCTGTCGTGATATCCACGCTGGATGTTCCCGTCGCGGTCAACGCCCCGCTCTATGCCACCAACACCACCACGATCAGCACCGTATCCGACGACCCGCCGCTCAAAATGATCCGCGTGGATTGTGTCTGGTCGCTCTTATCGCGCGGCCCTTTCACCAACACGCTCACGGCTTACCGCGCGCCTGACCAATGACCATCCGACCCTATCCTTCGCTGCGCCTTACGCGCTCTCGTGTGCGCCAAGTGGCGTTCACGCTATCGGAGATCATGGTGGCGTTGGGGCTTCTCCTCATTGTCTTCGGAGGCAACGTCGCCAGTCATCTCTTCGGGATGAAAATCATGGAAAAGACCAATGCGAAGGCCGGGGCCAGCGGCGAGGCGCGAGAGAACCTCACCGTTCTCATGGCGGAAATCTGCTCGGCCAAGAGCGTCGCGGTCGGTAACGGCAGCCAGTCGTGGTTTTCCGAGATTTCCATCGATACAGCCCAAAAGGGCGCGGCGCTCCAAATCTATCCCACCACCAATACCAACGTCTTCGTCCGCTATTATCTGGACGCCTCGGCCAAGACGCTCAACCGCATGACCAATGGCGGCACCGGAGTAGCGGTGGCAACGGGGATCAAGAACACCGACCTGTTCACCGCGGAAGACGCGGTCGGGAGCGTCGTCAGCAACAACCAAAACAACTGTGTGATCGGGCTGTCCTTGCAGTTTCAGCATTTGCAACACACGAACATGCCGGTCGGATCGAACAGCTTCTACACGTCGTACCAGGTGCGAACGAAGATCGCACGCCGCTCCTTCTGACCAGGATGAAGACCCGCCTCCACCATCGCCGCTGTTCCGCCGGCCTTTCCGTGCTGACGGTGGCGTTTCTTGCCGGCGCGAGCCTGTTGGTGCTGGCGGCGGTGCTCAGTTGGAGTGCGTCCAACACGCGGTTTGCTCGCCGGCAGAACCAGTATCTCGGTTCGCTCACTGCGGCAGAGGCGGCTACGGAGAAAGTCATCGCCCGGATTTCCCGCGACTTTCTGGCGACCAGCGAGACGGACGTGTACAACAACCTGTCGGCCTATCGACTGCTGCTCCCGACGGGAGACAGCACGTGGGATAGGTTTGAATTTTCCGACGCCCAGGGCCACGTCAACCAACTCTACGTCGAACGGCTTATGACCTGGAGCTACACGCCGCTGCAAACCCGGCTTCCAGGCCTCAGCGGCAATGCCGCCACGTACCGCATCATCGCAAACGCCCGCGAGTTAAACACGCCCTACAACAGCGTCGCCGCATTGCGGCAGGACGCGCAAATCGCCTCGATCCCAATCTTCCAATATCAGATGTTCTACGCCTTGGATTTGGAATTCTGCCCCGGCGCGAATATGACGATCACCGGGCCGGTCCATTGTAACGCATCGATTTACTTCGAACCGAATGGTGCCAATCTAACCTTTCAGGGGCCCGTGACTGCATCACGGCAAATCGTCCACGGCAATTCTCCGAATGATCCTGTTGTGCGCACGTTTGGCAGCGTTACCTATAACGCCGGTCGTGACACGCGACTCAACACGTTGAACCTGCCCATTGGCACGAACAACAATTCCAGCGTCGTGCATAAGATCATTGAAATCCCCCCCGCGGCGGAATCAACCAACTCGCTGGTGGGCGTGCAGCGTTACTACAACAAGGCGGATATGATCGTCCTGGTTTCCAACAATACGGTCGTGGCGAAGAGCGGCGCGTACAACGGTTTTTCGGTCACCATTCCGTGGACCAACGTCAACTTGTTTCTCAACACTAACGCCGCGTTCTTCGACAAGCGGGCCAACCTGACCGTCAAGGCAACAGAGATCAACATTGGAGACTTCATCAATCAATACTCGACCCTGACCACTTTGCTCGGGCGCAATCCCAAGATTCTCTATGTCGCAGATCTGCGTACGCAAAGCGCAGGCACGATTTCTGGCGTCCGGCTCATCAACGGCCAGACTCTGCCATCTGCGGGTTTGACGCTGGCGACGTTAAACCCGCTTTACGTCAAGGGGCATTACAACGCGCCCTCTGGCAGCCTGGGGACAACCAACACTTCAGGCACTGTGCCGGCTTCGCTTGTGGCCGATGCCATCAACATCCTGTCTGGAAATTGGAACGACTCTGATAGCACGAGCGATTTGGATGATCGCCAAGCCAGTTCCACGACGGTCAACGCCGCAATCATTGCGGGCATCGTACCGAGCGGCAGTGGTTATTACAGCGGAGGCCTCGAGAATTTTTGCCGCTTTCTGGAAAAATGGACTGGCTACACGTTTACTTTCAACGGCTCAATGGTCGCCCTATTTCCCAGCCAGATTGCCACTGCTCCATGGGGCGCCTCCTCGGAAGTTTACAACCCCCCGACGCGGAAGTATTCGCTCGATTGGAACTTCAAGAATCCGGCCAAGCTGCCGCCCGGCACGCCCGAATTGAAGACGCTCATCCGCAGCCAGTGGGTGATGATTCAACCCAATGCCATCCAATGAGGAAATGATTGCGCCCTGCAAACATTACGGTCGCTACGGCCTGGTGCTGTTGGGCCTCAGCCTTCTGTATGAGCGTTGCATGGCAGCGCCCGAAAGAACGAACGAATTCCGGCTGTACACGCGCCCGTTGGTCATTCAGGAGCGTGGTACAGTGACCAGTTACGTCCTGCAGACGCCCATAACGCGCTTCGCGTTCCTGCCTCCATTGAATTGGGTGGTGAAGGAAAACCCGACCACCCAAGAAGTGGTCATGATGGCCCGCAACTTAATCACCAGCATCCGTTTCAAAATCGTGGAGGCCACGCCGGAGGCAACGATGGAAGCGCGCGTCGCGCAATGGCGGCAGACGGTGCTGGAAAAATATCCCGACGGCAGAATTACTGCCGAGTTGCCATGTTACACGAGCAAGATCGAAGGAGCCGCGCTGGATCTCGAACGGACCGCCCCGAACAACACCAAAGTCTTTACGCGGTTGGCATTCATTCCCTTGCCGGACGGACGTGTCGAATTCGATCTGACGACCACCAGCGGCAACCTGGCGGAAACCCGGCTTGCCTTCGCCAATTTCCTGACCACTTTCCGAGTCGAACGCGCTGCCAAATGATTGCCCTCGTGACATGTTCAGGTTCGGCTGCCATCCACGCGATGAAATGCACGGAGCAGAAGGGAGGGCAGGCATGACTGCAAAGTTTCTCAGCAAGCCCCCCCGCCGTCGCAAAAGGTGCAATGAAGTTGTCGTGATTGATCTGAGCACGCCGATCACCAAAGCCGTTCATTTGCGGCGCAAAAACGACCGCTTCACACTGGTAAATTACTGTTCGCAGAACGCGCCGCCAGAGGAGGGCGAGTGCCACAAGGCGCTAGCCGAACACTTCAAAAGTTTGCGCCTGGCCCTGGGCTCCAAGACCCGTGAAACAGTCATCGTTATTGGCATGGAGGATTCGATGCTCCGCAACGTCGAATCGCCCTTGATGGATCGGGTTGAAATGCGCCACGCCCTTCGGCTCAACGCCAAACAATTCTTCAAAGAGGACATTCCGGATTCCGTCTTCGATTGTTTCCATCCCCCGTTAAAGAGCGGAGACGGCGCCGCGCCTGTCAAGACCGGCAAATCATCCAACGTTCTGGTCGGGATAACGAAGCAAGGACTTCCCGGTCGGCTAAACCGCGCCGCCAGCCTGGCGGGGCTTCATCTTACGCGCATCGTGCCTGCTCAAGTTGGACTGGCCAACGCAGCATTGTTGAGCAAAGGGAAAATGAGCGAAGAGGAGGCCTTGGTGCTGCTGCACATCGGCTCGAAGACATCGACCGTAAGTTTTCTCTCAAATCACACCCTGGCCCTCACCCGTGCCATGGATATCGGCAGCGAACAGTTGAGCAAAGGCTTGGCGGAGGCTTACAATGTTCCGGGTTCGGAGGAGAAGGCCAGTATCCCCGCGATTCAGGACAACGTGCAAAATCTCCTCGAACCGATCGCGAAGGAGGTGCGCGCGGCTATCGACTATTTTGATCATCTCGAGGGCAAACCTGTTATGGCAGGTTACGTGACGGGAGAGGTGGCCCAGTCCAGCCTCGTCATTGAGACGTTGAAAGGATTGGAGATTCCCTGCCAGCGTTTGGATCCAACGTCTTTCCTAAGCATGGAAGTGTCTGCGGAAAGCGTGGCGGCGGCCAGCAACCCTCTGGCCATCGACCTTGAGAGCGATTTGCCGCAACTGAATGTGGCCATCGGCGCGGCAATGAGCCAGCTCAGTGCCGATGCCATCGACATCAATCTGCTCGTCGGAGAAATCGAGGCTGCGGAACTCCGTCGGCGCGACCCGATGCGCTGGACGATTAAGGCGGGCGCGGCGGCGGCTTTACTGATGATGGCGTGGGTGGGCTGGCTCTGCGTGCAGACGGCGATCGCCGGCGCGCACTTGCGCCGGGCACAGGCCGAATGGAGGGCGCTCGAGAAGTCCCACCATGAAGCCGTAGACGTTTTCAAGAAAGTGGGCGAAATCGACCGCACCATGATCCCACTCCGACATCACGCCACGAATCGGTTCTTGTGGGCCCTGCCACTCAATGCGCTTCAGCTTGCCATGCCGGACGACATTCAAGTCGTCGGTCTGAAAATGGAGCAGACTCTCGCTCAGGTGGAGGCGACGAAAGCCACGAAGACCGTCCGCGCTCAACCGGCGCATACCAAGGAACAGGTCCTTTTGACGATCACCGCCAAAAATTTTGCCGACAATCAGGCGGAGGACAGGTTCATCGAACACATCGCCTCCTTGCCCTACTTCAAAAACAACTTACGCAAGAAGGAGCCAGTCCTTTTAAAGAACCGGTTGCTCCGGCAGGTCGATCCGCTCGATCCCGCCAAAACGTTCACGCTGTTTACCATCGAATGTATCTATCCAGAAAGAGTGCTGGGCTATGAGTAGTTTACCAAAGGACAAGCGCGAAAAACTCATCCTGGCAGTGCTGATGTCTTTGACCGGAATTGTTGGCATCTGGTACGGCCTGCTGGAACCGCAACGTTCCTGGCTCCATGCCAAGACCAAGCTCCTTTCCGAAACGCAAGGCAAGCTGACCGCCGTTCAGCGCGAGCTTCGTTTAATGGCAAGCTTCAACTCTTATCTCGATTCGGCCCGGCAGCAGATCGAAAACATGGAGGCGAAAATGCCCTCCGGCGACGTTTACCGGTGGGCCATCCGCAGCATGGCCAGCCTGCAGACGAATAAGGTGGATATTGCCAACCTGGAACCTCCGCGCCTGGCTGAATCGAGTATCCTGCCCAAAGTCCCTTACAAAACCGCTATTCTGTCCGTGAACGGGACCGCCCACTACCACGACTTCGGCCGATTCCTGGCCGACATGGAAAACAGCTTTCCCCACATGCGCCTGCAACGCCTGGAACTGGAGCCAACGCAATTCGGCGAGGCGGCGAACGCCGGTCAGGAGTTGCTCAACTTCAAACTCGAAATCGTCGCATTGGTCAAAGCATCGATGGCTGAACCCTGAATGGCCTTTTCGGCTTAATGCCTGAGCCACGAGGTCAGCAAATCGCCGGAGGCCTGGACCACCATTGTGAAAAGATCCTGATCGCGACCGGGCGAGGCGTCGTAGGAAGCCACCCTGTCCGTTCCAGCGCGCGTGGCCTGCAAGCGCCGTCTCTCTTCCACCAGCTCGGATTTCTCTTTCGCGCGGGAACGATCCAATCCGCCCGCGCGAATGAAGTGGACGATGCGATGCAGCTCATTCGCGTCGAACCAGGTGCCGTGGGCGCGGCAAACGTCCACTATCACCCCGGAGCAGCGCGCAAAGTTGAGCCGATGCATCAGTTCGTTGCATTGCGGGCAGCGGACGTAGCGCACCGGCGCGATCGCCACCGGCCCGCCGGCGGGTTGCGCGCTGCCGAGCGCAGTGGCCTCCTGCTCAGTGTTACGACAGACGTGCTCAAACGACGCTGTGTCAAGCCACAGGCCGTAACACTTGCCGCACTCGTGCAGTGGAACTTCACGCAGCTTCCCTCGAAGCATCGGCACACGGCAAGAAGGGCAAAGCCTGTCCGTCTGCTCGCTTGCCCATTGCACCGCGGGACTGCCGCAGTGTGGACAAAACTTCGCGCCTTGGAACATCATGCCAAAGCAGGCCGGGCAGGCGATGCTCGCCAGCCGCGCTCCGCAATGCCCGCAGTTCGGCGCGTCACCGGAAACTGCCGCGCCGCAACTGTAGCAATTGAGCGTCTCCGCGTTCATGACAGCGTGACGATGACACAACGGTCCTCTGACGGCGATGCAAAACTCATTCAGGCTTTGAAGCTGGAGCGAATGGAACCGCGCGATTCTATCGCCTGCGATCACCCGTAGCGACCGGATCGGCTTCGAGTAAGGAAGCGTGCCTCTCAGTTAATGGCAAGGCAACGGACCAGAAACCTGGTCAACGCGCCTTGCACATCGGCGTTGTGTTGTTCGAGGCTGACGCCTTTGGCGGTGATTTCCTGGAATTCAGCTTTCGGGATCAGCCGCGCCATCTCTGCGGCATATTCGTAAGGGTGGATTGGATCGAACCGGTTCCCAAGAACCAGTGTGGGCACCTTGATGTTCGCCCACTCGCGTCGGTCGCGGCAGGGCGCGTCGCGGATAATGCGTTCGAATTTGAAAGCGGTCTCGTCCACGACCGGGTTGTCGAACTGGCTGGCCAGCGATGCCGCCACGTCCGGCCATTTAGCCAGTGCCTCCGCGTATTCGGGGCTTCCCAGGAACAGGGCCTTGCCTTTTCGCCGGCCGTGCTGGCGCAGCAGCCGTGTAATGAGCGAAAACATCGTCACGTTCCACGGGTTCGGCGCGTCGAGCCAGGCAGGGCGCGATTGGACGAGACCGAGGACACGGTTTGGGTTGCGCAGCGTGAAGTTCAGCGTAATGGCCCCGCCCATTGAAACGCCGCCCACGATGGCCTGCTTGATTCGCAGATGGTCCATCAACGCGCGCAGGTCTTCGGCGAACGTGTTGAAGGAGATCTTTTCTTCGAGACCGACCGGTTTGGTCTGCCCGTGCGCCCGAGCGTCGAAACCAATCAGCCGGATACCCGGAGGCGGCTGGCACAGGCTGAACGGTTGCGTCAACTCCGCGCCCAGTCCGTGCTGAAAGAAGAACGGAACGCCTGCGCCTTCGTCCCGGTAGTGGAATTGGATGCCGTCGTGACTGAGAAATGGCATGACTCAGCTCCTTTTTGCAGACGAAACTGTTTCCCGCAAGAACTTCACACTCGCTGCCACGTCGCGCTCCTCAAATCCGTGCATAACGAGTGGTCCGTTAAAGTTCGCGGAACGTAGCAGCGACACGTAGCGGTCCCAGTCCAGCGCGCCCGCGCCCAGAGCGAGTCCGCTGGCGTGGCCATCGGGGCTGAGTTCCTTGGCGTGGGCCAATGCAATGTCCCCGCCGAGCACGTCGAACGCCTCGTCCATGATTTCGTTCAGGCGCGGCAGATCCCCCGGATGAAACAGGTTCGCGACGTCGATGACGATCTTCAGCCGCGGCGATTTCATTTCGTCGAGCAACCGGCGCGCGCGCCGGGCGGAGCTGACAACGTTGCCAGTCTCTGGCTCGACTCCCAGGGTGACGTCGTGTTTGTCCGCAATGGTCAATGCCTTGCTGATCGAGACGGTCAGGTCACGCCAGGCTTCCGGCGAATCGTTGTCCCGGTGCCGGCGCCACATGTTATCCGCATCGCGCGTGCCGGTGCAGAGCGTGACGATCTTCGCGCCAAGCTGCCCGCAGGCGGCGAGGATGGCACCAAGCCGGCGAAGACCATCGCGGCGTTGCCTGGCATCCGGATGAATCATGTTGAACGTGCCCGAGACAGCGGCGATGGCGACACGCTGCGCGTCCGCCGCGTCGCGGATGTGGCTCATCAGCGACGGCTCAATCTGATCGGGCAGACTGGGCAGCCCGGCGCAGGCGAAGTTGAACTGGACGCAGCCCAGATGGTGCTGAGCCACAGCGGCGAAGATTTCTTCCACCGTTGGGCGCACGAACGTCCTGGCAAAAATTCCCAGTTGCATGACAATTTGAAGCAGCCGTCCTGACGAGGCGCACCTACAAATAGATCAGAGCCTCCTCACGTCGGCTGCTGCGAATCAGATTGAATCTGCGAACTTCTGCATCGCGTCCTCCTGTTTCCCGATGCTCTCGACCAGTTTGAACTGCGTACGGGCGCGGTCGAGGTTGTGATGCGGACGGTGAACGCGAAAATAGGTATCGCCGCTCAAGTAGTCGGTGAGGAAACGGATACCGATGGTGAAGGTGATGAGTTTGCCGGAGAAGGCGATGAGCGCGCGCTCCCCTTTGGTGAGAAAACGCCCGGCGCTCTCCAGGTAACCACGGGCCAGCGCCTTGAACATCGGCATCCGCATCTGCACCTTCGCGAGGTCGAGTTCGTCTTCGAGCGTCGGACTGGTGGTGGTGCGGACCATGTCGCCAAAGTCGTAGAGCGCGCTGCCGGGCATCACGGTGTCGAGATCCACCACGCACATGGCTTTTCCGGTCACCACGTCGAGCATTACGTTGTTGAATTTCGTATCGTTGTGCGTGATGCGCTCGGGAATTTTCTTTTTCGCCAGCGCGTTCAGGATGACATCCACAATCTTTTCCTGCTTGAGCGCAAACTCGATTTCCTTTTTCGCGTCCTTGGCCCGGTTCGCGTGGTCCGATTCGATGGCCCGTTGCAGCGCCTCGAAGCGTTTTCGCGTGTTGTGGAAGCTCAGGATCGTTTCCGCCAGCCGTTTGCCGGGTAAATCGACCAGCAGGCTTTGGAATTCGCCAAATGCCTGGCCCGCCTCAAATGCCTGCGTGGGCGATTCGACCGCCTCGTACGTGCGCACGCCCTCCACGAACACCAGGGTGCGCCAGCATTCACCTTCGCCGTTGCGGTAATAAGCCCGCCCCTCCCGCGTCGGCACGACTGTCAGCGTCCGTCGCGAGGCGTCCCGCGCTCCCGTCTCCATCAACTTTTTGCGCTGATGCGTCGTCACGCGCACGAAGTTGTCCATCACCGCGTCCGGATCCCTGAAGACGTTCGTGTTGATCCGCTGGTGAACGTAGCGAACCTGAGTGCCGCCCTGGTTGTAAGTGGCGATGTAGGTTTCGTTGATGTGGCCAATCTTACACGGCTCAGCGTGAAGCAAATCCCCGTAGATGTAAAACTGGCGCGAGATGTCGAGCAGCTTCGATTCCTGATAGGGCATGGCGTTGTAAAGGCGCGATGATGGATCAATAAGTCTGCGGCTGGCGAGTGAGAACGGCGAAAATCAACGACCTGTTCCCTTCCAGCGCGCCTGATGTTTAGCATGGCCGGGAAGGGCGGGCTTGGCGTAATGTTCCGAACATGAACTTCACCGTGAGCCGAAAGGCGCTGCTGGCAGCCCTGCTGGCCGGTGTCGTTTCATGCTCCAAGCCGGACAGCAACCGCGCCCCCGCCAGGCCCGGCCCAATGCGCACGATGAAAATCGCCCCCGCAAACTTGCTGCCGATGGAGCGCATTGTCACTGCCACAGGAATTCTGGCCGCAGAAGAAGCCGCCACATTGAGCGTGAAAATCGGGGGGCGCCTGAAGGAAATCCCGGTGGACCTCGGCAGCGTGGTGAAGCGCGGCGACATCATTGCCCAGGTCGAACCGCGCGACTATGAGTTGCGCCTGCAACAAGCGGCAGCGGCGCTTTCCCAGGCAAGGGCCATCGTGGGATTGCCGCTGGAAGGATCGGATGACCGCTTTGACCCGGAAAAAACCAGCGCCGTGAAGCAAGCCAAGGCCGTGCTGGATGAGGCCGCGAAAAATCGCGACCGCGTGTTGAGCTTGTCCCGGCAGGGCATCGCCGCCCCTGCTGAATTGGACACGGTCGAGGCCGCCTACAAGGTGGCATTGAATCGATACGACGCGGCCTTCGAGGACACGCGCACGCGCCAGGCGGTGCTCGCGCAGCGCCGCGCCGAGTTTGAACTTGCCCACCAGCAACTGATGGACACGTCGCTGCGCGCGCCGTTCGATGGCGCGGTCCAGGGCCGGCTGGCGAATCTCGGAGAGTTCCTGGCTGCTGGCGCACCCGTGGTCAAACTGGTCCAAACCGACCCGCTGCGCCTGCGTCTGGAGACACCCGAACGCGACGCTGCCGCCGTGCGCTCCGGCCAGCGGGTGCGGCTTACGGCGGAAGGCGACACGAATGTTTACGAAGGCACGCTCACGCGGGTAAGCCCGGCGATTGATGAAACGTCGCGGATGCTGCTGGCCGAGGCTGACGTGCGGAACGATGGCTCGCTGCGTCCGGGCCTTTTCGCTCGCGCTCAAATCATCACGCGCGAAAATGACGAGGGCCTCGCGGTTCCGGCGACTGCGCTCATCACGTTTGCCGGGTTGGAGAAGGTCGTCACTGTCCAGGACGGCAAGGCGTTGGAAAAGATCGTCACCACCGGTCGTCGCGGGACTGGGTGGATCGAGATCGTCACGGGGCTGAAGGCCGGTGAATCCGTAGTGGTTGATCCCGGCAATCTGCGGACGGGCGAGGCGGTGAACGTTATTGAGTCTGCGCCAGTGCAAACGAGCCGGGCCGGACATGATTCCGGGCAGTAGCCGTGCAAAAGCTCGCTGAAATCTGCATCCGCCGGCCGATCTTCGCGTCGATGCTGATTTTCTCGCTCGTGGTCGTCGGTGCGGCGAGCTATTTCAACCTCGACGTGGATCGCTTTCCCGACGTGGACCTGCCGACCGTTCGCGTCAGCACCCGCCTGCCCGGCGCTTCCCCGGCAGAAATGGAGTCGCAAATCTCCCAGCCCATTGAGGAGGCGTTGAACGCCATCGAAGGCATCCGGGAACTGCAATCGGTCAACGGCTCCGGTTCTTCCTTCATCATCGTCACCTTCGAACTGAACCGCGACATCGAAGCCGCCGCCCAGGATGTCCGTGATCGCGTGGGCAGCGTGCTGCGCGACCTGCCGCGTGATGCCGACCCACCCACCATCACCAAATCGGACAACGATCTCTCACCCGTGCTGACCCTCGCCCTCTCCGGGCAGCGTTCGCAGCGCGAACTCACTGAACTGGCCGACAAAGTTGTGAAGGTCCAAATCGAGCGCTCCTTTGGCGTCGGTGAAGTGGAGATCGTTGGCGGCCTGGAGCGCGCCATCAATGTCTGGATCGATGCCGACCGGCTCGCGGCCTACAAGATTCCTATCACCGCGGTGCGCGAGGCGGTCATGCAGCAAAACGCCAACATCGCCGGCGGCAACGTCACGACGAGCTTGCGCGAACAGAGCCTGCGCACCATGGGCCGCATCACGGAGGCAAAGGGCTTCGATCAACTTGTCATCGCCACCCGCAACGGTTCGCCCATTCGCGTGCGCGACATCGGCTGGGCCGAGGATGGCACGAAGGAACAACGGTCGTCCGCGCGCCTCAACGGCCTGCCTTCCGTAACACTCGAAGTGAACCGGCAATCCGGCGCGAACACCGTCGCCGTCATCGAAGGCGTGAAGTCCAGGTTAAACCGGATTCAGTCGCAGCTTCCCGCCGACGTAAAGATGGAAATTATCCGCGACCAGTCGCGTTACATTTACGAGGCGTTGCGCGAGATTAACAAACACCTCGTGCTCGGCAGCATCCTGGCCTGCCTGGTTGTGTTGGCGTTCATGCGCAACTGGCGGGCGATGGTCATCGCGGCAGTGGCAATTCCCACTTCCGTCGTCGCCACGTTCGGCGTGATGAAGGCACTCGATTTCACCCTGAACAGCGTGACCATGCTCGCGCTGGTGCTCATGGTCGGCATTGTAATCGACGACGCCATCGTGGTGCTCGAAAACATTTTCCGCTTCATCGAAGAGAAGAAGATGAAGCCCTTTGAGGCTGCGCGCGCCGCGACGAAGGTAATCGGACTCGCCGTCATGGCCACGACCTTGAGCCTGGTTGTCATCTTTGTGCCGGTGTCCTTCATGTCCAGCGTCTCGGGGCGGTTTCTCTACCAGTTCGGCATCACGGCGGCGGCGGCGGTGCTGGTGAGCCTGCTGGTTTCCTTCACGCTCACGCCGATGATGAGCGCGCGGCTGTTGCGGGCGAATGGACGGAATGAACCAGAAGAAGATGACGTGGAGCGCCGGGCTCCGATCCGACCGATATCATCCGACACGTTGGTTCGCGCCGGGTCGGAGACCGGCGCTCCGCAGGGAATTCCTTCTGAACCTGCCTCCCGCCGCGGTTTCTACCATCGCCTCGATCACGCTTACGGCTGGCTGCTCGCACGGGCCATGCGCCGCCGCTGGCTCGTCGCCGGTCTGGCCCTGCTCGTCATTGCCAGCTCGATGCCGCTCTACAAACTCGTCAAACAGGAATATGTCCCAGCCAACGTGGACGAAGGCGAGTTCGATGTTTACGTGACTGCGCCGGAAGGCACGGCGCTCGAATCGATGAGCCAGGTCGCGTTGCGCATCGAGGAGGAACTCCGGACGATCCCCGGCATCCGTCTGGTGCTGGCCTCTGCGGGCGGCAGCAGTTTCCTTGGCAGCGTGAACAACGCCCGTTACTATGTGCGCCTGGCCCCCCATGCCGAACGAGTCTTTTCCTGGAAGCGACTGCTCCAGTGGCCGCCGTGGCGCGCGTTTCAGGGCAACTATTCTCAACGCGACGTGGCCACGGAAGTCCGCAAGCGCCTTCGCAAGTTCGGCGACCTCCGCATCGCCGTCCGCAACCCGCAAACCTTCAGCCTGGGCGGCCCCAATTACGACATCGACTTCGCTTTGCTCGGACCCGACCTCGAAAGCCTCGCCACCTACGCGGAGCGGCTCCGCCAGAAGGCCCCCGAGCTTGGCCTGATCGACGCGGACATCACGCTCAAGCTCGACAAGCCCGAATTGCGCGTCGAGATCGACCGCGAACGCGCCGCCAAACTGGGAGTCGATACCGAGGACATTGCCAGCGCGCTCCGGCTGATGGTCGGCGGCGATCAGAAAGTGTCGCGCTTCCGCGACGAATCGGTGAACGACGATTATGACGTGCAACTCCGATTGCAGGAGGGCGACCGCAACGACCTGGAAACCATCTCCCGCCTGTTCGTGCCTCGATCAGGCGGCGGCCTGGCGCGCCTCGACAATGTAGTGAAAATTATTCCCGCCAAATCCGCTTCGCGCATTGACCGCCTGGATCGCCAGCGCCTGGTGCGCCTCCGCACCGGCATCGCCGCCGGATTCGCGCAAGCCGACCGCATCGCCGCGCTCCGCGCCGAAGTCGCCGCCATGAACCTGCCGCCGGAATATTCCAGCCGCGTCGGCGGTAAGGCGCGCGAACTGGAAACCACCTTCCACGAATTTCTGCTGGCGTTTCTGCTCTCCGTGGTCTTGATGTACATCATCCTCGCCTCCCAGTTCGAAAGCCTTGTCCACCCGTTAACCATTCTACTGTCGCTGCCGCTTTGTGTTCCTTTCGCGCTGTTCTCGCTATGGGTCACGGGCCAGACGATCAATCTCTACTCCGCGCTCGGCATGTTGGTGTTGTTCGGGGTCGTGAAGAAGAACGCCATTCTTCAGATCGATCACACCAACAATCTCCGCGCTCAAGGAATGGAGCGTTTGACCGCGATCCTTCAAGCCAACCGTGATCGCCTCCGCCCGATCCTGATGACCACCCTGACGCTCATTGCCGGCATGATCCCCCTCGCGCTCGGCACCGGTCCGGGCGCCGAGGAACGCCGCGCCACTGCCATCATCGTCATCGGAGGACAAAGTCTTTGCCTGCTCATCACGCTGATCGTTACTCCCGTGGCTTACTTGCTCTTCGACGACTGGGGGAAACTCTTCCGCTTGCGCCGGCAAGCAGCCCCGGATTCCCGTCTCCAGCCTGTCCAAGCGGGCTGATGCGGAGCGGGGCGCCTGTCCATTCGGTCAGCAATTTCAAGTTCGGCTGCTATGCGCCAAAACGCACGGACGATTTGCATTTTGCAAACCTTCCGCCGTCCTCACTGCCGGTTTTGAACGGCTTAAGCATTGGTATGGCAATTGCAAAGAAGGAGTTATGAAGGCACCGCTGGATAATAGATTGCACCGGATGTTCCTGCACATAGCCTGCATGATGCGGGACCATCGCTGGACCTGGCATTGGCGGGGCATCTTCCGGGAACTTCACTTCTAACGGAGTCGTTTGGCTGTGGCTGCCCATGAACCACCCTTTCGAAACGAGCTGTTCAGCATTGATTTGCTCCAGCGCCACGCCCGTGTGCTCGGGCAGCGGCACCAGGCTGGCTCGCACAGTGGTCCCAATCGCCTTCTCCCCCGTCTGACCGCCAATGAAAAGCTCCTCCGGGATTACAACGAGCAAACCTTGCGTGTCGAGAAGACCCGCCGCATCACTCCGGCAGCGGAGTGGCTGCTCGATAACTTCTACCTCATCGAGGAACAGATTCGCATGGCCCGCCGGCATCTGCCGCGTGGCTTCAGCCGCCAACTTCCGCACCTCGCAAGCGGACCTACTGCGGACCTGCCTCGCGTTTACGATCTCGCCCTCGAACTGATTTCACACGTCGATGGCCGCATCGACGCCGCACACCTCACCAGTTTCGTCGCCGCCTATCAGGAGATCACGCCGCTCCAACTCGGCGAGTTGTGGGCGGTGCCCATCATGCTGCGGCTGGCGTTGATTGAAAATCTTCGGCGCGTTGCCGCGTTGCTCTCGAAAGAGCGCAAGGACCGCGACGCCGCCGACTTCTGGGCAGATCGGATGATCTACATCGCGGATACGGAGCCGCGGAAATTGATCGTGGCCGTGGCCCGCATGGCCCAATCCGGCGTGGCCCTCAACCGCGCCTTCGTCACGGAATTCTGGAGCCGCCTGCAGCAGAAATCGCCCACGCTCAAACTGGCGCTGAACTGGATCGAAGAACGGCTGGCCGATGAAAGCCTGAGCATCGAGCAGCTTGTGCAAAGCGAGAATCAGAACCAGGCGGCCAATCAGATTTCCGTGGGCAACAGCATTTCCAGCCTGCGGTTCCTCGATGCCATGGACTGGCGGGAGTTCGTCGAAACCCTGAGCGTCGTCGAACAAACCCTGCGCACCGATCCCGCCAATGTTTACGGCCACATGGATTTCGCCACTCGCGACGCTTACCGGCATGTCGTGGAGAAAATCGCGCGGCACAGCCATCTCACAGAGTTGGAGGTCTCGCTGCTCGCCATCGACCTCGCGCGCCGCCACGCGGATGAAGAAGGACGGCTGGACCATGTCGGCTATTATCTCCTCGACGAAGGCCTTTCAGAATTGGAACGCGCGGCCAAAATGCGGCTGCCTTTCCGGATGGTGTTGCCGCGCCTGGCTCGAAAATATCCGCTCACCTTTTACCTCGGCAGCACCAGCGCCATCTCGGTCGCTTGCACGCTGCTGTTCTGGCAAATCGCCGCCGCAATGCAGCCTCCCGTTTGGGTGCTCGCGCTCGCCGTTCTTTTTGGCCTTGTCTCGGCCAGCCAATTGGCCCTTTCGCTCGTCAATTGGTTCACCACCCTGTTCGTGAAGCCGCGCTTGCTTCCACGCCTGGACTTTTCCGACGGCATTCCCGCCGAGTGCCGGACCATGGTGGTGGTGCCCACGATGCTGGCGAGCGCGGCCGGAATCGAGTCGCTGCTGGAGGCGTTGGAGGTGCGCTACCTGGCCAACCGCGATGCCAATGTCTATTTCGCATTGCTGACGGACTTCTGCGACGCGGACCAGGAACATCTGCCTGGCGATGACGCCTTGTTGCAGCAAGCGCGCGAAGGGATCGCCAGCCTCAACGCGACGTATCAGGAGGACCATACCTGCCTCTTTTATCTGTTCCATCGCTCGCGTCGTTGGAACGAACATGACCGGGTCTGGATGGGCCACGAGCGCAAGCGCGGCAAACTGGCGGAATTCAACCGGCTTTTGCGCGGCGGCCCAACGGAGAACTTTTCGCATGTCGAAGGCGATTTGTCCGCTCTGCCTCGCATCCAGTACGTCATCACCCTGGACACCGACACCCAGCTTCCTCGCGACGCCGCGCGGCAACTGGCCGGCGCGATGGCGCATCCGCTCAACCGTCCCGTTTACGACAGCCGCCGTGGACGGGTGGTGCAAGGCTACAGCATTCTGCAACCTCGCGTGGCCGTCAGCCTGCCCAGCGCCGGTCGATCGCGCTTTGCGAAGCTGTTTTCCGGCGATCCGGGTATTGATCCCTACACTCGCGCTGTGTCGGACGTGTACCAGGATTTGTTCCACGAAGGCTCGTTCATCGGCAAAGGCATCTACGACGTGGATGCCTTCGAACGGGCGGTCGGAGGCAAGTTTCCAGACAATCGGATTCTCAGCCACGATCTGCTCGAGGGAAGTTATGCGCGCTCGGGCCTCGCCACCGACATTCAACTGTTTGAAGAATTCCCCTCGCTCTATACGGCGGACACCCGCCGCCGTCATCGTTGGATGCGCGGTGACTGGCAGATTGCCACCTGGCTGCTGCCGCGCGTGCCCGGCGCGGACGTGCGGCGCGTCGCCAATCCGATTGGTGGCCTTTCACGCTGGAAGATTTTTGACAACCTCCGCCGCAGCCTCGTGCCTGTGGCCCTCACAGGTTTGTTGATCCTGGGCTGGCTGGCGCTTCCGCAAAACGCCGCCGTGTGGAGCGTCGCCGTCCTGCTCATCATTTTCCTGCCGGGGCTGCTATCAATCTTGACTGACCTCCTTTCCAAGCCCGAGGAACTGCCTCTCGGGCTCCATTTGCAGAACGCGGCGACAGGAACTGCACGCCAGATCGGACAAGCCTTCCTGACTCTCATGTTCCTGCCCTTCGACGCATGCGTGAGCCTTGACGCATCGGCCCGGACCATTGGGCGGCTGATTTTCACGCGTCGTAATCTGCTGGAATGGCAGACCGCCAGTGAGACGGAAAATCGTAGCCGCACCGATTTGCCAGGTTTTTTTGCCACGATGTGGTGCGCCCCCGCGCTGGCCATTCTTGTCATGCTCGCCCTGACGTTCTCTCCAGCGCCGGCCTGGACGGCCGCTTTTCCCTTTCTGGTCTTGTGGACGATGGCACCGCTGGCGGCATGGTGGATCAGTCTGCCGCTGGAAGACAAACCGCCGGCGCTGACCGCCGACCAAACGCGGTATCTCCGCAAGCTCGCGCGAAAAACATGGCGCTACTTTGAAGAATTTATGGGGCCGGAAGATCACTGGCTGCCAGTCGATAATTTCCAGGAGCATCCGCGCCCCATCATTGCTTCTCGTACTTCACCCACCAACATCGCGATGGGTCTTGCCAGCACGCTGGCTGCCTGGGATTTCGGCTACACTTCTGTCACCGGCCTGATGAGTCGGCTCAACTCCGCCCTGCACACGATGGATAAACTGGAGCGCTACCGCGGCCATTTCTATAACTGGTACGACACCCGCACACTTCAACCGCTCCATCCATTGTACGTCTCGACCGTGGACAACGGCAATCTCGCTGGCTTGCTCCTGACATTGCGCGCTGGTCTGCTCGAACTGGCCGAAAAGCCCTGGCCCACGCCGGCGGTGTTGGTCGGTCTTCGCGACACGATGGCCGCGCTCCGCGAAACTCTTGAAGGAGAAAATTCCCCCGAGGTGAATGTCATCCTCACCCGCCTGAAAACCTTCGAAACCAGATTGGGCGAAGCGGTCCCGCTCGACCGCTGTTTTCAGCGTCTCGACGAAGCGTCGAGGTTTGTAGCCGCTCTGCCTGCTTCGGCCGGCGACGAGCGCCGCGAATATCAGTGGTGGCGCAATTCCCTCGAACAACTCTGCCGCGACCATCGGGACGATTTTCTGGCAGCGTTCCCTTGGCTGAGACTGGGAGCTCCGGTCTCGGCTCGCGGCTGGGAGTCTGCGCTACGAGAGGACTCTTCATCTCAATCCTTCCTTCCTTCGGACTTCCATTGGCCGGAATCCATTTTCCAAATCGAGACCCAGATAGCGCGGGTGGAAACATTGTTGCAAGCAACTCGAAATTCCTCCGCCGACCAGACACGCGTTGGCCACCTCGAACAATGGCTCAACGCTCTGCAATCCGCCGCCGAGGAAGCTGCCCGCCGCTCCACGGCATTGCAAGACCTGGCCGGCCGGTGCGACGAGTTTGCTCGCATGGATTTCACTCTGCTCTATGACACTTCGCGCAAACTTTTCTCCATCGGTTACAACGTCACTCATCATCGTCTCGACGGCAGTTACTACGATCTGCTGGCGTCCGAGGCGCGGCTGGCCAGCTTTGTCGCCATCGCGCTGGGACAGGTCCCGCAGGAACATTGGTTCACGCTGGGGCGCCTGCTCACGTCCGTGGACGGACGCCGTGCGTTGATCTCATGGAGTGGTTCCATGTTCGAGTACCTGATGCCATCGCTCATCATGCCGTCCTACGAACAAACCTTGCTCGATGTCTCGTGCCGGTCGGCGGTGGCGCGCCAGATTGATTACGGCCAGCAGCGCCAGGTGCCGTGGGGAATTTCGGAATCCGGCTACTTCCTGACCGATGCGCAATCCAATTATCAATACCGAGCCTTCGGCGTGCCCGGTCTCGGCTTCAAGCGCGGGCTAGCCGACGACCTCGTCATTGCCCCCTACTCCACCGTGATGTCCCTCATTGTCGCGCCGCAGGAGGCTTGCGCAAATCTCGAACGCCTGCGCGCCGAAGGCGCCGAAGGCCGCTGCGGTCTTTACGAAGCCATCGACTACACGCCGTCGCGGCTGGCGCGCGGACAGACTCGCGTGGTGGTTCGCTCGTTCATGGCGCATCACCAGGGCATGTCGTTGCTGGCCCTGGCGTATCAACTTCTCGACCGCCCCATGCAACGGCGCTTCCAGTCCAATCCTTTCTTTCGCGCTGCCGAATTGTTGCTCCAGGAACGCGTCCCCCGTGAAACAACGGTCTTTTATCCCCACGAACTCGAAGCCAGCCGGGCGCGCACCAGCACCTCCGAAATGGAAACGCCCTTCCGCGTCTTCACCAACCCCAATGCCGGTCCGCCCGAAGTGCATTTGCTTTCCAATGGCCGTTATCACGTCATGATTACCAGCGCAGGCGGCGGCTACAGTTTGTGGAATGAAATCGCCCTCACCCGCTGGCGCGAGGATTCCACGCGCGACTGCTGGGGTTCGTTCATTTATCTGCGTGATCGCGGGAGCGGCCAGGTTTGGTCTGCCGCGCACCAGCCCGTGCTTCCGCAGGTTTCTCACTACGAAGCCATCTTCAGCCAGGGCCGCGCGGAATTCCGCTCGCGCGTCAAAGGCATAGATGCTCACACCGAAATCAGCGTGTCCCCGGAGGACGACGTGGAAGTGCGCCGCGTTACCCTCACCAACCATTCCGGCGAGCCGCGGACCATTGAAATCACCAGCTATTCCGAAGCAGCGCTCAATTCGCCCGCCGCCGATCAGGCACACCCGGCGTTCAGCAAGCTCTTCATTCAAACTGAAATCGTCCGGTCGCGAAACGCATTGATCTGTTCGCGCCGCCCGCGCGCCCGCGGCGAGCAACCACCCTGGCTGTTTCACCTGATGCTCGCGGATGGAGACGAGGTCGGCGAAATCTCCTTCGAATCGGACCGCGCAAAATTTCTCGGCCGCGGCCGCACCGCGGCCGCCCCGTTGGCGATGGACGGTCCTCCGGCTCTTTCGAACACCGACGGTTCCGTGCTCGATCCCGTCATTGCCATTCGCCGCACCGTGCGGCTGGCACCGAAGCAAAGCGCACGGCTTACCCTCGTGACCGGCGCCGCCGCCAGCCGCGATACGCTATTAAAACTGCTGGAAAAATATCAGGACCCATCCATCGCCAATCGCGTCTTCGATCTCGCTTGGACGCACGGCACGGTCACCCTGCGCCACCTCAATGCCACCGAGCAACAGGGGCAACTGTTTGGCCGCCTCGCGGGCGCGTTGCTCTACAACCAGCCCTCGCGCCGGACGAACGCGACGACTATCGCGCACAACCGGCGCGGCCAGCGCAACTTGTGGAGCTTCGGCATTTCGGGTGATCTCCCGATTCTACTGCTACGATCGACCAGCCTCGAACGACTCGATCTCGCCCGCGAACTGTTGCAGGCCCACGCCTATTGGCGACTCAAGGGACTCGCCGTGGACCTGGTTGTCCTCAACGAGGACGATTCGGTCTATCGCCAATCCGTTCATGATCAAATCATGTCGCTCATCCTTTCCGGCATTGAAGCACATTTACTCGACAAGCCCGGCGGCATTTTCGTGCGCCGGGCCGAACAATTGTCGCACGAGGACCAGGCGTTGCTGCAGGCTGCCGCCCGCGTTGTCCTTAGCGACGAGAACGGTACCCTGGCCGAGCAACTGCGACGTCGCCCCCGTCCTGAACCGTTGCCCCCCGCGTTGCCAGTGTCGCGAACGCGCTCGTCGCCCACTCCGCCTCCGGAGCTACCCAGGCGCGACCTGATTTTTTTCAACGGGTTGGGCGGCTTTACGCCGGATGGACGCGAATATGTCACCACGCTCCGCGCCGGACAGACCACGCCTGCCCCTTGGGTAAACGTCATAGCCAACCCCAATTTCGGCACGTTGATTTCAGAAGCCGGGAGTGCCTATACGTGGTCCGAGAATTGTCATGAGTTTCGTCTGACGCCGTGGGAAAACGATCCGGTCAGCGATGGGAGCGGTGAAGCCTTCTACATCCGTGACGAACAAACGGGCAGGTTTTGGTCACCGACACCCCTGCCCGCGCGCAGCCATTCACCTTGCGTCATTCGCCACGGTTTTGGTTACAGCGTGTTCGAGAAGAATGAGGATGGGATTGGTTCCGAGCTTTGGATTTACGTCGCCGTGGATGCGCCGGTGAAGTTCGCCCGGCTTATTCTGCGCAATCAATCCGGCCGCGAGCGTCCGTTGTCCGTGACGGGTTATTGGGAATGGGTGCTCGGCGACCTGCGCCAGAAAAACCTGATGCACGTCGTCACGGAACTGGACGCGCGCACTGGGGCCTTGCTGGCGCGCAACGCGTACAACACCGATTTCGGCGGCCGCGTCGCGTTCGCCAGCGCCAGCGATGCGACTCGCTCGCACACCGGGGATCGCGTGGAATTTATTGGGCGCAATGGTTCGCTGGCTCGACCTGCGGCCCTGGGCCGCGCGCGGCTGTCCGGCAGGGCCGGCGCGGGCCTGGATCCCTGCGCGGCCTTGCAGATTCCAGTAACGCTTGCGCCTGGCGAGGAGCGCGAAGTCATTTTCAAAATCGGCGCTGGCCAGAACCGCGATCACGTCCACCAATTGCTCCAGACATTTCGTGGCAAGGAAACCTGCCGCGATGCCCTGGGCCGCGTCCATGCCCATTGGAATGATACTCTCGGCGCGGTGCATGTGGAGACGCCGGATCCCGCGCTGAACATCCTGGCCAATGGCTGGCTGATCTACCAAACCCTTTCCGGACGCCTCTGGGGGCGAACGGGCTTCTATCAATCGGGCGGGGCGTTTGGCTTCCGCGATCAACTCCAGGACGCCATGGCCCTGGTTCATTGCCGTCCCGGATTGTTGAGAGAGCAACTGCTGCGCGCCGCCGCGCACCAATTCCGCGAAGGCGACGTACAACATTGGTGGCACCCGCCGACGGGACGCGGCGTGCGCACCCATTTTTCCGACGACTATCTCTGGCTTCCGTGCGCAACCTGCCGCTACGTCGAGTCGCTTGGCGACACGGGCGTGCTGGACGAAAAAGTTTCATTCCTCGAAGGCCGACCGGTGCGCCCCGAAGAGGAAGCCTACTACGACACGCCCAGGCTTTCAGGAGAGACAGGCACACTCTACGAACATTGTGTGCGCGCCATCCGCAACGGCCTGAAGTTTGGCGAGCATGGCCTGCCCTTGATTGGCTGTGGTGACTGGAACGACGGCATGAACCTGATCGGCGAACACGGCAAGGGCGAGAGCGTCTGGCTTGGCTTCTTTCTTTATGATGTGCTGAAGCACTTTGCCGTCCTCGCGCGCCATCGCAGCGATGAACCTTTCGCGCAGGAGTGCATCGAACAGTCCCGGCGTTTGCGCGAGAACATCGAGAACCACGCCTGGGACGGGCAGTGGTATCGGCGCGCCTACTTTGACAATGGCGAACCGCTCGGTTCCGCCAGCAATCCGGAATGTCAAATCGATGCGCTGCCTCAAAGCTGGGCCATCCTCTCCGGCGTGAGCGATCCGAAACGCGGCCGCACAGCGATGGACGCCGTGGCACACCGTCTTGTGCGGCGAGAGGCGCGCCTCATTCAATTGTTCGATCCGCCCTTCGATAAATCCACCCTCGATCCCGGTTACATCAAAGGCTACGTCCCCGGTGTGCGAGAGAATGGCGGCCAGTACACCCACGGCGCCATCTGGACGGTAATGGCGTTCGCGGCTATGGGCGACGCGCGACGCGCCTGGGAATTCTTCGACCTCATCAATCCCGTGCGTCATGCGGAAACTCCGACCGATGCGGCCCGCTACGCCGTCGAGCCTTACGTCATCGCGGCAGATGTCTATAGCGTTCGGCCCCATACCGGACGAGGTGGCTGGACCTGGTACACCGGTTCCGCCGGGTGGATGTATCGGCTGATTACGGAAACCCTTCTCGGTTTAAAGCTCGATGTGGACAAACTGCGCTTTGCTCCGTGCCTTCCACCAGACTGGAAGACCTTCAAGATTCACTACCGCTATCGCGAGACGCATTATCACATCGCCTTTCTGCGCATCGGCGATCACTGGAACGGCCCGCAAAAAATAATCGTGGACGGAACAGAACAAGCCGACCCCTTTCTTCCATTGCAAGGCGACCGCCGCGAGCACCACGCCGAAGTGCGCTTCCTCTGATGATCACTATGCAAGATGCCTTTTCTTTCCCGCTCGTATCGCGCAAAAAGTCATTCTTCTGATTCGGAATTCGCCGAAGCCCTTGTCAATCACCTGCTGCTTTCGTTGGCATATTCGAGGCTATTGTAAAACCGGAAGACGGGCTGCGGTGAAACTGAAAGCTCGAAAAGAAACGGACAGGTGAAGCCAGCAATGGCCAGCCTCGAAACGGGAAAATGAGCGGCCAGTTCCCCTGATAAGCTCGCCTTCCACTTTTAACGTACCGCGATCGTGGCTGAGGAGGCGGTGCCCGTCCTCGGGGGGCGCGCTCGTTCGCCATTGAGACACCTAAGGTTCGCTTGACTCTGAAACAGGAAACTTCAGGCTTCACATACATTTCCCGCTCATGGGGCGGCTTCGTTCACCCATGAGGAAGCGGGGTATTACGGCAAACCGAACGTGCCCATAGTCTCATTTCTGGCTTGGATTCAACATGGAACCTTCCTCATATCCGCGCAGCGAGATCGTCGCAGTAATCAAGCGCCATACGCACGATGTTCGGAATGCGTTGAACGGAATGGAGCTGGAATTGACGTTGCTCGACGAAAGCGCAACCGACCCGGCAGTGCGACAGGCGGTGAGACGATTGCGTCAAGCAGGAGCGGAGATCAGCAGGCTGATGCAAGGGTTATCTTCAAAATATGCGATGGATCCCCCCAGCCTGATTCCCGCCGTCCAGCTTGCCGAGCGATGGAACGCGGATGCCCGTCATGTCGCGCATGAGGTTCCGTTGCGCTGGAACGTCCAACTCGGCGGCGAGCTTGTTTGCGTGGACGCGGGCCTGGTTCGTAGTCTTTTGAAGGATACCCTGGAAATGGCCGTTAGAATCGGCGGCCAACAGGGGTTCCAAATCAACTGCCGTTGCGGAAGTGTTCGGGCTGTTTTTGAAATTGCCAGCGAAGGCGGCGAAACAGCCACTGGGATCAGTGAGGTCCAACAGGCTTATTGGGCGGCGTTGCGCGGGCTGGCGGAGCGTGCCCAGGTTTTGATTGAACCGGCGACGCTCAGTCCTCATGGAAGTTTTCCGATGCGGCTTTCCTTTCCTCTTCATCACCCGGCGACTTGAATGCAGTTGGCGAGGCACCAAGCCTTGTAGTGATCTCAAAAAGTCATTTCGGGGTCGCGGTGAGACGCCGCGCCACTCGCACGCCAGAGGCGCGCGCTACGTAACGCACATGTCTCACGTGCGGGTGGCGAAACGTCTCGCTTCGCTGTAGGTCACCGGAAAATGACGTTTTGAGAACCGCTCTAGCCCAAGCTTTTGGAGGTCGTCAGCTTTGAGCGAACCAGCGATTTGCAAAATTCCCTTCTTCCAAATTCGTGCAAGATGCACGGAAAGGTGATGAAACTGAGCGCTTTTGGCCGATTTTCAGGGGGGGATCTCTGTGGCACAAGACAAGCAGGAGGGCGAGCCATGAATACGAAACTTCTGTTTGGACAAAGAATCGCGCATCGAATCGGGTCGCTCACGGCATTGGGCTTGGTCATTCTCGCTACTGGCTGCGCCGGCAACCGCTATGATCGCAGCACCGGAGAATCCATCGACGATCGGGCCACGACTGCCCGCGTGAAAAGCGCGCTGGGAGACGACAGCATTTACAAGTATCCCGATGTGAAGGTGACCACGTTCAAAGGCCATGTGCAATTGAGCGGTTTCGTGGACACCAAAGACCAAAAAGCCAAAGCGACGGAACTCGCCAAGAACGCCGCTGGAGTAAAAGAGGTGGAAAACAACATCTCGGTGAAACCCTAAACAGCGACTATATGACAACCTCCGCTCTGATCCTGCTCTTGCTCGTAGTGCTGCTAGTGGCTGCATTGCCAGCGTGGCCCTACAGTTCGGCGTGGGGATATTATCCGAGTGGAGGACTGGGACTGGTGGTGGTGATTCTGCTTGTTTTGTTGCTGCTCGGTAAGCTCTGAGATCGTTCATTTCTCATGAAACTCTCATTCCATTCCGAGTGGAAAACCCAGGAGGGGAAAGTGGGGTGGATTCTCTTGTGGTTGCTGGGAGTTCCCCTCCCTATCCTCTTCATTCTTTTCCTGCTCCGTGGCTGCACGTGAGACAGCGCGCGACTCTCAACCAAATACAAACACCCAATCATTGAATACCATGAAACTCGTAATGAAACTGTGCCTTGCCGGAGTTTTCGCGTGGCCTTGTCTGCCGATGGCCGCTCAAGACGCTGACTGGTGGTACCGCGCCAAGGAAACCTCCCTTGATCTTTTCGGGACGGTTTCGGTAGGTCAGGAAATCATCAACAACATTTCCCGCCGCCGCGTGGAGGACAACGGACGACTCGGCCTGGGGGCGGGAGTGAACCATTTCTTCACCCGTCATTTGGGTTTTGGCGGCGATGCCTATACGGAAAATACCCAGCACAGCTTCGTCGATAACACTTCAGGGAATTTCATTGTCCGTTTCCCCTTCGAATCAGTTCGCCTCGCGCCGTATGCGTATGGTGGCGCCGGATATCAATTCGATCCCGGCCGCCTCTGGTTTGGACAGGCGGGTGGCGGCTTGGAATTCCGCTTCTCCAAACAAGTTGGCATCTTTGCCGATGCTCGTTACGTTTTCACTGACGGCACCCAGAATTTTGGAGTGGGCCGCCTTGGTTTGCGGCTTCCTTTTTAACCCTACTCGAAGCTTCTTCATGAAACTGGCCGCCCATGCCGCCGAAAACAAAGGCCCTGCCGAAATGGCAACGCCTTCCGGCGGGCCCGCTTATCAGCGATTTACCCCACCATCCCTCCCACCCGCCGTTCTCGGCACTCTCTCCATTCCCAAGGAGGAGAGAAAGGATCAGGCATCCGCCGCCCCAGATCTGGCGGCGGCGGATTGCGCCTGGAATTACGCTTCCCTGCGCACGCTGGACTTTTCACTGATGCCGCCTTCGCCGTCTCTCCAGCGCTTTCATGCCTGGCATTTTGGCGCCCGTTACGGACTGTAGCAGGCGGATGCAGCGGAGGGAAACGGTTCGCTTGCCCATGCTTGCGATTGCTACAATTCGTCATGAAAGCGATTCACTGCGCCAAACTATGCTTGGCAATTTGTATCAACGGCCTTTCTCTTCCTGGCGTTGAGGCCGGAGAAACCCGGTCGCTGCGCCTTGGGCACTTTCCCAATATCACTCACGCCCAGGCTTTATACGCGAAAGCGGGCGGACATTTTGAAAGGAAATTGGAGACGCCAATCAAATGGAGTTCCTTCAATGCCGGTCCGACCGCCATTGAAGCCATCTTCACCGATGCCATTGACGCCTCCTTCGTCGGACCCAGTCCCGCGATCAACGGCTTCATTCGCTCGCGCGGTGAAAAGTTTGTCATCGTTGCCGGCGGTGCAAGCGGTGGCGCCGGCCTGGTTGTCCGCAAAGGCGCTGGCATCCAAAGTGAAAAAGATTTCGGAGGCAAGACCATCGCCACTCCTCAGTTGGGGAACACGCAGGACATCGCCGCGCGCGTGTGGTTCGCAGAGCACGGCTACAAGTTGAGAGAGAAGGGAGGCGCGCTGACGCTGCTGGCCCTTTCCAATCCTGATCAACTGACGCTGTTCAAGAAAGATGAGATTCACGGCGCATGGACGATAGAACCGTGGCTGGCGCGCCTGGAGGTTGAAGCGGGTGGAGAACTTTTTCTGGACGAGAAAACTTTGTGGCCGGATGGACGATATGCCACGACCCTGCTGATCATGAACCGGGATTTTCTGGCCAGGAATCCGAAACTCACCAGGAACCTTTTGCAGGCATTGGTTGAAGTCACCGGGCAGATTAACGACGACAAAATCGGGGCCGCAAAGGTTCTCAACGCCCAATTGAAGAAGGAAACAGGCAAGTCTCTGGACGACGCGGTGATCGCGAAGGCCATGGAACGCGTCGAGTTTACTTGGGATCCCGTGGCCGCATCTCTGCGGAAATCCGCCGAAGCCGCGCACCAAATCGGTTTCCTTCGAGCCCCGCCCGATCTCAAAGGGATTTTTCAGTTGAAAATACTCAACGCTGTTCTCAAGGAAAAAAGCCTCCCCACCGTTGCTGAATGAAGCCTCTCCTCGCATGGAAATGGCCGCAAACCCGGAACCGACCTTGACCAAGCCCGCAACTCCACAGGTCAAGCTGCGCATCGAGCAGGTGGTCAAAACTTTCCAGAACGCCACTCAAACGGTGGAGGCGTTACAACCCGTGAGCCTGGACGTTTACGAGGGCGAATACGTTGTTTTGTTCGGCCCGTCCGGTTGCGGCAAATCAACGTTGCTCAATCTGGTGGCAGGCTTTGAAGAACCAACGGAGGGGAAAATAATTTTGGATGGCCAGGCCGTAAAAGGACCCGGCAACGACCGCCTGATGATGTTCCAGGAACACGCCCTGTTTCCCTGGCTCAACGTCATTGACAACGTCATGTACGGCTTGAAATGGGAGCGCGCTTATCGCTTTCGCTTTCGCGCACGCCGGAAAAAGGCCGTGGAGTTGCTGGAAATGGTTCATCTGACCGAATTCGCCAAGGCCTCCATCCACGAATTGTCGGGCGGGATGAAACAAAGAGTGGCCCTCGCACGCGCGCTCGCTCCCGACCCGCAAGTCTTGTTGATCGATGAGCCTTTCCCCGCCCTGGACGCGCTCGTGCGGGCCAAGCTGTATGCCGAGCTTCAGGACATTCTCGTGCGCACCCGCAAAACCATTCTCTCCGTCACGCATGACCCGCACGAAGCAGCGTGCCTGGCAGACCGGGTAATCGTCTTCACTGGCCGGCCCGGCCGGCTGAAAGCCGAGATCCGCATCGACCTGCCGCGCCCGCGCGACATCAACGATCCACAGGTCGCCGAATACGCCCGGCGTATAACCGCCGAGTTGGAGGAGTCCAATGAAAAAGAACCCGGAACGAAAGCATAAGTATTACGTCCTGGGTTTCTATCTGCTGCTGCTCGTATCGTGGCAGTTGTTCTTCAGTCTGAACCTCATTGAAGACTATCTTTTTCCCGCTCCCGCGGATGTGGCCAGACGCCTCTGGCAGTTGGGCACCGAAGGACTCCTCTGGCCCGGCATTGAGGCTACGCTCGTGCGCATGGCCATCGGATTCTCCATTTCCGCCGCTGCCGGCCTCGTCATTGGTTTCCTGATGGGGATGAGCCGGATCATCAACGGTTGTTTGCGCTCCCTGTTCCTCGGCTTGCAAACGTTGCCCACCGCCGCATGGGTTCCCATTTCGCTCCTCTTGTTCGGGCTTAGCGATCATGGCATCTACTTTGTCATCATCATGAGCTCGGTGGCGGCGGTGGCCATCGCCACATCCGACGGCATCCTGCACATTTCCCCCGCCTACCTGCGTGCAGCCCGTACCCTTGGCACTCCCGCGTACGCCATGCCTTTTCACATCATCCTTCCCGCCGCGCTGCCGGGAATCATTACTGGCATCAAGCTGGGCTGGACCTTGGGTTGGCATGGAGCTGTCTCGGCCGAACTGATCAAGTCCAGCGTGGGCCTGGGCTATCTTCTGTATATGGGCCGTGAGTTGAACGATGCCTCGCAGGTCATCGCCATCATGCTGCTGACCATCTTATTCGGACTCCTCCTGGATCGGTTCCTCTTCGGCTTGATTGAAAAGCGAATCCGCGTTCGCTGGGGATTGGAATCGAATAGCTATTCTTGAAAAGAACGTCGCACTGCGGCGCTCAAGAATCTTTGCCCCGCCGCACGGCTTCTTTCTTCTCTTCCAGTTCGGCCGCAATGGATTTCTTTTCACTGACGATTTGCTTTTGCAGTTGTTCTACAGCTTCCCAATCATTCTTGGCCGCCGCTTTGCCTAATTCGTCCGAGAGGAAGATTTCACGCTCGGCGATTTTGGCGGCGTACTTGGAGTCCAGTTCGGCCAATTGCTTTTTTTGCGTGCCGGTAAGTTTGGGGGCAGGCCCGGTCTTGTTCAACCGTTCCATCGCGAGTTCGTAAGCGGTCTTCATGGCGAGACTCTACTGTAAATCGATCGGGAAGGGCAGGCTAAGTTTGCCAAAAGCAACTCGACCGGAGGGTGAACTCTTTTCAAACGCATATCTCCACTTTGTCCCCGACGACTCGCGCCCGGTAAGTCGCCACAGGACGATCCGGTCGTGCAGTGCAGGTGCCGGTGCGTACATCGAATCCCCAGCCGTGCAACGGACAAAACACTTCGCTGTCCTTCAAGCAACCGGAGCCAAGCGGACCGCCGCGGTGCGGGCATTGATCATCAATGCAATAGAATTGGCCGTCCACGTTCCACAGCGCGAACTCCCGGCCTTTGACGTGAACCGTGCGGCCATGCCCCGGCGGAATGCTGGCAGCATCCGCGACGGAAACGAATTCGCTCATGCGCTGTCAGCAAGCTTGTTGGGTTTGTCGCCAGCGACAGGCGGCGTTGCGAGCGGAACATTCTTTTTCCACGGCATGTCGCGGGCTGGAATCGGCGGAGGTTTGGGCCTGGCCAGTTGCAATTCAGGATCGGCTTCCTGTCCAGCGGCGGGCGGGGACATGTTCTCACGCCAGCCGGCGATGCGCGCCTGCAAGCCGTGATGCTCGGCTTTCTGTTTGTCGCCCGACTTCATGTAGAAGAGCGAAAGGTTAGTGTGGACGAGTTGTTCCTTGGGCCGGAGCTGCTCGGCCTTGTGGCCCTCGATGATGGCAGCAGCATAATCGCCCTTGCGATAGTAGGCCATGCCGAGAGCGAGTTGCGCGTCGAAGTGCTGTGGCTCCTCTGCCAACAGAGTCTTGAGCTTCGTAATGGCCGCGTCGTATTCGCTTCGACTGAACTCGAACATCGCGTCATCGTATTGTTCCTGCGCGGTCGGCATGACCAAAGCATATTGCGTGTTGCGTATTTCGTAAAGGATGGCAGTCATATCGCCTGTCGCCGACGCAATGCGAATACGAACTACCCAATGCCCTCACCCCTCCAACTTATCTCCACCGATTTCGACGGGACACTCCACGCCGATTTCGAGAATCCACCCGTGCCGCACGACCTGCAGGAGTTGATTGGTGATTTGCAGCGGCAGGGCGCCAAGTGGGTGATCAATACCGGCCGTGACCTTTCCAGCGTCATGGAAGGGATGGCGCGGGCGCGATTGACCATCAAGCCGGACTTTTTGGTGGTGGTCGAACGGGACATTTACTTCCACACGGACTCCCGATACGAACCCTGCGCGGATTGGAACCAGGGCTGCAAAACGGCGCACGAACAATTGTTCGCGCGCGTGCGCGACGATGTTCCCCGCCTGGTGGATTGGGTGAGCAAACGATTTCGGGCCACTCTGTACGAAGATGATTTCTCGCCGTTCTGCCTGATTGCGGAAAACAATGGGGACGCCGATGCCATCCAGTGCTACCTGGACGAGTATTGCGGCGCCGTGCCGGAGTTGACAGTCGTGCGTAATGACGTTTACGCCCGCTTCAGCCACGCCAATTACAATAAAGGCACAGCGCTTGGGGAAATCGCCAGGCAGTTGGGGATCGCGCGCGGGTGCGTCTTTGCCGCCGGAGATCATCTGAACGACCTACCGATGCTCTCCGGCAGATTTGCCCACTACGTCGCTGCGCCGGACAATGCCGTTCAACTCGTCAAGGAAACCGTTCGCAGCCAGAATGGCTACGTGAGTCACCAGCCTTGGGGACACGGAGTTGCCCGCGCTCTGGAGCACTTCCTCGACTCGATGAAGCCACAAGCAGCCCGGTAATACTGCCAGACAGCCAGAATTACGGCTCCTTGTTTGCGCCAAGCACGAGCACCTTGTGAGTGTGGCACTGCGCTGGTCATTCTTCCGAAAATCTTTTTTCACAACGAGATGCAATTGAGATAATTCTTTGACACCCCCCTGCCCAGTGCTAGTCTCGCCTTGGCAAGTTCATCCCGAGCTTGCCTCTGTTTGTCTTTGGCCATTGTTGTGCTGAGTTTTATCAGAGCGTTTAATTGAGATTTCCATGAGCGATTCAACCGCGACAGTCCCTCCCGCCGGTGGCGCGTCGAAAGTTTCCAAAATCCAGGAAGCGGTCATCCGCATCGCCGGCAATTCGCAGGACGGCATCCAGGCCATCGGCGGTTTTTTGGCCCGCCTGGCCGGGCGGAGCGAACAGGAAGTCATGACGTTCATGACGATTCCTTCCACGATTTCGGGCGGCCCTTCAATTTTCCAGGTTCGAGTGGGTTCGGGTGAAGTGTTGAGTCCAGGCGACGAGGCGGATGTGTTGCTGGCTTTCTACCAACACTCTTACAACGATCACATCAGTTTCCTCAAGCCCGGAGGCATCGCCCTTTACGATTCGGATCACGTCACTGAAATCCCCCCGGAGAACCAGAAGAAGTATCATCATGTCGGGGTGCCGATCTCGGGCCTGACCGTGGAGGCAATCGGTGGCACCGCGAAGGACAAGGGGAAAAACATTTTCGCCCTCGGCTTGATCGCCAAAATGTATGACCTGAACGTGCCGAAGCTGGAAAAGCTCGTGACCGAACGTTTCACCGGCAAGGATCCGAGCATCGCGCAAACTGCGCTCAACGCCTTTCACGCGGGCTACAGCCATTCATTGGGCAACGTGATTGAAACCTTTCAGTTCGTCGAATCGCAGAAGGCAAATGATCGCCCGCAGATCGTGATGAACGGCAACGAGGCGCTGGCGTACGGCCTGATTGCGGCTGGCGTTCGCTTCGGCGCGGGATATCCGATCACGCCATGGTCAGACATCATGGAATCGCTCCGGCGCGAACTGCCAAAATACGGCGGCACCTTCGTGCAGACCGAGGACGAAATTGCCGCCATCTCCATGGCGATTGGCGCCAGTTACGCCGGTCGCGTCGCGGTGACCGGTTCCAGCGGACCTGGCATCTCATTGAAGACGGAAGCGCTCGGTTGGGCGGTCATGGCCGAGATGCCGCTCGTCATCGTGGATGTGCAGCGCGGCGGCCCGTCCACCGGCATGCCGACGAATATTGAGCAGTCGGATTTGAACATCGCTTGCTTCGGCGGCCATGGCGATTCGCCGCGTGTGGTTATCGCTCCAGCGGACGTCGAAGATTGCTTCTACACTGCGATTGAGGCAGTGAACATCGCGAGAAAATACAGCGTGCCCGTCATCATCCTCACCGACCAGGGCATCGCCACACGCATCGAAGCTTTTAACGAACCGGACCTGGAAAAAGTTTGTCAGGACATTTCGCCCGATCTGTCGCCGGTGCCCGACCACAAGCCGTACGACTTGAACGCGCCGGACGGTATTACGCATCACCTGGCGCCGGGCACGCGAATTCATAGCGGCAAATATCCGATCGTAACCGGCCTGGAGCATGACGAACTCGGCCACCCCACTGGTTCGCCCAAGCTCCACATGCAAATGACCGCCAAGCGCCGCAAGAAACTTCAGAAGCTCGGCGCAGAACTGCCCACACCGAAAGTTTATGGTCCCCCCGAAGGCAATGTCCTCCTGGTCGGCTGGGGTTCCACGCAAGGCCCCATCAAGGAAGCCGTGGATCGCGCGCGCTCTGCGGGTGACAGCGTCTCCTCGCTGCACATCAAATACCTCAACCCACTACCGCTCGGACTCGACAACCTCTTCGCCGGCTTCAACCACGTCTTCGTCGTCGAGATGAACGACGAAGGCCTGTATGGCTTCGGCCAGCTTGGCCAGTTGCTCCGCGCGCGTTACTGCGACACGAAGATTCGCGGCATCAACAAAACCGACGGCCTGACCTGGAAGGTTCGCGAAATCCTTGGCCGCGCGCAGGAAGCTGTTTCAACCGGAATGCGAAAGCTCTAATTCCGCGCCACCGATACGATGGTTGAATCTGACATCGCTTTGCCATGAGTAACCCGACCTCCGAAATCCCCGCTCGCGCTGGAAACATCACTGGCGTCACGCCGCCACCTTTACCCGGCGCCGAAGAACGCAAGGGGCTGACCAAAAAGGAAATCGCCGCCGACCATCCGACGTGGTGCCCCGGCTGCGGCGACTTCTCCGTGCTCGCGCTCTACTTCAAACTCATTGAGAAGCGCAAACTGTGGCACGAAAAAATCACCACCGTGGCCGGCATCGGCTGTTCCAGCCGCTTTCCTTACTTCGTGCAGGCTCACGGCGCACACTACATCCACGGACGCGCGCTCCCGTTTGCCAGCGGTATCTCGCTCTCACGGCCCGACCTCCACGTCTTCGTCTTCGGCGGCGACGGCGACGCTTTCTCCATCGGCGGCAACCACTTCAACCACACCGCGCGTAAGAACATCAAGATGACCTATGTCGTGATGGACAACTGGGTCTATGGCCTGACCAAGAAGCAGACCTCGCCCACCTCGCCGCTCGGCTTCAAGAGCAAGACCGATCAATGGGGCGCGGTGGATTACCCCATCAACCCGATGAAGCAGGCCATCGCCGCCGGCGCGAGCTTTGTCGCGCGCACCACGCACACCAATCCCAACCATGTCTTGCAAATGATGGAAGCCGCGATGGATCACGACGGCTTCAGCTTCATCGAGTGCTTGAGCGAATGTGTCGAATTCTACGAAGGGGCTTTCGACGCCAGCAACCCGCGCAAAGGCGGCGTTTTCAATCTGGTGCCTGCCGAGCACGATGTGACTGACGAAATGGCCGCCTACAAACTGTCCGACGAAGCCTTCCCGGGTCGCTTCGGCATCTTCTACAAAGTTAACAAGCCGACCAAGAACGCCAAGGAAGCGGAGATCAATCACGCGGCGATGGAGAAGGTCAAAGGCTTGAAGGATTGGGAAATCCTGAAGAAGAACTTCGACAAGTTGAAGTAACGGCCGTGGCGTCATTTCAGAAGCCTCAGCGTACGCGCCGGGGCTTTTTCGTTTTGCGTCATCCTTAATGCGAGAATTTGGCCTATGCCGATCTACGAATTTGCCTGTCCGAAGTGCCGGCGGATTTTCAGTTTCCTCTCCAAGCGTGTGAACCCGGACCGGCTTCCCGTTTGCCCCAAGTGCGGTAACAAGAAAATGGCAAGGCAAATGAGCCGATTTGCCATGCCGCGCGGAGTCAAGGAACCCGCCGTGGCGGACGAAGGCGATGCCATGCCCGATGTGGACGAGTCGAAAGTCATGCGCGCCATGTCCGAACTGGAGCGCGACATGGACCACTTTGACGAAAACAACCCGAAGCACATGGCGCACATGATGCGCAAGATGAAGGAGGCCATGCCGCCTGGCGTGATGCCCAAGGAGATTGACGTGGCCATCAAGCGGCTGGAAGCAGGCGAGGCCCCGGAGAAGATCGAAGCCGACATGGGAGATATGTTTGGGGAAATGATGGGCGGTCCGGGCGGCAGCGGTGGCGAAGGCGGCTACACGCGGGACTCCGGTTTGTACGATTACTGAGTTTGGCGGTAAAGGCACGCCTGCTCGTCGGGAATTTACCGGGTTGTCGTCCGTCTTTTTTCCCCTTGCAACCGCGCTTCGGATTTCTAAGGTCAAGCGCAGTTCGACGAGCTATGAAACAGTTTCCAAGACACGCCCTTCTCCAGTTGATGGTGTTCACTCTGATGCTTCTTTCCGGGCGGTCCTTGGAAATGAACGCCGCCGAAGCCGACGCGGTTTCGTCACAAAAAACGAATGAACCTCCCGTCACCGATCTGCGCCTCTCGACAAATCTTGAGGTGGAAATCCTGCTCACTCGCCAGGCGCTGGATCAGCTCCGCCGCGAAGTCGAGCAGAGTGCCGCGCGCAACGCCGCCGCCATTACTTCCAGTCTGAGCCTTGTCGAATCCACCTTGGCGCGCATGCACGAGCGACAGATGCAGTCAGCCCAGAGTTCCAACCGGACTATTCTGATAGTTGCGGGTGCCTTCGCCGCGGTGGGTCTGGTGTGTTTACTTGTGATCTCTCTGGTCCTGATGCGCGCCATTGGCCGGTTCTCTGAAATGGCGGCCCATGCCCCGACCCAGAACCACTTGCTGGGATCGGGCCAGCCGGTTGCCGCGCTCGGCGCGGGCGAAATGGCGACATCCCGGCGCGGCGCGGCCGAAGAGGCCAGCAGTCGGTTCCAAAGCGCCATCGAACAACTTCAACGGCGGATTGTGGAACTGGAACAGAGCGCGCAAGCGAGTGTCTCTGGAAACGCCGTGCCGATTTCAGGGGCCGCGCCGCGCACCGTTTCTCCCCGGCCCATGGAAGAACAGGTTGCTGCCACGGTGGACATTCAGCCCTTGCTGCCAGACGACGAGCCGGCTCTGGCGACGGCCACAGAAGGATCGGCAGGGGCTTCACGGGCTTCGGTGTTACTGGGCAAAGGCCAGGCCTTGTTGAACCTCGATTCCGCCGAACCTGCTTTGAAATGTTTCGACGAGGCGCTGGCGTTGGAGCCGGCTAATGCCGAGGCCTATGTGAAAAAGGGCATGGCCTTGGAGAAACTGCAGGATTGGGAGCAGGCCCTTGAGAGTTACAACCGGGCTATTGAGGCCGACCAATCCATGACGGTCGCCTATCTTTACCGCGGCGGCGTCTGCAACCGTCTCCAACGCTATCGGGAGGCTTTGGAAAGTTACGAGCAGGCGCTGCGCACGGAGAAGAAGAGCCAGGCATCGTAGTACATCGGAACAACCCGTCAGGAACCCCGGTTTGAGCATCGGCTAACCTTTCGGAGTCAGAGTCTTGCGATAGCAGAGGGTTAGTGGACCAAAGGAGCCGGACCCGTATTCGCGGCATTTCACCCTAGGTGAATCCCCGGTCTTGCTTGGTGCATTTGCGGCTTGAACCAGTTGTAGCTACCTCAATTGCGGCAGTCCCGCCATCCAAAGTAGTTTTCCTCGCATGAAAACTTTGGCTTTCGTGTTAGTGCTCTGTCCGATGATGTCCTTCGGAATGGACCGCCTCGCGGCGCTGTCCATGATTGAGACTGGCAACAACGACCGCATGGTTGGCCGGGCAGGCGAAATCAGCCGTTACCAAATCCTCAAGCGCGAATGGCGCAGCGTGACCAATTCCACCCACTACACCGACCCGCAAACGGCGAAGGCAGTCACCTTGAGACTGATTGACCGCCGTGTGCAAACGTTTCAGGCGACCTACAACCGGCCTCCGACAAATTTTGAATTTTACGCGCTGTGGAACGCCCCCGCACAAGTGCTCGAAGGGCGCGTCAGCCGTGTCGTGGCCGAACGCTGCCGCCGCTACGCCAACCTCTGCGACTGGAATGGCAAGCCGACGCCCCTTGCCAGGACCTCCAAATCCAAAGACGCCGCTCCACTCCTGCTCTGCCAGAATCAAATCAGGTAAAGAATCTCCAGTTCTTCAGCCTGGCGCGCTGTTTAGGGCTTGAAGAAACCCCGGCCGCCCTCAGTCTATCGTGAGGCTCCAGCAACTGGCCGGGAAATGAACTCAGCGACAATCTTAAACGCGTCAATTGGTCGGAAGGCAGGTGCGGTGTGCGCGGGTCTGGTCATCTTGTCTGCAATGGGACTGCAGGGCGCCGAGCAAAGCACCGCCCCCGAGCGGTCGCTCGCGCCCTCCAGCAACCAATCCTTTCGCAACGAGATCGAACATGCCCTGTCCCGCGGCCTGGCCTGGTTGCAGGCGAATCAAAACTCCAATGGCTGGTGGTCCACACCAGAGCAGCCCGCCATCACCGCACTGGCGTTGACCGCGTTCAAAGGCGACCCCAAGGCTCGCTACCAAACCACCGAGCCAGCGTGGTTGAAGCAGGGCTACGACTTTGTTCTCGGTTGCGTGAAGCCCGACGGGAGCATTCACCGGACGAACCTCATCACCTACAACACATCGATCTCGATGATGGCGTTGCTCGCGGCGGACCAGCCGGAATACGATCCTGTGATTCGCAAGGCCCGCCAGTTTCTCGTCGGGTTGCAACGCGACTTCGGCGAAAAGGGCAAACTGGATGACGTATTCGATGGCGGCATCGGCTATGGCAGCAAATACGAACATTCTGATATGGGCAACACATTGGCCGCGCTGGAGGCGCTCTATTTCAGCAAGCGGCTGATGGACGACAAGAATCTCGCCGGCGCCAAAGACCTTGACTGGGCCGCCGCCATCCAGTTTCTCCAGAACTGCCAGAACCTCCCCGCCCACAACAAACAGGCGTGGGCCTCGGACGACGCCAGGAACAAAGGCGGGTTCATCTATTACCCTGGCCACAGCATGGCGGGCGGTGAGACGAACGCGGCGACAGGCCGCGTGGCATTGCGTTCCTACGGCAGCATCAGCTACGGCGGCTTGCTCAGCTACATTTATGCGGAGTTGAAGCGCGACGACCCGCGGGTGCGTGCGGTCTTTGACTGGCTTCGGGCGAACTACACACTCGATGAGAATCCGGGCATGGGCCAACAGGGTTTGTATTATTACCTTCACACCATGACCAAGGCGCTCACGGCCCACGGTGTTGCTGAACTGGAACTCAAGGATGGTCGAAAACTCGACTGGCGCAGGGAAGTCGCGATGCGCCTGCTGAACCTGCAGCGCCAGGATGGTTCGTGGTTCAACGACAACGCCCGGTGGTTGGAGAAAGACCCGGCGCTGGTCACCAGTTACGCCGTTCTGTCTCTCGAAATGATCTGGCGCGGAATGTGATCAAATTCGCATTGAATCGCTCCAAAGCCCCGTTCAGATTCCGCCTACGAACACTTAACCAAAGGATTGAACATGCTGACTCGACGCGATGCGCTCAAGAAGACGGCCCTGTCCGCCGTTGTAGTTTCAGTCGCCGCGCTGCCGGATTCGTTGAAAGCGCAGGCGACTGCCGCTCCCACCGGGCCGTTCAAACTTCCGCCGTTGCCCTACGCCTTCGATGCGCTGGAGCCGCACATCGACGCGAAGACGATGGAGATTCATCACGGTCGCCATCACCAGGCTTATGTGACCAACTTGAACAAGGCCGTCGCGACGAACGCGGACTTGTCCAAGACCAGCCTTGAGGAACTCATCCGCCACCTCGACGATGTGCCGGAAGCCGTCCGTGCCGCCGTGCGAAACAACGGCGGCGGGCATTACAACCATTCGCTCTTCTGGCGGTTGATGAAAAACGGCGGGGGAGGCCAGCCCAGGGGCGCGCTCGCGAAAGCGATCGATGCAAAGTTCGGCAGCTTTGACAAGTTCAAGACGGACTTCAGCGACGCGGCCATGAAAGTCTTCGGCAGCGGCTGGGCCTGGCTGATTCTCGAAGGGAAGGAGTTGAAGATCGTATCCTCGCCCAACCAGGACGTGCCGCTCTCGCATAGCAGGCATCCGCTGCTCGGCCTCGACGTGTGGGAGCACGCGTACTATCTCAAATACCAGAACAAGCGCGCGGATTACGTCGCAGCGTTCTTCAACGTGATTAACTGGGACCTCGTCGCCGAGCGATTCGAGAAGCCGGAGGCGTGAACGAGGGCGCGATCCTCCTGTGGACGCTCATCCTGCCGCCAGGTTTTGGACTGCGCCTGCAAAGCGCAGCGACGACGACGCTTTCGAGGGGACATAGCGCATCGAACATTATAATGTGACTGTGCGCAGGCACGAAAAGCGGCGTGGCGCTTCGCTTCCCGCTGCAGTCCAAACGCTGGCGTGTGATTCATGAACTCTGAGCGGATCTGAAAACCAAAGGACCTCCATGTCGCCCGCGTTTCCCCGAATGATGCTGGTGCGCCAGAAGTTTCCGGCGTCCGCGCCGGTGGATATTCGCGACACGCTGGCGAAAGAATTTGCGCTGGTTAAAGGGCGCATCAAGCAAGGCGCACATATCGCCGTGGCCGTGGGCAGCCGGGGGATAAGCAACCTGCAAGCAATCATCGCCGGGGTCCTCGATCAGTTGAAAGCGGCGGGCGCGAAGCCGTTCATCGTGCCCGCGATGGGCAGCCACGGCGGTGCGACGCCCGAAGGGCAAAAGGAGTTACTCGCGGAATACGGCATCACCGAGGCTGCGCTGGACGTGCCGATCCACGCGGCGATGGAAGCGCGCTGCCTCGGCACTACGGAAGACGGCGTCGAAGTCTTCTTCAGTGAGGAAGCGTTGAAAGCCGACGGCGTTGTCGTGGTCAACCGTGTTAAGCCCCACACGGATTTCCTGAGTGATACGCTCGGGAGTGGTTTGATGAAGATGCTGGTCGTGGGACTGGGGAAGAGGGTCGGCGCGGCCAACTATCACGTTTCGTCCAGCCGCTTCGGCTACGAACACGTCATCCGCACCTCCGCGCGTATCACGCTGGGCAAGGCGCCGATTCTGTTCGGGGTGGCGATTGTTGAGAACCAGGTTCACGACACCGCGCGGCTTGCGGTTGTCTTACCCGATGAATTGGAGAAGCGAGAGAGCGAATTGTTCATGGAGGCGAAAGGCCTGATGCCCCGGCTGCCGTTCGACGACATCGACCTGCTCATCGTGGATCGTCTCGGCAAGAACATCAGCGGCTCCGGCATGGACCCGAACATCATTGGCCGTAGCCTTCACGGCTACAGCGCGCTGTTAGGCCCGCCCGGAGTGCGCCCGTCCCCGGGCGCAGAAACGTTCGATACTTCAATGGCTGCGGTCATGTCTGGGCGCGTTCGGAGTTCCGATGTTTCTGCGCCCGAGGACGGGCGCACTCCGCTTCAAGAGTCCAGGGGACCATCCATCCGCCGGATTGTGGTGCGCGACCTCACCGCCGAATCGCATGGCAACGCGACCGGTGTGGGCCTGGCGGATTTCACCACCACGCGATTGGTGCGGCAGATGGATGGACGGGTGACCTACCTCAACTCCCTGACCGCGCTCTCGCTGCAAAGCGCGAAAATTCCCATTCACTTTGAGACGGACCGCGAAGTTGTAGCGGCAGCATTGCAGTCGCTGGCCATGCGCGACGTGATGGAGGCGAAGGTCGTCCGAATCCAGGACACCCTGTCGCTGGAGCGAGTCGCTGTGTCGGAGAGCTATGCTGACAGCATGCGGCAGCGGAGCGATCTGGAGTCGATGAATGAGCCTGTGGCGATGCAGTTCGACGCCGGCGGAAGTTTGCTACCGTTGCGATGAAGAGAGCGTAAGGTTATTGGAATGGCCGAACACTTTCTCACGACGCGCTGGAGCGTGGTGCGGGCGGCCACCGGGGAGGACTCGGCAGCGCGCACGGCTTTGGAGCAATTGTTTCGTGGAGTGTGGAAGCCGCTTTATGCCTTTGCCCGGCGCTGGGGTTGCACACCGCACGATGCCGAGGACGCCGTCCAAGGCTTCATGGCGTCGCTGCTGGAGCGCCGTTCGCTGCGCCATGTCGCCCCGGAACAGGGCCGATTCCGTTCGTTCCTGCTCGCTGGAATGAGAAATCACCTGAGCGATCTCGCGGCCAGGACCGAGGCGCAAAAGCGGGGTGGCGGTGTTCAGCATCTGCCGTTGGATCGCGCTGCGGCGGAGGAAGGCTATCTGGGGATGGCGGCACAAATGGCGACGCCCGAACATGCGTTCGACCGGGTGTGGGCGCTGGACATTCTGGAAAAAGCCAAGGCACGACTGGCGGAGGAATGTGCGGCGGCCGGCAAGGGCGCCGTGTTCGCCGCACTGTTTCCGGCGACGGAGAGTCAGGAGCCGGAGGATTACGCCACGTTGAGCAGCAGGCTGGAGTTGTCGGAAACGGCCCTGCGCTCACTGGCGATGCGGTTGCGCCGTCGCTGGAGGGAACTCATCCGCCAGGAACTGGCCGACACGGTGAACACGCGCGCGGAACTCGACGAGGAGATGGCGTGCTTGCAAGCGGCGTTGAGGGATTAAGGACATTTGTTGCAAGCGGTCACCGTGGTCGCCGTTACTTATTGTATTCCTTACGGTCCGGAACGCGTGGCGCGAACGCGAAAGAATCCCCCGCTGGCGGCGGGTCTCATGAGCGAACGCGTCGTCACGGCGCCAGCATCCGGGACAATGTTGTCGAGGACGACCTGCCAGGAATCACCGAGGGCGGCGGTTTCCTCAATGCGATAACGGCAGGCCAGGCTGCTTGCCCAGGTGATGCTCACCTGCCGCTCATTCTGGATCAGGCTGAAGCTGGAGCCGGTAACTTCGAAGCGCGATGCCGGATCGAGGGGATTGGTGTTGGCGGCGTATTCGCCAACATCGGTTTGCCCGTCGCCGTCGGCGTCGCCCGTGGCGGACAGCACCGTGAGATTGGTCGCATACTGAAGTTCAAAGGCGTCCGGGATGCCGTCGCTGTCGGTATCACCCTGGCCAGCCTTGAGAATGATTTGGCCTGGCTGGCTATAGTCCACGCTGTAGCCGGACGGAAGCCCCGTCACGGTATTGAACGTTCCCGTTCGCGTTCCGCTGTAGGTGACCAGTGTGTAGTCTCCGCTCGCGCTGTCCGTCACGGAGATGTTCAAAGCATCGAGGTCGCTGCTCAGATCGAGATGGCCATGGATGGTCAACTGGTCGCTTTGGCCCGCTTGATTGATCTCGGCCCGCAGTTCGCTGTGATTGCCAAAGACCACGCGGTTGCTGTTACCCGGTGTTCCGAGCGCGAGCGTTCCGAGGCTGGCGCCGGGCGAAACGGCCGCCAGAGCGCTTGCGCTGCCGACGATCTGCACCGTCGCGTTCGATCCCAGCGCGGTGCTGCCGTTGCCCGCGAGGATTCCATTGGCCCCGATGATGACACCTTGAGCGGCGGTCAGCGGGCCGCTGTTCTGAAGTTGAAACGTCGTGGGCCCAGCGCCGGAATTGGAAACGATGAGACTGTGAATCGACGCCGCGGCCGCAGGTCCCGTGAGGGTGAGCCCAGTGCCGGGATTGAGGATGACCGGCACATTGGTGCCGGGAATTTTGCCGAACAGCCAGTTCGTCGCGTCATCCCATGAGCCGCTCGTCGCGCTGAACAAGGCGTAATTGCGCACGGCCACCCAGAGTTCGTTCATGGAACCGGGGAGACTTACGGCGAAGGCGATGCTGCTGCCGCTCAATGCTTCCGGGTTCAGGTAAAATTCTTCGGGGCGACGGCCGTTCAGCAGGGTGTTTCGATCCGCGACCTTGTGCAACGCTCCGTTCAGTCCGGTCTGAAGATAGATGCCGCGCTGTCTGGACGTGGATATGCCGCGGGCTCCGACAAAGGCCAGATTCTCCCCGTCGAGCGAAGGTTGACGCACCCCTTCAAAGTTGCCTGTACCAGCGGGAATGGGAGTACTGGTGTTAGCGACCCGGATCGGGGTGCCGCCGTTGGAGACGTAAATGCCGACTTGTCCGTTTGCTCCCAGCCCCCGAAACGCTACGCGCCCACCCTGGGCAGTCGGCTCCCCGGTACCGCCGCTATTCTCGAAGGAAGTGAACCTGCCCGTGCCGGAAGGAATGGCGGTATTGGTGTCCGCCAACCGGATCACGATTCCCGCGGACTCCAGGTAGATTCCCTCCTGGCGGTTTGGTTCCACTCCCCGAAATCCTCGAAACGCCGCTCTGTTCCCGTCAATCGAAGGAGGAGCGAAGCCCGCGAAATTTCCGGTGCCCGAGGGGATTGGCATCGTGTTGTCAGCGATGCGGCTCAACCCGCCGCTACCGCCCGCATAGAGGCCTCCAATCACAAAGCCTGAGCCGACGAATCCCACCAATTCCCCTGAAGCTGAGACGCCCGCGCCCGCGCCAAAACTTTGAAAACTCTCGGTGCTGGAAGGAATCGGCGTCTCCGGCAACAAGACGCTGGCAATCACCTCCAACGCTCCGCCGCTGCTGCGATAAATAGCCGGTCCTGACCCCGAATTTACATAGAAAGCCACCCCTATCCCGCGCACAGACGGGGTGCCGAACTCCCTCAAAAACCGGTTTGGCTGGCCGCCGTGAGCCGGCGTGTTCGTGTCCGCGATGGGGGTCAACACTCCTCCGGCGCTCCGATAAATGCCTTGTTGGGATCCAGCTAGCCCAAGGAAAACGACATTCGAACCGTTGTTAGCCGGCAAAGTATAGCCCCCAAAGTTCCCCGTGCCGTTGGGAATGGGCGTGCTGTTGTCGGCGATCTTGACGTAATCGAAGACGATTTGACTGCGGAGCGGAAGGACCGTCAGCAGCATTAACGCAGAGCAGGCACAAACGTAAGCCGACAGTGTTCTCTGGATTTCGGTTGGAGTGAGTTTTTTCATAAACCAGTTACGGATGGTGTTCGGGTTCTGAATTTGAATTCCCCTGCTCATGGCGCTTGATAGAGATACAACACACGTCCCGGCGTGTAGCGGAACGTGTCATGGAAAAAAATGAACACGAGGTTTCCGAGGAAGTCGGTGATCCCGTTTCCGCCCCAGATGATCATCTCGCTGCCGGTCCACACCGCCGTGTGATCACTGCGGACGGCGGGTGCGCTGGTGAGTCCCATCGCCGTCCAGGTGTTGGCCGCCGGATTATAGCGTCCACCCGTGTTCAAATAAGCGCCGTTGTTTCCGCCGCCCCAGACGATCATCTCGCTACCCGTCCACACCGCCGAGTGTCGGGCGCGGACGGCGGGCGCGCCGTTGGTGCTCACCGTCGTCCAGGTGTTGGCCGCCGGATTGTAGCGGCCGCCGGTGTTCAAATAGTCGCCGTCGAATCCGCCCCAGACGATCATCTCATTACCCGCCCACACCGCCTCGTGCAATTGGCGTGCGGCAGGTTCGCCAGAGGTGCTCACCGCCGTCCAACTGTTGCTTGCCGGATTGTAGCGCCCGCCCGTGTTCAACTCGCCGAAGTTACCCTCTCCGCCCCAGATGACCATCTCGCTGCCCGTCCACACCGCCGTGTGATGTTGGCGGGTAGTGGGCGCGCCGAAAGCGGTGCTCACCGCTGCCCAGGTATTGGCCACCGGATTGTAGCGCCCGCCGCTGTTCAAACGGCCGCTGCTGTTGGTTCCGCCCCAGACGATCATTTCGCTGCCCGTCCACACCGCGGTGTGGAATATCCGCGCGGCGGGCGCGCCGTTGGTGCTCACCGTTGTCCACGAGTTGGCCACCGGATTGTAGCGCCCGCCCGTGTTCAAATAGTCGACGTCGGCTCCACCCCAGACGATCATCTCGCTGCCAGTCCACACCGCTGTGTGATAACCGCGCTTGGCAGGCGCGCCAGAGGTGCTTACCGCCGTCCAGGTGTCATTGGCAGGATTGTATCGCCCGCCACTGTTCAACGAGCCGAAGTCGCCCACGCCACCCCAGATGATCATCTCGCCGCCCGTCCATACCCCCGTATGAAATGTGCGCGCGGCGAGCACGCCGTTGCTGCTGCCCTCTTGCCAGCCATTCTCCGTCGTCACGAGGCCAATCGAGGTATAGCCGGCGTTGACGAGCGCGGCATTCGTCGTGGCGGACAACACCAGGCCGCCGCTGGCCACGCCGCTTTGACCTGCGGCATTGAGATTTGCCACCGCGGCGCCCGGGGCGAGTTGCGCGCCCGTGACGGTGCCCGCCGTGATCAACGCGCCATTGATCGGCCCGGTGATGGCGCCGGCCTTGATGGCATAGGGTGTGGCGGTGATCAGCTGGCGCGGCACGAGTGTGGTGAACGCGCCCGGCCCACTCGGGCGCACGCCGATTTCCAGCCATCGATTCGCGCCGGGAAACACGCCCCCGCCGAAGTCCAGCGTCACGGTGAACAGGCCATTGCTCACGTTCGCAGCCGAATTGGTCAAGGGTCTGCCTTGCGTCGCTCCGTCGCTGGCCGCGCCGTAAATCTCAAATCGGAAATCGTAAATGCCGTTGGCCGGATTCGCGCCGTCATTGAGCCGGCCCTGGTAGGTGAAAGCGGTGCCCTGGCCGGAGACATGCGCCTTGAAAACGACGCTGAACAGCGTGGCGAGCAGGAACCCAAGTCGAGTTTTCATGAAAATGGTGTGATTTACGGCTCCACCGCGATCCAGTTCAGGATGAACTGCTGCGCAAACGGGCTGACGTAGCGCAGGGTTTGATTCGTCCCCGCCGTCGCGTAGAACACGCCCGGCACGGAACCGTTGGCGATCAGTCCGCCGAGCGTCGGAGAGAGCGAACCCAACGACGGCGTGACCGGCAATGGCCATGCGCTGCCATTCACGTCCTGCGCCGTCGCGATGCGCACCTGCGAACCGCTATGGAAAAGCAGAGTCGGGCGCCCGTTGATGACCTCAAGTTCACAATCGCCCGCTGTGGCGGGGAACGCCGCTCTCGGCACGGGCCACACGACGCCGTCCACGTCGAGCGCGCGCACAAACTTCACCTGTCCGGCGGCGGGATCGAAGTAAACGATGGCCGGAAGCCCGTTGACTTCGGCGAGCGCCACGAGCCGTTCGTTGCCCAGGGCCTGACTGGTGGGAGCCACTTCCCGGCGCGGTCCCCAGGACGCGCCATTGACGTCGCTGGCGCGGTAGAAGGAGATCGAGTTGATGATGCCCTGGCTGTAGTAACACGCAATGGCGGGCCGGCCCTGAATGACCGCCAGCGAACTGTACCGGCCGACGCCGGTGACACCACCGACAACAACCCGCGTGGCGGCATTGAAGGCACCGAAAGAATTGGTGGCGCGGATGAATTCAAGGTTGCGCGTGCCCGCGTTGTAATAGCTGATGGCCGGATTCCCATTCACCAGCCCCAGCGAACAATACCGCCCCACGTCGCTGTGATTCGCCACTTGCACCGGCGCCGGCCAGACCGAGCCATCGGCGGAAGAGGCGCGGGAGAAATAGAGACTGGTGGAATTGGTTTGGTACCACGCCACCATCGGGGATTGAAACGGCAGCGCGCTCAACGCCAGCGAAGGAAACTGCACCGAAGAGGCAGTAGTGACAGCGGAATGAAGCCAGATGTTTGCAGCGTTGTTGTGGGCCGCGGCAAAGCGCAGGCCACCGGTGCAGTTGGTCGGGTAGAAGCTCCCGCTGCCAGAGCACTCCACCTGCAACGCTCCCTGATAGCATTCGTTCGAATCGCCAACACCACCAAAAATGTTTGGCCCCATGCACAAGTCGAACAACCACGATTGAAAGTTGGTGACGCAGGTCTCAATTTCAACGAGGTCACACGCCACTGACGTATAAGTCACCGCCGGGCGACCCAGTGTTTTGGAAGCGGACAAGAAAGTGATCCCGTTGGAAAGGCCCACCGTTCTCACGGTCGCGGTCGTGAGCGGCGGCTGCGCGATGCGCGCGGAGAAATTCGTCGGCGTGACCATCAACGGAAAAACCTGCGGCGGCGCTCCCACGATATTCCCCACTTGTGCGACGCCGAAGGCCAGCGTCGGGGTTGTGCTGAACGCGGTCGGGAAGTTGGTGACGAGCAAGTAGTCACCGAAGCCCAGCGGCAGTGCGCTCGACGGGATGCGGCCGGATTGGTAAGGCTTGGCCAGTTCCGAAAGTCCCACCGCGCCAGGTGCGAGCTGCGCCGCCGTGATCGAATTCGACGCGATGCTGACCGCAGTGACCGCGCCGGGCGCAAGCTTCGCTGAAGTAATCGAACCATCAGCGACCGTGAGCGCGAGGCCGGCATTGCGCGCGTGCAAAGCGTATGGTGTGGGCGCAAGTCGCTGGCGCGGCGTCAAGGTGGTGTAACTCGCGACTCCGGAACGGCGCGCTTTGATCTCCAGCCAGCGCTCCTCTCCGTTGATGAAGCGTGGGTCGAACTCCAGCTCCACGTTAAACAGGCCGTTCGACACCTCGATGTCCGATTTCGTCCGGGCTTCGAGCAACGCCCCTGTCACCGGGGCAGTCCACAAGCCAAACTCGAATTCAAACGAACCATTGGCTGGCTGGCCCGCGTCGCCCAGCCGTCCCTGATAAGTGAAAGCCGTGCCGAAAGCCCCGCCCTGGAGGGAGTTACCACCGACAGCGAACAGCGCGAGGGTGATGAACTGGATTGTTTTCATGGTCTGGACGCAATGGTCCGCGCTCTGAGTGTGTTTCCATGCTGTTCATCGGGATTCCTGGAAACGTGTGGCGAAAAAAACCTTCCCTTGCCACATTCCCTCATTTTTCACGATGGAAGGGATGGATGCCGATCCGCTATCAATAAAGCCGTTCAACCATGTCACCCACGGCCCTGCCCAAATCCCGCTGTGAAATTTGTGGCGCGCGGTTGCCGGCAGGCACACCGTCGAGCCTCTGCCCGTTTTGTGTGCCGGAGAGCTCCGTGCTCGACGACCCTTCCGCCCGCGTCCTCGGCGATTGCGAATTGCTGGAGGAGATCGGACGCGGCGGCATGGGCGTCGTCTGGCGCGCACGTCAGCGCGCCTTGGATCGCGACGTGGCGATAAAGACCTTGCCCGGCGGTGATCTCGCCGGAACCGAGGCGCGAGAGAGATTCCGAACCGAGGCTCAGGCCACCGCGCGGCTCAAGCATCCGAACATCGTCCCCGTTCACGAAGTGGGCGAGGTGGATGGCGTTCCTTATCTCGTGATGGAACTCGTCGAGGGACGCTCCCTCAGTGAAGTTCTCGACGGCCGGCCCGCTCCCGCAAAACTTGCCGCCCGCTGGCTGCGCGACGTGGCGCTGGCCGTCCAACACGCCCACGACCACGGAATCCTGCATCGCGATCTCAAGCCCTCGAACATTCTCATCGAATCCGGCGACGACGGCGGACGCCCCCGCGTCACCGACTTTGGCCTCGCGAAAATGGCCGACGCCGAGCGCAGCCTGACGCGTACCGGATCGGCGGTGGGTTCGCCGGCCTATATGCCTCCCGAACAGGCCCGTCGTGGCGAATACACCACGCGCAGCGACGTGTATGGACTGGGTGCGGTGCTCTACTGCGCGCTTACTGGACGACCGCCGTTCCAGGGCGAATCCCTCGCGAGTGTGCTCGCCCAGGTCGAGGCCGAGGAACCCCTCGCGCCGCGCCGTCTCCAGGGCAACGTGCCGCCCGACCTCGAAACCATCTGTCTTAAGTGTCTCGAAAAAAATCCGTCGCGCCGCTACGACTCGGCTCGCGCATTGGCGGAAGATCTCTCCCGCTTTCTCCGGGGCGAACTCGTGCTGGCGCGCCCGATGAGTGCGCTCGGCAAATTCACGCGCATGGCGTGGCGTCATCCGTGGCCCGCGGCGGCCGTGCTACTGGCGTTGGTCACATTGCTGGTCACCGGCTTCGCGCTCGCGTGGAACGCCCGCACTGAACGCCGTCACAGCGCCGCGTTGCAAAAAGAGCAGGCGGCCACGCAACTGGCTTTGATGCGCGCTCAACTCGGCGAAGCCCGCGCGCTCATTCGCCTGCGCCAGGCTGACAGCCGCCCCCGCGCCGAGGCCATCGTGCGTCGTGTGCTCGAACAAAATCCTCCAGCTGAACTTCGCGCGGAAGCCCGTGAAGCCGCGCTCGCAGCGCTCGCATTGCCCTCGGCCTCCATCAAACCGCTGCGGGGCGAAGGCGTCGTGACGGACGACTGGACGCTGGCCTGCGGGGATTTGGCCCGCGACCGTTGGGCGCTCGCCACGTATCGCGGCGTCGTGGCCCTGCGGCCGATCTATTCTTCGACGAATGCGCTCACGTTCAGTACCGCGCCACGCCATGTCACAGCGGTCATGACATTCAGTCCCGGCGGTCGTTGGCTGGCCATTCGGCATCGCGAGGAACTTGGCATTTGGGATACCACGCCCGGCGCCACGCAACGGCTCGCCTTCGCCGCCACCCCATGGTCGCACGGGCGACGATTCAGCTTCGCGAAAATTGCTTTCACGCCGGACGACAGCGCGGTGCTCTGGCTCGATGGCGAATCCGTCATCGCGACCTCGTTGCCAGAAGGCGCGCAACTTGGCCGCTGGGGTGGCGCCGAGGGCGGCAAGCGCGGCTTCGAGGCCATTGCCATCGATCCATCCGGGAAATTCTTTGCCATGGCGCGTGCGGCCGAGGCCAGCGTCGAACTGCGTTCGTGGCCCGACGGTGCGATGCAGCGCGTCTTCAGCGGGCGATTCCCGCAATCGCTCTGCGCTCTCGCCCTTACCCGCGGCGCGGAACGCATCGCGGGCGGCGACCTCGCCGGGCGCGTGACCGTGTGGCGCGGCGACGAGCGGTCGGCATCCCTGCTCGAACTGCGCGGCCACACTGAAACGATTCGCGGAATCAAATTCTCCGGCGACGGCCGGCTCCTGGCCTCGACGAGCGAGGACGGCACCTTGCGGGTGTGGGACTGCGAGTCGGGCGACGACGTTGCGAGGCTGAATTTCGACGCTGGCATCCCGAGCTTCGCACGGGACAACGCCCATCTCGGCGTGGGCTACGGCGCTGGCCAGCTCGCGCAAGTTCGTCTCGAACCCTCGCCCGTGCTGCACACGTTCCGCCCGGAACCGGCGACGGAAGATGGGCAAGTCGTTTCGTTCTTTCCGGACGGCGGTTCGCTCGCCTGCCTGGGCGCCAACCAGGCCTTTCGCTGCTCCGTCCCCGACGGACGCATCCTCGCGGAGTTCGCGTTCCCTCGGCCGCACTCGATTCAAACCGAAGGAATTAACCACGGCGGCCTGCTCATCAGCGGCATGGACGGAGTGCGGCGTTACCCGGTCGCGGCGTCCGCGTCACCGGTGTCTATCCTGCCGGCTTCGCGGTGGGGCCTGGACGGACTCACCCTCAGCAGCGACGGACAGTGGCTTGCCGCTTCGGACAACGCAGGACTCCGCGCCGCCATCTGGCCGGCGGGCGCAACCAATGGCGCGCGGGCAAAATTCATCAAGGCCACCAGCCCCGGCATGATCGCGCTGTCGCCGAACGCGGCGAAAATCGCCGTGGCTTATCGCTACGATCCTGGCCTCGACATTTTCGAAGTCGCGACCGGGCAGATCATACGCCGGCTCGAACTCCCACCACGCCATGCCCTGGCCTGGAGTCCCGACGGCCGCTGGCTGGCCGCCTGTGGCACGACGGCGCCGTTGTGGGACACCGTGGCCTGGGAGCGCGTGCCGCTACCCGCGCTGGAGTCAAACCATCCACCCGCTGGCGACGTGGCATTTGCTTCACTGGAACACGGTTCGTCAAGATGGCTGGCCGTGGTCACCGGCGGCAACCGCGTTACACTGATCGATTTGGCACGGCGCGAAATCGCCGCTACCCTTGAATCGCCCTCGGGTCGTTTGATCTACAAACTCGATTTCTCCCCGGACAACCGCTGGCTTGCCACCGCCTGCACTCGCGGAGAAGTCCACCTCTGGGATATGCGCATGGTCCGATCCACGGCAAAGCAGGTCGATTTTAGTCGTGTCAGCGACGATGAGTGACGGAAGCGATCAACACTGCTGGGCTACGCCGAATATCATTGGCCGCGGCCTCCATGGTTACAGCGCACTCCGCTTCAACCGGAACCATGCAGTAGAGAACCATCGATAGACTTAGCGCGGCGCAGCCGCAACCGAATCGTCCTCGTCCTTATCCTTATCCTCGTTCTCGTTCTCGTTCTCGACGGGGGCCGGGTTTCGAGAACGAGGACGAGGACGAACTGGAATTCGCGCGGCCAGACAAAATCTTTCTGGATAGTAGCACGGATGCACACGGATTCCGAAGCGCAAACGAGGCAAACAGCGCCGGAAAATGACTCGCGGTTTGGTGGGTCGAGAGCCGCTGTGCCGCCCTCGTCAGCATCCGTGTTTATCCGTGTGCATCCGTGGTTAAATATAATTTCCAACTGCATCGGCACGGTTCAATGGTCCAGGGGACCGTCCACCGCCGGATTGTTGTGCGCGACCTCACGCCGGAATCACACGGCAACGCGACTGGTGTGGGCCTGGCGGACTTCACCACCACGCGATTGGTGCGGCAGATGGATGCACGAGTGACCTACCTCAACTCCCTGACCGCGCTCTCGCTGCAAAGCGCGAAGATTCCCATCCATTTCGATACAGACCGCGAGGCCGTGTCAGCAGCGCTACAGTCGCTGGCGCTGCGCGATGTGACGCAAGCCAAAGTGGTGCGCATCCAGGACACGCTGTCGCTAGAGCGAGTCGCCGTGTCGGAGAGTTATGCCGAAAGCGTGAATCAGCGAAGTGATCTGAAAGTAATTAACGATCCGGAGGCGATGAAGTTTGACGCCGACGGGCTGTTGGCTTCGTTGTCGTAGGCCGGTTTCATCGCCTTGCTCTCGTCAGGACCCGGCATCAGCCGGGTGTTTAGCGCCAACGGCGCGGCGTCATACCAGCCTGGGGCAGAGCCCCAAGTAATAGGCGGGCGGGAACTGAGGGCTGAAGGCCCGCTCCATGGTTTCGGTGAAGGATCGTTTTTCCTTGGATCGCGCCTTCAGCGCTATGAATCGCGAATTACACGCTGCCTGGGGCGATGCCCCAGGCTGGTTTGAGGTCGCGCCGTTGGCGCTATGCGCAAGAGCAGCGTGATAATGGGAACGCCCCTGAGACGGACTTACGCCGCTTTAGGCACGCCGGCCAGGTGGATGGAATCAACCAGGCCGCCGCTGGCGGGCTTGGTGCCGCGCTTGGAGCGCGTCTTTTCCACGTAGCCGAGCAACTTGCGCTTCTTGATGATCTGCGCAACTTCCGGCGGCACCATTGTTTCCCATGACGCGTCGCCTTCGCGCAGGCGCTTGAGCACGTCGCGCGAGAAGACGGCCAGGGTTTTCTCGTCGTAGTCGCGGATGCTTTCGATCAGCCGGTTCTCGACCAGGTAGGCGTAGAGGTGGCGCAGGTGTGGCGCAACTCGGAGGTTGCCCGCGGAAATGAGCGAACCCGTGTCCTTGTCGAACAGCGGGTAGGCGTAGAACTTCAAATCATTTTTGAAGAGGCGGCCAAAGGATTCGAGGATGCCACCTTCGAGGTCGGCGTAATACTTCTCCTCGAAAATTTCTCGCAACGTCGGCACCCCCATGACGATGCCGATCATCTTCTTCGTCTGGCGGAAGAGATACGCGGCGAGCTTGTGGTATTCGCCGTAGTTGGAGATGAGCACCGTTTTGCCGAGCGCGCCGAGGATGTCCGCGCGGTCGAGGAAGTCCTGGTGATCGATCTTGTCGCCGTCGGTCAGGTTCTTGAGCGTCATCTCCATGAGGTTGATGATCTGTTCGCCCTGCACACGCGGCTCCTGGATGAACTGTGCCTGTGCGCACCGAAGCATGTCGAGCGAGACATTGGTCGCGGGCCGGAAGCTGCCGCGCTCGACCAGGATGCACTTCTTGTAGAGCGCGTCGGCGGGCTGCACAACTTCGCCGCTGGCGGTGAACATGGCGGCGTTGCTCAGGCCGTTCTGCACGAGCTTCAGGCTCATCAGGCGATTGTCCACCTTCTCGAAGTCCGGCCCGGAGAACTCGATCATGTCCACCTCGACGCGCGCGTTGGTGAGGTTGTCGAGCAGCGAGACGAGAAGGGTTTCCGGATCGCTGTGAAGGTAGTGCGCGCCGTGGGCGAGATTCACACCCATGATGCCGAGCGCCTCCTGTTCCTGGACGTTCTCTTTGTCGAGCAGGCGGACGTGGATGATAATCTGCGACGGATCCGTGCGCGGGGACTTTTGAAAGCGGATGCCCAGCCAACCGTGCGGGTCGTTCTTGTTGGCGAAGCTCTTGGCCGCCACGGTGTCGGCGAAAACGAAGAAGCGCGTCTTGTCGCCCCGCTTGGCGTCGAGGCGCTCATAGAGCAGGCGGAACTCGTGATCGAGCATCGACTTGATGCGCTGCTTGCTGACGTAACGCTCGCATGGGCCGTAGATGGCATCGCTGAACGTCATGTCGTAGGCGCTGATGGCCTTGGCGATGGTGCCGGCGGCGCCGCCCACGCGGAAAAACCAGCGCGCCACCTCCTGCCCGGCGCCAATCTCGGCAAACGTGCCGTAGATGGAGGGGTCGAGATTGATTTGCAGCGCCTTTTGATGCGTATCCAGAACTTCTCGTTTCATAACGGTGGCCGCTTCCGGCCAAAACATTCGCACGCCCTTGTTCGTGGGACGGTCGAATCTCTGCCGGTAAATCGGCGAGGCTCGCGAACACTTGAGGAATATGGGCAAATCCGCGCGTCGAGTCGGGAAAAGAGAGAGCGGGTTTTGGGTACACACAGATGATTCCAAGCCAAAACCCGCGTCCCCTCATTCGAGAAGAATTCTTGGAACGGGATACTTTTCGCCTAAACGTCGGAATTCGTCAATGTTCCAGGCAAGATCTTTCAAAGCGGGGCTGATTCGGAGTTGCGCCGGGGTCGTTCTGCTGCTACCACCAACGCGCCGCTTATCCCGCATGAAAACTTTACTGTGTATGCTGCTGGCCGGGGCGTCTGCCGCTGGATTCCTCGAAGCCGCACCGGCCTCGACGCTGGCCGAACCTATCCGAATCATCCGCGCCATCGGCCCCGAAGGCCGCGGCAACGCCGAAGCCGCTGCCGCGTGGCAGAAGCTGGCTGCCGCCGATGCGAATGCGCTGCCACAGATTCTGTCCGCCATGGACGGAGCGAATGAACTCGCCTTGAACTGGCTGCGCGCGGCCGTGGACAGCGTCGCCGCGCGCGAACTGGCTGCCGGTCGCAAACTGCCCCTCGCTGCGCTGGAAAAATTCGTGCGTGACACGAAGCAGCATCCGCGCGCCCGCCGGCTGGCTTATGAATTGACCGCCCGCGATGACCCGGCCCGCGCGCAACGGCTCATTGCGGGCCTGCGCGATGACCCCAGCACCGAGTTGCGACGCGATGCCGTGCAGCGGTTATTGGACGAAGCGGCGGCACTGACCAAGGCCGGCAAGTCCAACGACGCAATCCCGAAGTATCAGACTGCGATCAAATCCGCCCGCGACGTTGACCAGGTCGAGGGCATCGCGAAGGAACTCTCGAAACTCGGCTCGCCCGTCAATCTGCCCAGCGTGTTCGGCTGGGTATTGGATTGGAAGGTTATCGGGCCATTCGATAACAAGGGCCGCGTGGGTTTCGACAAGGTGTTTCCGCCCGAGCAGGCCATCGATCTCAACGCCGAGTATGACGGCGTCAACGGCAAGGTGCGCTGGCAGGATTACAAGTCCACGAACGACTTCGGCAAGGTCGATTTGAACAAGCCTTGCGGCGCGCTCAAGGAAGTCACCGGCTACGCCTACACGGAGTTTCATTCCGACAAGGCCCGTCTCGTCGAACTGCGCCTGGGCGGCAAGAACTCCTGGAAGGTCTGGCTCAACGGGAAGCTGCTGTTTGGCCGGGATGAATACCATCGCGGCGCGGAAATCGATCAATACCGGATGCCGGCTGAGTTGAAGCCCGGCAAGAATGCTATTCTCGTGAAGGTCTGCCAGAACGAGCAAAAGGAGGAATGGACCGTGGAATGGGAATTCCAACTCCGCATCACCGACGCGCTGGGCACGCCGATCGCCTCGGCGAAGCGGTAGGTGGTTGATGAAGCTCCTGATAGAAAACAGACTCTTGGCTCGCCCTCACCCCGTCCCTCTCCCCCAGGAGAGGGAGCGCGGCCGGACGTGTCTGAACATTTCAGCGCGCCCTTCCGCGTTCGTTGCTTCCAAGGATTCCATCGACAGCGCTCGAACAATGATACGCGTCCGTTTGCAACCAACGCGGCGACCGGTTCTCCCTCTCCTGGGGAGAGGGCCGGGGTGAGGGCGGAACAACAACAAAATCACCAACGCCTCGACGAAACGCTGAACTTTTAGACGTGTCTCTGAAATCTTAAAGAAATCGGCGCCATCTCTTGTTTCGCCCAACCATTCTCAGCCATGAAAACCCTCACCCTCTCGCTTCTCGCCACCGTCACCGTCGCACACGCCGACTGGCCGCAGTTTCGCGGGCCGGATGGCAACGGCATCGCCAATGCCCCGTTGCTGCCGGACAAGATTGGTTCAAACACCATCGCCTGGGCGGTTGACCTGCCCGGACGGGGTTTGAGCAGCCCCATCATCATTGGCGACCGCGTGTTCGTCACCTGCGCCAGCGGCTCGAAGCAGGACCGCCTGCACGTCATCTGCTTCAATGCGGCGGACGGCTCGAAGCGTTGGGAACGGCAGTTCTGGGCGACGGGGCGAACGATGTGCCACGAGAAGACCTGCGTCGCCGCGCCCACGCCTGCCAGCGACGGTGAGCGCATCTTCGCCATCTTTTCCTCGAACGATCTTGTGTGCCTCGACCTCGATGGCAACCTCCTCTGGCTCCGCGGCCTCACGTGCGATTATCCGAACGCGAGCAACAGCCTCGGCATGTCCTCCTCGCTCACGGTCGCGGACGGCGTCGTGATCGCGATGGTGGAGAATGACGACGATTCGTTCACGGCCGGCCTCGACGCCAGGACCGGCGTGAACCGTTGGAAAATGGCGCGTCCGCGCACCGCGAACTGGACTTCGCCGATGCTCTTCAAATCCGGCGCGACCACGCACGCCTTGCTGCAATCGAGCAAGGGCCTCGTCGCCGTCGAGCCGGCGACCGGCCGCATCGTCTGGCAATACACGGACGGCGCCTCAACGATTCCTTCCGCGACCGTGAGCGATGGCGTCGTGTATGTGCCGTCCCACGGCATCACCGCTCTCCAGCCGGCGCCAGCGGGCCAATCGCCGAAACAACTCTGGCGCTCCGGCCAATTGCGTCCGGCCACGTCCAGCCCCATCGTGGTCAACCAGCGCGTCTTTACGCTCAACGACGCCGGCGTCCTGACGTGCGGCGACGCGACCAATGGGAACCGTCTCTGGCAATTGCGGCTCAAAGGGCCGTTCAGCGCCACGCCGGTGGCGGCGGGCGCGCTCCTCTATTGCGTCAACGAAAAGGGCTTGCTGCAAGTCGTGGACACGACGCAGCCGGAGGGAGCGGTCACCAGTGAATTGGATTTGGCCGCCACCATCCTCAGCACGCCGTCGATTGCGCGTGGGTTCGTCTATGTGCGCAGCGATGGCAAGCTCTGGAAGCTGGGCAAGTCGTGAATCCAATCACGGCTTTCAATTGCCCTGAACCGCCGGCCGAACCAACCGAAAGTATTTCTGCGGCAGGCCACCAAGAAGAGGGTCGGTGTCCACTAAAATCCAAAAACGGTCGTCAGCGGTTTGAACGTCCGGGACCTCTGTCCAATCCTGAGGGCCGCCCGGAAGCACAATGGAGGATTGCAGCACGAAAGCAGAGGCCTCCCTCGGCCAGGAAAGCTCCCATGTCCCGAAGAAACGGTTGTTCAGAGTGATGCGCGGCGGCTCGACATCGGTGGCGTAGTAGTTGTCGAAGGTGACGTCGCAGACGTTGGTCGCGCCGGTGGAGTTGTCATAGATCACCAGTCCGCCGACGCCCGACTCATAGGTCGCGTTGAACTGCGGGTCAGTACACGTCACAACGACCTTCGGAGTAGTCGTATCGGGCAGTTCGTACACGCGTCCCTTCAGATTTGGCCCGCGACCGATGAAGACGAATCGATACGACTTACCTGGCTCCATGTGAAGCCGGTCGTCGCCGACGGGTGTGATTCCAGTCGGAGCCTCTCCAGCAATATGGCTAAAATCCACGTCGCCAGCGGTAGGAGAGGCAGGATTGCCGCGGTCCCATGTGAAGGCGTAACCCGTAGTGGTGCCCAGGCCGGGGGTTCGCACGCGAGCCAAAATCCCTGCTGCGTGCGGCAGGGTGTCGTCCCAATTCACAATGTCCACTGAAATGTAGAAGGTGGAGTAAACCTCCGACCGGAGACTACCCGCGCGGCCCGCGCCGTACGTAAGCGGGTCCGGTGAGCGCGCGGCGGTGCGGAGGCGATAGCCACCATTGGGGAAGGTGAAGAGGCCGGGCGCACCCAACGGAGCCAATGGACTGTATCGGGTCCAGCCCGGAGCGGGCAGAGTGTCGTTGCCATCGTTGAAATCGTCCGAATGAAAAAGTTGCGCGTGCAGAAGGCGCGGCGCGATGGCGAGCAGACAGCCCAGCGCGAGCAATAGGCATGGGAGGACAAGCCCGAAGAACGAGGGACGCAGCCGGTGGAGGTTCAACA
>Ga0187893_10000814_pt1 | contig 79116 bp, 70 predicted proteins | sample MA1701074metaG_FD_139574 | JGI IMG/M metagenome (GOLD analysis project Ga0187893, IMG submission 139574) | White microbial mat communities from a basaltic lava cave in the Kipuka Kanohina Cave System on the Island of Hawaii, USA - MA170107-4 metaG ...
GGGGGGGGGGGGGGGGGGGGAGGCGGGGGGGGGGGGGGGGGGGGGGGGGGGGGGGGGGGGGGGGGGGGGGGGGGGCCCGTCGAGGAGGTGGAGGGACTGCGGTTCCACCGGACCTCCCCCGGCGGGGGGCTCCTCGGCCGTCTGCCGGTCGTGAACCAGGTCGCGGTCATCCGCGACCTCCGGCACAGGCTTGCGGAGGTCGTGCGCGAAACGTCGCCGGACCTGCTCCATGCCCACTCCCCCGCCTTGAACGGCGTCGCAGCCCTGCAGGTGGGGAGGAAGGTCGGCCTGCCCGTCGTGTACGAGGTGCGCGCCTTCTGGGAGGACGCCGCCGTCGACCATGGAACGACGCGGGCGGGGGGCCTCCGCTATCACGCGACGAAGGGCCTCGAAACGTGGGTGATTCGTCGCGCGGACGCCATCACGACGATCTGCGAGGGGCTGCGCCGGGACATCCTCGCTCGGGGCGTTCCCGAGTCGCGCGTGACGGTGATCCCGAACGCCGTGGACGTCGCGCGGTTCCGCCCCGACCTCCCGGCCGACCCCGCGCTCCGCGCCGAGCTCCGCCTCGAAGGATGCCGCGTTCTCGGCTTCATCGGATCGTTCTACGGCTATGAGGGCCTCTCCCTGCTGATCGAGGCGATGCCGGACCTCCTGCGCCGCGTGCCGGAGGCGCGCCTGCTCCTTGTCGGCGGGGGGCTCGAGGAGGGCCGCCTGCGCGAGCGGATGGCCGCCCTGGGAGTCGGCGATGCGATCCGCCTCACGGGCCGCGTGCCGAACGCCGACGTGGACCGCTACTACTCCCTCTGCGACGTCATGGTCTACCCGCGTCTCGCGATGCGCCTGACCGACCTCGTGACGCCCCTCAAGCCGCTCGAAGCGATGGCCCAGGGGAAGGTCGTTCTCGCGTCCGACGTGGGAGGCCACAGGGAACTCATCCGGGACGGCGAGACCGGAGTGCTGTTCGCCGCCGGAGACGCGCAGGCGCTCGCGGCGGCCGCCGGCGACCTCCTCGCGCGGCCGGAAAGTTGGCCCGCCTTCCGCCTCGCCGGCCGGCGGTTCGTCGAAAGCGAGCGGACCTGGCCGCTCAGCGTCGCCCGGTACCGGGCCGTCTACGACCGGCTCTGCGGTCCGATCGTGCTGGCGCGCTCCTGACCGCAGCGTCATGATGATGCGCGTGGCCTCCGCTTTGCGTCCAGCGGCGTGCCTGGAGAAAGTGTCGCGAAAAAACAATGTCCCACGCTGCGATTCCGGCGCACGGTGAGCGCCTCCTCCTCGACCGGCCCGCCTTGATCCTCGGAGCGATCCTGGGACTGCTGGTCCTGGGCGCCTTTGCGCCCACCCTCGGCGAGCTGGCGGCGGTCTGGTTCCGCTGGCCCGAGTATGGGCACGGGCTGCTGATGCCGCCGGTTGCGGCCTGGCTCATCTGGACCCGCCGCAAGCGCCTCTCCGCGCTGCGCCAGCGGTGCGACGCCGCGGATGCGTCCCTGCGCATCGCGGCCGCGGTCGCGCTTGCTCCCGTCGTCGCGATCCTGCTCTTCGGCGAGGCGAAGCTCTGGTGGGGGCTCAAGCCCTTCGCATTCGTCGCCGCCGTCACGGCGGGCGTGACGGTGCTCTGGGGCGTCCGGGGGCTGCTCGAATTCAAGGCTCCCCTCCTCGTGCTCCTCCTGATGTGCCCGCTCCCCTATCGCCTGCACACCGAGCTGACGCTGCCGTTGAAGCGGCACGCGACGGTTCTCGCGACCGGGCTGCTCGACCTGAGCGGCCTCGACGCGACGCTCGAGGGAAACCTGATCCACATCCCCCAGGTCGAGTCCCTCTGGATCGCGGACGCATGCAGCGGGATCAGGTCCCTCATCTCGCTGGTGAGCGTCGCGATCCTCGCGTGCATCCTCTGGCATCGTCACTGGATCGTCCGCCTGCTCGTCATCGCCTCCTGCGTCCCGATCGCCGTGCTCGTGAACGGCCTGAGGATCTGGCTCACCGGGATGCTCTCCTATCACGTCAGCCCGGACGCCGCGCAGGGCTTCTTCCACGTCTTCGAGGGGTTCCTGCTCTTCGGCTGCGCCGCGCTGATCCTCTGGGGATGGGCGCTGCTGCTCGACCGGCTCCTTCCGCTGGCGCGCCCGGGGGCCGGGATCCCCTCTCCCGCGGCCGCGCCCGGCCTTGCCTCCCGCCTCTCGCGCTGTGCGAGGGCCGCAGCGGCCGGCCTCGTGCTGACGTTGCTGGCGGGGGGGCTCCTCGGCGTTCACCTGATCCGCGCCCGGCTCGGGGAGGAGACGTCGCGCGAGGAGGGCGTGGCGCGCCTCACGGCCTCGCTCAGCCAACTGCCGCTCGAGGTCGACCGGGGGACCTACCGGGGGGAGCCTGTCCGCTTCGACGAGAAGGTCATCGAGGGGTCGGGGGCGGACGCCTACGTCTCGGCGACCTACGCCGACGCCGCGGGACGCAGCTATCAGGTCTACGTCGGCGCCTCGCTGGGCAACGACGAGAACTTCCATGCGCCCAACGTGTGCATGCCAGCCGCCGGCTGGGAGGCGCTGGAGAACGAGACCGTGGCCTACGAGGGCGAAGCGGCGGACTCCGTCGAACGGATGCGCCGGATGCTGCTCCAACGCGGCAACGAGAAGATGCTCGTCTTCTACTGGTTCCAGACCGGCGGGCACCGTGCGGGCACGGAATGGGCCGTTCGCCTCCGGCGCCTCCGCGACATCTTCGCCGACCTCTTCGGGGGCGCTCCGCTGGCCCCCACGCAGATCTGCACCGTCTACGTTCCCGTCGTCGGGGGCGCGGCGGCGACCGAGGAGGCCGCCCGTCGCTTCCTCCGCGCAATCAGCACCCATCTCCACGGCATCACCACATCGGGAGAGGCCCATGGCTAGATCGAACAAGACGCTCCGGCAACGGTTACTGCTTCCCTCCATCACCCTTGCGGTGCTGTGCGTCCTCGGGTACCTCGGCTATCGCGTCTACGAGCGCGGACTCGAGCGCGAGGGCATGTATGAGCGCGCCGAGCGCGCCCTCCGTGACCAGAACTACGTCGAGGCGATCCGCTTCCTGCGCGAGACGCTCCTCGCCGAGCCGGGACACCGGCGGGCGCGAGAGCTGCTGCTCTTCGCCCTCGAGCACGAGGGCCAGATCGACGAGTTGCAGGATCTCGCCGAGAAGTGGGGGGCGGAGGGGGGAGAGAACGGCGCCGCGATGCGGACGCTCTGCCAGCTCGCCGTCCGGCGCGGGGACTACGCCGAGGCGGACCGGATCGCGCGCTCCCTCGCGGAGTCGCAGCCCGACTTCAGCTACCAGGTCCTTTCGCTGCTGCAGGATCTTTCCGGGATCGCGAAGGGCGAGCCGCGCCTCCGCCTCGAGGCGGCGGCGACGATGCGCGGCCTCGCGTCCGTGACGCAATCGGAGGCCGCGAAGGCGGAGGCGCTGGTTTTCGCCGCTGCCGTGACGCTCGAGGTCATCCCCGAGGGCGCCGGGCGCACGCCGCGCATGATGGAGCGCCTTCGCCAGGACCTGCGCTCCGCGGTGGACGCCGCGACGCAGGCGCGCCAGAGGGACGGCACCTATCCCTATGAGCTGACGATGGCGCGGATCCGCATCCTGGCGGAGAAGGATGAGGAGTCCCTTCTCGCCTCCCAGACGCTCCGCCGCTACATCCACGGGCTCGCCCGCAGCGAACACGCCGTCGCCGATCTCGCGATGTACCACATCCGCCGCGCCGAGTGGGGCGAGGCGGTGGACCTGATGCGCGAGCTCAAGGACGGCTACCTGTGGCAGCGCGTCTACCTGCTCCTCTCGCGAACCGCCCCGCGGCAGGTGGCCCTCGATGTCCTGGATGCGGGCGCGGACCGCAGCCGGCCCGAGCGCCGTCTCGCGCGCGCCGATGTGCTTCTCCGAAGCGAGGATGCGACCGAACGGGAGGAGGGCCGTGCCATCCTTCGGTCGTTCTTCGAGGATCCGGGCACGGACGTCGCGCACGTGCTCGCCGCGCTCCAGCTTCTCGCGTTGCGCGCCGACATCGCGACGGCGCGCGCCGCCGCCTCGGAGGCGCACCTCGTCGATCGCGGCAACATGCGGCTCAACGCGTTCCTCGCATCCCTGCTCTCCTCGTCGGAGCAGGACAAGGAGGAGGCGCTCCTCCTTGCCGAGCGGCTCGCCTCCGCGACCGATTCCGAAGCCGAGAGCCAGGAGATGATGCGCCTGCTCGGCGGGCAGGGTGTCGCGTTCGAGCGCTACATCGAGAGCCAGGTGGCCAAGGGCGGCGAGGGGGCGATGATGCACCGGCTGAGCCGCGCCCTCGGCCTGCTCGCAGGCAACCGAGGCAAGCCCGAGACGGAGCAGGGCGCCGAGGTGCGAGCGAAGGTCGAGCAGGACCTCCGCATGCTGCTCGAGGACATGAGCGCGAAGAAGCCGAGTCTCGTGCTCGCCTTCCAGCTCGCGGCCCTCATCGGCTCGCGCGAGATGGCCGGCGCGCTCCTCGGTCGCGCCGTCGCGATGCCGGGTGCCCCCGCCGATCTCGGCATCCGCGTGCTTGAAAGCGTCGACCAGGTCCAGAACCGCGAAGCGATCGAAGGGATCGCGAAGGGCGCGGCCGGCGTGGCCGCGCGCTCGCCCTCGCCCGCCTTCGTCTCCGCCTTCGCCCGTGCGCTGGCGCTCGCCGGCCCCTCGCGGGACGGGATCCCCGCGCTGCTCGAAGAGGCGGCGGCGGAGCCGGCGTCGCGCCCCCCGGCACTCAGTCTCGCCTCCCAGATCGCCTTCGTCAGAGGGGATCTCGACACCGCCGCCCGGATCGCCGGCGTGCAACTCGCGGAGGATCCCGGCCAGGCCGGCGCCCGCGACATCGTCGCGGCCAAGATGCTGCGCGACAAGCGGTTCGAAGAGGTCCTCGCGCTCTACCAGGGGATCGAAGGCAAGACCGCGGACGGCTATGCCCGCGTGGTCGGCGCCCTCGTGCTGCTCGACCGCAAGCCGGAGGCCCTCGAGATCGCACGCGAGGCGCGCAACGCCCACCCCCGCGTGCCGCTTCCGTACGCTCAGCTTGCGCAGCTCTACATCGATCTGGGACGCCCCAGGGAGGCACTGGCCGTGCTCAGCATCACCCCGAGCAACAACGCCTACCTCCTCCACCTCCGCGCCGACCTGCTGCTGCAGAACGGCGACTACGGGCTCGCGGGGCAGATCTTCGAGTCGCTCCTCGTCGTCAGCGCGTTCCGCGACCGCAATGCCTGGGCCGGCCTCTATGAGACGCTCGTCAAACAGGAGAAGCTCGAGGAGTTCCAGTCCTTCGCGGCCCGCGTGCTGGCGGCGGACTTCCTCAAGCAGTACCGCGGGGAGCGGGCGCATGTCCACGTGCTGCGGGGGATGTCCTTCGAATCGGCCGGAAAGCTCCACGAGGCGCTCAGCGACTACGAGAGCGCCGTGGCGGCGAACGGCAACGCCTGGGAGGCCCTCAACAACGCCGCCTGGCACATCTCGCAGCTTGCGCCGGCCCGCGTCGATGTGGCGAAGGGCTACGTCGATCGTGCGCTGACGCTCCGGCCCGGCGACGCCGTCATCCTCGACACCGCCGCCGAGGTCTATGCCGTCACCGGCGATTTCGCGCGCGCCCTCGGCTTCATGGACGAAGCCCTCGCGAAGGTCGCCGACGACCGCCGCGCGAAGTACATGCTCCACAAGGCGATGCTGCTCCGTGCGGCCGGGCAGGAGGATGCGATGCGCCTGTTGCTGAAGGATCTGGCGGCCGGACACCCGGACGCGATCCAGGGCAAGCGCGCCAAGGAGATGCTCTGGGAGATCGCGGAGCGCGAGCGCAGGGCGGAGGAGGCCAATCGCGAGGCCGCCCCGCCCGCCGAGGATCGCGACGAATAGGGGCCCCGCTCGGCTCGCGGGCCCCGGCTCTCGCCCGCTCGAGGGCATCAGCAGGCCCGCCCGGCCTTCCCCGCTCGCGACGTCCCGGCCCGTGGCGCCGGTCGCCGGCGGGCTGGTGAAACAGGCGGGCTAGAGCCGGACGACCCGCGCCGCGCCTGCGGGCATCGGCTTCGTGCTCGGATAGGCGTTGCGGGAGTCGACGATCAGCTTGCAGGACTTCGCGACGAAGCCGAAGTCGATGACCTTGTGGCTGCACGTGACGACGACGCAGTCGGCCCGGCGGAGTTCGTCCGCCGTCAGCGGCACGCTCGTCATCTTGAGGCCGTGGTCGTCGAAGCTCGGCACGTGCGGGTCGTGGTAGACGACCGTGGCGCCCCGCTGCTCGAGCAGCTTGACGACGTCGAGGGCGGGCGACTCGCGCATGTCGCCTACGTCGTTCTTGTATGCGATGCCGAGCAGCAGGATGCGGCTGCCCCGCACGCTCTTCGACTGGTCGTTCAGCGCATCCGTCACCTTCCGGACGACGTAGCCGGGCATCTCGAGGTTGATGTCGCTCGCGAGCTCGATGAAGCGCGCGCGGTAGTTGAGGCTGCGCAGCTTCCAGGAGAGATAGATCGGGTCGAGCGGGATGCAGTGGCCGCCGACGCCCGGGCCGGGGACGAACTTCATGAAGCCGAAGGGCTTCGTCGCGGCGGCGTCGATGACCTCCCAGACGTCGAGGCCGAGGCGGTCGCACATCAGCGCCACCTCGTTGACGAGGCCGATGTTGACGCTGCGGAAGGTGTTCTCAAGCAGTTTCGCCATCTCCGCCGCCGCGGCGCTCGACACGAAGTGGACCGTGTCGATGGCCTGCTGGTAGAAGTAGGTGGCGAGTTCGCCGCCCTCGCGGGTGCAGCCGCCGACCACCTTCGGCGTGTTCTTGACGCCGAACTTCTTGTTCGCGGGATCGACGCGCTCGGGGCTGAACGCGAGCCAGAAGTCCTTGCCGCAGGTAAGCCCCTGCTTCTCGAGCTCCGGGCGCATCAGTTCCTCGGTGGTGCCGGGGTAGGTCGTGCTCTCGAGGATGATGAGCTGGCCCTTGCGGAGGCGCTTGGCGACCGAGTCCGTCGCCTTGACGACGTAACTCATGTCGGGGTCGCGGGTCTTGCCGAGCGGCGTCGGGACGCAGATGCTGATGACGTCCATCTGGGCCAGCTCGTCGAAGTCGGTCGTGGCGGTGAAGCGGCCCTCGGCGACGAGGGGCTTCAGCGCCTCGCTCGCGACGTCCTCGATGTAGGAGTCGGCCTTGCGGATGCGGTCGACCTTCGACTGGTCGACCTCGAACCCGGTCACGCGGATGCCGACCTTGGCGAATTCCACCGCGAGGGGGAGGCCGACGTAGCCGAGGCCGATCACGCCGTAGCGGACGCTCTTGTTCTGGATCTTTTCCTTCAGCATGTTCGCGATCCCTTCCTGCGGGCGACGGGTAACGGACGGGTGGTCCCACCCCTTTTCGGCCAAGGGCGCGCCGCGATTGAGGGCGCTGGGAACGCCGGGTGCCCACCCGCAATTATCGGTCGGGCCGGAGAATTGGAGCAGCAGGCCGGCGCTCGGCCGCGGGCTGCGCCGCGGGGCGGTACGATGCCGCCCCGCCCAAGCTTGCCCTCCCCTAGAAGAGAAACGTCACCAGCGAGCGGAACTGCCAGCCCCTGCCGTGGCCTTCGGGCCAGCCGCCCGGGCCGCTCGGCTGCACGACGTGCTCGGCGTAGCCCCAGTCGACGGTGACCCGCATGCGGTGGCCTTGGAAGCGGTCGTGCTCGTTGGTCCAGTAGAAGTTGAACCCGACGGTCGCTTCGATCAGGTCGCCCCCGGGGTCTACGTGCGAGGCGTAGTCGAGCCAGCCCACCCGCGCCGCCAGTTCGAACTTCCGCGGCACGAGGAAGTGGGCCACGATCGCCTGCGCCCCGACGTCGTCGTCGTCTTCCCCGAGGTCCGGGGTCCCCCCGGCGCGGTTTCGCCGCAAGAACACCTGCACGGAGGCGTAGGTTCCCCGGTGGCGCCAGGTCAGGTCCGCCGTCGCCTGCACGAACTCGGCCGGCATCGAGCCGGGGATGCGGTTCTCCTCCCCGTGGATCCCGATCCCGGCCACGAGCGTCCGCTGCGGATCGTCGTAGGGCGAGCCCTCGTAGGCGATGTGCAGCGACGGGTCTCCCTCGCCGACCAGCGTGCGCGCCCAGCGGAAGCTGAAGGCGCGCCGCTTGTCGTCGCCGACGAACCCGCCCGCGGGGTCGAAGCGCTCCGACCCGTTCGTGATCGAGAGTTCGGCGCGGGATCGGCCCCCCCGCACCCCCTCCAGAATGGCCGCGAGGCCGAGGCTGCGCCCCACGGTGAAGAACTCGTGCACCAGACCGCGCTCGGCGAGCACGAGCGCCTCGTCCGCCGCCTGCTCCTCCGCCGTGAACGCCGGGCGCATCTTCCCGATCCGCAGCCTGAGCCAGCGCCAGGGAGGCCGGCGGTAGGTGAGCCGCGCCTCCGAGATCGCCTCGTGATCGTCCTCGAAGCGGCCATCCTCGGGTGAGAACTGCAAGTCGACCAGGTAGACGAGCCGCTCCGAATAGGCGTGACCCGAGAGCCTCACGCGCAGGTCGTGCAGGTGAAAGCCCGCCTGCGTGATCCCGTGCGCCTCCGAGTGGTCGCGCAGCCAGCTCCAGCCCGCGCGTCCCCAGAGGTTCAGGCGCAGCAGGTGCATCCCGTCGGCGGAACGCAGCGCGAAGCCTCCCTGGTATTCGGCGGTCGCCGGGACGGCCGGCATCTCCTCCGGCCGCGGCCCCGCGAGATAGTCCTCGATCGCCTTGCGCAGACCCGCCTCGGGATCTCCCGCCTTCAGCGCGGCGATCTCGTCGCGCAGCCGGCGGTTCTCCTCCGACAACTCCTCCTCCGCGGCGACGATGGCCGCTGAGACGAGAAGCGTCGCGAGGGCGACGTGCGCTTTGTGCATGCCAAGAGCAGAACACGGGGGGCCGGGGGGGCGCAAGGGCGGTTGCCAACGCGCCACTTGCGCCTTATCCTCTCGCCTTCGACGCATGAACATCGCGACACTCGCCGCGGCGACCCGACCCGGCCGGCCGTCACCCTGGATCGCAGGCCCCCGGTTCGACCTCACCTTCTTCATCGGGAGCGGGCTGATCGGATTCCTGATCCTGCTCGTCAACCGCCTGATCCCCTCCTACGCGTCGCTGCTGCTCTGCGCGCTGGTCTCGATCTGCCTCGACCAGGTGCACAACTTCCACACCTTCAGCCGCACCTACTTCGATCTTGCGGAGTTCCGCCGGGCCCGCCTCTTCTACGTCTCGACGATCGTCATCGTGCTGCTGGTGTTCGTCGGCGTCTGGATGGCGGGGATGTCCTACGCGCTCTCGCTGGTCGTCTACGGCGCCGTCTGGCACCAGACCAAGCAGCACTACGGGTTCGTCCGCATCTACGACCGGAGGCGGCCGGCGTCGGGGCTCGGGCGCCTCGACACCTGGCTCGACAACTTCTGCCTGTTCGGCGGCGTCGTCGCCGGCATGCTCTACGTGTTCCGGCTCGACCAGTTGGGCGAACTCGACAAGTCCCTGCTCTACCCGCACGTGCCCGTGGGGGTCGCCTACGCCGGGTTCGCGCTGCTCGCGGCGGGGTTCGTCGCGATGGCGCTGCGGGAGCTCCGCCGCTACCTCCGTTTCGGCGAGGTCGCCGGCCAGAAGTGCCTCGTCATCGTGATGGCGGTGGGGCTCGTGACCGGGGCGGCGCTGCTCGAGAGTTCGCTGATCGTGATGCTGGTCGCGGTGACCTCGTTCCACGCGACGCAGTACATCGCGATCACCTGGCTCTACAACCGGAACAAGTACGCGGAGGGTTTTCGGCCCGAGAACCCGATCACGAGCAAGCTCGTCCACCGGGGGTGGTGGCTCTACTACGCGTTCGGGATCCTCTACGGCACCTGCACCGCGCTGATGCAGCGCATCGATCTGCTCGTGCCGGTGGCCTACACCTTCGCTGGCGTCCACTACGTCGTCGATGCGCGCATCTGGAAGGTCAAGTACTGCCCGGACCTGAAGACGAACCTTCGCGCGGCGCAAGCACTCCCAGCCGCTCCAGCCGTTGCGGGATCGCTGCGAGCGGCACCTCCGGAACCCGGAGCGTAGGGATCCCGAGCGCCTCGGCGTGGTGGAGTTCGTCGCGCGGGTCGTCGCCGACGACGACGCAGCGCCCGTAGGCGGCCCGCAGCCGCGCGAGGTCGTCGCGCTTGCTCCCGGGCGCCTCGATGGGCCGGATCACGACCTCGTCGAAGTAGCCGGCGAGACCCGACCGCGCGATCTTGTTCCGCTGGCGCGCGGGCTGGCCGCGGGTCAGCAGTACGAGGGCGACCCTGCCGCGCAGCTCCTCGAGCAGCGCGACGGCGCCCGGCAGCGGCGTGAGCGGGGGCACCTCGGGGTCGTACCAGGCCGCCGCGGCCGCCTCCCGTTGCGCCGCGGTGAGGCCGGCGACCGGCGCGAGCACCTCGTCGATGCGCTTGCCGCGAGGGTCGAGCCGCTCGACGGCGATCCCCGTCGCCGCCGCGACGCGCCGCAGCGACGCGGGCAAGAGGACGCCCTTCGTGTCGATCAGCGTGTCGTCGAGGTCGAAGATGATCGCCGCGGTCCTTACAATCCCACGCGGTGCGCCGGGCATGCGTCGTTCTCCTGTGGATCGCTTCCTGTCGCGGCGATGATAATGGCGAGCGGGACGAGCGGGCACGGATCGCGTTGGGGCTGTCGTCGGAGCCGCTTCCGTTGAAGGAGGCGATGGCGGAGATGGAGCGGCGGGCAAGCCTCGATTGGCTGAGGCTGGGGGGGGCCGGGGGGGAGGATCAGCCGCTGCGGATCGAGAACCTGCTGCTGCGGGCGAGGCCGGCCGAGCCCCCGGACCCCCGATTCCTCGAACTCCTGGCGGAGGCGCGCGGCCGCGCGGCGGCGCTGGTGCGCGGGGAGCCCGGCGCGCGCGAGGCGCTGCTCGCAAGCTGTCTTGCCTGCCACGGCGAGTTCCAGCGAGGGCGGTGACCCGCGGCCCGCGGCCGCGGTGTTCAAGCGCACCCGCTGCGCGACCGATCATCTCCTGTAGCGCGGGCGGCGAGAAAGACCCGACCCACGCACCATCCACTCAAATCTTGGTTCAGGACGAGGGCCTCGGTGATCTCGCCGCCCGTGCCCCTCCTCCTGCGCGCCGTGCCGCGAGCCGGCGCCCCCCGCTAGCGCCGCTTGCCGGGCTTCGCCTTCGCCGTCTTCTTCTTCGAGGCGGGCTTCCGCTTCGCCTTCTGCTCCGCCATCTTCGCCTGCCAGGCGGCGAACATCTGCAGAGACTGCTCGAACTTCTCGCGCACCGCCGGGATGTCCTGGATGAGCTGCTCGGTGCGGCTCAGGAAGGCGGGCCGCTCCGCGCGGATCGCCGCGAGGTGCGGATGGAAGCAGGTGTAGGTGAAGATCGCCTCGCTGCATGTGTCGAGGTAGACCGCCGGGTGGAAGACGCCGCGGATGACGAAGGAGGCGCACATCTCCCAGTAGCTCGTCACCTGGCGCAGGTGGGCGTTCTCCTCGTGGTCGTAGTCGAACACCTTGAGCACCTCCTCGGTGCTCTTGCCCCACACGTGGGAGCCGATCATCGAACGCGCCTTGCGCATCTCCGATTCGCGCCGCAGCTCGTAGAGGCGGAGGCCGAGGTTGACATCGTCGAAATGGGGCGTCTCGTGCATGCGCAGGATTCTACCGGTCACCCCAGAAGTAGCGTCAATTCGTGCTTGTTGTGGTGCAGGTGCACGAGCCGTGCGCCCGGGAGCGCCGCGAACGCCGCCGCGGCCGCGTGGTCGGTCTCGCCCTGGAACTTCAGCGTGCAGACGAACCGCCGCGCGGCGGCCGCCTCCCTCCAGCGCCGCACGAGCGCGAGCAGCCGCGCCGGATAGCAGACGACGTCGCAGAAGAGCCAGTCGAACGCGCCCTCCGCCGCGGGATCGACGGAGAAGGCGCTCTGTTGCCGGAACGTGACGCCCTCCATCGCGGCGACGCCGGGGTCGAGCGGCGCCTTGTCCACGCTCACCACCGTCGCGCCGAGCCGCGCGAGCGCCCACGTCCATCCGCCGGGGCTGCTGCCGAGGTCGAGGCAGCGCTCGCCGGGCCGCGGGACCTCCCCGAGGAGCGTCAGCGCCTCCCAGAGCTTCAGGTAGGCGCGGTTCGGCGGCCCCTCCCGGTCCTCGACGAACCCCACCTCCCCGTGCGGGAAGGGGCTCGAGCAGCGCGGCGCGGCGAGCAGCGTCCGCTCGTCGAGCAGCGTCCATGAGCCCATCGGCGCCCTCGGCAGCAAGGACGGAAAGGGGAGGGGGCGCCGGGGGAGGGGGGGGAGCTTGCTCTCGATCAGCGCGGCGCGGCGGTGCGCCGCGACCGGATAGAGCGCCCAGTTGCGCTGCAACGCGCGCAGCGCGTTCGCCCCCCCGCTGATCGACGCGAAGGGGACGAGGCGCGGATCCTCCCAGACGTTTTGCGCCCAGCAGAGGGGGCGCGGAGGAGAGGAGGAGAGGACGAGGCGGTCCAAGACGAGCAACGGCGTCTCCCCGAGTTCCGAGAGGAGCTCGGGGAGCCGCCCCTCGGCCGCGAGATAGGCCGACTCAGGCGTCAAAGTCGAGGGCCGCGAGGAAGTCCGCGAACGCCTTCAGGTCGGCATCGCCCGCGACGCGGTCGTGCACGAAGTGCCACATCACGTCGCCTGCGAGCACGAGCGCGTGGCAGGAGCGGCGGCCGTCACGCGTGAGCGTCAGGATGCGGGCGGGCCTGCCGTCGACCTGCGACGCCTCGCAGGATGCGCCCGCCGCGATCAGCGCGGAGGCCTGCCGGTCGATGTCGCGGTCGCAGGGCGCGTCGAACGCCGAAACCTCGATCTCGCACTTCTTGCCCTCGGCGTTCCTCCCCTCGATCTCGAGCAGCTTCATGGACAGCGTCGCGCTCGGCTTCTCGGGCTCGATCACCCACCCCTCGCGCGCGGGGAACGCGATGCCCCACTCCCGGTTGAGGTAGCCCTTGCCGTCGAGCGTCACGAGGGCGGGGTCGCCCGGGCGGTGGGTCTTGCCGCCGCGGGTCACCTCGAGGATCTCGATGTCGAGCGTCCCGAGGCTCAGCAGCACCCCCGCGAGCTCCGTCGCGAACGCCGCGTCCTTCAGCGTCGCGTTGTCGAACTCGAGATGCAGCGCGTCCACGAAGCCGTAGCCGTTCGTGCCGTCGAGCGGATACCACGCGCCGTCGATGTTGACCCTCGACCACGCGTGGCCTCCCCAGACGGAGCCGATGTAGACGACGCCCATCACCACATCCGCGGGGATGCCCGCGGCGCGGCAGAGCGCGGCGAGGAGGACCGCATGCTCGGTGCAGTCGCCCTCCCGGTTCTTGCAGACCTCGAGCGCCGACGCAAAGGCCACGTCCATGTTCTTGTTCGTGATGTTGTCGTGGACCCACCGCTCGAGCATCTGCGCGGCGCGCCACGCATCGGCCTCCTCGCCGACGACCTCCTGCGCGATCGCGACGATCTCCGGGGCGTCGGACTGGATGAGGCTGTTGGGCCGGAGCGAGTCCGCGAGCTCTTGCGGGACTACGTCGAGCGGGCGCGTGCCCGTGCGGCCCGGCGGAGGCGTGAGCCGCCGGATGCGCAGCAGCGCGGTCTTCGCGTCGTCGTGGTCACCCTTCTCGACCGTCTGCGTAGCCGCCGAGAGGTCGGGCACGCGAGCCGTGCCTTCGCGCGCGCGCAGCCGCAGCAGCGCCCCCTCCGCCGCCCGCGGGCAGGCGACCGGATGGGCGGCGACGATCAGCGTCTTCTCGAAGACGTCCGGGGGCAACTCGCCGCCCCCCATCGCCGCCTTGAGCGCCTCCGCTTTCGGCGCCGCGAACATCTCCATCACCATGCCCGCCATCGGGACCTCCGTCTTGATCGGCAGCCCCTGCCCGTCCGCCCAGACGGTCGTCACGATCGGCAGCGTGTTCATCGTCGTCGTGTACTTCCAGAGCTTTTTCCTCGTACCGTCGCGAAGCATCGTCTCCTCCGCCCCGGCGCTTGTCATCGTGATCACCGTGACGCCGCCGGTATCGGGGGAGAAGGTCTTCGCGCTCACCGTCGCCCCCGCCTCGCGCGAGAGGGCGCGCGTCAGCCGGTCGATCTGCACCATGCCGACGACGTCGTCGGGGCAGTCGACCTTCGACTCGCGTCGGCGCCCCATGACCGTCGTCGCGACGATCGCCTTGCCCTCCTCGAAGGTCACCTCCGTGACCTGCTCCTGCGTGGACATCACGGCCCTGGAGTCGAGCCGCACGAGTCTGCCGTCCTCGCGCTCGTGCGAGACCTGCGTCGTCTTGATTTCGATCGTCGTTCCCATGCGGCGGAGCTTCATCTCCATCTCGATCGTGAGGCGCAGCAGCGGACCCGCCTCGTCCGCCGCGCGTTCCGCCTTCGTCCGCACATAGCCCACATCCGCGCCGCCGATCTGGATGATCCCCCAGTCGTCGGCGAGCAGCTCGTCCGCGCGGACGGCGGGCGTGGCGAGCAGGGCGAGGGCGAGGAGCAGGGGAAGGCGTTGCATGGCCGCATTCTACGGCCGGCGTCGCGGCCTGCGCTCCGGGGCAGCGCCGCGAGGACGGCGTCGGCGGTCGCCTCCGGCGCGTCGCGCACAGGTGGCGTGGGCAGGTGCACGATCTCGTCGGGGAAGAGGCGCCCTCGGGCCTCGACGACCGGGCAGTCGCCGACATCGCGACGATGCGCAGGCCGGTCCGCGCCTCGCGTGGGACCCGGCGCGCCATCGCCGGGAGGCGGCCGTCGAGCAGCGCCGGGGGTACGCAGGTCGTCCTGCCCGTGCCGGGGGGCGCCCGCAGCACCGCGTTGCCGTGGTCGTGAGGCGCGCGCGGGGGTGCGGGCCGCACCGCGTCGATCCGCAGCGGCGGGAGGGCCACGGCGGCGCAGCATAGCCGCCGCGCGTACAATGCGGCGATGAAGAAGAGCCTGCTCCCCCTTTCGCTGCTCCTTCTCGCGAGCCTGCCCGCGAGCGCCGAAGGCTGGAAGAAGCTCGACGGCCAGGCCGTGCCGGACTTCGGCGCGACGAGCTGGTTCAACACGGGCAAGGAGAGCCCGAACGCGGCGCTGCTGCGCGGCAAGGTCTACCTGCTCGAGTTCTTCGCGACGTGGTGAGGCCCCTGCATGGCTCAGGTGGGTCACCTGAACGAACTCCACGACAAGTACTTCGACAAGGGGCTCAGGATCATCGCGATCTCCGATGAGGGCCCGGAACTGCTCGAGTCGAAGATGGTGAAGGAGAAGTCGGCGCGCTACTGGATCGGCTCCGACCCCGGCAAGGAGACCGCCGCCCGCTTCATCGATCCGGGCCGGCGCGGCATCCCGCACTCCTATCTCGTCGATGCGCGCGGCGTGGTCGTCGGTGAAGGGGTGCCGAGCGAGCAGAAGATCGAGGAACTCCTGAAGGAGATCTTCGACGCCGACCTGGGCCGGGAGCTCGCGCCGGCGCTGAAGGGGCTCGTGAAGTCCTACGAGAAGGGCGACATCGGCAAGACCTGGGCCGGCGCCGAGAAGTGCCTCGCGGTGGAGGACCGCACCGTGGTCGCCGACGCGGAGTTCCTGCGCGGCAAGTGCGAGGCGTACGGGAACTTCCTGCGCGGCCTCGTCGAGCAGTCCGTCGCGGGCAAGTCCTATGCGCGCGCCTTCGACGACCTGAAGAAGCTCGAGAAGGAATTCGCGGGCATGGAGGTCGCGGAGTGGGCCTGGGCCAAGGACAAGGAGCTCTCCGCCGACCCCGCCGTCAGGGACGAGGTGGCGGCCTCCGAGGCCCTCGAGAAGGCGCGGGAGCTCGAGTCGAAGGCCGGAGGCAAGGCGAAGAGGCTCGGCGCGGCGAAGAACGCCTACAAGCGCCTCGCGAAGAAGTACCCCGATACCCGCGCCGGCAAGATGGCCGAGGAGGCCCTCGCACGTCTCGGCGGATAGCGACCCTCGTCGCGGGGCTGCTCGGGGCGGCCTGTGCGACCCCCGTACGGGACCTCCCTCGGGAGGGCGGCCTGCCCGTGGACTCGGCGATCGTGGCGGGGAGCTTCCGCTTCGACGGCACCTCGGTCCCGCCGCGTCTTCTGTTGCGGGGGGCCGATGGAAGGGAGGTCAGCCTGCGTCCGGACCGGGACCCCTTCGTCGTCGCGCTTCCGCCGGGCAGCTACGAGGTCCTCTCCTTCGGCGGCTACTACCCGAAGGTCGACCGCCCCCGCCTCGTCGCGGTCCAAGGGGAGGCTCGCTACATCGGCTCGTTCCACGCCGCAAGGGACCGCGACGGCGATCTCACGATCCTCGTCCGCGATTCGCGGGCGGGGGATGGCCCGTGGATCCACGAGGCCTACCCGTCCCTCCCCGCGCCCCTCCCCGCCTCGCTCGTCTCCTCGGCCCTCGAACCGGCCCCGGGGACGACCGAACTCGCGATCGCGGTCGAGCGCCCGGAACCGCCGCGACACCACGCGCACTTCGGCTTCGGGTTCCACTCCCGGCGCCGCTGCCGCTAGTCGAGCGTGTAGACGACCGCCTGCTCCTCGCGGCTGTTGCGTTCGAGGCGACGCTCCCACTTGACGAAGTCGCTGCGCACGCCCATCACGTGCGCATAGCGGATCGAGTAGTGGGGGATGTCGAGGCGGAGCAGCTCTTCCGAGAGTTCCCGGTCCTGCTTGATGAGCTCGGTGCGGCGCTTGCGGAACGTGGCCCGGTCCATCGCCTCGACCTCGTGGACGAGTTCGGTGTAGGTCTTCGCGCAGGGCCAGTCGGTGAGAGCGTTGACGTACCACGAGCAGAGCGCGCCGAGCTTTTCGATGAACAGGTCGTGCTCGTCGCCGAACTTGAGGCAGCTCGCGTCGAAGTAGTTGCCCATGCCCGACCAGCGCTCCCAGTCGATCAATTCCGCGTCCTTCGAGATGGTGTAGCCCGCGGTGCCGGGGAAGGGGTAGAAGATCGCCCAGCGGAAGCGGCCCATCTTGACCTTCGCGCAGAGGCGGAGGGTCTCGTAGATCTCCTCCTTCGTCTCGTGCGGCAGGCCGAACATCACGAACGCGCTCGTGTGCAGGCCGTGGCGGTGCGCCGTCGCGGTCATGTCCTCGATCTGGCGGTTGGTCATGTAGCGCCAGAGGACCTCCTTGCGCACGCGCAGGCTGCCCGATTCGAGGCCATACTTCGTGATGATGCAGCCCGCGTCGGAGAGCGCCTTCGCCATCTCGTCGTCGAAGCACTGCACATGGGCGTTGACGACGAACGGGATCTTGAGGCCGCTCTTGCGGTAGGCGGCCGTCCACTCCATCACATACTTCTTGTTCAGCGTGAAGAGGTCGTCGTCGATGATCAGCGTGCGGATGCCCGGGTGGCGCTCCTTGAGCCGCCGGATCTCGCCGACCATCTGCTCGACGGGGTAGGCGCGCAGGTACTCCTTCATCGACTTCGCGCCGCCCTCGTCCTTGTAGAGATCGACGATCTCCTTGTTGAAGCAGTAGGTACACTTGTAGGGGCAGCCGCGGCTCGTGATGAGCCCCATCCACCCGCTCTTCTTGCCGACGATGTGGTCGATGTCGAAGAGGTCGTAGTCGGTCTCCGGCAGCGCCGCGAGGTCGGGAAAGGGGCCGACCGGGTTCGACACGACCTTGCCCGACGGCGAGAAGCGCGGGCAAATGCGCGTGTTCGGGACCGACCAGCGGTCGCCGCCGTCGCGCATGCGATCGACGAGCTCCGGGAAGGCGAGGTCGCACTCCCCGACGAAGACCCACTCGAAGAGGTCGGTCGCCGTGACCTCGTCCGGGACCATCGTGCAGTGGACGCCGCCGACCGCCTGCGGCAGGTCCGGCCGCGCCGCGCGCAGCGCCTTGCTGGTCGCGCAGACCCACGCGAACTGCTGGCTCATCGCCGACCAGCCCACGATGTCGGGCCGGAACTCCTCGATCCTGCCGACGACCTCCGCGGTCGTCGGAACCTCCCAGAGGTTGTCGCAGACGTGGATCAGCCCCACGTCGTGGCCGCGCTGCTTCAGCACCGCCGACATGGCCGCGAGTCCGTGGTTGATGCCCGGGGGGCAATCGATATTGGGGTAGACGAAGAGTACTCGCATGGCGGTGTCCCGAAGGGTGGGGGTCCGGGGGATTCTACACCCTGATGGGATCGGTCGGAAAAGAGGTACTCTAGACCCCATGCGCAGCCTGCTGCCCGTTCTCTTGCTCCTGGGGTCGGCCGCGGCCGATCCGCTGGTCCTGATCTCGCAGGAGGTGTACGTCGGGGAGGCGCGCGGCGTGGACGCCCTCGCGGCCGGCGACGGCCACCTTCCCTCGCTGATCGAACAGCGCGGGCCCGGGATCGGCCAGCTGAGGATCCTGAGTCCCGGGGGCGACTATCTGGACGGCTCGCGCCTCCGCGAGACCGCCATCGGGCTCGTGCGCCACGGGGCGGGCATCGTGATGGGGACCGCGTCCGACAAGGCGATCTCGCTCATCGAGATGAAGTTCCAGGGCGACCGGTTGACGAGCGGCGATGCGGGCAAGGAGTCGCTGGCGGGCCTGCGCAACTGGCGCACGCTCGCGATGGGATCGATGCGCGAGGGGCCGGTGCTCGTGCTGGCCCACGACGCCGGAGTGACCGTCGCCGGTCCCCGGCCCGGGGGCAGGGGCTTCAGCAGCCTCATCGCGAGGCCCGGCGTCAAGGCGATCGCCGCGACGACGCCCTACATGCTCGACCGGGACGAGAAGAGTGACATCGTCGTCGCGACCGACGACTCCCGGCTGTTGCATCTCGATGGCGGCGCCGGCGGCTTCGCCTTCCGCGAGGAGTATGCGTACGCGGCCCCGGGGCTGCTGCCGCGCGCGATGGCCGGCGAGGGGCGCGACCTGTGGATCGCCGGCTCGAAGGGAGGGCGCGCGACTCTCGTCCTGCTCTCCGCCGGCGGCGGCAAGCGCACGCCGTGGATCCCGGTGCCGATCCTCGGGTCGAAGTTCGAGGTGATGGCCGTCGTCGACTACGGCGCGGGCTCCCTCGATCACGTGCAGGTGCTCGATGCGCAGCACGTCCTCGTGGGCGGCACCCGCGACGGGCGTGCGTGGATCGGCGTCGTCGAGCGGGACCGCCGCGCCAGCGTCCACTTCGAGAAGAGCCTCGCCGGCACCGCCGTGATCGCGATGGGCAGCAACCCCTCCCGCAGCGGCTGGAGCATCGCCGCGGGGAGCAACGACATGACCTTCACGCTGCTGCGCATCCCCGGCGACCCGGAGCTGCCGCGCGGCTGGAACCCCTTCCCGGCGCAGGAGCCGGAGCCGACGCCGACGCCGACCCCTGCCCCCGGGCCCCCGACACATCCGAAGGAGCCGATCCCGGTCGACGGCTGCGGCCACGCCCGCGAGGGGGCGGCACCCGAGCCCACCAGCGCGATCTTCCCGCGCGTCAGCTTCGACTCGCGCCGCAGCCTCGATACCGAGTTCGTCCTCGTCTTCCTCGGCGCGCGGCCGACGAAGGTGACGCTGAAGCTGACAAACGACACCGGGCAGCTCTTCTACAGCCGCGAGTTCGTGCTCCGCCGCGGGCAGCGTGTCCGCCTCACCCTGGCGCAGGAGCTCGCGCAGCAGCGCCAGGCGGCCTTCGACGGGTACGCGACGGTGGAGGGGTGCGAGCAGCGCGATCTCGTGGTCGAGGCGCTGCGCCTCGCCGGCGCGGCGGCGCCGGAACCGCTGCCGGCCCACTGGAGGTAGTTGCAGGCGCGCCTACAATCGCCGCCGTGAGCGCTCGTCGCCCGACTCCCACGCTGCTGATCGGCCTCTTCTTCGGTGCGCTGCTCGGCAGCGCCGGGATGATGATCTTCTCAAGCAAGGACACATCCGAGACCTACCTCGAATACCAGCAGCGGATGGCGGGGGGGGGGGCGCGCCCGACGGCCCCGCCGGGCGGAGGCGCGCAGGATCCCCATGGCGGCGGCGCGCCGCAGGATCGGGCCGCGGCGTCGCAAGCGAAGGCGCACTTCATGAAGAAGTTCGTCGCGGCGCTTTCGGCGATGCCGCAGAACCGCGGGCCGAATCCCCAGTGGCGGTCCCAGCTGCGCGAAGGGGCGGACCCGATCGAGTGCGCCGACTGCCACGACCCGACGAAGTACAACGTCGAGGGGATGAAGGCGAGCGACCCGGGCTCGCAGGCGGTCGAACCCTTCCGCAAGGACCCGGCCTTCATGATCCCGCTTATGCGGGCTTGGGTGAAGCGGCTCAACGCCCGGCACTCCGACCGGCTCGTCGCGCCCGTCACCTGCACCACCTGCCACGAGGAGAACCCCGAGACGAAGCACTTGCCTCCCGAGCAGCGCCAGGCCCGGGCGATGGCCTACGCCTACTTCATGAAGAGCTTCGTCGAGGCGCTCTCGTCGGCGCCGACGACCAACCGCGAGCCCGCGTCGGGCTGGAAGCCGCTGCTGAAGGACCCTGCGGGGGCGCCCGTCAAGTGTTCGCTCTGCCACACCGCGAACATGGACGGACTCCTCGCGCAGGAGCTGGAGAGGCCGGAGCGGCTCGCCCGCGAGAGGGAGTGGGTCGCCGAGCTGATGGAGCAGTGGGTCGAGAAGCTCAACCGCCTCGGCGGCGATCGCCTCACGAAGGTCGTCACCTGCCTCGACTGCCACGAGCGCGATCCGCGGCGGTAGGATTTTGTCCGGCCATCGGTCGGGCAGACTCCCGGCGGGACTCGTCGTTCATGCCGAATCGAGTTCGGTCCGGCTGCGACGTCACGACCGGAGGCAGGCGGGTCCATTCCGCCCGCCTCGCCGCCGCCGCGCCGGAGGCCCACGCCGCTCGTGCGGTCGCCTAGCGCCGCACGTCCCGCAGGGCGGGGAAGTCGCGGCGCCATCGGCGCGCGTGGTCGATGTCGATCTCCACCGTCCCCGGGCCCCTGGAGATGGTCTCCCCCAAAGGGTCGACGGCGAGGGAGGAGCTCTCGTATTCCTCGTTCGGATCGCGGCCGACCCGGTTGACGCCGACTACGAACGCCTGGTTCTCGATGGCCCGCGCGGTCAGCAGCGTCCCCCAGTGCGCGACGCGGCGCTTCGGCCAGTTCGCGATTACGACGAAGAGTTCGGCGCCCCGCCGCGCGGCCTCCCGGAAGACCTCCGGGAAGCGGAGGTCGTAGCAGATCAGCATGCAGACCTTCACGCCGAGCAGGTCGAAGACCGGCAGGTCGTTCCCCGCCAGATAGCGCTTCTCCTCGCCCACGAGCGAGAACGGGTGGAGCTTGGCGTAGCGCGCCAGCACGGCCCCGTCACGGCCGACCGCAACGGCCATGTTGCGCGGCCCCTCCCCGCAGTAGCCGGCGATGAGGTGCAGGCCGCGCTCGCGGGCGAGCGAGGCGAGGAAGGGTTCCGCCTGCGGGTCGGGGCGGGGGGCCATCGTGAAGCCGCTGAAGGCGAGTTCGGGGAGGACGGCGAGATCCGCGCCGGGCGGCAACAGCGGCGGTATCGCGGCGCGGTTGCGGGCCGCGTCCTCCCATGCCGTGTCCGCTTCGACCATCGCGACGCGCATTCGGGAGAGTATAGTGGCTCGGGAAGCCCACCTCCTGCGAGAATCGGGGTGAACGCGATGACCCTAGACGAGCGACCTTGGTTCAGCGAAGAGGAGGTCCACTACTACGCGGAGTTCCTGTCGGGCGTCTCGTCCGCGAGCCAGCGCAACTTCCGCACGCTGATCGCGACCGTCTCGGAGGTCATCGGGGAGACCGAGCTCGACGCGCTCCTGCGAAAGCTCCTCGCACACGCGATCCGGACGACCGGCGCGGAGCGCGGGATCCTGCTGCTCCTGGAGGGGGGGCGCCTCGCGGTTCGCGTGGCGCTCGATCGCCACGGGGCGTCCCTCGGGGAGGTCGCGGACTATTCCCACTCCGTTCCCGAGAGCGTCGTGAGCGAAAACAAGCCGGTCATCGCCGAGGTCTCCGGGTCGCAACAGGTGCTCGGCCTCAGCGAATCCGTGAGCTGGTTGCGCCTCCGCCAACTCATGTGCGCCCCGCTCCGCGCTCGGGGCCGCGTGCTCGGCGCGGTCTATGTCGACTCGAGGCTCGAGGGCAAGCCGCGGACCGACGCCGATCTGATGCTCTTCCACGCGCAGGCCGGGCTCATGGGGCTCGCGATCGAGAACCACCGCCTCTTTCGCGAGGCCTGGGAGGCGCAGGACGTGCAGCGGCAGCTTGCGACCGCGCGCGAGATCCAGCTCCGCCTGCTGCCCCGCTCCCCGGCGCGGATCGGCGAGGTGGACCTCGTCGCCGTCAACCTGATCGCGGCGCAGGTGGGGGGGGACTACTGCGACTACATGCCCCTCGAGGGGGGCCGACTCGGCCTCGCGATCGGCGACGTCTCGGGCCACGGCGTAGCGCCGGCGCTGATGATGTCGGATGTCCGGGGTCACCTCCGCAGCGCGCTGCTGACCCGACCCACCCTCGACGGGGTCCATGTGGCGCTCAACGAGGAGCTGCACGACGAACTCACCGACGGCATGTACGTCGCGCTGTTCGTCGCGATCCATGACCCGAAGTCGCGCTCACTCGCCTACCGCAACGCGGGCCATGTCGCGCCGCTGCTCTACTCCCCCGCACGGGATCGCTTCGAGGTGCTGGACAGGACGGGCCCGGTGCTGGGACTCTTCGCCTCGGGTCCGGCCGCCGCCCGGACGCTGGCGGTCGAGCCGGGGGACTGCCTCATCTGTTGCACCGACGGGGTCCTCGACCGGCCCGACCCGGCGGGCGACCTCTACGGGGTGGAGCGGCTCCGGGAGGCGGTGCGCACCGCCTCACGGAAGGGTGCGGGCGCGACCGACATCGCCGCCGCGATCCGCGGCGACTCGGAGGTGCACGCGTGCGGCCGCCCCCTCCGCGACGACTTCACGCTGCTCGTCGCCCGCTTCTGACGGCGGCGGGGGCGCTCCCCCGAGTAGGCTACGATGGGGGGCCACCATGCGCCGCCTGCCGTCCCTCCTGCTGCCGCTCCTTGCGCTGCCCCTTCCCTGCCGCGCCGCCGACGACGAGCCCGCGCCGGCCGACCCGGTCGCGATCGAAGCGCAGGTGAAACTGATCGCGGAGGAATACGAGGCGCTGCGATCCAACCAGGATCTCGTCCCGGTGCGGCGGCGCCGCGAGTTGGCGCGGCGGCTCGGTACGTTGAAGTCGTCCAAGTCGGCGGACATCCTCAATCTGATGATCGAGGAGGACGGCGACGCGCGGACCCAGATCTTCGCACTCTACTCGGTGGCGAAGGTGGGCGACTTGAAGGCCCTCGCCCGTGCCTATCGAAAGGTGCTGAAGGAGCAGCGCTCGGTGCTGCCGCACTACCTCGGACGCGCCTTCGGCATGGCCAGCGATCCGGCTGCCGGCATGTGGATCATCGACAAGATCCTCAAGAACGGCAACCGCACGATCCGCCTCGGGGCGGTCGAAGCGCTCGGGCTGCTGCGGACTCCCGAGGCGAACGGCCCGATCCTGGAGATCGTCGCGAAGGAGGAAAGGCGCGACCAGGCGGATCTCCACCTCTACTACGAGGCGCTAAGGACGCTGGGATTCATCGGGGGCGAGGGGGCGAAGCCGGTCCTCCTCGCCGCCGCCGTCAACGGGGACTGGCGCGTGCGGCTCGCCGCCGCGGAGGCGCTGGTCTCGCGTCAGCGCGCCCCCGACGCGATCGAGGCGCAGCGCAAGCTGCTCAAGGACGAGGTAGCCATCGTGCGCGAGACCGCCGCGGTCGCCTCCGGCGCGGCGCGCCTCGAACCGCTCTTCCCGGAGTTGATCCTGCTCATGCGCGAGGGCAATCTCCGGTCGAAGGTGAAGTCCTTCGAGGCGATGAAGGCGGTCTCGGGGGTCGACTACGGCTATGCCCCCGACGCGTGGGACAAGTGGTGGCGCGACAAGCAGGCGGGGCGGCTCACCGAGTTCGGCGAGATCAAGAACCGCGAGACCATCTCGATCGGCAGCTACTACAACTTCAGGATCTACAGCGATCGCGTGCTCTTCGTCGTCGACGTGAGCGGCTCGATGCAGTGGCCCGACTACCACCCGAACCGCATCGAGGTCGCGAAGCGAGAGCTGAAGAAGGCGATCGAGTCGCTGAGCGAGCAGACGCTCTTCAACCTGATGACCTTCGCCGGCAGCACGGCGCACTGGGAGAAGGGGGAGGTGCCCGCCTCCGACGCGAACAAGCGGCGCGCCCTCGAGTGGGCCGAGAAGTTCCTGCTTCCGCGCGGCGGCACCAACACCGATCTCGCGCTGGAGGAGTCGCTGACCAAGAACCCCCTCGTCGACACGGTCTTCTTCCTCTCCGACGGGATCCCTTCGGCCGGCAAGGTGGAGGTGCCCGAGGAGATCCTCGTCCGGCACCGCTACAACAACCGCTTCCGCAAGGTCATCTTCAACACGGTCGCGCTCGCGATCGGCAAGGCGAGCATCGAGAAGGCGATCAAGTACGAGGACCCCGACGAGATGGCCGCGTTCATGACGCTGATCGCCGAGGAGAACGGCGGCACCTGCGTCGACATCCGCAAGCCCTGGGCCGATTAGGGACCGTCCGGGATTCCCGCCTTCGTACCGGGACCGGCGGGCCGGTGGGCAACGCCCGCTAGTGGGCCGCGCCCTCCCCCTCGCCGAGCTTCTGCGAGAGGTAGTTCTCGATGCCGACTGCGTCGATGATCGAGATCTGGGTCTCGAGCCAGTCGACGTGGTGCTCCTCCTCCTTGAGGATCGTCTCGAGGATCTGCCGCGTGGTGTTGTCGCCCTTTTCGACGCAGAGGCGGACGCCGCGGTTGAGCCGCTCGACCGCCTTGTACTCGAGATCGACGTCGTTCTTGAACTGCTCCGGGACGTCCTTCCCGACGTTGATCTTGAAGTAGCGCTGCATGTTGGGCAGACCCTCGAGGAAGAGGATGCGGTCGATCACGACCTCCGCGTGGCGCATCTCGTCGATCGACTCCGCCTTCGTGTAGCTCGCGAGGGCGTGGTAGCCCCAGTCCGCGCACATCTTTGCGTGGATGAAGTACTGGTTCACCGCGGTGAGTTCCGCGGTGAGCACTTCGTTGAGGATGTCGATGATCTCGGCGTCGCCCTTCATGTCCCCTATCCTACGGGTCGGCACAAGGCAGGGGCCGCCGCCTCCCGCGCCGCGAGGAACGCCGCGAGGTCGGGGAGGCAGGCGGTGCAGGTCCCCGCGCAGCCGGTGCGGCGCGTCAACATCGTGAGATCCTCGACCCCCTCGCGGTCGGCGATCCGTGCGATCTCCCCGAACGCGAGTCCGGCACACTCGCAGCGAGTCATCGGCCAGGCGCTCATGCGGCCCAGAGGTTATGAGAATGATTCGCAGAATCAAGAAAGCGGCGGCCGGGTCAGCCCTGCAGACGCCTTGCCACCTCGCGGAGCGTCTCGCGGCTCTTGCAGAACGCGAAGCGCAGCAGGCGGTCCCCATGCTCGGGGTGCAGATAAAACGACCCCGGAGGGATCGCCGCCACCTTCCGCTCGCGGATCAGGCGCCGGGCGCGGCTCTCGGAGTCCTCGCCGCCCGGGTAGGCCGCCATCGCGAAGTAGGTCCCTTCAGGCGGCGTCGGCCGAAAGCCCCCCTGTCGCAGCGCGTCGAGGAGCAGCGCCCGGCGCTCGGCATACTCGCCCCGGAACCGGTCGTAGTAGCCCCTCCGCGGCGCCTCTTCCAGCGCGAGCGCGATCGCATCTTGCAGCGGCGCCGCGCTGCAGAAGACGAGGAACTGGTGCGCCCCGCGGAGCGCGTCGGTGAGGGGGGCCGGGCCGCAGGCCCATCCCACCTTCCAGCCCGTGAAGCTGAAGGTCTTCGCCGCGCTCGAGAGGCGCAGCGTCGAGTCGCGGTCGATGACTGCCGGAGAGTCGTGGCGATGCCCCTCGAAGGTGAGGTGCTCATAGACCTCGTCGGTGAGGAGCGCGCAGCCGTGGGAGCGGCAGAGGGCGACCACCGCCTCGCACTCGGCACGCGTGAAGACGCGACCGGTCGGGTTGTGCGGCGTGTTGAGCAGGAAGAGGCGGGTCCGGTCGTTGAACGCCGCCGCGAGTTCTCCCTCGTCGAAGGCGAAGGTGGGGGGGCGCAGGGGGACCGCCCGCAACGTCGCGCCCGCCATCGCGGCGCAGGCGGCATAGGAGTCGTAGAAGGGCTCGAACGCAACCACCTCGTCGCCCGGTTCGAGGAGGCCGAGCAGCGCGGCCGCGATGCCCTCGGTCGCCCCGGTCGTCACCGTGATCTCCCGATCCGCATCGTAGTCGAGCCCGAGCCTTGCGCGGCAGTCGGCGGCGATCGCCTCGCGCAGACGCGTCGCGCCGTACCCGATCGCGTACTGGTTGTGCCCGCGGCGCATCGCGTCGCGGGCGGCGTCCTGGATCCACTCCGGGCCGTCGAAGTCGGGGAACCCCTGGCCGAGGTTGATCGCCCCGGCTTCGCGGGCGAGGGCGCTGTAGACCGTGAAGACCGACGTGCCGAAGGGAGCGAGGGCCCGGTTGGCCATGCGCGCCCATCCTAACGTCGGGGCTTCGGAAGAGACCCCCGCCGAGCCGGGTTTCGGCCCCCAACTCAGTCGAGGGCGACCCGCTCGATCACGGTCTTGTCCTCGTGCATCAGCCGCGCGAGCTCGAAGGTCGGCGGGACGAGGAAGACGAGCTGGATGTAGTGGCCTTCGGCGGTCACCTCGCTTGCCGAATGGACCGGGCGCAGGTAGGTCTCCGCTTCTCCGTTGACTCGATCGAGGAAATGTTGCGCGGCCGGCGGGGCGTTGTCGCGCCCCGGGTAGAGCGCAACGACCCGCAGGTAGAGGCTCTCGTCGCCGACGGCGGGCGGTTCGAGCCCCTCGGGGAGTTCGTGGTCCTCGAGGATGTGACAGGAGTCGAGGCGCACGTCGTAGGCGCCGGTCAGCACCGGTTCCTTGCGTTCCGCCTTCTCCGCCTCCGGCTTCAGGAACTGCCGCATGATGAAGATGGCGGCACCGGCCAAGAGGGCGATCCCGAGCAGCGTGATGACCACACGGCGCATACCGGAAAGACGTCGGCCGGGCGCGCCCCGGACTTAAGATCGGCGCCGTGCCGACCTTGGCCCTCGTCGTCATCGCCCTGAACGAGGAGCGGGGACTCCCGCTGGCGCTCGCGTCCGCACGCCCCTACGTGGACGAGGTCGTCGTCGGCCTCGACAGGCGGACGAGGGACCGCACCCGGGAGGCGGCGGAGGGGGCGCGGATCATCGACCTCGACTTCACCTCCTTCAGCCAGATGCGGAACGACGCGATGCGCCATGCCACCGCCGACTGGATCCTGATGCTCGATGCCGACGAGACGATCGAGGGGGACCCCCGGCCGCTGCTTAAGCGCGGGCCCGCGATCTGGGAGTTCCCCCGCCGCCACTGGCGCGACTTCGCCCGCAGCATCGCGGCCCCCGAGGAGGCGCTCTGGCCCGACCGGCAGGGGCGTCTCTTCCCGAACTCCCCCCTCGTCCGCTTCGAGCGACCCGTCCACGAGATCTGCAAGGGGCTCAGGCGCCGCCGCACGACGGACGTCGTGCTGCACCACTTCAAGCACGCGCTGCGCTCGCCCGGCCTCATCGCCGAGAGGAGGGCTCTCTACGACCGGCTCATGGAGGTGGGGCGCGCCTTGGGGTACCGGTACCGGGAGGGCGATTAGCAGGGGGCTCGGGGGCGCTGCGCTGCGATACTGGGCCGCGTGCGGGGCCTCCCCACCTACCTGCTCCTCCTGCTCTCCGCCTCCGCACATGCGACCCCGGCGGAGCGGGAGGCGATCCTCTCCCGATGGGAAGGGGCCGCTCCCGACGAGAGACGCGGACTGCGCGTGCTCCTCGACGAGGTCGAGCAGCAGCGCCGGTTTGCCGACGCGCGCCCGATCCTCGTCCCCTTCGAGGGCGGGCTCTGGCCGCTGGAGAGGCTCTTCGGCGAGATCATGGAGCCCGCCCTTCGCACCGGCGTCGAGCCGAAAGGCGAGGACGACCTCGGGCTCCTCCCGCTCCACGCGAGGGCCCTCGCGGCCCTCGACACGCTCCGCGCCGCCTATGCGACGCCTCAGGCCGTCACGACGGGCACGCTGAACCTCTTCCTCGACTACTGCGCCCAGTCGCTTTCCGCCGTCGACCTGACTCCCGCCGTTCGCCTGCGCTTCTTCGTGGAGGGCCTCCGCACGGTGCGCGGGATCGAGGAGAGGGCGGAACCCGACGCACGCACGCGCTGGCTCGTCACGAACCGCCTGCTGCCCTTTCTGCTCGGCCTCGCGGGCCGCACCGGCGACGAGGCCGTCCCGCGGGCGATCCTCTCCGAGGCCGCGTCGATGCTCTTCCTGCCGCGGATGCTCGACTTGGCCGCGCAGGCGCAACTCGCCCCCCTCGCCGAGGGGCTCCATGCGCGGGAGATTCTCGCCCGCGCCTATCGGGAGGGCACGCTCGACGCGGCCGGCATCGTGGCGTTGGCCCGCACGATCGCGCTCGCCGCCGCCTCCGATCCCGCCTTTGCGACCTCCGCCCCGCCGCTCCTGCTGGAGCTGGTCTGCGACGAGGGGCTTCCGGACGCGGAGCGCGGGGCGCTGCTCGACACCGTGCTCGCAAGACTCGCGCCGCTGCCGCCGCTCCGCGATCTCGCCCGCGACCTGCTCGCCGCGGCCCGCCCCGGTCCCCCTCGCCCCCTCGAAGACTACTCCCCGGCCCGCGGGCCCGTCGCGCTGCCGCGCACCGATCGCTTCTACCGCCTCTTGCAGGTGCTGCTGCTGACACCGGAGCCGGACCGCCCTCCGCCCCTCGTCCGCGTCGTCCGCGCCGACGTCCGCGCCCACGCGCCGATCCGCTTCGGCGACCTCTTCGTCGGCGTTCTCGTGCCCGCCGATGGGGGTGACGGCGTCGACCTGCTCGGCCCGCCGCCCGGTCTCACCGGCGTCCGCGACCACCGGCTGCTCCGGCGCACGCTCCGGCAGGAGCGGGTGGCGCTGAACCTCTTCGGCGCGCGCGGCGAGGAGATCGAGATCTGCGTCGCGCTGCCCGAGGATGCCACCGAGCCGGTGCCCGCCGAGGGAGCGACCCCGGACCATGTCGTGGGCCTCGTCGCCTCGCGGCTGGCGCGCAGCGCGGAGGAGGAGGAGCGGAAGGACCTCGTACGTCTTCTGGTGCGGCTCGACACCGGCGCGGCCCGCGAACTCGCCGTGCGGGCCGCCGGCAGCGGAAGCGCCGCCCTCGAACTGCTGCCGCTCGTCGACGCCGGGTACGCCGCCGCCGCGGCGCCGCTGCTCGGCCACCTCGGCGCCCTGCCGCTCGAGCGCGCCGAGAGGGCGCTCGCGGCGATGCTCCGGACCGGCGATGGCGCGCTTGCCGCGCGCGTCCTCGATCTCTGCTGCGGGGAGTCGGTCGCGCCCGCCGTGCTCGCCGCCGACGCGCTGCTCGCGACCGGCGACGCGGCGGGCGTGGCCGCGCTGCTCGGACACAAGGACCGCTACGCGCGCGCCGCCGCGACGTCGCTCGCGCTGCGGCTCTCCCGCGTCGCCGGCAGCATGCAGATCATCCCGGCCGACCGTGCCATGCTCGCCTCGGTGCTCGAGCGCGCCGGCCTCGCCTTCGAGCGCGGCGACGGCACGCTCTGGACCAACTATGCAGCCTGGCTGCGCCTCGCCCTCGCCGGCGACGGCGCCGAGGTGCGCCGGCTTCGGTTCGAGCACACGCGGCTCGAGATCGACGGCCGCGCCGCCTCCGCCGCCGAGGTCGCTCTGGCGTGGACGAAGGCGATCCTCGACGGCCGCGAGAAGGAGCGGTGGGCGAAGGTCGCCTACGAGGTGCTGAAGCCGCAGGATCCGGGCTGGGGCGCCCCCGGGCCGATCCTCGGCGATCTGCTCGATGCGATCGAGCGGCGCGCGACGGAGGGGCTGCTCGCGAAGACCTGGCGCGACTCCCTCGTGATCCTCGCTTGCGTGCAGCAGAGCATGGAGGCGGACACGCACCTGCTCGACCTCGCCCGGCAGCGCCTGCGCAGGCTCGCGGGCGACAGCGCGCCGCCCGGCGCGGACCGCAAGCCCGGCATCTTCTGGCCCATCTGGGCGGCGGCGCAGCCGTGAAGGTCGGTCGGCTGCTTCGTGGCCTGCTTCCCGCCGACCGCGTGCGCGACGACCCGGCGACGCTGCTCGTCCACGAGTGCGACGGGCTCACGCTCTACCGCGAGCGCGCGGAGGCGATCGTCTACCCGGAGACGACGGCGGAGGTGCAGTCCTGCGTCCGCGCGCTCGCACCGCACCGGATCCCGATCGTCCCGCGCGGCGCCGGCACCGGCCTCGCCGGAGGCGCGCGCCCCTGCCAGGGCGGCGTCGTGCTCGACCTCGCGCGGATGGACCGCATCCTGAGGCTCGACGCCGCGTCGCGCCGCGCGCGCGTGCAGGCGGGCGTCGTCAACGCCCGCGTCTCGGAGGCGGCGGCGCCGTCGGGTCTCTTCTTCGCGCCCGATCCGTCGAGCCAGATCGCCTGCACCATCGGCGGCAACGTCGCCTGCGGCAGTGGCGGTCCCCACTGCCTGCGCTACGGCACGATGACCGACCACGTGCTCGCCGTGCATCTCGTGGACGCCCGCGGAGACGCGCACGAGATCGCCGACGAGTCCCTGCTCTCGCTCGTGGTCGGCAGCGAGGGCACCCTCGGCATCGTGACCGAGGCGACGCTGCGACTTCTCCCCCGCGCCCCCTCGATTGCGACGCTGCTCTTGTCCTTCGAGACGATGGACGGCGCCTGCGCCGCCGTGACGTCGATCCTCGCCGAGGGTTTTTTTCCCGCTGCGCTGGAAATCCTCGACCGGCGGGCCGTCGCCGCGGTGGAGCAGTCCGACTTCCGGGCGGGCTACCCGACCGACGCCGCCGCGGTGCTGCTGGTGGAGGTGGAGGGGTCCGGGGAGGAGGTGGAGGAGGCGTGCGCTTGGATCGGCGCGCGGTGGGGCGTGAGGCGGGCGCACGACGACATCGAGCGCGCGGCGCTCTGGAGGGGGCGGAAGGGGGCCTTCGGCGCGATGGGGCGGTATGCGGAGGAGTGCTACGTGCTCGACTGCGTCGTCCCGCGCGCGCGCATGGGCGAGGCGCTGGCGCGGATTGACGCGATCGCCGCGGAGCGCGACCTCAAGTGCGTCAACGTCTTCCACGCCGGCGACGGGAATCTCCATCCGCTCATCGCCTACCGCCGCGACCAGGCGGAGGTCGTCGAGCAGGCGGGGCGCGCGATCGCGGAGGCGTGCCTCGCGCTGGGCGGGTCGCTGACCGGCGAACACGGGATCGGCGTCGAGAAGCGCGACTTCATGCCGCTGCTCTTCGACGCGCCGTCGCTTGGCGCGATGGAGGCGGTGCGCGCCGCCTTCGACCCCGAGCGCATCTTCAACCCCGGCAAGGTGCTGCCGGGGCCGAAGGTGTGCGCCGAGGCGGTGCTGCGCAAGGAGGCGCACCGTGTGGTCCGTTGACGAGGGGGTCATCACCGTTCCGGGGGACGTGCTCTGCGGGGAGGTCGAGGCGCGCGTCGCCCCGTGGCTCTTCGCCGGCGACCGCCCCGATCTGACCGTCGACGGCTGGATCGCGCGCGGCGGCGTCGACCTGCTCTGGGAGATCGTCGGCGCGACGCGCTCGCAGGTGCTCGGCGTGACCGTCGAACTGAAGTCCGGGGTCCGTGCGACCTTCGGCGGCCGCGTCGTCAAGAACGTCGCCGGCTATGACCTCGCCCGCGCCTTCGTCGGCGCGCGCGGCGCCCTCGGCCGCGTGCTGTCGGCGAACCTGCGGGTCCGCCCCGCGCCGCGCGGTTGGCACGCCGCGGTCCGGGAGGGCGCGCCGCGGGACGAACAGCACCCGGCCGCGTTGGCCTCGGTCTCTACCGGCGACACCTGGCTCTTCCTCCGCCGGGGCGAGGCGGCCCCGCCCGGCTATCGCGCGGTCGACCCGTTCGAAGCGCGGGCGGTGTTGCGCGGCCCCTGGCGGGGCGTCCGTTCCTTCCGCGACACGGGGGAGGGCATCCTCGTCGGCGGGATCGTCGGATCGGAGTCGGCCCCGGCCGAGAAGAGCGACCCGCTCTGGCGGCGCGTCGTGGAGGCGCTTGCGCATTGACCCGCCCGGGCAACCCCTGCGTCCACTGCGGCATCTGCCTTTCGGCCTGCCCCACCTACCGCCTCGACAAGGAGGAGGCGGAGTCGCCGCGGGGGCGGCTCATGCTGATGGATGCCTTGGCCAACGGAGAGGCGACCCCCGGCGAGGTGCGCCCCCACCTCGACCGCTGCATCGGCTGCCGCGCCTGCGAGAGCGTCTGCCCGAGCGGAGTCGCGTACGGCGAGAGGCTCGAGGAGGCGCGACGCCGGCTCGGCGGCCCCCGCCGCCCCCTCGCATTCGTTTTGCGACAGATCGTCAAGCGGCCGAGGCCGATCGTCGCGCTGGCGCGACTGCTCGGGCTCGCGCCGCCGCGCCCCGCCGCGGAGGCGTGGCCGACGCCGCCGGCGCGCCCGAAGGCGCGCATCGCGCTCCATCTCGGCTGCGTGACGCCGCACCTCTACCCCGGGCTCGTATCGGATACGGCGCACCTGTTGACGCACCTCGGATATGCGGTCGAGTCGCCGGCGGGGCAGACCTGCTGCGGCGCCCTCCTCCGGCACGCCGGCCTCGACGCGGCGGGGTGCGAGGAGCGCAACGCGAAGGCTTTCTTGGGGTTCGACGCCGTCGTCTCGCCGGCGTCCGGATGCAGCACGACCGCCGGGATCACCGATGTCTGCCGCCTGCTCGCTCGCGAGTTGCCGCTCTCCGGCGCGCGCCTGCCTCCGGTGCGCGTCGCGTTCGACCCCCCCTGCCACCTGCTGCACGGCCAGCGCGTTGACGCGACCCCGCTTCTGCGCGCGATCGACGGCGTGACGCTCGTGCCGCTGGACGGGGCGTCGGACTGCTGCGGCGCCGGCGGCATCTACATGGAGTCGCAGCGCGGCTTCGCGCTGCGCGTGCGCGCGCCGAAGCTCGACGCCATCCTGCGGAGCGGCGCGGAGGTCGTCGCGACCGCCAACCCCGGCTGCATGCTCTGGCTCTGGCGCGGCCTCAAGGCAGGGCGGGCGATCGAGGTCGTGCATCCGGTCTCGCTGCTCCGCCGTGCGCTCTCCCCTCGCGACCCCGCGAGGGCGTAGACTGGCGTCATGGCCGCGGATCGCCTGATCGAGGGGCTGGTGCGCCTCGTGTCGCGGGTCGGCTCCTACACGGACGCGGGCGCCCTTTGCGGCGTCGCCCGCGATCTCGTGCGGGAACTCGGCTGCGCGGGGGCGGCGGTCTGGCTCGAGCAGCGCGGCGAACTCGTGCGGGAGTGCGAGGAGGGGCTTGCCATCGGCGACGCGTTGGCCCGGTCGGTGGAGGGGGAGGTGCGCGAGGAGGGGGACTGCATCGCATGGCCGCTGGCGGTCGCGGGGCGGTCCTTCGGCGTGCTCGCGGTGCGCGGCGCCCTCGAGGAGCCCGCGCGGATGCTCGTGCGCATGTTGGCCGGGAGGTGCGCGCACATCCTCGACGACGCGCGGAAGGCGCGGATGCAGCGCGCGCTGCTCGAGGGTCTTTCCCACGAACTCCGCGCTCCGCTGCAAGCGCTGCTCGGCTACGCCGACGTGCTGCGCGGCGGGGGCTTCGGGCCCCTCAACGACGCCCAGGCCGAGGCGGTCGAGGCGGTCGCGGCGAGCGCGGAGAAGGTGCTGGCGGTCGCCCGCGACGTGCTGCAGGTGGCGAGGATCGACGCGGGGCACGAGCGGCCGATCGTCGGCGAGGTGGCGCTTTGCGACCTGCTGCGCCGCGAGGTCGACGATGCGCGGCCGCTCGCCGAGGCGCGGGGGCTGCGGCTGTCGCTCGATTGCCCGAAGGACCTCGTCGTCGTCTCCGACGGGGCCAAGATGGGCCGGATCGTCACGAACCTGCTCGGCAACGCGATCAAGTACACCCGGGAGGGCGGGGTCAGCGTGGCCGCCCACCGCTTGGGCGAGGGGTGCGTGATCGACGTCAGCGACACCGGCATCGGCATCCCCGAGGAGCGTCGCGAGGCGGTCTTCGACGAGTACGTCCGCCTCGACCCGGCCACCGAGGGGACGGGCCTCGGCCTGCCGATCGCCCGCCGGCTCGCGGCGCTGCTCGGCGGAACGCTGGTTCTCGCGCCCGGCACCGGGGCCGGCAGCGGTCCCCAGCGGGGCAGCATCTTTCGCCTCACGCTGCCCCCTTGCCAGGCTTGCTAGGATGCGCGGCCATGCCGACAAGCAACGCGCCGGTGGGGCGAGGCTCGGGGCCCCTGATCGCGGCACTCACGATTGCGCTCCTCGCCGCGATGGCCTTCGCGATCCCCGAGTCGCCGATCGCGCTGCCGAACGCCACCGTGCCGCGCGGCTATGTGATCGGCCATCGCCACTTCAGCAGCGCCCTTGCCGAGGTCATCGCGCGGCAGGGTTATAACCTGCTCGTGCTCGATCTCGCGACGGCGCGGCTGGGAGCCGGGGCGCTCTGGCCCGACCAGCTCCATCGCGTCGCGAGCCGCCGGTATCCGGTCTGGGGATGGCTCGACCCGGCGGCGACCGCGACGCCGGCGGAGCAACTGTTGCGCTCGTTGAACCTCGCCGGGGTGCTCGTCCATGGGCGCAACGCCGTCGCGCAGGCGCAGGTGCTTCGCCAAGTGCGCCCCGGGCTTCGGATCGTGCCGGTCGTGAAGTGGGGCGCGACGCCCCCGACCGAGGGGGAGTACGCCGTGGCGATGGACGCGCCCACCTTCGCGCTCCACGCGTCGGAGCACGCGCTGCCGCTGCTCGTGGCCGACCAGCTCGACCACGCGGCGATCGACGCGGCGCTCGCGCGCGTCGAGGGCGGCTGCTTCGTCTCGCGCGTCGCCCTGCTCGACCGGTAGGGCCGTCAACAGCGGAGGCCGAACCAGGGGTCCGGCCTCCCTCGCACTGCCCTACGCCCGACCTCCCGCCTCGGCGGCAGGGTTGTCCGCTCTCTGTCCTCGGGCCGCAGAGCATCCTATCCATCCGGCCCCCCCCGGCGCCACGGGAATCCGGGTTGCTCCTCCGCGGCGGGCGAACCCGGATTAGAATTGCCGGTAGAACTTCCTCGCCGATGAGTGATCAAGCGCTGGTCCTGGACGAGCGGACGCTCGTTCTGAACCGGTCGTGGATGGCCATTACCACGACCACGGTTCGGCGTGCGCTGTCGCTGGTCTACCAGCGCGCGGCCAAGATCGTCTGCCCGGAGTCGTACGTGATCCACGACTTCGACACGTGGAGCGAACTCGCCGTGGCGCGGGACGAGCCTTGCATCCGGTCGGTGAGCCTGCGCATCCGCGTGCCGGAGATCATCGTGCTCGCGATGTACGACGGGGTCCCCTCCAGGACCGTCGCCTTCAGCCGGCGCAACCTCTACCGGCGCGATCTCTTCGCCTGCCAGTACTGCGGCGTACGTCCGGGGAGCGAGGAGTTGACGATCGACCACATCGTGCCGCGCTCCGCCGGCGGTCGATCCACGTGGACCAACTGCGTCCTCGCCTGCGTCGACTGCAACAAGCGCAAGGCCAACCGTCCGCTCCGGCGCACGGGCATGACGCTGCTCCGCAAGCCGGGTATCCCGAAGTGGTCGTGGGACATCGAGGTCTCCTTCGGCCGCCGGAAGGTCTCGTGGGAGAACTTCCTGAGCGAGCGCTACTGGAACGTTGAATTGCAAGACTGAAATGGAGGCGCGGAGGGCCGCCCCTCACATCCTTCGACGCGCCTGCGGGGGCCGGGTTGGAGGGCGGGTCAAGCCATGGGACCGCAGAGCGTAGGGGGTCATCTGCAATCGAAAAGGGCCGTGTCGGCTCGGCAGGGAGTCTGCCGGGCGGCATCGCGAGCCCTGTTGCGAGGGTGGATCGCCCTTGCTTGCATCGCGGCGCCGGGCGACGCGGGAGCGCAGGAGTTCGCGGCGCCGGCCGGACGGTGGCCCGACGCGCGCGGGACGGCGTCCGGATCGTACGCAAGCCGAGCACTTCCGCTGATCGGCGACGTCGAGGAGGCGTGGAAGCTTGCCCTGCCCGGCGGCGCGGCGGGCGCTCCCGTCCACTGGGACGGCATCGCCTACCTGATCTGCGTCGATGGGACAAGACGCGCGCTCCTCGCAGTCGACCTGGCGTCCGGGAAGGTGCGCGCGACCAAGGCGCTGCCGCCGGGCCCGGCCCACCCTGCGCTCGTGTGGGATCGCCTTGTCCTCGTCCGTGTCACCGAGAGCCAGATCATGGGGTACTCCCTCGGGGGAAGCTCCTTCGAGCAGAGGTGGAAGCCGGACACCGGCTCCCTGCCGATCGGCGAACCGGTCGTCGCCGACTCCGAGGTCTACTTCGTTGCCGAGGGTTCCCTTCTGCGGCTCCGATTCGGGAAGAGCCGGAGCGAGGTCGTCGCAAGCGGGAATTTCCTCGGGCGACCGGCTCTCTGCGGAAACCTGGTCTTGGCGCTCTGCCACGCGGAGAGCCCCGGCTATGCGCCGTCCCTTCACATCTCCGCGTTCGATCGCCGGACCGGTCGCCACGAGGCCACGTCCAACGTAGCGTGGTACGCGGGCGGCGAGATGCCCACGCTCGACGCGGGGGGGGCGATCACGGTCACTCCCGGCGAAATCTGCGTCGAGGCCCCCGCGCCGCTCAAGACCACCGAAGGACAGAGCAGCCACGCCTTCCTGTCGTGCCGGATCGAACGGGACCGGATCGCGTTCACCGGATCGGCAGGAATGCACGACCTGCTCGCGCCCCCCTCATGCCATGCCGGTGGCACGTTGGCCCTCAGCGGAGGGCAGCCCGCGAGGTGGCACCTGTGGGCGAGGAACAAGGAAGGCCAGATGATGGGGACCGTGTTGGCGGACGGGGCGGACCGGCCGGATCTGTTGCGCCACCCGCTTCCGGCGACCGTGCTCGGAGACATCGCCTACTTCGGCTCCTGGGCGGCCGATCTCCGAACCGGAGAGATCCTCTGGTATCTCCCGGTGACGGACCCGAAGTTCGCGGCGGTGCCGGCCGATGGGCTCGTGCTGATCGTCGACGGACGGACCTTGCGTGCCTTTCGCGAGGCGGGAGGCTCCTGATGCGTCCGATCCTGCTCGTGGCAATGCTCGCCGCCCCGGTGCTCGCCGAGCGCGCGGTCCGCCGCACCGGAGAGATCCTCGAGGGGGGTGTCACGGTCTCGATGGCGGAGCGGCGCGTCACGCAGGGGAAGAAGGTGTTCCCGTTCGAGGAATTCCACCTCGTCGAGCAAGACGACGGGCGGATGATCTGGGCACCGGACTTTCGCGCCCGGTTGCGCGGGTACGAGGTTCTCGCCGCGTTCCGTGCGCGCACGACCATCGCCCGCGTCGCGCTCGCGGCGGCCAAGGCCGGGCTCCCCGACCTGGCGGCGAGCCTTCTCGCCGAGGCCGCCGCAGCGGGCCTCCCCGATGACGAGGGGAGGGCGATCGAGAAGGAGATCGCCAAGGTGAAGGCGAAATCGCCGGCACAGGGATTCCGGGACGGGCTCGAGCGCGATGCCGCGGCCGCGCGCGGACTCCTGCCCCGGCTCCTGATCGAGCGCGCGCAGGCTGCGCTTGCCGAGCCGGAAGCGCGCGAAGGCGGCCTTCGCCTCCTCCGCGAGGCCCTGCTCCTCCAACCCGACATCCCCGAGGGGCGAAAGCTGCTGGAGGCGCACGCACCATCGGCCTTCCCCCTCGGTGACGCGCGCTTCTGGTTGGACTGGCATCTCGATCTCGAGCTTCTCGGAGCCCGGACCGCGCCGGAGGGGGAACTGGAACTCAATCGTGCCCGGTCCCACTGGCGTCCCGACCTCTACGGTCTCGTCTCCTCCCCTGTCCTTCTGATCACGCCGCTGCGCGAGACGCGAGTCGTCGGCAGGTGTCTCGCCTACGGTCGGCTCGCGTGCGAGACGCTGGCGGCCATGTTCGCCACCGACCAGCCGATGAAGCGCCACGCGAGCCCCCTCACGATCATGCTCTACACCGACCATAAGGAGTACCGGCAGCATTCGGGAGCCTATCTCCAATTCGAGGACCGGGAGTTCCTCGAGCACACGGTGGGGCACTATTCCCCCGGGGAGCAGGTCTCTCGCTTCTTCTGGTACGCCGATCCCGGCGCGGAGCGTCGCATCATCGGCACGTGCGTGCATGAGCTGACGCACCACTGGCTCGAGCAGCAGTGCCCCCGCTACGCCGCGAGTCAGCTCCGAAGGGATGGCAACCTGCCCGGGCACTGGATCGTCGAGGGCTTCGCCACGTTCATGGAGGAGGGAAGGTATTCCGCCGAGAGGAGGACGGCGGATCTCTTCAACCCGCGCAGCTACTCGCTCGATGTCGTCCAGTCCCTCGCGACCGCCGGCGGCCTGATCGAGTGGTCGCGCCTCTACGCGATCACGGGGAAGGACTTCGTTGCGCTCTCCCGGGAGAACAAGACGCCCGTGATCCGCAGGTGGTCGCTGCGCAAGAGCCTCTGCAGCGAACGCCGGATCTTCTACAAGCAGGCCGGCGCCACCTGCGCCTACCTGTTCCACGCCGAAGGAGGCGCGCTCCGGCCCCGGCTCATCGACTTCGTCATCGCGAGTTACACCGGGCAGAGCGACAAGCTCGATCCGAGAGTGGCGTTCGGGATGGCGCCCGAGGAGCTGGGCGGGCGCGTGGTGGAGTTCGCGCGGCGGGTCGCGTCGGGCTGGAAGCCCTAGCGTGGCTCCGCCGTGCCCGGGTCAGCCCTCCGCCCCCCGTCCCGGCACGCTCACGCGCCCGAGCAGCAGGAAGCCGATCACGTAGAAGGCGGCCACCGACAGGATCGCCGGCCGCAGGCTGCCGAAGGCCTCGCCGATCTGGCCGAAGAGGAAGGGGCCGAGGATCGCGCCGCTCTTGCCGCAGAGTGCGTAGAAGCCGAACATCTCCGCCTCGCGGCCCGCCGGGACGAGTCGCGACATCAGCGCCCTGGAGGAGGCCTGGATGCTGCCGACCCCGAGCCCGGCGAGGACCGCGACGCCCCAGAAGATGGCCCGGTTCGTCGCGAGGAAGGCGGAACCTACGACGAGGATCCACCAGAGCAGCATCACGCGCACGCTCCACTTGGGGCCCCGGGTGTCGGTCGGCTTCGCCATCGCGACCGACCCGACGAGGGCGGTGACCTGCACCAGCGCGATGAGCGCCAGCAGTTCGCCGGTCGTGAAGCCGAACTCGCGCGCGGCGTAGAGCCCTGCGAAGAGGATCACCGTGTTGACGCCGTCCATGTAGAAGAAGTAGGCGAGCAGGAAGCGGCGCAGGTCGATCATGCCGAGGACATCGCGCCATGTCGCCAGCGTGTTCCGCACCCCCTCTCGGCCCGCCGCGAGCACGCCCATGCCGGTGGGGCGGTCGGCGGGAAGGAAGAGGATCGCCGGCAGCGCGAAGAGGAGCCACTGCAGCCCCATCGCCACCCAGATCAGCGTCCAGTCGCGCAGCAGCGCCGCCGCGCCGATCGCGAGGAGCGAGCCGACATAGCCGACGGCGAAGCCCGCCGCCGAGATGCGTCCGTGGTGGCTCGGCGGCGCGATGATCGGCAGATAGGCGTTGTAGAAGACGATCCCCCCCTCGAACGCGAAGTTCGCCACGACCCCGGCGAGGAAGCCGAGCAGGACGAGCCCCGGCGTGATCGCCGCGAACGAGAGCGACGCCGCGACTCCGAGCAGCGTGAAGAGCGCGAGCATCCGCTTGCGGACCCCGGCGTGGTCGGCGATGCCGCCGAGCAGCGGCGCACCGAGGGCTACCGCGAGCATCGAGACGGAGCCGACCGCCCCCCACCAGCCCGCCCCCCGCGCCCCCCCGACGACCTGCTCCGCGTAGTAGGTGCCGTAGACGAACGGGAAGAGCACCGCGAACGCGGAGTCCCCGAAGTCGTAGAGGCAGAAGCCGACGATCTCCTTGCGACGCATCCGGTCTGGGCGCGGAAGGTAGCATGAGCCGATGCCCACCGACGCGGTGCCGCGCACGCTGCAGTACGTGGGGCTGCTCTTCCTCCTCACGCTCGCGAGCACCTTCCCGTGGTGGATCGCGGCGCAGGTCGCCCGGACCGAGTACCGCCGCATCCTCTCGGCGCTCGCCTGCTCGATGCGCATCTTCTTCTACAGCGTCTGCCTGCTCTGCATCCTCGTCGCGCTGCGGAGCTTCAACATCGGCCCCCGCGACCCGCGCGACACGCTCTTCGGCTGGATCCACCTCGGCGGCACGCTGCTGATCACGATCCCCTCCGCGCTGCGTGCCTTCCGGGAGAGCGGGCCGAGGCTGCCGCTGGTCGTGCTTCTCGCGTGGACGCTCTGCGCCGCCGCCGCGCTGCTCGCGGCGCGCCTCGACGGTGGCGTCCGCGAGGTCCTGGGGAACCTGCCGCGCTACCTCGCGACGGAGTGAGGGGATGGAACTGGAGCGGGCGGTCCTCGAAGCGCTCGGAGAGCGTGCGGACAGCGGCGGCAGGCTGCTCGAACGCATGCAGGCGCAAGGGGAGAACCCGTTCGCGGGGCGGGGAGTCCTCGTCTATGGCGCCCTCGCCAACCTGGTCCACCGCGGCGAAGTCGAAGTGATCTCGGAGGGGCCCGGGGAGGTGGTCTACGGGATCTCGGAGTCGCGGACCTCCGCCCCCCCCCTTGGGGCCCATAGCCCGCACAGCGGGCAACGGGCCCCCCCGCGCCCCCCCGGATTCCCTCCCTCGTTCGCCCTCGGGACGCAGCAGATCGCGCTGATCGATCGCGAGATCGGGCGCCTGACGCGGGGGCTTAGGCCCGCGTGGTTCGAGGAACTCCGGAGGGTGGTCGTCGCCGATGCGGACCGGCGCGTCTTCCACGGCGCGCAGGTGGGAGGGGCGGTCGCATCGGCCCTCGCCGACCTCGGGCCGCGCAACGGCGTGCGCGGGTTCCTCCGGCGCGTCGCGCGGGGGCGGCCCTTGCCGCTGAGCCTATACGGAGCGCCGTGGCGGCCGCTCCTCGCCGCACTGATCCTGCTTGCCGCCCTGGGACTGTTGCGACTCTTCGTCGTCGGGGTCCACACGATGCCGCGGACGAGTTCGTCGATGGCGCCCGCGCTGATCCCGGCCGTCGAGGGGGGGGACGCGATCGTGCTGAGCGACCTCGTTTCGCCGAGACGATCCGCACCGCAACGGGGCGACATCGTCACCTTCCGCCTGCGCGGCGTTCCGGATCTGCTCGTGAAGCGCGTCTTCGGGCTTCCGGGCGAGGTCGTGTCGATCCGCGAGGGGGACTTGTTCGTCGGGGGCAAGCGCCTCGTCAAGGAGAGGCCGCTCCTCGACCGGGTGGCGGTGCCGCTGGGCGGCATGGCCTCGCTCGAGGAGGTGGCCCAACCGCGCGGCTATCGGCTTCGCGACGGCGTGCTGCACGGGGGCTACCTTCTCCCGGACGGTTCGGCGAACCACGAGGAGGGGGAGGTGCGCGACCTCGTGATCGCGTTTCGCGTCCGCGCGCGCGGGCCCGGCGAGACGCTGACGCTGCTGATCCATGGGGGATCGAAGGAGCCGATCGCGCTGCTGCTCGACACCACCGGCCACGCCGGCGGCCTCTCCGTCGGGGGCATCGAGGGGGCGCGGGGGCCGCCCTTCGCGCTGCGCCTCGGGGAGTGGCGCATGGTCTGGGTGACGAACGCGGACCGCTGTCTCCGTATCGAGATCGACGGCGTCGAGGTCGCGCGCGAAACCCTCCCTCGCGAGGGGAAGCGGCCTTCGGTTTCGATCGTCCTCGACGGAGAGGGGATATCGATCGAGCGCTTCTCGGTCGCCCGCGACCTCTTCCACGGAGTCGCCGAGGGCACGCGGCCCGAGTGGCGCCTCGGGCCGGACGATCTGTTCCTTCTCGGCGACAACAGCTCCCACAGCCACGACAGTCGCCACTTCGGCCCCGTCAAGCGCGACGACATCGACGGGCGCCTCTTCGCCGTGGCTTGGCCGCCGTCGCGGATGCGCATCGTGCAGTAGGGGGGCCCGCAAGCCGCCCCCCGACCGGCCGAAGTAACGAAAGCCGCCCCCTTGGGGGCGGCTTTCGGACGGGTCGGTGATGCGATGTTGTCGAGATCGAGGAGGAGGGTTACGACCCGTCGCGATGGATTCTCACGTGTCAACGGATGGTCAGGAGGAGTCCGTTGCATGGGAAGGCTATCCGCCGGAGCGGGTCAGTCAACCCGATTCGCGAGTGTAAGTCGCTATCTCAAAATGAGTTGTGTCAGACGGGCTAATGGCGCCGCGCGAACACTGGTCGACGCTAGGCCTCGCCGCGCGACAGCAGATAGAGCGACAGCGCCGCCACGGAGAGGGAGTGGTGGATCTCTCCCGCCCGGATCCGCTCAAGAATCCGATGGACCGGCAGCAGCGAGACCTCGATCTCCTCATGCCGCTCCGTGGCGGGGGGGTGCGTGAGCCGTGCCGCCTCCGCGACGAAGAAGTGGGTCTCGTTGTCGAGGATCGCAGGATTGCTCGAAACCCGCCCCAGCGGGCGGAGTTCCGGGGCCGTGAACCCCGTCTCCTCCCGCAGTTCCCGCAGGGCGCCGGCCTTGGGGTCCGGATCCGCCGGATCGATGATGCCACCCGGGACTTCGAGGCTCGACGCCCGCACGCCGTGGCGGAATTGGCGGACGAGCACGACCTCTTCCTGTGGCGTCACGGCGACCACATTGGCCCACGGGCTGGCGTGCAGCACGTAGTAGGGGCCCGAGGGCTCCCCCCGCCACTCGTACTGGTCCCGGAAGAGGCGGAAGATCCTGGCGTCGAAGATCAGCTCGCCGGAGAGGCGTTTCCACGCATCCATCGGCGCTAGGATAAGGCCGAAACCGCCCGCCCCCCCCCGGGTTTCAAGAGGTGACCAGGCCAACAATGCCCGATCGGTCGGACGTCGAGTTGATGCTCGCCCTCAAAGCCGGCGACGAGGAGGCCTTCCAGGTCCTGGTCCAGCGTCACATGGCTGCCGTGCTCAATCTCGCCTACCGCTACCTCGGAAACCGGGCGGACGCCGACGACCTGGCCCAGGAGATATTCCTGAAGGTCCACCGTGCTCGGGCACGCTGGCGCCCGGAGGCGAAATTCACGACATGGCTCTACCGGGTCGCCGCGAACGCCTGCCTCAACGAGGTGCGCAACCGGAAGCAGCGTCCTACCCACGGTGCCGCCACACTTGCGGAGGGAGGCGGCGAAGCGTGGGCCGCGGCCACGGTGTCGGCTCGTGCCGACGTCGAACCGCATGTCGCGGCCGAGCGGGCGGAACTCCACGCACAGGTGCGCGCCGCCGTGGATGCGCTGCCCGAGCGGCAGCGCCTGGCCCTGCTGCTGAACAAGTTCCACGGGCTGGGCTACGACGAACTCGCCAGCGCCCTCGAACTGTCGGTGCCCGCCGTCAAGAGCCTGCTCGTGCGCGCCCGCGAGGGCGTGCGGGCGCTGATCGAGCCCCATCTCGAAGGCGAGAGGGGACGCGTCGCCGGAAAGCGAGGTCTGCGATGAGAGAGGTCGACCGTGAGTTGCTTCACGCCTACTTCGACCGCGAGCTCGGTCCCGAGGAAGCCGCGGCCGTCGAGCGCGCGGTACGGGCCGACCCGGCCCTTGCCGAGGAGTTGCGCCGGCTCGGCGAGGTCGATGCGGCCCTCGGCACGCTTCCCGGTTGCATCCCCGCAGCGGCATCGGCCGAGCGTGTCGTCGGGGCCTCGCGCCGGAAGGCGGGACGGCTGCTTCGCATCCTCCTGCCGCTCGCAGCGGCGGCGGCGGCGCTGTTCATCGCACTGCTGCCCGGCGAGGGGAGGCGGAGCGGAAGGATCCAGCCCGCGTTCGATCTTGCGGACCACCTCGAGTACGTATGGGAGGCGGATGCGGACACCTACGGGAGCCTCGCGCTCAACGACAGCGAACTCGAGGCGATGATCCTCGACGAGCTGCGCTCGACCTAGCCCGATGCGTCTTCCCGCGCTCCTGCTCCCCCTGTGGTTGGTTGCCGAGGCTGCGGCCCAGCAGCCGGAGCCGCGCGGCGACGGAGCGCCCCCCGCCGTGGTCGAGGTCTTCGGCTCGGAACGCTGGGCCGAGCTGCCCCGCTGGCGCCAAGAGATGATCACGGAGCGATGGCGCCGCTTCGCGGAGCTGCCGCCGGACCGCCAGCAGCAGATCCGCGCGGAGGGGCTCGCGGAGTTCCTCGCGAAGCCGGAGCACGATTTCGGCCTCGGGCGCGTGCCGGCGCGCCTCCGCGAATTCGTCGCCCATCTGCCCGCGGAGGTGCGCGGTCTCGCCGGCAAGCTCGTCGTGATGCGGCTGCGCCAGCACCGGCTCGACCGCAACCTCGGGCTCCTGCCGCGCGAGCAGCGCCGGCCGCTCTTCCGCCGCCTCTTCCCGGAACCCTTCGAGGCTGAGCCGGCGCGCGCCGCCGGCGGCGACCTCGACGCCGAGATCGCGAGGGTCATGGCCGCGCGCGTTCGCAGCCGCCTGACCGAGGAGGAGGCGAAGCGGGGCGCGGCCTACGAGGGGGCTGCGCGCATCACCCGTGCGAGCGAGATGATCCGCGAGGTCACCCGCGAAGAGGAGGAGAGCATCAACGAGCGCGTGCTCTCCGAGCTCTCGCGCCTGGGCAAGCGCGACGGGCCGGCGGCCCGCGAATTCCTCGAGCGCGAAGGGTTCTACGTGTTCGAGCGCATCGAACTGATCGCGACGCCGCGCCAGCGCGAGCTGCTCCGGTATGCGCTGCGCCCGGCCGACTGCCCCTTCCTCGACTTTCCCTGCCTCGGGGAGCGGCCCGCCGACCCGAGGCAGCGACGCCGCTGGGAGGAGGACTTCCGCGTGCTGGCCCGCCTCGACCTGCTGACCGAGGCGGGATTCCCGACCGAGGTCGTCCTCCACCTCGCCGCCAGCGGATCCCCGGAGGATCTCTTCCGTGCCGTGAAGGTCCTGCGCGGAAGGCCGGAGCCGAGCCCCAGGCCCCCCGGCGACGGCCCGCCGCCCCGCTGACGCATCCCCGCCCGGAGGAGTGCGGCGCAGGGGCGCCGCCCTCCCCCCCCGCCGGCCCCCCCCCTCCCCCTTCGCGGACAGCTCTCAGCCTGAGAGGCGCGTCGATCCGATAGGGTGCGTGGACCACCATGCCCCGGTGCATCCAGTGCGACTCGACCTTCGCCGACAATCTGCGGCGATGCCCCCATTGCGGGGAGCAGGCGGAAGCCCCGCCGCCGGGGGACCTCTCCGCGCTCGGGACGCGCAAGGCGCCGGTCACGGCGGCCGCACGGCACGCCCGGCGGATGCGCGCGCGCCGCCTACTGACCGCGGGCGGCATCGCGCTGGCGATCTGCCTCGTCGCGACCGCGATCGCGTGGCCGAAGCAGCGCTCCCCGGCCGACGAGTTGCCCGCCCACGTGCCGACGGTCGCCGAGATCACGGCGGAGGCCGCGGCGTCGCTCGCTCCGCCGGACGAGGTGCGCGAGGGCGATCCCGCCGCGGGCTTCGAGATCACCGAGGCGCGGTTCGTCGACGGCGAGGTCGAGGTCGCCGGGACCATCGACGGCAGCGCGGTCGTCAGCGTCAGCGTGGACGGCCAGTCCGCGACGATCTCGCCGGACGGGCGGCGCTTTTTCGCGCGGCTGCCGCTGGCCGCCGGCTCGGTCGAGGTCGTGGCGACCGGGATCGGCGGAGGCGCGGCGCGCCTGAAGCGCGAAGTCGTCGCGAGCGCCTCGGCGCCCGCGCCGGGGCCGGTGCGTGTCCGGAGCCACGCGCAGGGCTCGACCGTTGCCGTCGCGCACATCCGTCTCGAAGTGGGAGCGACAGGGGGGGGCGGCGGGGGCGCGACGAGTTCGAGCGACCTCGCGCTTGAGGCGCTCGAGAATCGCGTGATGGTCGACGGGCGCTCCTTCGTGATCTATCGCGCCCCGCCGGGACTCGCCTTCCTGCGGGTCACACCCAAGGGCCAGTGTTCGTTCCTGCGTCGCGTCGACGGACAGGAGGTGGTTCTCGTTCCCGGCGGCGTCGGCCGGCGCGGGATGGGAGATGCGCCCCCGCACGGCCCGACGCACCTGGTGCGCATGCCGCCCTTCCTGATGGACCGGCGCGAAGTCACCGGCGGGCAGTTCGCCGAGTTCCTCGACCACATGCGCCGCACTGGCGACCGCGCGGTTTGCCACACCGAGGATCCCGGGCTCAGCTTCCGGCCCAAGGGCTGGGGGGCGGACGAGTGCCCGCAAGGGCTGGAGACTCTTCCGGTGACCGGTGTGAGCTGGTTCGCCGCCTATGCGTACGCGCGCTGGGTGGGTGGCCATCTGCCATCCGAAGCGGAGTGGGAGCGCGCCGGCGCCGGGCCGCTCGGACTCGCCTACCCATGGGGCCCGGAGTTCGACGCCTCCCGCTGCTGGAGTCGCGAACCGGGTCCGACGCCCGCGGACTCCATGCCTTCCGGCGAGGGGCCCTACTCGCTGCTGCACATGAGCGGCAACGTTCGGGAGTGGTGTGAGGATCGCTTCGATCCGCGATGGTACGAGCGCTGCTCGCGGTCCAACCCGCGCGGCCCGTCGCAGAATCTCCACCGTGTCGCGCGCGGCGGCTCCTATGCGAGCGGCGCCGAGGCGCTGCGCATGCAGCACCGCGAGCACCTCGAGCCCGGAAGCCGCGAGGAGGACCTCGGGTTCCGCGTCGTCATGCGGTGGACCCTGCGCGATCGCGGGCCCTGACGGTTGCACCCGTGTCGCCTGCGGGTCCATGCCGGGAGACGTTTGGGGCGCTCGCGTGGAGAAATCTGGCGATCCGACTTGCCTCGTCCCGTTTTCGGGCTATTCTTCTCGCGGTCTCAAAAGGAGACTCAAGATCTTTGCGAACCGAGGTTCGCGAACAATCGAAGAAGGTCGGTCGGTACTCGGCTGAAAGGGCAAAGCCGGCGAAAGCTGGTGACGCAAAGCTACAGGGCCTAACCCGCGCGGAAGCGCGGCATGGCAGCCAGTTGCCACACGAGTCCGGAAACCGCGCAAGTGCGCGCCCGGACGTCGTTTACGGCATCCGGGCGCGCTCTGTTTTGTGGCCTGCGCCACGCCCTCCCGCCGAGGTCCCGTCCCCCCCTTCGGGTCCTTGGCAATGCCCGTCCCACGGGAGGAGAAGGCGAAATGGCGAGCGTCAAGATCGATGACCGGTTGGTGCGCCCCGTCTGGCTGAAGTACAAGAAGACGCGGCGCAAGATCTACAAGAACATCCTCATCGAGACCTACCTCCCGCTGGTCCGCAACGTCGCCGAGCGGATGCACATGACGCTGCCCGCCTCCGTCGAACTGGACGACCTCATCAGCATGGGCACCTTCGGCCTGCTCGAGGCCATCGACCGCTTCGACCTCGAGCGTGGCGTCCTCTTCAAGACCTACTGCGTCAATCGCATCCGCGGCGCGATTCTCGACGAGTTGCGCGCCCTCGACTGGGTGCCGCGGCTGGTCCGGCACAAGGCCACCACCGTGGACCGCACCGGAGGGCGCCTTCAGAGCCGCCTCGGCCGCGACGCGACGATCTTCGAGATGGCCGCCGCGCTGAAGGTCGACGTGCGCGAGTACCAGCGCATCGAGCGGGACAGCAAGCCGGTCGCGATGCTGAGCCTCTCCGAGGAGGCGTCCGAGGGAAGCGAGGACGGGACCAACCGGATGGTCGACCTCGTGAAGGACGACCGCAGCGAGAGTCCGCTGACCTCCGTCCACAAGTCCGACCTCCGGGAACTCGCGAAGCGCTGCCTCAACGAGAAGGAGCAGATCGTCGTCTCCCTCTACTACTTCGACCAGCTCTCGATGAAGGAGATCGCGAAGGTGCTGAGCCTCACGGAGTCGCGGGTCTGCCAGATCCACGGGAAGGTCATCGAGAAGTTGAGGGCGGCGTTCGACAAGATCCGGTGCGACCTCTTCGTCTGAGAGTGCGGAGTCCGGGCCGACGCGGGGGACGCGGCCCCGAGGTCTCGGAAACCCCCGGGGGCGCGCGGAGGGGGGGATCGGCGATAATCGGGAGCCCATGGACCTGCGCACGGCGACACTCCTGGTTCTCATGCTCCAAGGCGCGGCTGCGGCCGGCGACGAGAAGTGGCCGGACGTGATGAACCCCCGGGCTCCGTTGACGCCGCTCGAGGTCGTGTTCGCGCCGTGGACCTGCGCCACCTGCGTGGCCCAGGGGATTCTCCCGGCCGCCGCCGGCGACCGCCTCGTGAGGATGATGCGCCAGCCTGTGGGGGACCTCGCGATGCTCCTCGAGATCGAGCCGGGCTACATCGTGATCGAGACGCCGCACTTCAAGATCCTCTCGACCCTCGAGAAGAGCTCGATCAAGCTCAAGGACGGGCAGTTCGTGCGCGCCGATCTCGAGCGCCTCAAGACGATGTTCCCGAAGCTCGTGATCGGGCGCGAGGGGTCGAACCTGGATGCGCACGAACGGGCGCACCTCTATCACATCCGTCTCGAGCGGCTCTACAGCCACTTCTCCACGCTGCTCGACTGCAAGGATCCCTGGCTCGGAATGCACGCCCCCTACGAGGTGTACCTCTTCTACGACTACGGGGAGCACCACGCGTTCAACGACCGATTCATCGGGCGCGCGATGGACAAGGCCGGCGTCCAGGATCACAAGAAGGAGGAGCCGAATTTCATGCTCTTCACGACCTCGGAGAGCCAGGTGGCCGCCAACGACGGCAACGGGGACCGCGTCTTCTCGAACCACGTCACGCACAACGTCGCGCACCTCCTCGCGGACGGCTATGGCAACTACTACCGCGAGACCTGGGCCTGGCTCGAGGAGGGCGTCGCCCACTACTACGAGCGCCGGGAGAATCCGCGCTTCAACACCTTCTGCTGGGCGGAGGGCCGGAAGCCCCCGGAGTTCCAGAAGGCGGACTGGGAGTCCTCCGTCCACAACCTGGTGCGGCGAGGCAAGGACACCCCCTTCCAGCAGTGGTGCGAGAAGCTGTTGCCGGGGGAGCTGACCGGTATCGAGCAGGGGCTCTGCTGGAGCATGGTCCAGTTCATGATCGAAACCGAGCCGATCCGCTTCACGAAGATGTTCCAGAAGCAGAACGATTTCAAGGAGAAGCCCGACTCCGCGACCTGCATCGAATTCGCGTTCGGCGCTGCGCCCAGCGTGCTCCACGTGCGCTGGCGGGACTGGGTCCTCGCCACCTACGCGAAGAAGTGACCGCGGCAGCACTGCCGCACCCACCCAGTCCCAACCCGTTGCGTCGCAGTGACTTGCGCCAACCCCGCGAACCACGAGGGGGGTCTAGTAGCCGCGGAGGACGCACTGGCCGCCGTTCTGGGTGGCGAGGGGGGTGAGCTGCTGGTGCGCGATCTTGTCGAAGGTGATCACGTGGATCACGATGCCGCGGGACTTGTTGAGCTCGGTGATCTCGCGGATCAGCTTGGGCACCTCGACGATCTCGCCCGTGGTCGGGAGGCCGTCGGTGACGAGGAAGATCGTGTCCACCTTCGTGCGCGCCTTCCAGTCCGGCACCGCCGCCTCCGCCTGTCCGAAGGCCGCCATCAGCGCGGCGTAGGTGTTGGTCTTCTGCTCCTCTCCCCCCCCGCCCCCCTTCCTTCCCCCCGTGGAGGGCTCGAGCGCCTTCAGCTTCGCGACATGCTTGATCGCGGTCGTGCGCTGCGACCCCGAGACGAGGCTGTCGCGCCACATCTCCACCTTGCCCGCGAACGTGATGATGTTGAAGTAGACGTTGGAATCCACCGTCGCGAGGAAGTCGATCGTAGCCTTCTTCGCGATCTCCATCTTCATCCGGTCGGGATACTCCGCCTGCAGCTCGGCGGTCGCGTCGGGCGGCAGGACGATCTTGTCCCGCATGCTGCCGCTGATGTCGATCACGAAAAGCATCTTGCGGGAGAGCGTCTCGATGTTGTGGTACTTGCGCTTGTCCGGCTTCGCGTAGCCCTCGAGCGCCTTCTCGGCCTTCGCCTTCGCGGCGGCGATCTCCTCGTCGGTCGGGACCACGAATCCCGCGCCGAACTTCGTCCACCACTTGCGCCAGTTCTCGGTGTTGAAGCGGAAGTCCTGCCCCGTGACCGCGACGAGCGCCTTCTGGAGGACCTCCACCATCAGGCCTTCCTCCTTCTCGAATCGATCGAGCAGCGGCGCGATCGACTCCTTCGCCCGGATCCTCGCCAGCGCCTCCCCCGCGGCCTTCTGGAGCGACCAGTCGCTGGCGCCGAGGGCCTCGCACAGCCCCGCGACGCCCTCCCGCGCCTTCAGGTGGCCGAGCGCGTTCGCCGCGATCACGCGCAGCGCGGGAACGCCGTCGGAGAGCAGCGGCACGATCGCCCTCGCCCCCTCGGGGCTCGGCTGGCCTTGCAGCGCGAGGATCGCGGCGCGGCGCGCCTCCTCGTCTCCGCTGCGCAGAAAGGGGACGATGCGCGGAATCGCCGCCGGGTAGGGAGTGGAGACCGACGCGAACCCGAGCAGCGCCGCCTGCTTCCCCTTCGCGCTGGCCGCTCCGAGCGCCGCGTCCATCGCAGCGAGCGACTCCTCGGACTTCATGCGCCCGAGCGCGCGTCCCGCCGCCTCGAGCACGCGCGGATCGAGATCGTTGGCGGCGTCGAGGATCGTCTCGACCATCACGGCGCTGTCGATCGCCCCGAGATCCTCGACGGCCGCCGCGCGGACGATCGGGTTGCTGTCGCGGGCGAAGTCGCGGAAGGCGGCGAGCGATTCGAGCTCCTGCGGCGTCAGCTTGCGCTTGCCCTTGCCCGAACCGACGGTCGTCGGCAGCGCCGCCACCTTCTCGCCGATCAGCTTCAGCGAGGCGCGGATCTCCGCTTCGCGCTCCGCAAGGGCATCCATCGCCTTCTCGAGCTCCGCCTCGCGCGTGCTGACCTCCTTGTCGATCTCCTTCGCCTTCGCGGGGTCCTTCGTGCCCGCCTTCGTCGCCAGCGCCTCGATCTTCTGCTCCTCCTCCCAGAGCTTCTCGGCGTCCTGCATCAGCTTGAAGTAGTTGGCGATGTAGGAGACGAGCTTTCCCTCGTAGGCGGAGTCCGCGGCCTTGACGAGCAGGTCGAGCACCTTGTTCGCGGTGAATTCGGTGTGGCTCGTCAGCGCCCCGACGACCTTGAAGTCGCGATCCACCACGATCAGCGCCGGGTCGCGGATCCCCTGCACCGATGCGAGATAGGCGAGATCGATCGCCTTGCCCGGCTTGACCTTGATCAGCTTCACCGCGTGGGTCGCGAGCGAGAAGCGCGCATCCTCGAAGACGTTGCGCTGCAGCTTCTCGTCGGACTTGCTCTCCTCCTGGACGACGTAGAGCAGGAAGGGCCAGGGCGCACGGCGCGGCTCGGTGCTCCCGTCGGGCAGCTTGATCGGGCTGGTGTCCGGCAGCCCGTCGAATTCGAGCTTCAGGCGCTTCTGATTGTGGCTCGCCCTCCATCCGTCGATCCTGCTGGGCGGGGGCATGCCCTGCGCCAGCAGTGCCGAGACGAGGAGGAGGGAGGCGGCGAGCTCTCGCATGGGCGCATTGTAAGGGGACGACTCGCGAGGAGTGGGGGGCGCGGGGGGCTCGCGAGCTAGCCGAACGAGGCCCACGGAAGCCGGACGCGGCGCGCGACCTCGGCGCCGGGTTGCTTGTAGGGGCGGGAGGGCTTCACGTCGCGCCAGTGATCGGGGTCGGACATCGAGTAGGGCCAGGTCTTCGGCAGCACCGCGGCCAGGAGCGCCGCGTGCGCCGGGTCGATCTCGGCGGGCAGTTCGTCCGCGCCTCGATAACCGGTCAGCAGTTGCGAGAAGGCCCAGTCCGGGATCCTCGCGCTCTCCGCCGGATCGCCCTCCATCGGCGCGATCGCGATCTTGCCCGGCGCAAGCCGGATCCACCATCCCGCCTTCCCGGTTTGCACCGGGATCGAGACCGGCGCCTCGATTGCCCGCAGGCGCGCCTCGAGGCTCGGCGCCAACGCCTCGACGAGTCCGATCGGGTCGCCGACCAGGATCATCTCCTCGTCGAGCAGCGGGTCGGAGGAGGCGGCCCGGAGCACCGCCCTCCCTCCGAGTTCGAGGCAGAGGCGCGCCACGGGGTGGCCCGCCGCGAGCGGGAAGTGCATCTCTTCGAGCCCGGCCGCGTCCGCCTTTCGCGCGCAGTGCTCGAGCAGCGTGCAGGCGGCGGCACGGTCGAGAGCCTCCACCTCGGGGGCGAAGAAGCGCGGCTGCCAGGGCGACTCCGGATTCACCTCGAGGCTGAAGTAGCCGCGCAGCTCCCGCTCCTTCCCCTCGACGCAGAAGTGGTGGAACATGCGCACGCCGCTGGCGACGACGATGGGCTTGCTGTCGAGGTGCTGCTGGCGCAGCTTCATGATCGCGGGCGCGTCCTCGCTCTTGAAGTGGCGGACGCGGCAGGCGGCGGGGAGCCGCATCGCCGCGGCGACCGGAACGTAGACGCGCGGGTGGTAGAAGCAGGGGACGAAGCCGTGGCCCGGATAGAGCGCGAGTTCGCCGTGGACGAAGGCGATCGGATACCGCCGCGCCCAGACGTAGCCGAGGAACTCCTCGAGGACGAACCCGAACAGCTCGTCGTCGCCTGTTTCGCGGAAGCGGCCGCGGCCGTCCTGCCCGGAAGTCTCGACGAGGCGCATGCACCGCACCTCGACGCCGCGGATCCGCAGGGGCGTCGGATCGGCCAGGAGCGCCGCGAGGATCTCCCCGTCCACCTCGCAGAGACGCACACATCCGCGCTCCTCGGGGTGCCCCTCCGCGATCGCATGCACGCGCGGAGTGCCAAGGAACTCCGCCGCGCGCCCGAGCTCCTCCGCGGTCCGCGCGGGCCGGATGCGTGCCCGGCTCAGCCTCTCGAGATCCATCGCCAGCGCTTACGGCGCCTCGGGCCCGTTGCTCGCCTCCGGGGCGTCCCCCGCGCCCCCTGGGGAATCCGGCCCGACCCAGCGCGGCTCCGGTTCCCCGGTCGCGCCCTCCGGCTCGGGCAGCCCCCCGATCTGATCCTCCGCGGTGCCGTCGACGTCGCGCCGCAGCTCGAGATAGACCGACACCGTGCCGCCGAGCAGCGCGTAGAGCGCATATCCCTTGAATCCGAGCAGGAAGACATTCAGGAAGAGCCACATCCAGAGGAACCCGAGCGCGTCGTACCAGGATGCGTTGCGGATGTTCTGGAGCGCGGCGATGCCCCGCTTGTCGCGGAGGACGCGGTCGTGGTTGCTGGCCGCAGGATTCGCGAGGACATCCGCCGGCGGCTCGCGACGCACCATGTCGTCGAGGTCGCTCCGGACGATGCCGGCTTGCAGCGTGGACTTCGCCGTCCATTCGAACGAGTCCCCGATCAGCAGGATCGCGCCCATCAGCACGAAGAGGAGCAGGTAGGCGAAGAGGAAGCGGAAGGGCCGCGCCGACATGTAGGAGAAGGCGCGGGAGACCGCCTCGAGCGCGCCGTTCCGTTCGGTCGCGACGCCCGCCCACATCAGCGGAAGCCCGACCAACCCCCCCGCGATCGCGAGCAGGATCAGCAGCGAAGAGATGAGCGCCAGCGGGAAGAGCAGGATCGACAGCAGCGAGGAGCCGACGAACCAGAAGCTCATCACGAACCCGGCGAGGAGGTTCAGCGCGGCGAAGAAGCCCGCGAAGAGCAGCACGAGCACCGGCACGAGCAGGAAGTCCCTGCCGGCGCCGAGGCCGAAGCGGAGCGCCTCGCCCAGCGAGAGCGGCTCGTCGCGCGTGAGCCGGAGCGCGGCGACCCGGAGCAGCGCCCCGCCGAAGACCGCCCAGATCCCGAAGAAGAGAAGCCCGGTCAAGAGCGCCTGCCACCAGGCGAGGTCGTAGATCTCGATGCCCCAGAGCGGTGTCGTCGCGAGCCGGAAGCCCTCGCCGAGAAAGGCGATCCGTCCGATCTGGCCCGCGAGCAGTCCCATCATCTGGGCGACCGGCGACGCGCAGCCCCACCATGAGGAGAGCAGCGTGTCCGCGACGGTGACGAGCAGGAAGCCGCACGCCGCGAGGGAGACGCAGCGCAGGTCGAAGGGGACCCGGGGGGGCCGGAATCCCGGGTGGGGCGCGTCCATGCCTTGGCTCATTCTGGGCCTCTCCCAATACCGTAGTATGACCCTTGAGGCAGGATTGTTGAGCGGCCCCCCCCCCTTGTCAAATCGCATCTCCCGGGAGGGCGTGCGCCGGCTCGTCCATGTCGGCTTCGGCGGCTGCGCATTCCTCGTCGAGCCGCTCGGCCGTTTCGGCGCCGCCGCCCTCGCGCTGGCGGCGCTCCTCTACAACGCGCTCCTCGCGCCGCGCCTCGGGTTCGATCGCGCCTATCGACGCCGCGACGAGGGTCCCCTCGGGGGCATCGTGACCTATCCTCTCGCCGTCTTGCTGCTGATCCTCCTCGCGCCGCCCGTCGTTGCCGCGGGCGCGTGGATCGTGCTGGCGGTCGCCGACCCCGCGGCGGCCGCTGTCGGCACGAGCCTGAAGGGACCCCGCCTTCCCGGGAATCCGCGCAAGACCGTCGCCGGCAGCGCCGGGGCGCTGCTTGCCGGCGCCGGCGCCTGCATCGGCGCGCTCGCCCTGCTCGGGGTGCCCGAACCGCTCGTGCCGGGCCTCTCCGCGGCGATCGCCGGCGCCGTCGCGGAGGCGCTGCCGCTTCCGTTCGACGACAACCTCCCCGTCGCCGCGGCCGCCGCCGTGGCGCTCCACCTCTCGCTCGCCGGATGAGCGCGCCCCTCGACGGATTCTGGCCGGTGGCGGCGGTGCCGCTGATCGCGCTCCTCGCCTATCGGTTGCGCGCGATGAGCGCGGGCGGCGCGTCGATGGGGAGCCTGCTCGCGGTCGCGATCACCTGGGGACTCGGGTGGCGGGGCCTTTCGATGCTTGCGACGCTGCTCGTGGTCGGCACGCTCGTCTCCGACCGGAGCCGGCGCGGACGCGGCGCGCGGCAGGCCATTTGCAATGGCGGCGCCGCCGCCGCGCTGGCGCTCGCCGCGGCCTTCGGCTGGAATTGGGGGGGTGCGGGGGCCGCGGGGGCGCTGGCCGCCGCGCTGTCGGATACCGTCGCCGGCGAGGTGGGCCAGCGATGGCGGGCACCGGCGCGCCTGCTGCTCTTCGGCCCCCGCGTCCCCCCCGGAGTCGACGGGGCGATGAGCCTTGCCGGCACCGCGGCCGGGCTCCTCGCCGCGCTTCCGATCCCGCTCTTGAGCGGAGGTCCGTTCCTGCCGCCCTTCTTCGGCGCGGTGGCCGGCAACCTCGCCGACAGCATTCTCGGCGCCACGGTGCAGCGCCGCCTCGGCCGGCACGGGAACGACCTTGTCAATCTCGCGGCAACGGTGATCGGCTCGGCGATCACCGTTGCAACGTCGTGACCTTCTGTGCCAGCGCCGCACGCTGCAGCGTGCCGACGTGGACGAAGGCGACGCGACCGTTGGCATCGAGCCCGGCGATCGCCGGCGTGCCGGTCGTTCCGAACTGCCGCGCGAGGCGGCGGTCGCGATCGACGTAGTAGCGGGCGCCGGTCAGGAGCTGGCCATGGGCGTCGAGCAGGGCGTACCCGTCGCCTTCGCCCGCGTAGACCACCGTCAGCGGCAGCCCCTCCGCCCTCGCCGTGCGGCGCACCATCGCGAGCCCTTCCCCGACCGCCCCGTTGATCCGGTCGACGAAGAAGACGAGTCCCTCGCGCGGAGGCGCGTTGATCGGCTGCGGCGACCCGCCGTCGGGCGTCCCCTCGTCGAGCGCCGCGAGGACATAGCGGAGGGAGGCCTTCGCCTCGGGGTCGATCTCCGCCGTCAGCGCGCACTCGACGCGGTCGCGGGCGATGTGGGGGTGGTCGATGAAATAGCGCTCGCCCTCCTCCCGCCTCTCCGCGGAGCCCTCGAGGATGTCGGCCATCGCCTGGTCCGGGGGCGGCCTCATCGTCATCGGCTCGTGCGGCGCCACGGCGCGGTGGGCCTGCGCGCCGGCCTCCGTCGCCCGCGGCGCCTCGTTGACGACGATGCGGGGGCCTTCCGGCCTGCGGACGACCTCATCCGCGGGTGCCAGGCGCTGCGCGACGTCGCGCGCGCGGGCGGGGCCCGCCTGCGCGCCGCCCGACGCGCTGCCCCAGAGCAGCGCCACGACGACGAGGACGGCCGCGGCCAGCGCGCCCATCAGCGCGCGCGGATGGGCATCGGCGAGGGTGTTCATCCGGTCGAGGATGCCGGCGAGCCGCTCGACCGCTTGCGCTTTGTCGCGTTGGGAGGACCCTTCGGGCGCCGGCAGCGGGGAACGGTCGGCCTCGTCGAAGAAGTCGAGGATCTCCTCGACGCTCCCGGGGCCGTCCTCGATGGGCGCGTCGAGGTCGGGCAGCTTGTCCGCCGCCTCCGCGCGCAACTCGCTCAGCACGCTGTCGAACTCCGGCGATCCCGCCTCCTCGGCCGGCGAGGACGCCGGGGCGCGCCGGAACGCGATGCACTGCGCGGCCAGATCGGGGCCGAGGAACCCGGGCAGACCCACCGGGCCGCCATACGCCAGCCGGAAGCCGACGGTGTTTCCCGCCCTTTGGACGCGGGCGCGGAAGCGCGTCTCAAGGCGCGCGTGGGCCGGGAAGTCGTACCAGGAGCCGCCCTTCACGATGATCGACTCCTCGTCCCCGGGGTAGGGCGTGCAGGTCATCTCCCAGACGTTGCCGCAGAGATCTACGCAGCCGCTCGGGGCCGTCCCCCCCGCGTAGGCGCCCACGGGAGTCGTTCCCTTGTGCCCGCTCCGGACCGTGTTGCATCGCGAGGTGTCGAACTCGCCGCCCCAGACGTAGGAGGAGGGCTCCTTGAGGCCGGAGGCGAGCACCCATTCGCGCTCCGTCGGCAGGCGTCCGCCGGCCCAAAGCGCGAATCCCAACGCGTCGAAGAAGTCGACCCCGACGACGGGGTGCTCCCGGAGGCTTGCGGGGCACTCGCCTCGCGGCCAGTAGGCCGGCGCGCGGTGAGCGGTCGCGGCGACATAGGCCGCATAGCGCCCGTTCGTCACGGGCGTGCGATCGACCTCGAGGGCGCCGACGCGCACCGTGTCGCGAGCGGGGAGGGGCGCAGACATGTCCCTCCCACCATCGACCGCCGCGGCGGGCGGTCTGAGTCCCATTCCGGGACACCCTCCCCGAGTGAAACGACTCCGGGCGCGCCCGCGGGAGGGCGGGCGCGCCCGGCAGTAGGACGGGGGAGAGGCTACTCAGGCGAGACCGGGACGAAGAGGTCCACGGTCCGGGCCCCGAGCCCCACCGATTCCGTGATCGCGGTGATGGGCGACATCACCTTGCGGATCCCGTCCGCGACGATCGCGAAGCCGTGCTTGGGCACGTACACCACGTCGCCGGGGCGCAGGTAGAAGTCCGTCGTGAAGTCGGCCCTGTCGAAGAAGTCCTTCAGGTGCACGTGGTAGACCTTCGTCGTGCTTTCGATCTCGCGGAAGAGAAGCGCGCGATTCGGCGCGCCGCTGTTGTTCACGCCGATCGCGGTACCGAGGAGGTCCGTGACGCGCATGTCGCCGCGGTAGCGGTAGCGGCCGGGGCGGACCACCTCGCCGAGCACCGTCACGTACTTGCTGTCGAAGTCGTTGACGGCGACGTAGACGCGCGGGTTCTTGAGGCCGAGGGTCTGCTTGAACGCCTCCTCCAGCTCGACGCGGAGGCCCGCCGTCGTCTTGCCGCCCGCATGGATGTCTCCATGCTCGGGGAAGCTGACCTTCCCGTCCGGACGCACGGAGTCGGTGATCGAAAACTCGCTCTGGCCGAGCACGCGGATCGTCAGGCGGTCCCCGCTCCCGATCGTGTACTCCGGCGCCGCGGAGAGCGTGCTCGCCCGCGCGAGAATGGCGTTGAGGTAGGCCGGGCTCTTGCAGCCGACGCAAAGCGTGGCGACGCCCAAGGCGAGCGCGCCGAGTCCAATGCGCTTCATGTCCGAAATCTCCTCTCAGTTCCCGCTCGGGAGGGACCCCTCTTCCGCGACCACGCGGCGACCGGAGACCGGCTGAGGGCCCACCCTGCCTATTGGGCATCGGCAAGCCGGGCGTCGAACTGAAGAGGAGGGCGGGGGCGGCCGGTGGGGGGAGGAGACAGGGGCGGGGCGCACGCCCTCCCCCGGACTACGGCGTGCCCCCGTTCTCATGGGCGAATCCGTACCGGCGGCGGTCCTTGAGGTCGGGCAGGAGCCGGCGCGGGATCAGGAAGGAACGCGACTCCAGGATGACCGTGAAGATGCGGTAGCGGTTCCCCGCCGTCGCATCGAGGTAGTCGACGCCGCTCGACCCCCCGGTGCCCACCCGGAGACCGATCATGCGCTCGACCATCCGTGCGTGCCGGAAGCGCCAGAGCCTCCAGAGCTCCTCGAACTCGAGCAGCGAATCGAGGAAGCGGTTGGGCAGGTGCAGCAGCGGCTCCTCGCGGTAGGCGGCGATGAAGAGGCAGGCCGCGTGGATCGCCGCGCGCTCTCCCTGGAGGAAGGCGCGGCAGGCGGTGCGGTACTGGTCGAGGCGCCCCAGCGTCTTCGCCCGCTCCTCCGCGGTGAGTTGCGCATTCCCCTCGTGCAGCTTCCGCTGCGCCGCGACGTATCCGTCGAAGGCGGCGAGGTAGTTCGCGACAAAGCCCGCCTCGATCGGCGTGCGCGCCAGCCACGTGTCCAGCGCCGCGCGGAGCGAGGGCTCGGCGCGCAGTTCCGCGAAGCGGCGCACCTGCTCCGCGCCGAACCGCCGCTCGAACGAGGCGCCCTCGTACTCGTAGCGCACCGAGTCCGGCAGCCCCGCGAGGATCTCGAGCTCGCGGAACTGCGCCGACTGGAAGCCGCTCGCGGGCCCGAGCTGGTCGCGGAACGCGAGGAAGTCGACCGGGCTCATCGTTTCGATGACGCCGAGCTGGTCCACGAGCATGCGCTGGATGCGGTGGATGCGCTGGAAGGCCTCGACGACCTTCTGCACGTCCGACTCCGGGACCGGCTCCCTGCGCACGAGGTCGCGCACGCGGACGAGCTCGTGCAGCACCTGCTTGAACCAGAGTTCGTAGACCTGGTGCACGATGATGAAGAGCATCTCGTCGTGATGGTGGAGGGGGCGCGGGGGACCGGAGAGGCCGGGCGGGTTCTGCGACGAGAGCAGGCGGCCGAGATTGAGGTAGCCGCCGTAGGAGAGCTGGCCGCTCATAGCCCCATCGCCTCCCTCGCGCGCGCGAGCGTGCCGCGGACGCGTTCGCGCGTGCGCCGCGCCCCCTCCGCGAGCGCCGCCTCGACGGCGGCGTCGGACAGGCTGGCGTGCCGCTCGCGCAGCGGGGCCAGCATCGCCGCGACGGTGCCGTGCAGCGACCGCTTGCAGTCGATGCACCCGATGCCGGCGGTGCGACACCCCTCCTCGATCCGCCCCACTTCCGGGGGCGCCGAGACAAGGCGGTGGATCTGGCCGATCGGGCAGATCTCGGGGTTGCCCGGGTCGCTGCGGCGGAGCCTCGCCGGGTCGGTGTAGGCGGGGCGCAGCTTCTCCCAGATCTCGTCGGGCGACGCGGCGATCGGGAAGCCGTTGCCGTCGCTCTTCGACATCTTGCCCTTCCCGTCGAGGCCGGGCACGCGGATCATCGACTGCCGGTAGGGGCCCGGGAGCCGGAACACCTCGCCGAAGTGGTGGTTGAACCGCTTCGCGATATTGCGCGCCATCTCGAGGTGCGCCTCTTGGTCCTCGCCGACCGGGACGAGGTCCGCCTGCGGGCCGAGGATGTCGGCCGCCATCAGCACCGGATAGGTCAAGAGCCCCGCGTTGACGTTCTCGGGCTGCTTGTCGCACATCTCCTTGAAGGTCTTGCTGCGTTGCAACTCGCCCGCGCTCGTGACGTTGCAGAGCAGCCAGAAGAGCTCGCTCGTCTCCGGGACATCCGACTGGCGGAAGAGGGCGGTGCGCTGCGGGTCGAGGCCGGCGGCGAGGTAGTCCCTCGCGACCGCCAGCGACGAGGCGCGCAGCGACACGGCATCGCGCTGGCTCGTCAGCGCGTGCAGGTCGGCGATGCCGAAGAAGCAGTCGTACCGCGGATCCTCCCCCAGCGCGACGAAGTCCCGCACGGCGCCGAGGTAGTTGCCGAGATGGAGGATGCCGGTCGCGCGGCAGAGGGAGAGGACGGTCTTCCTCAAGCGTTCACCGCTCCACGAGCGTAGCACGCCCCCCTTCGAGCCGGTATCGACGCCCGCGCCAGAGGACCGTGCGCCCGAAGGTGCCGATCAGCCACCCGAGCGGCTCGAAAAGCCACAGCAGCGGCAGCAGCGGTATCGCCCGCCGCAGCGATCCGTCGCGGCAGAACCTCAAGTCCACCGCCAGCGCCACCCCCGCCCGCACCACCGTATGCACCACCAACACCCCGAGGGCCCATGGGCAAGGGGGCGTTGTCGCGCCGGCGACAACGCAGAGCAGCGGCGCGAACGCGAAGGGCAGGTGCGCCCAGTGGAAGCGCGGCGCGGCGGAGCGCACGGTGCGCGTCCACCGCCCCCACCCAACGATCGTGTCGCGCATCGTGCCCCCGGGCGCGAACATTCGCGCGGCGCGGCGCGCCAGCACGAGGCGGCGTCCGGCGCGCCGAAGAGCGACGCCGAGCGCGTGGTCATCGGCGATCGAGTCCTTCACCGCCGCATATCCCCCGATCGCGTCGAGGGCGTCGCGCCGCAGCGCGATCGTCGCCCCGGTCGTCACCTGCCCCCGCGTCAGCAGGACCGTCAGCGCCCCTTCGACATCGAGCATGAGACCGACCAGCCGTCCGCCGAGCGTCCTCATGCCGAAGAGGACCGGCAGGAAGGAGACGGCGTCCCCCTCCGCGAGGGCGTTCGCGATGTCGCGCAGGTAGAGGGGGTCGGGGCGCACGTCGGAGTCGGCGCAGGCGAGGATTCCGTGCCGTGCCCCCGCGGCCCCCTTCAAGAGCACCCCGACCTTGGGGTTGGCCGCGTCGGAGGCGCGTCCCGCCACCCGACGCGTCGGCACGTCGGGCACCGACGAGACCGCCCGCTCCACCGCCGCCAGCGCCGGGTCGTCGGACCGCTCGTGCAGCCAGAGGACTTCGAACTCCGGGTAGTTCTGGCGCAACGTGGCAACGAGGTTCTCGGCAAGGCCGGGCTCGTCGCCGTAGAGCGGCTTCAGAAGGGAGATCGGGGGGGTCGGCCCGGGGGGGATCGACGCGACGCGGGAGCGGCGGAGGTGGCGCGCGAGGAGGACGGAGCCGACGAGCAGGCGCCCGACTGCGAGACCGCCGGTCACGAGTGCGGCCACGGCGAGCGGGCTCATCGCGAGCATTATGCGGCTGCGGGTGAGGATTGATACGCTAGGGGAGTGAAAGCCGACGAGCGGAAGCTACGGCTGGAGATGGTGGCGAAGACCATCGAGGCGCGCGCGATTCGCGAGCCGGAGATCCTCTCCGCGATGAGGACGGTGCCCCGGCACGAGTTCGTCCCGCCCGAGGAGCGCGCACACGCCTACGAGGACCGGCCGCTGCCGATCGGCCACCGGCAAACGATCAGCCAGCCCTACATCGTTGCGCTCCTCGCCCAGCTCTGCGAACTGCGCGGGGGCGAGCGCGTGCTCGAGGTGGGGACCGGCTCGGGCTACCAGGCGGCCGTCCTCGCCGAGATCGCCGACAGCGTCTACACGATCGAGATCGTGGAGCCGATCGCGCGCCGCGCCGCGGAGACCCTGAAGCGCCTGCACTATGACAACGTGCACTGCCGCTTCGGCGACGGCGCGGAGGGGTGGCCGGGGGTGGGGCCCTTCGACGCGATCGTCATCACCGCCGCGCCGAAGCGCGACGTGCCCGCGCCTCTGCTGCGCCAGCTTTCCGACGGCGGCCGCCTGATCGCGCCGGTCGGCGACGACGAACAGCGGCTGCTCGTGTTCGAGCGCAAGGGCAACCGCTTCCGCAAGCGCCTCGGCGACGCGGTGCGCTTCGTGCCGCTGACCGGCCAGCACGCGGGATGATCGCGCTGCTCCGCGCCGGGGCGCTGCTGGTCAACGTCTTCATCTTCGTCGGCATTCCCCAGGAACTCGGAGCTCCCGGCTGGGCGATCGGCACGGGCGTCACCGCGCTCTTCCTTCTGTGCCGGAGGGCATGCCGGACCTGCCCTCCCGGCACCGACGCGCCCGACGAACTGCACGCGGAGGCGAGCCTGCTTGCCATCCGCATGGGCGTCAAGCCGCCCGCGTTCTTGCGGATGCTCCCCGGCTGGACGGCGGGGGCGGTCGCGAACCGCACCTCGTACGGCCTCCTGCTCGGCACCGACGTCGAGGCGCGCCACCGAGGCGCGGTCCTCGCACACGAGATCGCCCATGTGAAGATGCGCGACCTCTGGTGGGAGCCTCTCACCGACGGACCGCTCCGTCTGCTGATCGGAGTCGCACGCCGGTTGCCCATTTTCTACGTCATCGTGTTCCCTTTCGCGCTCTTCGGGGTACCACTTGCCCGCGCCACGGAACTCGCCGCCGATGAAATCGCGGCTAGGTTCGTTCCGACGTATCCTGTTATACTGCAAGAGGTTGCGTCGCTAGTGCCGCGGCGCGAGTCCCTCCTCTACCCGTCGCTCGCCCGCCGCATCCGCCACGCGGCACGCCATTCGTTGCAGGAGCCCCGCAAAGGAAAGTAAACCCCTTGCCTGCGCAAGTCGATACAGCAACTGGACTCAGCATCGGAGAAACAACATGCACGGCTCGAACTACTACTGCGCCGGGCAGGCATGCCACCGGACAACCCAGCATGTGATCGTGCGGATGCACGAGCGCACCTACTACTACTGCGTGCAGTGCGGTCGCCGCCTCGAGGAGCGCGCCGAATACGAGAAGACGCAGGTCGAGGAGACCGAGCGTCGCCGGACCGCGTGAAAGCCCCGCCTGAGAATCCGGCCGCGACGGCGAGGGGAGGAGGGGGAGGTTGAACTCTCAGGCCGGATTCTCAGCTAACGCGGGAATGGGGGGGGCCGGGGGGGGCGGTCGCCGCGGGTGGGGGCCTACTTTGGGTCGAGCAGGACATCGACGGGTAGGGGCTCGGTGGCGTCGACGGTGAACTCGACTTCGAGCGATGCGCCGAAGGGTACTTGGATGATCACGCGGCGGGTGCCGGGTGGTTGGGAGGGCAGGATGCCCCGCCCCTCCTTGTCGAGCACAACCCGGTCCGCGCGACTGTGCGTTACGCCGGCGTCCCCTGACGGGAGGACCGAGACCCAGCCAGGCATGTGCTTGCCGGCGGGCACGCGCACACGGATCTCCGGTCTGGGCCAAGCGGGGAGTTCCACCACGCCGAGGTCGAGAGGAGCTCCCTGCTCCACTTCGATTTCGCGCTGGACCCAGCCGCGTCCCCACTGCCAGATGTCCAGTAGCACGCGCCCCGGAGGCACGCCACGCAGCACGATGGGCTCGCGGCTCGGCCGGTCGAGCCGGCGCTCCAGGAGTGGGTCGCTCTCTCCGGGGCGGCGGATCTCAATGGCGCCGAGCCTGCCCGACTCGACTCCTGCGACCTCGAGCCGGACCGATCCGGTGCCGGGCATCGTGAGGTTGACGACCTGCGGCTCGCGCAGTCCGATCGCCTGCTCTCCCATGGGGAACATCGCACCTTGCAGCCCTACCTTGAACTCGAGAGTCGCGCCCGCGACGGCGCCCGCCAGCCAGGCGAAGACGAAGCGACCTTCGGCATCCGTCTTTGCATGGATCCCCGCGGCCCAGACGTCGGCGCCGACGACCGGCTTCTGGTCGGGCCAGCGTACCGTCCCCTCCACCTTCAAGCCGGGCTTCAGCTCGAGGGTCACGGTTTCGACCGGGGCGTTGCCGAATTCGATCCCGTGCCGCAGCAGCGCCGGCAGGTGATCGGTGCGCCAGAGGTTGAATTCGAATCGTCCCGGCGGAGGCGCGTCGCCGACGAGTACGCCCGGCTCCTGGAGCGCGGCTTCCCCGTTGATCATCAGGGGTTCCTGGAGGAAGGTGGGAGTGCCGTCCACCATCACAATCATTCCCGACCGGCTCAAGCTCCAGCGGACCGTCGTGCCGATCGCGCGGGGCGGCGCGTTCTTCAGGTGGATCTCGAGGCGTCGGGCGGGCTGAAGGCGGAAGGTCTCGGGCAGAGACACGTCGCGCAGGTCCCAGCGGGCATACTGCGCCTCGTACCCCTTCGCGATGATGGCCAGCGAGTAGTCGGCCGGGAGCACATGGTCGAATGCGAAGCGGCCGGTGGCGTCCGTGCGGGCGCCGCCGTAAACCCCTTGGCCGCCATCGGCCAGAGTGCCTCCCTCCCAGCGGCGAAGCTCGATGTGCGCACCGGCTACCGGCGCACCGGTAACCGCCGACAGAACGCGCGACGCGACGCGCATTCCGCGCTTCACGACGATCTCCACGTGAACGCTTTCGCCGACGACCATCTTGACGTCATGGAGCAGGAAGGCGAAGCGGTCGGGCCCGGTCAGGTAGAGCGCGCGCTCGGCGACCCAATCGTCGTGCAGGTGGAACCGCCCCCGACTGTCGGTAGTGGCGTAGACCGTCGACGCTCCCCAAAGGCTGACGCCCACGCCGGCGAGCGGCTCTCCGTCCTCGAATCGGACCACTCCGCGGACGCAGCCCTTGCCGGGAGTCAGAGGCGGCTCCGCCGCCTCCTCGGCCCCCGAGGCCCCCTCACCTCCGGTCCCCTCACTTGCGAGCACTGGCATGGAGCCGTCCCCGCCATGCAGATGCGGATCGAACGCGCCGCGGCGGTCCGCCGCGGAGCGCACATGTCCCCCCGGATCCTCGCGCGTGTAGCCGACGAGCAGCATCGCCACAAGCGCGAGCAAGGCAACCACGCCGATCTTCGCCCTGGTGTCCATGAAAAACCCGGCCTCGAGAGCGAGGCGGTGAGCGGACGGGATCATTCTATGGCCGGGTTTTTCCTAACGCTGGAATGGGGGGGGCGCGGGGGGCTAGGGCGGCGGGAGAAGGGTGTCGAGGGCTGCGAGGGCCGCCGGGCGGACCTTCGCGTTGGCCTTGTCGCGCGCGATCTGCCAGAGCGTCGGGATTGCCTCGGCGTCCCGCATCTGGCCGAGCAGCGTCGCGGCGGAGGCGCGCTCTTCAGGGGTGCCGCTCGGCAGCACCTGTCGAAGGAGCGCGAGAGCCTCGGGGCGCGCCCGTTCGCAGGGCTCGAGCAGCCCCTCCGGGCCAAGGCGCAGCACTTCGCGCCATGCGCGCTCGGGCGCCCGGGCGGGGTCGATCACCACCAGACACCGCGCCGCGATAGCGCGCGCCTCCGGATGGCCGCGGGCCAAGGCGGCGCAGAGGGGTTCCCAAGCCTGAGGCCCGGCGGAGAGAATCCCGTCTCGGACGGCGTCGCCGTCCCTGTCGTCCGCGCGGAACTCCTTCCGGTCGAGCAGGTCCACGAGCGTCTCCGCGTTGCAGCTCCGTACCAGGTCTTGCGCGACGTAGAAGCGTGCCACTTGCTCCTCCTTGAGGAAGGCCGTGAGGACACTCGCGCGCGCTCCCGGCGAGAGCAACGGGTAGAGCTGGGCGAGGGCGCGGGATGCCATGCCGGATCTGAACCTCTCCTCCCTCGGCTTGAGGAGCGCCAATAACAGCTTGTACTCCGCCGCTGCGACCCGTCCTGCCCGGCCGAAGCACTCGACGATCCCCCCTGTGGGGTGCTCCTTCAGCGCCCTGCGCAGGATCGCCAGCTCTGGGCTGCCTCCCAGGCCGAGCCGGCAGCGCGCCGAGGCGGCCTCGGCCCGCACCGAGACATCCTCGCTCTTCAGCAAGAGCTGGATCCGCCGCTCGAGGGGCTCGGCCAGCGCACCGAGACTGCCCGCGAGCCTGCACGCGGCGGCTGTCTCGGACTCCATGTGCCCCTCGGCGAGGCGCATGGCCTCGCCGGCCTGGGCGTCCGCAAGCGGGAGATCGGCCAGTGCCAGCATGCAGTCGCGCGCGACCTCGCGGTCGATGGATGCGACGCGGAGCAGCAGCGCGCCGATGCCAGCGTGGCGCTCCCAAGCGAGGCTGCGCAGCTCGAAGCCCACGGTCCCCCTCAGTTGGGGGCCGCCTTGCCGGAGCACCGCTTCCACGGCATCCGCTCCCGAGGACCCGAGCGCGAGCAGTGTCTGCGCGGAATCGTACGAGGGATCACTACTCCCGAGGATGCGCCGCTGCAGCAGCGGCACCAGCTCTGCGGCGCCGGGACCGGCGTCCCGGATCCAGAAGAGCGCTCCCCAGAAGACGTCCTCGTCGACCGCGTCGAGCACTCCGGCGGCGGTCGCGATCCCGGCCGGACCCAGGCACGCAAGGGTGCCGGCGGCCTCGCTGCGGATCTCCACATGCCACTGGGAGTCCTTCGCGATCAGTCCGAGCGGTTCGACGACGGCAGGACCAGACGCGAGAATCGCGTCCCTGAGCAGTCTGCTCGCAATCCAGTCGGAGAACTTGGCGTCGTCGGGGTTGTGGCGTCGCATCGCCACATCCGCCCAGCGCTTGACGATCTCGGTGGTGAACTCACCGGCTCCGGGAACCGCCTTCTCCATCACGCGCCGGAGCGTCCTGGTCAGGGTCTCGTCCCTCGCGTCCAGCAGCGGCAGCAGGACGCGAAGCGTCGATCTCGGCTCGAGGTCCATCGTGCCTAGCAGCTCGACGAGCGCGTTCCTCTGCTCGCCCCTCGCCTTCGTGATCGCCTCGAGAACGGGAGCTGTCGCCTCGGGGCCGACGCGCCGCAGCGCGACCGCCGCCGCCGCCGAGGTCAGGTCGTGCCCCCGGGCCCACGCACGCAACAGCATGGGCAGGGCCGGCGCCGCGTCGGGGCCCATCCGCGAAAGCGCCCACGCCGCGCGCCAGCGCAGTTCCAGGTCCCTGCTCTCGAGCGCCGTGGACAACTCGGCAAGCGCCGCCCTCGACGCGCGTCCAAGCGATGCCAGTTGCTCCGCGGCCTCGCAAGCCTGGGCCGTGGACAGGCGTGCCGCGAGCTCAGGGATCTCCTCGCCTGGGGCCGTCGCCGGAAGCAGGAGCAGGAGCAGCGCCGCGTGCCTCATCCCGCACGCCAGCGTAGCAGGCGGGCGTGCCCGTCGCCGGGAGGGCCGCGTCGCCGGTCAGGGTGGGGGGCGCGGGGGCGCGTGCCTACGGCGCCTGCCGGGGCGCGTGCCAGGTAATCCCGCCGCCGTGTGGGGAGCCTGCCCATGTGCGTGCCGGGTTCCTGGCGGCGCGCGAATGTGGGGGGGCGCGGGGGAAGGGAGGCGGCCCCGCGCCGCCCTCCCCCCCGATCAATCGAGCAGGTTTGCTGCCGACCGCGCTCCCCCAGTGCGCGCCTGCAAGGGGTGCGTCTGTCGCCGCAGGCCGGCTGCCACCCCTAGCTCGCTCGTCGAGAACACGGCGTCGTGAACGGTAGACGGGCCGCCGCGGGCGTCAGCGGATTTCGATGGTGTTCGACTCAATCGATCCGCTCCAGGTGCCCGGAAACAGGCTGGGGGCGGGGGGGAGGCGGAGTCGGACTTTGGAGTGGGTGAAGCGTGCGCCGCCGGGGAGGAGGAAGCGGCCGAGGACGAAGCCGTGCGGGTGCCCGAGCATCCCAAAGGGCGAGCCGCAAGTCTCAAAGCGCTCCGCCGCCTCGAGCGATTCCGTAGCCCCTTCGCGGTTCGTGGCGATCACGGTGACTCTCGTCCGGTGATCGGCGAAGGTGGGGCTTGCCCCCGCCTCGCCGAACCCCCCGATCGCGTAGTCGAGTTCCGCATCGCCGTTGGAATCGACGCGCGCGCCGCGCAACCATATTGCGAGGCAACCGCGCGGCACGCCGACACTGACAATCGCGTACCACACCTCCCACGCCTCGACCCGGTCGCCGGTGGCCGCGTGGTTGTCCGCGATGATCACATGCGAGTACGCCTGCCGGTACTCCCGCCGGAGTGCGAAGTGTCCGGAATAGGCGCCCTCCGCGTCGAGTGCGCGAAGCTGCCGAATGACGAACGGCACGATCTTCTTTCCAAACGGTCGCAGATCCCAGATCGCTGCCCGGTCGGGGATGCGTGGCCCCGAGATGGGGCCGAAGTCCGTGGGAGTGGTGTTCACGTACTCCGGGTCGTTGAGCGACGCGACGACGCTCGTGATGCGCGCGGCCTCCTCGGGCGTCGCCTCGGGGAATTCGTAGACGGGCGCCTCCGGCCCCCAATCCGTCGCTGCGGGCATTGTCGGCTCGAGGAGGATGCGATCGACGGTCTTGTAGGGAATCCGACATGCCACGGTCCACTCCCCGTCGAGGGGGTACCATCGCCAACTGCTCTGCCCGGCGATCGGTCTCTCGGCGGGGGGGAGCCGCTCGAGCACATGCTCAAAGGTCAGCTTCGTGCCGAGGTCGATCTCCCGTTGGATCCGACGCGCGACCGCCATGGCCGGGGGCTCGGGCGTCGGCGTCAACCAGCGCTGGACGAGGAAGTCGATGCCGCGCGGCAGCGGCTCCATCCCGATTCGCGACGCGGCGCCGGCGAGTGCCTCTTGCAGCCGGGCATTCGGGGTGTCGGCCTCGTAGGCCGCGCGGTGCCTTCGGCCGTGGACCCACAGAGCCGGCGCTGCCCTCGGATCGGCCAACTCCGCGAGGCTCTCGGCGGCCCGGATCCTCGCCCCGAGCTCCCGATGGTCGAGCAGCGCGCAAAGCAGGTAGACCGACCTCTCCTTCCGGAGCCGCGCGAACTCCCCGTCCGGGATCGCCCACGTTGCAAGCAAATCGCGCGCGACGCCCGCCTCGCCGCGCGCCTCCAGGAGCGGCCCCAGTTCGCACCGACCCGGGTTGCAGATGACCCTCCGCACGCAGTCCCGGAGCAGAGACTCCTCGTCGGTGCCGGCAACCGCTGCCACCGCCACGAGCAGCAGACCGCATGTTGCGCGCACAATGCCCATGGTAGCGCCACATTCGCCCCGCAGACGCGTGCCAGGTAATCCCGCCGCCATGGGGGCGAGGCGCTGCGGCGGGGGGTTTACCTGGCACGGCTCGCGAGCACGCCTACTCGCGGAGCTTGAGCCAGCGGCAGCCGTCGCGCGGGACTTCGCCGAGGCCGATCGGTTGCGACGCGAGGTTGCCCTTCTGGCTGTTGAAGAGGTCCGGGGCGGGCGGGTTGGATGCGCCGTAGGTGCCGTCGAAGCACTGCCAGATCTGGCCGGAGGCGTTCATCAGGAAGGCGCGGGATCCGGTCGAGCCGCGCGAGGCCGGCCATGCGACGACGACGACCACCGACTCGGCGAGGTCGCCGTCGACGAGGCTGAGACGGGCACCGCGCTCCTGGTCGCCCACGGGTGAGCCGTCCTCGGCGGGCAGGTATGCCCGGAAGAAGTAGCCGCTCCGGGTCCAGTCGCCGTCGGCGGACTGGGTCAGGCCGGAGAGGACTGGCGTGCGCAGCGTGGGCCGGCGCTCGCCGGGCCGCGTCTTCGCCATCAGGTCGGCGATGAGTCCGAACTCGCCGTCGCCGTCGCCGTCCGCATCGCGGGCGGTGCGCGCGCGATAGCCCTCTTGGGCGGCGTGGATCGCCCGCAGCGTCGCCACCGCGGTCGCTTCGTTCGCCTGCGAGCGCGCGCTCATCATCGTCGGCAGCGCGACCGAGGCCGAGACCATCAGGCCGCTGATGCCCCCGACGCCCCCGAAGCCGCCGGTCGGGGACCGCGTGAAGCTGAAGACCCCGCGCGAATCGGCGATCGTGTACCCGATGGAGGGGTTGAGATCGTCGAACAGGGTGCCCGACGCCACCGGCGCGGGGGCGGCGCCCGGATTCGCCGACGCGCCGCGCACTCCCGCCGCGAACGCCTCGGTCAGGAGCCCGAGGCCCGAGCGCATGTCGTCGTACGTGAGGATCGCGACGCTGTCGGGCACCGCGTGCAGCGCTTCGCGGATCTGGCGCTCGACCTCGGCGCCCCGCGGCTGCAGCATGCGGCGCAGCGTCTCTTCCGACAGCGCCGCGATCAGGTAGCCCTCCTGCATCGCGTAGGCGAGCGCGAACTCCTGCGGCAGGTGGCCGGCGTTCTCGAACCGGTGGACGACCGCGGGCACGCCCTCGATCAGCGCCTCGCGGCGGCGAGCGCCCTCCGCCGAGGCGGGGAGCTTCGCGAGCGTGGCCGCCGCGCGGGCCTCGTCGTGGATCTCGACGACGAAGGCGGTCGAGAGGAACTGGCCCCAGATCGCGTCGAGCCCCCTGGCTTCGCGGCGCGCGTGCCGCAGCGTGACCACCGCGCAACGGGGGCCGAAGACCTCGAAGATGTCCTTGTCGAGGTCGAAGCCCGCCGCCTTCAGTTTCGCGATCGACTCCTCGAACTCGCGCCGGGGCTCGGCGGGGAGCGTCTCGCGCAGATGGCGCACGATCGCGACCCCGTCCAGCGCGAAGAGGGTGAACGACGCGGAGCTGGCGGGGATGCGACCGAGGAACTGACGGTCCACGAGATGGGTTGACAGCAGCGTCGTGATCACGTCCTGTCCGCCGGGGCTGTCGATCATCGACGAGACCGCGAGGTCCTTGCCCTCGATGCGGACCGCGAGCGTGAAGGCGCGCATGTGGTTGAGGCCGACCACAGGCAACATCGCCTGCGCCTCCGCAGGCAGGAGCCTCCCGTACTTCGAGACGGCCCGTCCGAGGTCGAGATGGATCCGCAGCGCATCGCGCGGATCGGCGCACCGCTCCATCGCGCGGCGCAGCGACGCATCGTCCGCCAGCGATTCCGCACGCTCCTCGGCGAGGCGCGTCAGCGCGCCGGTCACCGTCTCGCGCCCCACGCCGACGAGCAACGCGTCGCCATGCACTCCCATCTCCACGACGAACGGGATCGGGCTCCGACCGACGATCCGAGTAAATGCACTCCCGGCATGGGTCCCCTTCTCGATCGTCAGCGATCGGTCGGCGGCCGTCATCATCGAGATGAACGCGATCAACTGCTCCGCCTGCCGCTCCGCTCCGCGCACGCTGACGCCGAGCAGGAGCCGCACCTGGGGCGGTCCCCCCTGCTCATCCATCGTCAGGTCTTCGAGGGCGAGAACCAGCTCGCCCTGGAGCGACCGAAGCAGCGCTTCGGGGCTGAACCCGTCCGGTCCCGCCGCTCCCGGAGCGCCCCCGAACGCGAGGCCGCGGAATCCCGCGATCATCGGACCGAGCACCGCCTCCATCTCCGGCGAACTGAGGAGGCGGTAGAGCGACGTCTCCTTGATGCGCCGGATCGTCCCGCCGATGTCGGGAAGGTGCACCAGCAGCAGCGACGCCGGCGCCACCGCGCGGAGCAGGCGCACCGCGCTCTGGCCCCCGGTCGCCTCCCCCTCCCCGGCCGCCGAGGCGAACTTCGCGTCGAGGGCCGCGAGCGGAACCGGCGGCGGCGGAACCCGGAAGAGATCCCCGCACCCCCCCAGAAGAGGCAGGAAGGCAAGGCAGAGTGCGACACAAGGGAGGGACGCGGTCCTGGGCATAGCCAACTATCGGCCCCCGCACCCCCCCCTCTGAACACCCCTCAAGTGGCGTGCCCGACCGCGCCGATACGGTCCTCGACGGTAGGGCTACCCCGTCGGGAGATAGTTCGGTGACGGCAGACGGAAGGTCGATCACGGTCATGATGCCGAAGATCGCCCGCAAGACGCTGGGCCTTGCGGACGGCAGCTTCTCGCACATCACGGTCGAGAGCCACGGGCTCGTCTTCCGCGGCGAGGGCATCACGCGCCCGATCGCGCTCCCGGTCAGCATGATCGGCGTCTTCCACAGCGACATCCTCAACAACCTCTTCCTCTATCTCGCGAACAACCGCCAGAACGGCATCCTCGGCGTCACGACCGGCCCGCTGACGAAGGTCGTCTTCTTCAAGGGCGGCTCGATCGTCTTCGGCGGCAGCACCGACGCGACCGAGCGGATCGGCAACGTGCTGCTCAAGCTCGGCTTCGTGACCGAGGAGCAGATCAAGAAGGTCGAGGAGCACCCCGACCCGCGCCGATTCGGCGTGCGCCTGCGCGAGGCGGGCCTTCTGACGCACCGCCAACTGTGGGAAGGGCTGCGCGCGCAGGTGTGCGGCATCTGCGGCTCCCTCGTCGACTTCCCCGTCGGCATGTACTTCTTCCTGCCGAATGCGGTCCCCGGCGACTCGTTCAACCACTTCCTGATCGAGCCGACCGAGATGCTCTTCAAGGGCATGATCGACATGGACGAGCGCCACCGCCGCCTCGGCCTCGACACGTCCGTCGCCGACCCCCGCTCCCCGCTCGAGGTCCTCTCGGCGATGGAGGGGGAGGACTCGTAGGAGCGCGCGAGCACCGCGTCCACGTCTCGGCGCTCCATGCCAACGGGCGGGCGTCGCCGCCTGAAAGGCCCGCCGTAGGCATCGACGCGCCGATCGTGAGCCGGACCTTTCCCGGCCGGATCGACCACGAGCCCTTTCGCAGCAGTTCGTGCGCGCCCTCGATGCGCACCGGCACTACCGGCACCCCCGCCTCGATCGCGACAAGGAACGGGCCCCGCCGATAGGGCCGCACCACCCCATCCGGCGACCTGGTCCCCTCGGGGAACATCAGGATCGCCCCCCCCCGGCGCAGTCGCTCGCCCACCTTCTTCAACGAGTGGGCGGCGCCTCGCGGCTTCTTCGGGTCGAGCGAGATGTGGCGCGCCGCCCACATGCCCCAGCCGAGGAAGGGGATCTTGAAGAAGAAGGGGCGCGAGACGAAGTGGAAGCGGCGCGGGAGGCCGGCGGCGGTGATGTTGATGTCGAGCATCGAAGAGTGGTTGCAGACGAGGAGGCAACCCCCCTCGGGCAGCGGCGCCTCGACCACCGTCGTCACGCGCACGCCGCCTCCCCACAGGATCCAGCGCGACCAGAGGTGGGTCACCGACGCGCCGAGGCGGCCGCCCGGCGTGATCAGCCAGACCAGCATGCAGGAGACGCCCGCCCAGATCGTCGCGACGATCGCGTTCGCCGCGCCGAGCAGCGCCCTCATCGCCGCCGGCCCGCGTACTCGACGCGCTCCTCCCCCTCGCGCCGGAGCAGCGTCTCGAGCGAGGCGAACCACCGGTCGAGGTCGCCCTCGCGCGGACCGAAGGAGCAGAGTGCGCTCGGGCGCGCGGAGTAGACGAGCAGCCCCCGGACCCCCAGAGCATCGACGAGCCGCGGCAGGAGCGGATCGTCGGTGAAGTCGATGCAACAGATCACCGCATACGCGCCGCGCTCGACCGCGACGCCGTCGAGGTCGGCCTCGCGCCAGCGCACATCGAGACCCGCGGCCCGCTCGCGCGCGGACGCGAGTGCGGCGGCGCTGATGTCGATCGCGTCCACCGCGTAGCCCGCGCGCGCGAGCGCGATCGCGTGGCGCCCGCGCCCGCAGGCGACATCGAGCGCGCGTCCGGGCCGAGGCGCGAACGCGAGCGCCTCGGCGAGCAGCGGCAGGGGCTCGGACTCCGCGTGGCCGCCCCCGGCGTACCGCGCCTCCCACTTCGCGCGGTCGCGCGCCGTCACTTCTGGCCGCGGAACTTGTCGTCCTCCTCCGCGAAGAGGAAGTTGAAGCTCGTCAGGCTCCCGTAGCAGCGCGTGATGTACTGCTGGAACTCGACCTTCTCGGCGTCGCTGAGCGACGGGTGCGCGTTGAGCTTCGCCTCGAGCACGCGCAGCCGGTCGCGCACCATGACGACCTTGTGGAAGAGCTGGTCGAGCGGAAAGTGGTGCTCCTTGAGACCCTCCTTCGCGGGCCGCGCGATCAGCTCGCCCCCCTCCCAGCGGCCGCCGATCTTCGCGGTGCCGCCGAAGCCGTACTCGTCGAGGATCTCGCGCATGGCGCGCTTGATCGGGTCCTCCTGCGGCGGCGTCTCGATCTCGCGGACGCCGTGCTCGTGGGAGTCGACCTCCCGGAGGCCGATGCCCGGGAAGGAGACGATGTAGCGCGTGCCGTTGTGGTTGGCGATGCGGCCCGCGCCGTGGGTGGGATGCTGGATCCATGCGCCGATGCGAAGCACGCCGCAATCCTACCGGACGGGGCGACGTAGCTTGCGGTTGGTGTAGAATCGACACGAACCATCCATGCGCCTCGCCCTCGCCCAGATCAACGCGACCGTCGGCGACTTCGACGGCAACCTCGCCAGGATCCGGGGCGCCGCCCGTCGCGCGTCGGGCGCGGACCTCGTCCTCTTCCCCGAACTCGCGATCTCGGGCTACATGCCGCGCGACCTGCTCGAGGAGCCCTCGTTCCTCGACCGTTGCGCGGCGTCGCTCGCGGCGCTCGCCGCGTCGCGCGACCTGCCGCCGCTGCTCGTCGGCTGCCCGCTGCGCGCGGAGGGCGTCGGCAAGCCGCTGCTGAATGTCGCCGCGCTCGTGCGCGAGGGCCGCATCGAGGCGGTCGCGAAGCGCCTGCTTCCGACCTACGACGTCTTCGACGAGAAGCGCTACTTCCGGCCGGGCGGCGCGCCGGAGCCGGTCGAGATCGCGGGCGAGCGCCTCGGCGTCACGATCTGCGAGGACATCTGGACCGGTCCGCTCTACGCGGGCGACCCGGTCGCGGACCTCGTGCGCCTCGGCGTGCGCGCCGTCGTCAACCTGAGCGCCTCGCCCTACTGCAAGGGCAAGCCCGCGCGCCGCCGCGAGATCGCCGCGGCGCACGCGCGCCGCCACGGCGTGCCGATCGCGCTCTGCAATCTCGTGGGCGCCAACGACCAGCTCATCTTCGACGGCAACTCCTTCGTGGTCGGAGCGCGCGGCGACCTGTGCGGCCACGCCGCTCCGTTCCGCGAGGACCTGCTTCTCGTCGATCTCGAGGGGGCCGCGGGGGCCGTCGCACCGGAGGAGAGCCTCCGGGAGGCGATCCTGCTCGGGATCCGCGACTACTTCGGGAAGACCGGCTTCTCGAAGGCGCTGCTCGGCATGAGCGGGGGCATCGACTCCTCGCTGGTGGCCTGCCTCGCGGTCGAGGCGCTCGGCCCGGGCAACGTCACCGGCATCGGCATGCCGGGCCCCTTCAGCGCGGGCATGAGCCTCGAGGATGCGGAGACGCTGGCGCGGAGGCTCGGCATCCGGTTCCTCACGATGCCGATCCTCGATGCCTACGACTCGGCGCTGGCTTCGTTGCGGGCGGCCTGGGGCGACCGCCCCTTCGACGTCGCGGAGGAGAACCTGCAAGCGCGCCTGCGCGGCCTCTTCCTGATGTCGCTCGCGAACAAGGAGGGCGCGCTCGTGCTCGCGCCGAGCAACAAGAGCGAGATGGCGATGGGCTACTGCACGCTCTACGGCGACATGGTCGGCGCGCTCGCGCCGATCGCCGACCTCTACAAGACCGAGGTCTACGCGCTCGCGAGGGAGTACCCGCAGATCCCGGAGCGGTCGGTGACGCGCCCGCCGACCGCCGAACTGGCGCCCGGGCAGGTCGATCAGGACTCGCTGCCGCCCTACGAGACCCTCGACTCGATCCTGAGGCTCTCGATGGAGGAGCGGTTGCGCCCGGCGGAGATCGTCGACGCCGGGTTCGATCGCGCCACCGTCGAGCGCGTGCTGCGCACGGTTGCGCGCACCGAGTACAAGCGGCAGCAGGCGTCGCCGGTGCTGAGGCTGACCGAGAAGGCCTTCGGGCTCGGGCGCCGCTTCCCGATCGTCGAGCGGTTCGAGGGCGGCGCCCGATGAAGGGCCGCGGCGTCGCCGTGGACGTTGCGGCCTTCACGATCGACGGCGGCGCCCTGCGCGTGCTGCTCGAGGAGCGGCCCGCCCAGGGCGGCTGGCAACTGCCCGGAAGCGCGGTCGCCGCCGCGGAATCGCCCGGGGACGCGGCGCGCAGGATTCTCGAGGCGCGCTTCGGCCCCCGCGCCCCCTACCATGAACAGCTCTACACCTTCGGCGAGCCGGGCCGGGGGCCCATCTCCGTCGCCTACTTCGCCGTGGTCCCGCGCGGTCGCGCGCCGCAGGGCCTCTCGTGGAAGCCCGTGCAGGTGCCGCTCGCGTTCGACCACGGCGAGATCCTCGCCGAGGCGGTCGAGCGGCTGCACACGAAGACCGAATACTCGACCCTGCCGCTGCGGTTCCTCGAGGAACCCTTCACGCTCTCCGAAGTGCAGGCCGTCTACGAGGTGCTGCTCGAGCGCCCCCTCGACAAGCGCAACTTCCGCCGCAAGATGCTCGCGCTGGAGGCGCTCCGGCAGGTGCAAGGAAGGCGCCGCAGCGGCGCGCACCGACCTGCGCGCCTCTTCCGCCTCTCGCCGGACCGCCCCTACCTGCTGAAGGAGCGCGGGATCCTGTTTCCCTTCTGAGGAGGGCGGCGCCGTCCGGCGAGGCCGCCGGGGCGTTCCCGCCGGGACCGGCCCGCCTCCCGGGGCTCAAGGACGGAGGTAGTAGGTGAGGTTGTTGACGTAGTGGAGGATCACCGCGGGCCAGACGCTCCGAAAGCGCAGCGTGACGTAGGCGAAGAGCGGCCCGGTCACGAGACCCGCCGAGAGCATCATGCCGGCGAGCCGGCCCGCGTCGAGCCAGTAGATGTTGCGCACGTGGACGATGCCGAAGAGCAGCGACGAGACGAAGATCGCGATGCCGTTCGAGCCGCGCCGGGCGAGCGCCGCGAGGATGAAGCCTCGGAAGATCAGCTCCTCGTAGATCGGGTTGAACAGCACGTTGAAGGCGGGCCCCGGGAAGCCGAAACAGGTCCCCTTCGCGACGTACTCGGCGTGGGTCAAGAAGACCGTGAGCAGGAACAGGCCGACGACGGCCGCCGCCTGAACGGCGGCCGGCAGGGCGCCCGCGCGCCGGAACTCGAACAGCGAACCGGACGCGGCGTCGTAGCGCTCGAGCCTCAACGCGCGCCAGAGCCCGCCGCCCTTCACGGTTCCGCGTTGCCGGGCAGGATCCGCACCAGCTCGATCCTCGCCTCGGCGAAGAGCGTGCGGCTCAGGTCGTCGTCGTACTCCTCCTCGTAGATCACCTTGCGGATGCCGGCTTGGATGATCGCCTTGCAGCAGAAGGAGCAGGGGAAGGTGAGGCAGTAGATGCGCGCGTCGCGCGTGCTGACGCCCTCGTAGGCGGCCTGCGCGATCGCGTTCAGCTCCGCGTGCGAGCAGCGCAGCCGCTCCTGGAAGGTCCCGCTCTTGCGCGTGGGGTCCTGGCAGAAGCAGCCCGCCTCGTCGCCGTGCCGCGTCTTCTTCGGCGCGCCGTTGTAGCCGGTCGAGATGATGTGCCCGGCGTCGCTCGCGATGATGCAGCCGACCTTGCGCGAGAGGCAGGTGCTGAACTCCGCGAACTGCTTGCTGATCTTCAGCAGGTGCGCGTCCCGCTTGCGTTCCTTTTCGGCGCGGTCCATCGTCAGAGCATAGAACGCGCGGGCGACCGGCGGAAGGGATGGGGGCGCGGGGGCCCGCAGCCATGCGGTGCGAGTTCAAAAGAGCCCTGCGAGATCGGAAATCCGGCCGCGCGCGTGCCGCCGAGCCTCGCGCGGTGCGCGAGGAGTGCGTCGAGCCTGCGCATGCGTCCCCCTCTATCCCCGTGCTAGCATCCATCCGGGATGGATCGCATCGAGTTGGACCGGCGCCACTACCGCGCGGAGGCCGCCCTGGCGGCGAATCTCACCGACCAGGAGCGGACGGACCAGATGCGCACCCTCTTCGAGATGTATCTCGCATTCCAGCGCGCCAAGGACGAGGAGCAGCTTGAACGGGAGCAGCGCGCGGACTGGCGGCTGAACCGCGGGAAGACCAATCCCCGCTACCTGGCGCTGCGCGAGGCGGCGAACCGTGCCGGCGAGGGACAGGATGGTCCGGAAGAGCCTCGTTGAACTGATCCTCTGGCTCGAGGAGGTGTTCGATCGCCACCGCATCGACCGGTCGTACGGCGGCGCGATCGCGAGGAACTACTACGCAGCCCCCCGGTTGACGAAGGACATCGATGTGCTGGTCGTGGCGTCGCAGCTCGCCGTGGCGCCGCTGGTGCAGGATCTCGCCAGAGCGGAAGTGTCCGCGCTTCTGTTGGATGCGGACAAGGGGATCGAGGTCCGTCGGCCGCTGGACCTCTCGCGCCTGCTGGCCGACCTGCGCGGAGGGGCGCGGACGACCCGGCTGCTCTGCTTCGGCACCCGCGTCGAGATCTTCTCCGCCTGGCATCCGTTCGACCACGAGGTGCTGCGGCGGGCGCAGGTGCGAGCGCTGGACGGCCGGAATATCAAGGTCCACTCGCCGGAGGACCTGATCGTCTACAAGAAGGTGTTCAACCGCTCGAAGGACATCGAAGACATCAAGGCGATCCTCGCGGCGCAAGCAGGAAAGCTCGATCCCGACCGGATCCGGGAAGCGGCGGGCAGGCTCCTGGACGCCGCAGGCCTCGAGGAACTGGAGGCGCTGCTCCGCGACTTCTACGTCTGACCGGGGGCGCGCAGGGAGGAGACGGGCCCCGCGTGCTAGATTGGCTCCGTGGGCGACTTGAGGCTCGACCGGCTCGGCAGGCCGATGCGCGACCTGCGCATCTCGGTGACCGACCGGTGCAACTTCCGCTGCCCCTATTGCATGCCGCAGGAGGTCTTCGGCGAGGCGTACAAGTTCCTGCCGAAGGCCGAGATCCTGACGTTCGAGGAGATCGAGCGGCTCGCGCGCGTGGCGATCTCGCTCGGCGTGCGCAAGCTGCGCATTACCGGCGGCGAGCCGCTGCTGCGCGCCGACCTGCCGAGGCTGATCGCGCGGCTCGCGGCGCTGCCCGGCGCCGACGACATCAGCCTGACGACGAACGGCTCCCTGCTCGCCGGATTCGCGCGCGCGCTGCGCGAAGCGGGACTGTTGCGCGTGACCGTGAGCCTCGACAGCCTCGATCCCGAGGTGTTCAAGGCGATGTCGGGGCGGCGCGCGGACGTGGCGCCGGTGCTCGAGGGCATCCGCGCGGCGGAGGAGGCGGGGCTCTCCCCGATCAAGATCAACTGCGTCGTGCGGCGCGGGGTCAATGATCACACCCTGATCGACCTCGCGCGGCGCTTCCGCGGCACCGGCCACATCGTGCGCTTCATCGAGTTCATGGACGTCGGCACGCTGAACGGCTGGCGGATGGACGAGGTCGTCCCCGCGCGCGAGATCGTCGCGATGCTGGGCGCCGACCTCCCGCTCGCGCCGCTCGACGCGAACTACCCGGGCGAGGTCGCCCAGCGCTGGCGCTACCGCGACGGCATGGGCGAGATCGGCGTCATCGCGTCGGTGACGCAGCCCTTCTGCCGCGGCTGCACGCGCGCGCGGCTGTCGCCGGAGGGGCGGCTCGTCACCTGTCTCTTCGCGACGGGCGGGCTCGACCTGCGGGGGCCGATGCGCTCGGGCGCCTCCGACGCGGAACTCGCGGCGATGGTGGGGGGGGTGTGGGGGGGGCGGACCGAC